>Ga0209518_1000011_pt1 | contig 339345 bp, 340 predicted proteins | sample RifGroB1_FD_183993 | JGI IMG/M metagenome (GOLD analysis project Ga0209518, IMG submission 183993) | Groundwater microbial communities from Rifle, Colorado, USA - Groundwater B1 (SPAdes) (version 2) | ecosystem: Environmental > Aquatic > Deep subsurface > Groundwater | place: Rifle, Colorado...
ACAATATCCAACTGCGTTCCCGGCCCCGTCGTCCCGATGCCGACATTGCCGTTGCTTTGAATCCTCATTCGTTCCGTCGGTGCTGTATCAGTAGTTACATCTCTTGTAGCAAAGTAGAGTGCGCCTTTTGTCTGTCCAGTTGCACTAGTAGTGATAAAACCGAGTGACGCAGGCGCATTCGTATTTGCACCACCATTACTCCAACCCAAACTAATTTCGGCAATTCTGTTTACGTCGCCAGCTTCTCCAATATGAATACCTGAACTTGCTAATGCGCCAACAGCGGTGACTGCTCCAGTAATAATATCTAACTTACCAACTGGCCCCGTCGTCCCGATGCCGACATTGCCACCGCCTGTTATCCTGACTTTTTCCGTGTCGGTAACGAATGTGATCGGCTCGGAACTGCCACCCGTATCTAGCATTATTCCTTTTGGAGAGATAATTGAACAATCGTTAGAACCGGCAATACCGCATTCAATACTGCCTTCAATATCTAACTTTTGCCCGGGAGTTGTCGTCCCGATGCCGACGTTGCCGGCTTCAAAGATAGCCGCATAATTGTTGGTAGCCCCAGTGGCGGTGGCGTACAGTCCCACATTAGTGGTGGAAGCTCCGGTCTTGCTGAAGTATCCCGCATAGCCGGTGCCGGTGATAGCTCCGGTATGAGCCACATTCAAACCCATGGAAGAAGCTGTGGTGGAAGCTGAAGCAATACCCACCCCGCCAGAAACCACAAGCGCTCCGGTGGTGGAAGAAGTGGAAGCGGTGGTGTTTGTCACCGTCGTTAATCCGCTGGATGTCAAAGTGGTGAAGGCGCCAGCCAGCGGCGTGGTAGTTCCGATGATTACATTATTTAATTGCTGACCACCGCCGGAGATAGTGCCGGTTAAGGTAGTCGCTCCAAATTTGGTTACTGTAAGAGTGTCTGTGGCAAAGGTCATATCCGCATCATCCACCAGAAGTCCAGCAGTGCCCGCGAAGGTGACTCTGCCGGCTGTGAGGGCGGAGTTGGTGATGGAGCTAGAAGCAGTGAGAGTCGGAATGGTAACCGTGCCCGAGCCAAAAGTCACTGCTCGGTTGGTCGTGGTGTTGATGCCGAGAGTGCCGGTGCCAGTCATGTCTAAAATTGCGCTGTTGCCAGCCAGGACGACAGAAGTAGAATTAATTGTTGTTGCGCCGGTGCCAGTAGCAAAGGTATTACTGCCTGTGACTGTAGTCGCCCCGTTCAAAGAGATAGCTCCTGTGCCAGTAGAAAATGTATTTGCTCCTGTTTGTGTGAATCCGGCAGCCACCGTCATTGTTCCGTTCGAAGTTATTCCCGAAGTGGCCGTAATCAATCCCGAAATCGTCGGAGTAGCCGTCCAAGCAGTTGGGTTTATCGTCAAAGTAGTAGCAGCTTTACCTAAATTAGTCGCAGTCGAGTTCGTAGTTCCCAAATTTAAAATTCCGGCTGAGTCTACGGTCATCGTGCCGGAAGTGGCCGTCTGGATGGTCAGGTTGCCGGAAGTATTGTTCCAAGAAGAAGTGCCGCCGGAAGCGATGACCAAGGCGCCGGTGGAATTTCCGATGTTTGTCGCAGCCGTTCCCGTGGCATTAATATTTCCTGTCCCTGTTACCGTGATCCCCCCCGTACCTTGAATGAGTCCGGTGCCGGAATTTACTCCCACCCCAGTGATGGCGCCGGCGTTTGAGACGACGAAGTTGCTCGAGGTGATGTAGTTGGTGGCGAATGTGCCGGAGAGGTTAATGCCGTTGGTAATGTTTGAAGCCGTGCCGGCAGTAATTTTCAATCCATCAGTTGCCACTATTTGGTTGCCTGTTGCCGTGTCGTTGTTTTCCAGAGAAAGTATTGAAGCCACGGCGGCGTCGGTGGATGACGAATCATTTTGCTTGACGGCAACTCTTCCCGCGGTTTCGGTATTTCCCGCTACGGAAGTATTCTGGGTGAACTGCACATCGAGTCCAGCGATGGAGCCGGTGGAGACGGCAGTGGTGCCTTGAGCATTAGTCACGTTGAGTTGGTTGGCGCTCCAGGCGGTGTTAGCGGCAGAGTTGTTACTAGAAGTAATATTGGAAGCGCTACCCGAAGTCAAAGAGTTAGCAGTTACCCCAAGTACTGTGCCAGTAGTCGAAACTCCAGTGAAAGAAAAAGCCGTGCCGGTAGCATCATCGCTGGTGGCTGCTATCTCACCACTTGAAATCGTGAGGTCGCCATCGGTTAAAGTAACCGAGCCGGTGGTGAGGGTGAGAGTGGCTGTCTCTGCTCCAGCTCCAGCTAGAGTAATGAGTCCTGTGCCCAGGAAGTTGACTGTAGGGTTGGTAGTGGTATTACCGAGAGAAATGTTCTCACTGGAGTTAGTAGTAGTGACATTAAGGTAATTGTTAGAGCCTTCGGAGATGGTTAAAGCAGAAGCAGTGTTGTCATCAATGTCGAAGTCAGTGGTGCCGTTGAAAACAATGCCTCCAGCTAGAGTGGAAGTGCCGGTGACAGCGAGGGTAGCAATGCTAGCATTTCCAGAGACAGTAACATTGTTGAGAGTTGAAGTTCCAGTAACATGCAGGATAGTGGAAGTTAAGTCTTGAGCTCCAAGAGCGGTGAAGCCGCCGAGGGTGCCTATCGGATTGTTCTGTGGAGCGGAGGGAGCCGTGGTGCCAAAGTTGTAGCCTACTGGACCTTGGACATTGTTGAGACTTGAGGGAGCAGGTAAGCCTTGTGGACCTTCCGCTCCCTGTTCACCCTGGAGTCCCTTGGGACCACGCAGCAGGGAGAGGAATTCCGGTTTCTTGAGCAAAGTTTGCAGAGTGGAGAGCAGAGAGGGGTCATAATTTGAAGCTATCTGGCCTGTATCAGGCGAACTTAATTTTTCTATAACTGGAGGCAGAACTTGCGCCACATAATTTCTAAAAGCTTTAAATAACTCTATCTGGTTGACCATTACTGCAGTTTCACCATCTCCTTGGCTCGCTGGAGCCGAAGGCGGAGGAGAGGAAACCTCCCCGCCTTGTGAAGGAGGGGGGTTATTAAGCGGCGTGGTCGCAACATAACTTTTGTAAGCCGAGAAAAGTTCTGACTGGCTAATATTAACCGCCACCGCTTCAGGCTTAGGCTCAGCCACATAACTCTTGAAGGCACTGAATAAGTCCGATTGATCTACCGCCACCTGGGGCGCAGACGCAGGCTCCATGTAAGCTTGAAAGTCTTTCATTAGAGAATCACTGCTGGTAGCCGCTAAAGCCGGCTGTGGAAAAAGGGGGAATATCGTGGGGAAAAGAAAAAAAGCTAAGATGAAATATCTAAAAATAAATTTCCAGAGTAATAATCTTTTTATGCAGATTTTACTTGCCATTTTTTATGTTTTGACCCTTATATTATAGCAATAATACACTAGCCCCAAAAGAGAAAAAGTGGGGATAACTTCCCACCTTTTTAGCCACCCAAAAAATTGCAAAATTTTACCCAAAAATCCCAGATAGAGCCTTAGACTCTATCTGGTAATTATCTTCTTCTACTAGAGATGTTTGTCCTCTTTCTTCCCTTACAATTGAAACGATTTCATCACAGTGTTTTTTGAAACTTTTACTACCACCAAAAGTATCTAAAACTATTTTTCCTTCTGTTGCAGAAATAATCTTGAAATTATGATTTTCGTACTCATAATCACTAGCAGAGACAAGGTGCATTTTATTTTTTGGAATATTATGGACTTTGTAGTTCTTGTTTACATAGCCAATAATTTTATTAAAGTAGTTTTCGTTATTGGCAAGGTTTGATTTAAAAGTTCCCTGAAAAAGTGAGCCAGAACGACTATTTTTTACATTAAAATAATAAGTGTAACCTCCTTGTAATTTTTGCATGAATTTAGCTATCCCGCCATCCACTAATTGCTTTAAAACAAAATGAAAATGATTCGGGTTGAGACAATAAGCCACAAAAGCAACCAACGGCTCAGATAGAGCCTTAGACTCTATCTCTGTTTTTCTAAGATTTGATAAGCTTATTATTCCGTCAACTTGATTAAATTCAATCATGCTTTCAATAAAACGACGCATGTCGTTTTTGTCACTAAAAATATTGCGCTTGTCTACTCCTCGATTGTATATGTGATAATACTCACCTGTTACTATTGTTTGTTTTCTCATATAAAAATTGTACCACATCCCAGATAGAGTCTAAAGCTCTATCTCTACCTCCACAAACTTCAGCTCCTGTATATTCGCCGGAGATACGAGAAGCGCTTTTTGAAAAGAATCCCGAGGGTCAGAAAGAACTGTCTCTACGACTGCTAAAACATGTGGCATAATTCCCGGTAAAACCACTTCACTGCCTTTTGACAAGTTGAAGTCTTTTGGGATAGCCATTTCGAAATTCCCTCCCCCTCGGCCGACAACTTCCATAAAGATATTCTTATTTATTACCACTTGTGTTTTCTCGCCACTGTTAGAAAACAAAATTACTTTTGAGGAATACGCATGAACTTCAGCAATACGCCCGATGGGAATATTGCCCAAAGCGAAAACACTATCTCCAACTTTCACTCCTTGTTTTAAGCCGATGTCAATGACCAGAGTATCGTAAAAACTCTTATTCGGCTTGGCTAAAATAGCTGACACGATCACGGATGTTTTGGTATTTTTTCTACCTAAAATTTCTTTCAAAAAAATGTTTTCGTCCAGAATAGAATTATAATTGGCCATTTTTGCCTCATCTTCTATAAGTTTCATTTTCAAATTTTCATTTTCTAAATATAGAGAATTCTTGAACAGAAAATAAGATTTTAAGTTTGAAAATTTATCACCAGTGTAGTTGCCCGCAACTAAAACCGGACGAAAGATAAAAATACCTACAGATGAGGCTCCATCCATAATGTCTGCCCTAAAATAAAACAGGGCAAAAAAAATAACTACAAAAAAAATAGTTTGAAAAAACTTTTTTCTCTTTATTTTTTTATCTACCAAGTAACTCATGATAGCTCATCTTGGTGGCAGTTCATCCAATTGCCCGATTAAAACATCTTTATAAAACGGAACATTGTCTAGGATCACCCCTGTACCTCTGGCTACTGCCGAAAGCGGGTCTTCGACTACATACACTGGAATTTTAAGGACACTATGGAGAAGCTGGTCGAGGCCGGCGATGAGCGCGCCACCACCGGTGAGCGTGATGCCTCGATGCATTATATCAGAGAGAATTTCCGGTGGTGTTGTCTCCAGCATATCTTTCACGCCTTCCACCAACTCTTTTATGGACGAAGAAAATGCGTCCCGAATATCGGCATCGTTGACTACCACGGCTCGAGGAAGTCCAGTGAGAAGGTCACGTCCGTGAACTTCTGTTTCCATGTAACCTACCGGTAAGACAGAGCCGATGGCAATCTTGACCATTTCTGCCGTCCTCTCCCCTACAAGAATTTTAAATTCATCGCGCATATAGCTAATGATGTCGTTGTTCAACCTGTCGCCAGCTATTTTTAAATTTTTTGATTTAACTATTCCTCCCAAAGAAATTACTGCGATATCAGTAGTCCCGCCGCCAATGTCTATAATCATCGAGCCGACAGGTTCCTTGATGGGTAGCCTGATGCCGATGGCCGCCGCCATCGGCTCTTCCACTAGGAATACAACTCTGGCGCCGGCGCTTCTGGCCGCATCATACACTGCCCGTGTCTCGACATTGGTAGTACCGGAAGGCACGCCGATCAAGACCCTGGGCCGAGCTAATTTTTTAGACATTCTGTCCGCTTTATTGATTAAATATGAAAGCATTTCTTCGGTAACTTCAAAATCTGAAATAACACCGTCGACAAGTGGACGAATGGCGCGGATGTGCCCTGGGGTACGGCCGAGCATTTCTTTAGCTTTCCCGCCCACGGCCAGAATTTGATTGGTCTTGATATTGACCGCCACCACCGAAGGCTCGTTGATGACGATGCCGTGACCCTTCAAATACACGAGGGTATTTGAGGTCCCCAAGTCTATGCCGATGTCGTTAGAAATTAATTTGTAAATTTTATCGAACATAACTCTTTCAGTGAAATTATTTTTCCCTTCTCTTCAGTACGCTTTTTTAATTCTATGCCGCCTTCTTTCATACTTCTCTCTGACACAACTGCGCGATAAGGAAGACCAAGCAAATCCGAATCGGCGAATTTCTCGCCGGCAGATATGCCGGTGCGGTCATCGAATAAAACTTCAATATTATTTTCTAATAAACTTTCATAAATTTTATTGGCTTCTTTAAAAACTTTTTCATTTTCACCTAAGACAAGCAAATGAAGAGTGTACGGAGCAATGGACTCCGGCCAAATGATGCCTTTGTCGTCCGAGAGAACTTCTACCACCGTACCCATCAAGCGAGCCGGACCTATGCCGTAAGACCCCATAAAAACAGGACTTTTACCTCCTTTCTCGTCTTCGAAAAGTAGATGCGGCTCCGAAAACTTTGTACCTAAAGTAAATATATTGCCAACTTCTACTGATTTTTCTTCCTTAAAATTTTCTCCCAGCTCTAAGTCTTTTTTAACCTCGTCGGTAAATACTTCTTTATTAATAGCTATGTTGTTCTCTTCGTTAATATATATCGTATCTTCTCCGGAAGGCGTCACCGTTTGAAATTCATGAGAAAATTTTGAGAAGACTCCGCCGGAAGCAAAAGTCAGATAGGTAATATGCCCGATGCCTATTCGTTTAAATATATTTATATAAGCCTGCTTCGCTTTCTCGTAAAAAATCAAGTGCTCTTTTTCGTTTCTTGAAAAGGAGTACAGGTCTTTCATCACAAATTCTCTGGTACGCATGATGCCGCTTTTGGCCCGAAGTTCGTTCCTGAATTTTGTTTGAAACTGGTAAACAGAAAAGGGTAAATCTCTGTAAGAATATACAAATTGTTCCATCATGTTGGAGATAGGTTCCTCATGAGTAAAAGCAAGACCTTTCTCACTGCCATCTTTTAATTTAGTTTTAAACCAAATATCTACTTTGGCATCGTCCCATCTGTCTTGGTTGAAATGTTTTTGCCACAATTCTTGTCTCTGCAGAGACGACATGATTATTTCTTGGCCACCAATAGCATCCATCTCTTGCCGAATTATATTTTCTATTTTTTTTAGCACTCGCAACCCTAGCGGCAGATAATCATAAACCCCAGCCATTTCCTTGTTTATAAAACCTCCCCGAATAAGAAGCTCGGCGCTCCTTGACACCTCATCTGCGGGAACTTCCTTCCTAGTTTTGGTAAAAAGTTTAGATTGCAACATTCCCCTATCTTACTCGAAAAAATCCTTTTGGTCAAAACAAGAAAACTGCTAGGTCTTGCCTAGCAGTTTTCTAAATGTATAATGTATTTATGTCTATCAGAAAAGTAAATTTAGTTAATGGAGAATATTACCATGTATACAATCGTGGAAATAGTAAGCAGAAAATTTTTCATGATAATGAAGATTACTTTCGTTTTATAAGTCTTATGTATGCTTGTAATTCTGTAAATAATTTTAGAATTTTTACTCTTGCTAAAGAAGAAAGTCCTTACGATTTTGAAAGAGGGAAGCAAATTGTATCTATTGGATCTTATTGCCTTATGCCTAACCATTTTCATATCCTTATTACTCAAACAGAAGAAAGAGGTATTAGTAAATTTATACAGAAACTTACTACTGCTTATGTAATGTATTACAACAAAAAATATAAAAGAACAGGTGGACTATTTGAGGGTAAATTTAAATCTGAGCATTTAAACAATGACCGCTATTTAAAATATTTATTCTCATACATTCATCTAAATCCTATAAAACTTATACAAAAAGATTGGAAAGAAGTTGGAATTAGAAATAAAAAAGAAGCTCTTGGATATTTACAAAGTTACAAATATTCAAGCTATCTTGATTTTTTAGAGATAAAAAGAATTCAAAATAAGCTATTAAATATAGAAACTTTTCCAGAATATTTTCCAAACAAAAAATCATTTCAAAAAGAAATCTTTGAATGGTTAAGTTATAACAATGAATTGCTAGGCAAGACCTAGCAGTTTGACCTAGCAGTTTGATAAAAAAAGAAATAAAAATGAGCAACATTTCCTCCTTTCGGATGTTGCTCGTTTGTGAGAAGTTTATTCCCCTCTTGCCCTCTTTAACAGACATGCCCCCTCGGGAATTTCAGTAAGAAATTCCCCTACAATTTGAGCACTGGCACGTCTAAGTACATAATGCTCCTCGGAACAGTCATAAAATATGAGTTTGAAATCCCATTCAATTCCCTCACATTTTTGGAATTTCCATCCATCTGGTATTGCCTCCGAGGGACATTCACATAAATCAAGCGTAGGATCCACATACACTCCGCAGACCTCGCATTTAACCTGATCGACAACATCACACATATAAACCTCAAGGAACAAACGCCCCGCCCTAATACGGAAACGCCAGCCTCTATACTAGAGAACTGGCATTTAGGTTGTTACTATTGATTTTAGATTTTTACAGCGCAAAAGTCAGCTCTCTATTTAAGAAAGCTGAGCAACATGCAGTCATTAAAGAAAATCTATTTTCCCCTATATTTTTATTCACAATTAGACTTTAGCATAAAAAATAAAGAGTTGCAAATTGTGCCTGTTTCTGCTATATTGTTTTCATGCAAAAAACGGAAAATAAGAGCAATGACGCCGTAGAACAAATGTTCAAAGCCGGCGTCCAGTATGGCTATTCAAAAACAAGGAGACACCCGAGCCTCTCTCCGTATATATATGCCACAAAAAACAAAACCGATATAATAAATCTTGAAAAGACAAGTATCCTGCTCCACAATGCTTGTGAGTTCGTAAAAGGTTTGGGAGCACAGGGCAAAGTGGTGCTTTTTGTCGGGACGAAACCTGAAGCAAAGGTAGTAATTAAAGCTGTGGCAGAGTCTATCGGCATGCCCTACGTAACCACCCGCTGGATTGGCGGCACTCTTTCCAACTTTACAGAAATAAAAAAGAGGATTACTGAATTAGAAACTTACCGCAAGGATAGTTTGGAGGGCGGACTGGACAAGTATACGAAAAAAGAAAGAGTGGTACTGGCCAAGAAAATGGAAAAACTTTCCAAATATTATTCCGGACTTATCGGGCTCAAAAAGACTCCAGACGCATTGTTTGTCATAGATGCGAAAGCGGAACATATTGCGGTAACCGAAGCTTTAAAAGGAGATGTCGCCGTTGTCTCTCTGGTTAATTCTGATTCAAATATCAAAGGCATAAACTACCCGATAGTAGGCAATGATTCCGGTATACCCTCAATAAAGTTTTTCACAGAATCTATCGCTAAAGCCTACAAAGAAAGTCAGCATACAGTGCCTGATAAAACATCTTAAGTTAATATGTCTGTACAAATTACAACAGAGCAAATAAAAGAGCTCCGGGATGCTACTGGCATATCTGTAATGCAGTGCAAACGCGCCTTGGAAGAGGCCGAGGGTGACATGAAAAAAGCCTTGGCTATCTTGAAGAAAACCAGCTCTGATATCGCTTTAAAGAAAGTAGGCCGAGAAGCCAAGGACGGTGCAGTGACTATAAAAAATAAGGACAAAAAAGCTGTGCTAGTGGCTCTGCACTGTGAGACAGACTTCGTGTCTAGAAATGAAGACTTTTTGAATTTGCTTGATAAATTGGGAGATTTAGCTCTCTCTGTCGGCGTAGAGAAAATGAGAGCAAATGCAAAGGAGATGATAGACACAGTAATTCAAAAAACCGGAGAAAATATACAGCTTGGTGATACTTATGAAGTGAATGGAGAAATTTTAGGAACTTATACCCACAACAACAAGACAGGTGTGATTGTCTCTCTATCAGGAGGAGATAAAGAACTTGCGAGAGACATCGCTATGCACATAACAGCCATGAAACCAGAATACATGTCGGCAGATGAGATAACTCCTGACGCAAAACAAACAATGACAGAAATTTTTGAAAAGGAAGTTGCTAGTATCGATAAACCGGCAGAGATAAAAAAGAAGATGCTGGATGGCAAAATAAGTACCTACTTTAAAGAAAAGACTTTGCTGGAACAGCCTTTTATTAAAGATGGAGAACAGACAGTCGGCAAGCTTCTGGAGAAAAACAAGGCTAAAATAACAGAAGTAAAGCGTTATTCTATTTAAAAATATGTATCCCGTTAGAAATCATATGGTTAAAAATTTTATAAAAATTAATTTAAGTACGGAAATGCAGAGCATTTCCTATTTCTAACGGGATGTATATCATATTAACTTCATTCTTTGTGTCGCTCATAGGCATCGTCATCATGATCGGACGCAAATTGGAAGTTGTGGAGAACGGGCAGATGCCAGATAATGGCTACAAGCATCCTTTCGTGGGAGATATGCAAAATATAAAAGAAATAATTACCGTAAACACAAAAAAGTACGGACACTTGACTGTGGTAACTATTCTGCGATTTTATATTCGGGGGACAAATCTTTTAAAAAATAGCTACGAGAAAATTAAAATTAAAATAGATAACATAGGCAAGGACAAGCACGCAGACGGTGAAAAGAAAGAAATTTCCAAATTTTTAAAGATTATAGGAGACTATAAACACAAAATCAGGGAAATTAAGCACAAAATTAAGGAAGAGGAAAATTTGTAAATGTGCTAGGATGTCTTCATGCCGGGATAGCTCAATGGTAGAGCAACTGTTTTGTAAACAGTAGGTTGTAGGTTCGAGTCCTATTCCCGGCTCCAGTTAATTGCTCTTTTGAGTGTTCTCTTCTGGCTTTGTTTCCTGAAGCTTGAAAGACTTTTTAATCAGAGCTTCAAGCTCATCAATGCCATGAAAGCCGGTCAATACTTCGTCGTCTATGACCAATGCCGGCAAAGCCGTGTCTTTGATTTTATAAATTTGCAGCATCGCTTTGACAGCGGACAGGTCAGTACTATAGTCGAAAGAATACACCCGTAATTGCTGATATTTACTACGAAGCTCGGTCAGTACCAATGCTTCTTTCTCACATAAACTGCAATTCTCGGCTGTGGTGTAGAAATAAAGGATGAATGACGATTTGACCCCGCAACGCGCGGAGATTTTCTTCATTAATAAATAGTCCTTAATCTGCAATAGAGAATAGTATTTCTTCAAATAAGACACTTCTTCAGTAGCGCCTAAATTACGTTCACTCCACTCCAGCTTACTTCCTAGCTCTGCGAGCTCACCGGAGAAAACAGAATCAGAAATGTTTTTACAAGAAAGTTCGGAAAGCAGTGAAAATTGAGTTTCGGAAGAAAGGATGTCAATAGCTATTTTGTCTTGAATTGACTTAAGCTGATCGATTTTTCTTTCACCGAAATAATTGCTCACATAACTGGCCGAAAGGAATAAACTTACGGTAATTAAAAATACAATTAAATATTTTTTCCAATCAATCATCCCAGTACTAAAATTTTATTAATAATTTTCATTTTTATTTCCCGTAATCAAAAATTTAGTACGGGACAGGTAAATTTTTATCTCCAAGCCGGCTTCCTCTGCAGGACAGTATTATAAACCGCTTTCATCAGCCAAAACGGAGCAATCAAGCTAAAAACTGGGAAAAAATAAAGCATATATAGAGACAACCCCCACTTGCCTTCAGTCATTCTTCTGCCAAAAATCATGGCAAAGACAACTAATAGGTAAATAAAAACAACCAAAAAAATGAATGACTGCGAATTTATAAAGAAAGTATCGGGATAAAAATTAGCAGATGAGAAATGCCAGCCTACAGTATTAAAAACATTAATCTTCGCATATATAAAATCTCCAATATTGTAAACTATTCGGACGAAAAGATACGCCACGGATACAATAGAAATAACTCCCATAGGCAAAGTAAAAAGAGAAAAATTTCCGTATTGTTTTTTAAATAAGACACTCCTGTAGTCAATGGTGTTGTTAATAAATCCATAAATCCAGCGCAATCTCTGTCTATAAAGTTTCTTTATAGTGGTCGGCGTATTGGTGTATACATAAGCATCGTTGCAATGCTCTATTCTATATTTATTCTTCTGCATTCTATAAGCAATTTCCATATCTTCCGTGTTGTGACCATGCCGATACGGACCCAAGTCGTCGAATACCTTTTTTCTGAAAATAGTCAGCGGCCCTGGGGTCACATTGATAGCCCCCAGAAAACCAAGCATTTTTTTAAGGTAAACACTCATATTGTATTCGGCTTTCTGCGCATTTTGAATAAAAGTTTTTGAATTATAAGCTATTACCGAAGGAGCCACAGCCATTATTTCCGAGTCTTTATCAAAATAACTCATTATGCGAACTAAAGACTCTCGGTCTGCAAATGAGTCAGCGTCAAGACCGCCAAAAAAGTCAGTCTCGGTATGGAGAAGCCCTAGGTTGAGCGCAGTGTATTTGCCGCCATTTTCTTTATGAAAAACTTTTACATTCGGAAATTGGCTGAATTTGTTAATGACGTTGAAAGTACTGTCAGTGGAACCGTCATCAACCAAAAGAATTTTTAATTTATCTTTTGGATAAGTCAAATCAAGAAGCGAGTTAACTGTCCTCTCTACTGTATGTTCTTCATTCCAACATGGCACCACAATAGTGACTGAAGGATAGCTACTAAGGCTGACCTTGCTATTCCGGATAATTATTTTTTTTCTATTTTGGAGAAAGGTAACAAAGAAAAAGACCTGTACGTACACAGATAAAAAGATCAATATATAAAATATCACACTAAAGATTGAAGCCATAAGCTTCTTTTCAATATAGCATTTCTAGCTTTAAACGCAAATAACTACATGCCTCCTGTCATCTTTCCATCAGTGCCACAAGTATGTGCGCTCATGCATGTCTTGCACCTGCACCCAACAATCTTCATAACGGCTGCCACACCCACTAGCACATACACTACAACTTCAAACATTGCCCATGAACCGAGAAGCATGTGAACGACATTCCAAGAATCCGGCTTGCCCAAAAGCATACCAAGCCCCACTAAACCCCAATTCAAACCTCCGACAATTAACAAAATCTTACCAATCATCATCGGAGAGCAGCGACTCTTACCACAACCACAACCCATTGAATTACACATATATTTTTTAATTATTATTAATAATAATAGAAGTATAGCACTATTTTTTTAAAATGCTACAATAAGTAAATGGAAAATAACAACCAAAAACAAATAGCTGGGGCAATAGTTATAGCCGGTATTATTATCGGTGGAGCAATTCTACTCAAAGGAACATCGGCGCCGTCAGTTATCCCTTCCGGAAGTACGGAAAATACTTTTTCCGGCAGAGCTGTATCGGCAAATGACCATATTCTAGGAAGTGCGGCTGCAAAAATAATTATAGTGGAATATTCGGACCTTGAGTGTCCATATTGCAAAGTATTCCACAACACCATGCACCAGATAGTGGAAGGGAGCGGAGGTAAGGTGGCTTGGGTATACAGACATTATCCAATTGCCGAACTTCATCCAAAAGCTTTTCATGAATCAGAAGCCACGGAGTGCGCTTACGAGCAAGGCGGCAACGATGCCTTCTGGAAATATACCGACAGAATTTTTGAGGTTACAGAGTCTAACAATGGCCTCGAAGCAAGTGAGCTTCCAAAGATTGCAGAATACGTGGGACTTAACGTGAATGCCTTTAACACATGTCTTGCAAGTGGAAAATTCAAAGAAAAAGTTCAGGCTGATGTCGCTGACGGACTCAAAGCCGGAGTAAATGGAACACCGTCTTCTTTCATTTTAGTAAAAGGCAAGCTCGTAGACACTGTCCCCGGCGCCCAGCCCTACGAGACGTTGATGCAAAGACTCGGCAAGATAAAATAAATTAGTCGAAGTATAACTGGGTACAATATTTCGACTTCACTCGGACATTGTGTAAGTAAACTTACACATGCTCCTCGCTAGTCGAAATAGTTTTTTAAACGAGAGATTTTGTCGTGCTGACGAAGTTTTTCGTGCACTTTCGCTTCGATCTGACGAATGCGTTCGCGGGTCACGCCAAACTCTTCCCCCACTCGCTCGAGGGTATGCTGGATGCCGTCGAGAAGCCCATAACGCATCTCAAGGATTTTTCTTTCTTTTGGATTGAGTTCATCTAGAACTTCGCGGATTTGGTCGGACAAAATTCTTCGGGAAGACTCCTGGTCGGGGCGAAGAATTTTATCATCCGGAATAAAGTTTTCCAGAGTTGATTTATCGTCATCGTCTCCTACCGGCTGTTCTAGCGATACAGTTTCTTGAGAAATATTTTCAATAACATGAATCTTCTCCACTGGAATGCCCATTTCGGTAGCTATTTCTTCGGCTAATGGCTCCCGTCCCAAGTCTTGACTAAGCCTTCTGTGCGTCTGTTTGTATTTTGAAATTGTCTCTACCATGTGTACCGGTATGCGTATAGTACGAGACTGGTCAGCCAAGGCACGAGTGATGGACTGGCGAATCCACCAAGTGGCATAAGTGGAAAATTTATATCCCTTAGTCCAGTCGAATTTTTCAACCGCTTTAAATAGACCTAAATTACCTTCCTGTATTAAGTCCAAAAGAGTCAAGTTGGCAGACCTCCCCACATACTTTTTGGCTATAGAAACAACTAAGCGCAAGTTCGCCCGAGCCAGCAGATTTTTCGCTTCCAAGTCTCCTTTTTCTATCCGTTTTGCAAGGTCTTTTTCAGCGCTCGCATGAATGAGAGGATACTGCCCTATTTCTTTTAAGTACATCTGAATGGAGTCATGCATGCTTCCTTTGTTTAAGTCCTTGTCAGTGAGGTCAATATCAAGGTTGAGCAAATTCCCACCTTCAAGGACATCTATAGAGGCCTCGGAGAACTTTTCATAAAGCTCATCTAGAAACAAAATGTTATTCTCAATATCAGGGAAAGTTTTCAGTATTTCATCATAAGTAATGAAGCCTCTTTTGCGTCCTTTCTCTATAAGCTCGTGCGACAATTTGTCCAGATTTTCCGCTTTTTTCTCGGCATAAGTCAGCTTTTTAACTTTAGCTTTCCCAGAGCGGGATTTTAGTCGAGACTTTTTAACCTTTTTTACCTTTTTAGGTTTTTTAAGTTTTTTGACTTTTTTAACTACCTTCTTCTTACTTATTTTTTTCTTTTTCTTTTTCATATTTTTTAACGTTTACTTTTAATTTCTTCTTTTCTTTTATTTATTTCATTTATCTTTTTTAAAATTTCCATTTCCTCGGTTTTATCTTTTATATTTTTCAGTTTCACCATTATCTGCAATAATTCTTCACTTAAATACTCTTCTTCGATATTGAACAACATCTCCCGCACATCTTTTTCTAAATTTTCACTACCCCCATAGAATTCCTCTATTTCGTAAATTAAATCTTCTTTTATATTTTGATAATTTTCTTTTACTTTGGCTAATTTTTCAAAAATTATATTCGGGTCTACGATTTTCTTCTGTATACTCTCTTGCCAAAAGGCTATTCCTAGGAGCCGGCGTTCGATCGGGTCTTTACGAAGTTTTTTCTCCACATTCACTCTGGCAGTCTTTATATCTTCTGTTTCAGCTTGTAGCTCTGCTTCAACTTTTTTTAAATCGTCTTGGAGCGCACTCTCCATTATGCCTGATAGGTCGCTTATTTTTTTAATGAAATGCATTTTTTCAATAGAGCTATCGAGCGCATTCACGAAAGGCAATACCAGATCTTTTATTTCCCTGCCAGCTTTGCGCATATCTTTATTTTTCAAAACTTGCGCCGACATAAACTCTATAATGTGTTTTGAGTTACGAATCGCTTCTCGCCACGCATCAGGGCCACCATTTAAAATTAAGTCTGCCGGATCCACCCCTTCTGGCAAGCTTGCCACCTTCACATCCATGCCTAAAGATAAAGCAATTTTCCCAGCTCTATTTGAGGCATTAAATCCAGCTTTATCGGCGTCAAAAGCAAGCACTATGTTATCCGAAAGACGACGAATAAGACCTAAATTATTTATCACATTTTCTTTAGAGACAGTAGAATCAGACAAAGCAGTGCCGCTGGTTGCCACTGTGTTCCTGTACCCTGCTTGATGCGAAAGCACCAAGTCCATCTGGCCTTCGACTAAAATAGAAAAATTATTTTTGCGGATTGACTCTTTGGCTTTATCCAACCCGAAAAGCACAGATGACTTACTGAATATCGGGGTTTCCGGACTGTTTAAATACTTGGCTGACTTACCATCGTCTACGAGAAGTCGGCCGGAAAAAGCGATGACACGTCCGCTGGTATCGCTAATTGGAAAAATAATCCTACCGCGAAATCTGTCATAAAAACCTTTATCTGTTTTTTTAGCGAGACCTGCTTTTTCTATTTCAATGTCAGAAAACCCTTTATTTTTAAGGTGAGAATAGAGTAGTCGCCAATCATTCTTAATAAAACCAATTTGAAAATCTTTTATACTTTGCTCATTCAAGCCCCTAGATTTTAAATATGTTTCCGCATCTTTAGCTTCTTTTAGATTACTCTCAAAAAACTTTGCCGACTCTTCCATTGCACGATAAAGTTTTTCTTTTTCACTCTCTTTTTCTTTGGCTTCTTTGGTGTAAACTTCGAGAACCACTCCGGCTTTATCCGCTAAAATTTTAAGCGCGCCTTTAAAATCAAGTCCTTCAAACTCTTCCACAAAAGTGAAGATGTCGCCGGAGGCGCCACAACCGAAACAATAATAACTACCCCGAGAAGGCGAAACGAAAAAGCTCGGCGTCTTCTCGGAGTGAAAAGGACACTTGGCTTTCAAATTCGCGCCGGCTCGCTCTAGCTTTATATAAGAAGAGACTACATCCTCTATCGAAAGTCTCTCCTTAATTTTGTCTACGGGAGAGTTCATAAATTTAAACTACTTATCTACTTCAGGATTAAATTTAGTCTTGAAGCCAGTACCTGCTGGTATGAGTCGTCCAATTATAACATTTTCTTTGAGTCCTCGTAGAGAATCCACTCCGCCTTTGATAGCGTTCTCGATGAGCACGCGGTTGGTGTTCTGAAAAGATGCCGCCGAGAGCCAGCTTTTGGTACGCAGCGACACTTCGGTAATACCCAAGACTACCGTCTCCGCTTTAGCAGCCTTACTTTCGCCAACTCTATTATTTTCTTCTATGAAAGAGGTATTTTCAACGATATCGCCGATAGAAAAGTTCGTCTCTCCGGCATCTTTTATCTTTCGGCGTGAGAACATCTGGCGGATAATGATTTCCGTATGCTTTCTGGAAATTGAAGCGCTCTGCAGTTCATAAACCTTGTTTATTTCTCTAATTATGTATTCCTCCACCAGCTCTTTGCCTCCATGTTTAAATATTTCGGCAATATCAGCGGAGCCGTCCGTTAGAAGTTGTCCCTTTGTTACCTTATCGCCTACTTTCACCACCGGTGTTCTCCTGAAAGCTACATCGTATTCTATTTCATTCGCCTTGCCATCAACTTTACTATCAGATAACACTTTAATTGTTTTTTCTCTTATGTTATCTTTTGCATTATCTTTAGAATCTTTGGTTGTAATGGAGATTACTTCTCCATCCGTCTCGGAAATAATGGCAGGGTTTTTGGGAATTCGTCTTTCAAATATTTCTTCAATACGAGGCAAGCCGGTGGTGATGTCAGTACCGGCTACGCCTCCAGCGTGGAAGGTACGCAGTGTCAGCTGTGTCCCCGGCTCTCCGATGGCCTGCGCCGCAATAATACCGACAGCTTCTCCTAGATCAACTAAACGATTTCTGCCAAGGTCAAGTCCATAACAATTCTGGCATAGACCATGCACCGTACGGCAAGTAAGAGGAGAACGCACATTTACTTCTGTAAAACCCGCTCCTTCAATGTTATGCGCCTCTTCTTTGGTAACTAAAAACCCTTTTTTATAAAGAACCTTGCCATCTTTATCTTTTAGATCACTGGCTAATATTCGTCCGCGAATATTTTTGGAAAGCGCTATCTCGATTCCGGAAATATTTTCTTTGACAACAATTTTCCCTTCGCGGGTGCCACAATCTTCTTCGGTGATAACCACGTCCTGCGCCACATCTACCAGCCTCCTCGTCAAATACCCAGCCTTGGCAGTGTTAAGCGCAGTATCCGAGGCGCCTTTACGGGCACCGTGAGTAGTAACGAAATACTCAATAGGCGAAAGTCCTTCTTGATAACAAGATATAATAGGAAACTCCAAAGTCTTACCTTGATTGTTTTGAATAAGCCCTTTCATGCCAATCATCTGAATCAAGGAAGTCATGGTGCCTCGAGCCCCTGAAGTAAACAAGTCGTAAGTAGAGCCATTTTTATCAAGTGTATTCGGCAAAACTTTTTCCAAATCTTTCTTTTTAAGCGTCCAGATTTCTATAATTTTTTGGTATTTTTCCTCTTCAGAAAGCAGCCCCTCGCTCCACTGTGAGATTATATCTTCTTCCAGAAGTCTCCCTTCTTGTATGATTTTGGGTTTTTCAGTCGGAACCTGCACATTGTCGAGCCCCCAAGTTGTTCCGGAAATCGTCGAATATTTGAAACCAAATTCTTTAATTTTGTCCAAAATTGCGGGAGTAGCATCTACGCCGAAATGCATAATCAGCTCATCTAAAAGAGAAGACAGCCTTTTTTGGGTCATTTCCTCATTCACATAAGCGAAATCAGACGGCAGTATACTATTGAAGAGAAGCTTGCCGACAGAGGTATCGAAAACACCTCCGTTTAATTTTTTATATTTCTGTGAGTCAGTAGCCAGAACTTTTATCTTCGCGCGCAGAGACACTATGCCGTAGTCGTAGGCGCTAATAGCGGTATTGGGATTTGAAAAATATTTGCCTTCACCTAACTCCCCTTCAACTACCTTTGTCATCCAATAGCTTCCGAGTACCATGTCTTTACTCGGATGCACTATGGGGTCGCCATTTTGGGGTTTTAGCAGGTTCTTGTTTGCCGCCATTAACTCTTTCGCTTCCTTTTGCGCTTCTTCTAGAAGAGGCACATATACCGCCATTTGGTCTCCGTCGAAGTCAGCATTGAAGGCCTGACAAACAAGAGGGTGCACTTGAATAGCATTTCCTTCAATAAGTATAGGATTAAAAGCCTGAATGCCGAGGCGGTGCAAAGTCGGCGCGCGGTTTAGAAGCACATATTTGCCCTCTATCACTTCTTCAAGCATTGCCCAGACTTCCGGTGAACGCTCTTCTATCAGCTTATTCGCTCCGCGAATATTAAAAGCTAACTCTGCCTGCAAAATTTTAGAAATTACAAATGGTCTGAAAAGTTCCAAGGCCATATGCTTCGGCAATCCGCACTGGTTAAGCTTGAGCTCTGGACCGACAACGATAACGCTGCGGCCGGAATAGTCCACCCGCTTGCCGAGCAAATTCTGACGGAAAAGACCTTGCTTGGATTTTAAGTTGTCAGAAAGAGATTTAAGCGGACGCTTCTGAGACTGACTCATGGCCGCAGAGTCATTTTGCTTGGCAATGGAGTTATCAATAAGCGCATCTACCGCTTCCTGAATAATTCTTTTCTCATTTCGCAAGATTACATCCGGAGCGTTAATTTCTTTCAACTTTTTGAGTCGGTTATTTCTATTGATAACTCGGCGGTAAAGGTCGTTTAAGTCACTGGTAGCGTGACGTCCACCGTCTAATGCCACCATCGGGCGAAGAACCGGCGGAATAACTGGAATAACAGTCAGGAACATCCATTCCGGTCGGATACTGGCATAGGTCATAGCGCGAATGAGAGATAGTCTTTTTTGTAATTTTTCTTTTTCCGCCACACTTGCCTTCTCAACCATTTTTTCAGTGTGTAATTTTAACTTATTCAAGTCCAGATTCTTGAAAATAGAGTAAATAGCTTCAGCGCCGATATTAGCCTCAAAACAAGTTCCATACTTCAAAGAGTAGTGATGGAAAGATATTTCATTTAAGACTTTGCCTTCGTAAATTTCGCCGATTTCTTTTTTGGTAACCGAAAGCAAATTCTTTAACTTCTCACGAGTATCGTCATCCGCCGCATTTTTCAGCTTAGATTTGTACTCTTTGTCCAGCCCAGAAATTACGGACTCTTTCTCATCTTCATGAACACGGGTTATGATATATCCGGCAAAATATATTACTTTTTCAAGGTCAGATACGGAAATATTTAAGAGAATGCTCATGCGGGAAGGCACACCACGCAAAAACCAAATATGCGAAACCGGAGTTCCGAGTTCGATATGCCCCATTCTCTCACGTCTGACAATAGAACGGGTAACTTCCACTCCGCATTTTTCGCAAATAATATCTTTATAGCGAATTCGGCGATATTTTCCGCAGTAACATTCATAATCCTTCTCCGGTCCGAAGATTTTCTCGTCAAAAAGACCTCCGCGCTCGCTTCGGCCAGTGCGGTAATTTATTGTTTCAGGCTTGGTCACCTCGCCATATGACCATTCTTTGATCTGTTCCGGAGAAGCGAGACGGAGCGCAATAGAATCAAATTCAGTTGTGTTTAAAGTTTTCATATTTTTATTTCTTTAAATTAACGTCAAGCGCCAATCCTCGCAAATAATTCAGAAGCACATTGAACGAGGCCGGAGAATTCGGCGGCCGGATTGTTTCATTTTTAATAATGGAGTCAAAAGTCGCTGAACGACCCAGTATGTCGTCAGATTTTATAGTCAGCATTTCACGGAGTGTATAAGCGGCGCCATAACCTTCGAGCGCCCAGACTTCCATTTCTCCAAACCTCTGTCCCCCGCCTTGAGCCTTTCCGCCTAGAGGTTGCTGGGTAATTAGCGAATATGGTCCAATCGAACGCATGTGGATCTTGTCTTCTACCATGTGGTGCAGTTTAAGCATATACATATAACCAACGGCAATGTCTTGCTGAAATGCTTCGCCGGTGCGTCCGTCAAAAAGCTTCAACTTGCCACTCTCCGGCAGTCCAGCTTTTTTTAACTCCTCTCTGATTTCTTCGTGTTTGGCGCCCAAGAACGGCGGAACAATAGCCTGATATCCCAAACTGTTGGCCGCCATACCAAGATGCATTTCCAATATTTGTCCCAAGTTCATACGGGAAGGCACGCCAAGCGGAGAAAGAATTATGTCGACGGGCGTACCGTCTGCCATATACGGCATATCTTCTTCCGGCAGAATTGTAGAAATAACTCCTTTGTTTCCATGTCGTCCGGAAAGTTTATCGCCTACGGAAATATTGCGTATCTGGGCTACTTCGATGACTATCTTTTTTATAATACCAGCTTCGAGTGAATGCCCAAGGTCGCGAGAGAAAATTTTCACACCAATGATGCGTCCACGCTTGCCGTGTTCCACTCGAAGCGAAGTATCTTTCACATCGCGCGCCTTATCGGCAAAAATCGAGCGGAGAAGTCTTTCTTCCGGAGTAAGTTCGGTTTCACCTTTTGGGGTAATTTTACCAACTAAAATATCATTCTCTCTAACTTCGGCTCCGATGCGGACAATACCGTCTTCGTCTAAATCTTTTAGCTTGAGTTCTCCGACATTTGGTATATCACGAGTAGTAATTTCCGGTCCCAGTTTTGTATCACGGACTACGCAGGTAAATTCTTCAAGGTAGACACTGGTAAACTTGCTCTTTTTCACCAAGCGTTCGGAAACAATGATGGCATCTTCATAATTTGAACCGGACCAAGACAAAAAAGCCACGAAAATATTCTGACCTATTGAAATCTGTCCATCTACGGTACTGCTGGTATCTGCCAATATCTGTCCTTTTTTTATTTTATCACCAACACTTACTGCCGGTCGCTGATGAAATACAGAGAAGTTGTTGTTCCTCATGAAATTAACTAAGCTGTAAGTTTTATCCGAGGAAGACTTACTGCTGCCTTTGACAACTATTTTCTTTGCATCCAAATAAGAGACGACGCCGTCTTCGGTGGCTATCACCATTCTGCCCGAGTCTCGGGATGCCAGTTCTTCAATGCCTGTCGCCACCAGTGGCGCTTCAGGCAGGACACAAGGCACGGCTTGCTTCTGCATGTTGCTTCCCATGAGCGCGCGGTTAGCGTCGTTGTGTTCTAGAAATGGAATCATTGAAGTAGCTATGGAGAAAGCTTGGTTGGCGGCCACATCGATAAAGTCAACTTCGTTGCGTGAAATTTTCCCCGGTTCTGTCTTGATTCTGGCGGCTACTTTTTCTTCCGTAATTTTACCGTTTTCGTCATATGGAATTCCAGCATGAGCAATGTTATATTTTTCTTCTTCCAGCGCATTTAAGTAAACTACTTCACCGGTAATTTTGCCATTTTTTACCTTTATGTATGGAGTTTCAATAATTCCAAATTCATTTATTTTTGCATAAGTGGAAAGGTGCAAAATAAGTCCAATGTTCGGGCCTTCCGGAGTGTGAATCGGGCAAACTCTCCCGTAGTGAGATGGGTGCACATCACGAACTTCGAGCCCTGCGCGCTCGCGAGTAAGGCCTCCGGGGCCGAGCGCAGAAAGCAAGCGAATGTGTTCGGTTTCAGCCAAGACATTTTCTTGGTTCATGAATTGCGAAAGTTGGTTGGTAGTGAAAAATTCTTTGATGCGGGCTTGGAGCGGACGCTGGTTGATGATGGCTATAGGCATCGCAGTATCTACGTCAATAATAGACATTCGGTCTTGAATATTTCTTTTAATCTGCATCATGCCAGTGCGTATTTTTTGCTGGAGTATTTCTCCGACAAATCGCACGCGCCTCTGACCTAGGTGGTCTATGTCGTCACTCTTGGCAGAAGGAGTGTTGTTTAAAAGAATAATATTCTTAATGACAGTAACTACATCTTCTTTGGAGATAGTTCGGCGAGCCAAGGCCACCTCATCCATGGCGTAGCCAAAGCGCTGGTTAAACCTGAATCGGCCAACTGGAGAAAGGTCATAACGTTCGGCAGTAAACAAGAAGTTGATGAACTCTTTGGCATTGTCTGCTGTAGCCATGTCGCCGTCTCGGAGACGCTTATAGATTTCAATGTATGCATCATTTAGAGTTTTGGCAGTATCCTTGGCTAGACACGCTTTTATGGCTTCTTCATAAGGTACTCCATCAGCATTCTTGAATGCCTCTGTAATCATTTCATTCGTCTCGTAACCCATAACGCGAAGTAATGCTGTCGCAGGGAATTTTCTCTTTTTATCTATCCTTATATAAATGCCACCATCAGCTTCGGACTCTAACTCTATCCAGACGCCGCGAGCCGGAATAATTTTCGCGCCAAAACATTTAGCACCTTTACTTTCAGCTTCGGTAAAGAAAACTCCAAAACTTCGCGCCAGCTGGGGCACAATCACACGCTCTACGCCATTGATGATGAAAGTGCCATGAGCGGTCATCAAAGGAAATTCGGACATAAAAATTTCCTGTTCTTTCACAGTGCCGAGAATTTTATTGGTTAACTTTACCCGAGCCTTTAAGAGGCCTTGGTGTGAAAGTTTATTTACTTTAGCATCGTTCTCATCACCCTTGGCCTCACTAAGCGAAAAAGAGGTAAATTCGAGTTGGAATTTTTTTGCAGAATAGTCGGCAATTGGAGAAAATTCTTTAAACACTTCCCCGATGCCCGTCTCTACCAGCCATTTGAAACTTTTGACTTGAGCTTCAATTAAATCCGGAAATTCCACAAGAGATTTCTTGTATCTTGAAAAATACTTCTTCGGACGCTTTATTTCGGTATGCATAAATTAAAAAAGACCTAAAAAGGCTTATTAATAATAAGGAGATTGCATCCGATACTCAATCAATGAATCTCAAGTACCCTACTCTATTCTCTCTTTTTTGTCAAGCACAGCTGGGGATTAACTTCTTTGTTTCCACTTATCTATTAAGGTGTGGTTGCCGGAAAGGAGGACTTTCGGAACACGATAGTTTTTGCTTTTATATTTTAAAACTTCCGGACGGGTGTAGACTTCACTCGTGGAAACTCTTTCTTCTTCAAGAGATTCGTACTTGCCAAGAACTCCCGGAGTCTGGCGGGATATCGAGTCTATTAAAACCATGGCTGGTAACTCCCCACCAGTGAGCACATAGTCCCCGATAGATAAATTTTCAATTTTTAATTTCCAATTTTTAATAATTTTTTCAACACGAGCGTCAAGTCCCTCGTATCGCCCACAGATAAAAATCAAATCAGTGTATTTGTGCGCAGATTCTTTGGCATATGATGTGGTAAATTTTTTGCCAGACGGGGAAAAATTTATTACTTTCAACTTTACACTTTTAACTTTTAACTTTCTTAAGGCAGCTTCGAGTGCTTTAAGAAAAGGCTCTGACCGCAACACCATCCCCGGCCCTCCGCCATATGGCCGGTCATCTACGCGCTTTTTAGGCTCACAAAAATCCATAGGGTTATAAAATTTTATAGAAATCTTTTTCGCTTGTATCGCTCGCCCAAGAATAGACTCTTTCAGATAAGAATCAAACATCTCTGGGAAAATTGTTATTACATGAAAACGCATACTTATATGATACCAAAAATCCCCCGAAGGGGATTTTTTTAGATTCCTTTTAAGTCTTCCATTGCTTGGTCAACAGTCTTGAATGAATTAGGAGTACTTCTAGGGGCTTCGGAATTCGCGTGCCCCATAGAACCTGTAGAATCTTGCTGTGGCGCTGTGTATTCTCTTTGTCCTCCTTCAGGCTCGTTTATCTTCAAATTAACTCTGGCGTTGTTCTTCATGCCAATGATACGAAGTAATGTACGAATAGCTTTAGCAGTGTTCCCCATCCTTCCGATAATCTTGCCCATGTCGGCAGGGTTCACAGTTAGAGAAATTAATACACCCATTTCATCCACAGTCCTATCAATCTTCACATCATTCGGATTGTCTACTAGCGCCTTTACTACATATTCTAGAAATACCTTGTCAGCGTCTTGCATATATTTTATATTAAATTAATAATACTACTTCTTGGCTTTTAATTCCTTCCTTTTTTGTGTTGGTTTCTTTTTGGGTAAAACGTTTATTTTTTTGCCTTCAATAACTTTATCATGAATTAGAAAATTATGCATTGTGTCGGAGCACTTGGCGCCCTCTGACATCCAATATTTTATTCTGTCATTTTTGAAATCCTTAACTCCCATTTTAGGGTTGTAAGTGCCAAGTATTTCTAGGAATCTTCCACTCTTAGTGCTGTTCTTGGAATCAGTCAAAACAGCCCGAAATGATGGGTCATTCTTTCTTCCTATTCTTTGCAGTCTTATTTTTAACATTAGACTAGCTTAACATAAATTTTATAAAAGGCAAATTCGTGTTATATTCATAGAGTGAAACACTTAATAAATAAGAAAGAAGGCATTATTTCCATCTCCTCCAAGGGTACTGGCTATGTAGCTATTGGCGCGGAAAAGAATAAGGGCGAAGACCCAGAAATTGATGCCAAGCATTTGAATACTGCCCTGCACGGAGATTTGGTGGAGATAATTCTGCATCCTAAAGGAAACACTCGCCAAACTGCCGAAGTGTCAAAAATAATTACGCGAGCAAAAATGCGTTTTGCTGGAGTGTTGGAATCAGAAAATGGAATGCTATTCCTCAAACCTGACGATACTAAAATGTACACGGACATTCTGATTCCGGAAAAGTTCCTAAATGGGGCTAAGGCAAATCAAAAAGTTTTCGTGGAAATAGTTTCATGGGTAGACGCCAAAAAAGCGCCTGAAGGGAAAGTAGTTAAAATTTTAGGTCGTCCGGGAGACAACGACACAGAGATGCATGCTATAGCCATGGAGAAAGGTTTTGCTCACGAACTGCCAATGAAAGTTGATGATGAGGCGAGAAAAATAAAAGCTCACGGCATACATGAAAATGACTATGTGGGGAGAAGAGATTTTAGGAAAATTTTTACTTTCACCATTGACCCGTCAGACGCCAAAGACTTTGATGACGCAATCTCATTTAAAGAAATATCGGAAGGTGTGTATGAAGTAGGCATTCACATTGCTGATGTTTCGCATTATGTAAAAGTCGGCAGCCCCCTAGACGAGGAAGCACGAGAGCGTGGAACCTCGGTTTACTTAGTGGACAGAACTATACCCATGCTGCCAGAAATATTATCGAACGACTTATGTTCTTTGGTACCCAATAAAGACCGGCTCACCATGAGCGCAGTGTTTATAATAGATAAACATGCAGAGGTAAAAAGCGAATGGTTCGGAAAAACAGTAATCCATTCACAAAAAAGATTTACTTACGAAGAAGCGGAGAAGTCAATCAAAAAGACTGGCGAGCCACTCCATAAAGAATTATCTATATTAAATAGTCTAGCAAAAAAATTAACAGAAGAGAGATTCCGAAACGGCGCCATATCACTGGAGCAAGATGAAGTGAAATTTATATTGGATTCGAAAGGAGTACCAATAAAAGTAATAAAAAAAGAGCGAGGTGATTCAAATAAATTAATTGAAGAATTTATGTTACTAGCCAATAAAAAAGTAGCGAAAATTATTTCCAAGAATACTTCTATATACAGAATACACGATGCTCCAAGCCAAGAAAAAATGCAGGACTTAGCACTCTTTCTGCGTAGCCTAGGTCACAAGATAACTCTCCGGGACGGAATTATTCCAAACCACGAGATAAACGCTCTACTTAAAAAGCTTGCTGGAAAAAATGAAGAAGACACAGTCAATCGCGCGGTAATACGTTCCATGGCGAAAGCAATTTATTCCACAAAAAATATCGGGCACTATGGACTTGGTTTTGAATATTACACGCACTTTACTTCCCCTATACGGCGCTACCCGGACATTATCGTGCACAGACTGCTTTCAAGTCACCTTGCAAATAAAAAAATAGGCAAAGAGAGCTTACAGGAATACGAGCAAATAGCCAGAATCAATTCCGAACAGGAAAAAAGAGCTTCCGATGCTGAGCGAGCTTCTATTAAATACAAACAGGTAGAATATATGAGTAAACGAACCGGAGAAAAGTTCGAGGGGGTCATCAGCGGTATTACCGAATGGGGTATCTACGTGGAAGAAATGGAAACAAAATGCGAAGGACTGGTGCGAGTGCGAGACATGAGTGACGACTTTTATGTTTTTGATGAAAAGAAATTAGAATTAGTCGGACAAAAAAAGAAAAAAAGATATCGCTTGGGAGATAAAGTCAAAATAAAAGTAAAAAGTGCAGATTTGGAGAGAAAAACAATAGATTATGTTTTGGTTTAATTCTATTTCGCTATTTGAGTGGCTTCGTCGAACTTTACGGAGAGGAGTTTGGAGGCGCCGTTAGACCCTATGGTTACCCCATAAAGGACGCCAGCTCGGGACATGGTCTCCCTGTTGTGAGTCACCACGATGAGCTGGGAATGTTTGGAAAGTTTCTCCAGCATGTCCCCATATTTGCGGGAATTTGCTTCATCCAAAGCGGCGTCCGTCTCGTCTAAGACAAGAAATGGTGGCGGGTTGACCTGCGACATAGCGAAAAGTAGCGCAATGGATGTCAGAGAACGTTCCCCGCCAGAGAGCGCATGAAGCTCTTTAACCTTTTTGTGCGGAAGAGACACACTTATTTCTATCCCCTGCTCGAAGACAATCTCTGATTCAGCAGAATCATCCCGAGAAATTTCGAGGGATTCGTCTTCGTCAACCATTTTTATCTTTTTACTTTCGACAACAACAGAAAGTGTTGCATTTCCCCCGCCGAACATTAACGAGAAAAATTCTTGAAACTCCACATTTATTTTTTTAATACCCTCTTTGAACTCTATATCGACTTTTTCCTTCAGGTCTGCAATAAGTTTTTTCAAAGATTCTATACTTTTGGTCAAATCTTCCATTTCTTTAGCCAAAAATGCATCTCTCTCGGATACTTCCTTAAACTCCTTTACGATTTCAGTTCCAGAACCCATGCCTGCATCTTCTAGTTTTATTTTTATACGTTCTATCTTTCTCTTCAAATCTTCTTGTGTATTTTCATTTTTTACAATTTCAAAATTTTTATAAGATAAAACTTCCTGTCCGATAAGCGCCACTCCCTCTTTTACTTCATTTTCAAAAACCTCTTTACGACTGTACAAATTCCCTTCTTTGATGATAACTAGCTCCAGACCAGAAGAGAGTTCTTGGTGCCTGACTTTAAATTTAAACTTCTCTTTTTCAAGGTCACGCAAGTTTTCCATGGCTTGGTTAATTTCCTGCTTCAAAGCTTCGGCAGCCTTTAGCATTTGCGCCTCTTCTGCTGTAATTTTTTGTATTTCTGTGACAAGACTAATTTGAGAATTTTTTAATTCACTTAATTCTTTCTCATCATTTTCTTTCTTTTCAAGTTGTTCTCTGTCTATCTCTCCTAGTTCTTTTCCACATGTCGGACAAATACCCCCAATTTTTACTCTGTTTTGTTTTGCTTCTATCATGCCTTCAGTACGTCCGAGTTTCCTTTCTAGCTCACTTTTGAGTGTACGAAGAGAATTGAGTTTTTGTTCAACTATTTTTAATTCTTCTATTTTTTTGTCGCCTTTAACAGAAGAATTATCTTCAGTCAGAGAAATTTTATTATCTACCTCTTTAAGCTCACTCCAAATTTTATTTCTCTCAAGAAGCAAGTTCTCTTTTTCTGTGTCTAAATAAATACTTTCTTTTTTCAAATACTCCCTGTACAGAGTGGCTAGCTCAGTCTGCATTTCTTTCACTTTTTCAAATTTTTCTACTTGTTTTTTCAAGAAATTCAAATGTGGGGCATTTTCTCGTCGGAGTAACCCCACTTCTTTCATGTTTTCCTCGGTACGTTCGAGCTTGCGTTCGGATTCTTTTATTTTGTATTGATAAACTTTGAGCCCTAAAGCATCTTCCACCATTTCTCGCCTTTCTTTTATATTGGCATTTAAAATTCTGTCCGCCTCGCCTTGTGAGATGATGTGGTGTCCCGAGGAGCCGATATTTACCGAAGCTAAAAGATTGTGAATGTCTTTGAGCCTGACTTCCGTGCCATTTAAAATATAAATATTTCGCCCATCTCCGAAAACCTGCCGAGTGATGCTGATGGTGTCATAATTTAAATTTATATACTCATTTCCTTTGCCTCCATCATTTGAAAGTTTAAAAACTTTATCAGTGTTGTCGAAATATATGGTAACAGAGGCTCGAGAGCCGCCGGCCAAATTTTTAGAGCCTTTGAAAATCAAGTCCGAGCCGGTCTTGCCTCTCATGGACTTGATCGATTGCTCGCCTAGAACATAGCGGACAGCTTCTACTACATTAGACTTCCCCGAACCATTCGGCCCCACTACACAAACTATCCCGTTATCGAATTCCAAAAGAATTTTTTGCGCGAAAGATTTAAAGCCATTTATTTCAAGAGTCTTGAGTCGCATGTAACTATTCTAGCATATTTAATCCAACCAATTTTTAACCTTTAACGCATTTTCTGCCGCTTTCTGTTCCGCTTCCTGTTTGGATTGACCTTTGCCTTCGGCAATTAAATTAGAACCAAAATAAATCCCAACCGTGAAATGTTTGTCGTGGTCTGGGCCCGACTCGTGAAGAACTTTATATGCGGGTGTAACAAATACAAACTCCTGCGCTTTTTCTTGCACCAAACTTTTGGCGTCGCGCCAGAGCTTTTTTGACACTATTTCTTCTGTCTTAAGTAAAAGAGATTTATTTATAAATTTATCTACAATATCTATCCCTTGGTCTATGTATAGGGCTCCAATATAAGCTTCGTATGTATTAGCTAAGATATATTGCCGTGCTTTGCCCTTATCCTTATTTTCGCCCTTGGATAAAAGCAAATAGTCATTCATGCCTGTATCTGTGGCGACTTCAGAAATAATGACGGCATTGACCAAGGCTGAACGAAGCGCCGTTAACTCCCCTTCCGTGTAAGAAGGATATTTTTTGTAGAGAAAATCCGTGACAATAAGCTCAAGCACGGCATCGCCTAAGAATTCCAGTCTTTCATTATGGGCAAAGCCAGAACCGCCATTCTCGTTGATGTAAGAACGGTGGATAAAGGCTTGCTTCAGCAAATCTTTGTTCTTAAAAAATATTTTTGTCTTTTTCTCAAAATCTGAAAATTGAATCATTTTATTACTTTATTATTTTTTGAAATAATTTCAACCGCTTTGCTGATAAGTGGAATAATGTCGTTGTAAATGCGAAGTTCCGGCAACTCCCGTAAGTGGAACCAGCGAGCTCCGTCAAGTCCTCCGGACTTTTCTAGCGCCAATTCTTTATACTCGCTCTTAGCTAAAAAATACACAACTTTCTTTAAAGTCTTGCCTTTGGCAGGGTGAGTAGCAACATACTCATTTTCTCCAAGTTTTTCTTCTATGCTAATGTCAAGACCTATTTCTTCCTTTATTTCCCTTATGGTGCCGGCTTGTATGTCTTCACCTGCTTCAACTTTACCTTTGGAAAGTGTCCAATATCCAAAAACATCGTGCACAAATGCGAATAAAATATCTTCTCCATTTTTTGTATATACTAATGCTCCGCCCAAACTTTCAACCGGCAATCCAGCAAGGTCAACTTTTTTTTCTTTTTCTTCTGGATTTTTTCTCTTGCTTACTTGCTCTTTGCCGGGCTCGCCTATTTCTTTGTAAACAGCCCCGAGAACTCCATTTATGAATTTTCCGGAATTTTCTCCACCGAAAGTTTTGGCCAGCTCTATGGCTTCATTGATAGCCACCTTCGGAGGCACTTCCTTCCTGTCGCCAAAAAGTAACTCTGTGAGTCCAATACGCAAAATGTTCCTATCTACTATGGAAATTTTGTCTATTGGCCAATCTGGCGCGGCCTTTTCTATAATTTCATCGACTGTCGCCCGTTTTTTTAATACTTGCTCCATTAGCGTAAAAACAAAAGCATCATCTTCAAGCCCAGGAGCAAATTCTTTTAAATTTCTTTTTAAAGTTTCTTTGAGCTTAGTGTTATCATTGGGCTCGCTCGCCGAAATGGTAGCTATGGCGGGCACGAAGTCCCACTCAAAAAGTGTTTGAAGTACTATTGATCTTGAAAGGTGCCTATTTGCCATCCCGTTAGAGGCAGGTCGCGGTCTGTATGATTTTAGACCCACCTAAATTATATATAATAAAATGTGCAATCTTTTTCATAACTAATTTTAAAAAACGCGACCGCGGCCTCTAACGGGATTACTTACCGGTTGCGGCCTTCTTGGCTTTAGCTTTCTTTTGCTTCTTTTCCAACTTTTTTACCAAGTCCATTACTTTTTTCCCACGATAGAATCCACAAGACGAGCACACTGTGTGACGTCTTTTCAAAGCTTGGCAATTTTCACACTTGGCAAAACTCGTACTTGCGAGCGCGTGGTGAGAACGCCTGTTTTTCGTATGCGATTTTGTATGTCTCATTCGTACTACCATAATGGCTCATACTAACATATTCTCATTGAAAAGCAATTTTGATATTGAAAATATTGTGTTATTATAGAGCAAATGGAAAAGACTGATAGGTTACACAATATAAGACATACTTTGGCACATTTGTTGGCAGCGTCAGTCAGAGAATTGTATGATGGAGCGCAAAATGCAATTGGTCCGTCTGTGGATGATGGTTTTTATCAAGATTTTGATTTGCCCCAAGCAATTTCACTGGAAGATTTGCCTAAAATAGAAAAGAAAATGCGTGAACTTTTGAAGAATTGGAATGACTTTGAGAGAAAAGAAGTAACAATAGAAGAAGCTAAAAAAGAATTTTCTTGGAATCCCTATAAAATTGAATTAATCGAAGAATTTGCGAAGGAGGGGAAAAATCTTACTTTCTATACATGCGGAAACTTTATAGACCTATGCAAGGGTGGACACTTGGAAAAACCAAATAAAGAACTTGCTCCCGATTGTTTCAAACTCGACCGCGTCGCCGGCGCCTACTGGCGCGGCGACGAGAAAAATAAAATGCTCACCCGCATTTATGGATTGGCATTTGAAAATAAAAAGGAGCTTGATGCATATATAACTCAACGTGAAGAAGCGGAAAAAAGAGACCATAAAAAGTTGGGCAAGGAACTAGGACTGTTGATGTTCCATGAAACTGCCCCAGGAATGCCATATTGGCTCCCAAAAGGTTTAATTTTATATAAAGAACTTGAAAATTATTGGCGCAAAAGACATGCGGAATTGGGATATCTGGAAATCGCCAGTCCGTTGGTAAATAAATCGGAACTTTGGAAAATTTCTGGACACTGGGACCACTATAAAGAAGACATGTTCATAGCCAACATGGGAGAAAATGAAGTCTACGGTATTAAACCTATGAATTGTCCGAACGCAATGATTGTTTTTAAATCAATGCAAGTGAGCTACAAGGACCTGCCTCTTCGTCTTTCTGACACAGACCGTCTGCATCGTTACGAACGGTCAGGAGTTTTAAATGGCCTTTTGCGATGCCGTTCTTTTCAGCAAGACGATTCACACAATTATGTAACTGAAGAAATGATAGAAGAAGAATACAGACAGATTATGGAAATATGTAAAGAGTTTTACGGAATTTTTAATTTGGAATACAAATTCAGACTCGGCACTAGACCAAAAGAATATTTGGGAGATATTGCAACTTGGAATAAAGCAGAGAAAGCTCTGCAAGAAGTTTTGAAAAAATCCGGTAAGGAATACTCAGTAGCAGAAGGCGACGGAGCATTTTATGGACCTAAGATAGATATAGTAATGAAAGATGCTATCGGCCGTGAATGGCAAATGGGCACTATCCAATTAGACTTCCAGCAACCACAACGCTTTGAACTAGAATATACCGACAGAGATGGAAAAAAGAAAACCCCAGTGGCAATACATCGCGTAATTTATGGCTCATTAGAACGGTTTATTGGTATATTGATAGAACACACTGCCGGAGCCTTCCCTCTCTGGCTCGCTCCGGTACAGGTGAAGATTATTCCGGTGCGTACTAATCATAATGAATATGCAAAGGAAATTTTTGAAATGTTAAAAGAGGGGGATATTCGCGCCGAGTTGGCTAACGAAGATGAAAATTTAGGAACAAAAGTTCGCAGTGCTAAAAATAACAAAATCCCTTACTGGGTAGTTATCGGTGACAAAGAAATAGAAGCAAGCCTTGTTACTCTCGAATCCCGTGACAGTGGCCAACTCGGAAAGATGCCTAAAGAAGACCTTTTGAAAAAACTTTTGGAAGAAATTAAAAACAAAAAGTAAATTACAAGCAAAGAAGTCCCACAAAGGCTCCGGAAGGAACTTCTTTGCGGGACTTAGTGACCTAATCGAAAAAAAATACATTTGCAATTTTGTTCAATTACCTCCAGTTCAAGAGCTAGTCGTTCAACTTCTTCAAAATCACCTAGACCGTAGGCCTTTTTTGTCTCTCTTAGTATTTCCTGACCTCTAAGAGAGTATTGGGCATCGAACTTTTTTCTCGAAGAGCGAGTGGGCGTTACCACACGCACTTCTGGTTGACTCGGCATGGTACACCTCCATTTTAATTATAACATTAAAATTTACAAATCAATCTCGGCAAGTTTAGCGTTACTTTGAATGAAAGACTTACGAGGAGGGACTTCGGAGCCCATGAGGATGTCAAAGATTTTATTGGCTTCTTCTGCATCATCGATGTTTACTTTTTTCAGTATGCGGTGCATCGGGTCCATGGTCGTCTCCCAAAGTTCCTCCGGATTCATTTCTCCGAGCCCCTTGAAACGCTGAATGTGTATACGATTAGGTTTTAGGTTCGAGGGACTAGGTTCTAGTTCAGATTCGGACTCTTTAGATTCACTTTCTACTTCTTGAATTTCACTTACGTCCGCATCTTTGCCTATAATTTTTATTTTTTCCTCATCGGAGTAAGCGTAAAGAATTTCTTTACCTCTTTTTATTTTATAGAGAGGCGGCTGGGCGATGTAAATATACCCAGCGTCAATAATTGCCCTGAAATATCTATAGAAAAGTGTCAGGAGAAGCGTGCGAATATGTGAACCGTCAACATCCGCATCAGTTGCAATAATTATTTTATGGTAACGCATTTTTTCTAAGTCAAAAGTATCCCCGATAGAGGTGCCAAGAGCAATGACGAGAGACTTCACTTCTTTGGAAGCAAGCATTTTGTCTATGCGTGCACGCTCCACATTTAAAATTTTCCCCTTGAGTGGCAATATTGCTTGAGTTCGGCGGTCGCGCCCTTGTTTGGCGCTACCACCAGCGGAATCCCCCTCCACTAAAAACAATTCTGACTCCGAGGCATTCTTACTTTGGCAGTCAGCGAGCTTGCCTGGCAGAGTCATACCTTCTAGTGCGCCTTTTCGCAGTATTGAATCCTTGGCAGCTTTAGCGGCTTTACGAGCTTTTAACGCCAAAATAGACTTGTTTATTATGGCTTTAGCTTCATCTGGGTTTTCTTCCAAGAAATTATTAAAGGCCTCGCCGAAGACCGTTGCCACAGCTCCTTGAGCTTCCATGCTACCTAGTTTCGCTTTGGTCTGACCTTCAAACTGGATCTCCCGAAGCTTTACCGAAATAGCCACCGTCAGTCCTTCTAAAACATCTTCGCCGGTAAAGCCACCCTCGGACTCTTTCATCATTTCATTTTTCTTGCAGTAGGTGTTGAGTGTTCTGGTCAATGCAGTTTTAAAACCGGTAACATGGGTGCCCCCTTCAGGAGTATGAATATTGTTGGCAAAAGGAATAATGCGGTCAACTATGTCATCCACATATTGCAGAGCAATCTCCACGCCAACCCCGTCCAGTTCTTTTTCAATATAAAAAATACTGTCCTGAATCGGCTTTTGAAATTTATTGTAATATTTTATCAGAGAAATAAGTCCGCCTTCAAAATAAAAAGAAGTAGATGGAAGCTCGAGACCGAGGTCTCTGAAATAAAAAACGTCAGATTCATCCAGACCTTTTTTGTCACTCCACCCCCTTGCGTCAATGATTAAAATTTTCAATCCTTTTACGAGGTACGCCTGCTGGCGAATGTGGCTGACTATTATATTCCAGTCGAATTTAATATCTTTAAAGATTTCAATGTCAGGCTCAAAAGTAATAATAGTACCGTGCCCTTTGGAAGACCCTACTTTTTTGACAGCAGATTTTTTCTTACCTTGCGAATATTCCTGAATATAAACTCCGCCATCTCGATGTATTTCTGCTTTACAATAAATTGAGAGAGCATTTACTACCGATGCGCCAACTCCGTGCAAACCTCCGGAGACTTTATAACCGCTATTTTCGCCGCCGAATTTTCCTCCGGCGTGGAGAGTGGTCATCACTGTTTCCAGTGCGGAAACTTTAGTCTTTTTATGCATGTCGACAGGTATGCCTCGGCCGTTGTCCGCTATGCGTATGCGGTTATTCGGAAGCATTACAATTTCGATGTCATTGCAAAAGCCACCCATGGCTTCATCGCGTGAATTGTCGAAAATCTCCCAGACCAAGTGGTGCAAGCCTTCAGGTCCTGTGGTGCCAATATACATGCCAGGACGGCGCCTGACAGGCTCTAGACCCTCTAAAACGGATATGTCTGATGCATCATAATGGTGCCCCTTTTCGGCACCTTTTTCACTACCCTTTTCCTTGGTTTTCTCTTTTGCCATATAAGGGTATTATAGCAAATTTTACCTCACTTGCCAACCTTCTTTTTTCTTTATTTTATTAGTTATTTTGGTCATAATTTCGTTTATTTCGACATCCGTTAAAGTGCGTTCGTAGGACTGAAAAACTAATCTAAATGCGTAGGAAATTTTTCCTTCTTTTTTGAATTCGTCGAATAGTTCCGGACCTCGGACAACCATGTCACCAGCATTATCTTTTATAATTTTTTCTACATCGCCACTTGAAGTTCCTTCCGGCACCCAGACCGCCACATCACGCGCAATGAAAGGAAAGAGTGACCACATTGTGAATTTGTTATTTTGCGAAATCATATAAATTTTTCTCTATTACTTTATCTTCTTCATTATATGCGACATGTATTTCCTCGGCAGATGTCCATACTACACCAATCTCGAATATTTTAACTTCTTTTAATCCCAAAAGTGGCGAATTAATTTTATTTAGTTTCAAACTTTCTTTCAATCCATCCGCCAAGTTTGCTCTCAAAAAGGTTTTGTCCGACGCAGAAGCAAGAACTGAAACTTCTCCTTTATCAGCGAACGCATAGGTCATAACTTCACTGTATCCGTCTTCAAGCAATTTATTCCTCGCTAAAGAAATTTTACTATAAGTTTCATTTACTTGTGGCTTAAAATTTATTTTTGGTATTTCTCCTTTTAGTTTGTCGTAACCTATGACTCTGCCTATCTCTTCCGCCATGTCTTCCTCTGTGACTAGGTCGAGGCGCATGGGTGGAATAATTATCTCAAATTCATTTTTATTAAGTACGTATTTAAATACGTATCTCTTCAAAATATCTTCTATTTCTTTTATAGAAACATCTAAACCCAAAATTTTAGAAATCCTATCAGATGAAAAAGAAAGCTTTCTCTCCTCTTGTTTTTTAGGATAAATATCTACAACATCCTCGAAGATTGCTTCCGGACACATCTCGGCAATAAGAGCCGAGAGTTCTACCATAGCATATAGCCCTAATTCCGCTGATAAATCGTTTTCAAATCTTTTCCTTGCATCCGTAAAAACATTCAAGGCTTGAGCAGTTTTTCTGATTGAAACTGGATCAAAGTTATCGCCTTGTAGAATAATATTCTTTGTTGCAGAGTTTAATTCAGCATGAGTTCCTCCTTTTATCCCAGCCACATCAAGGGGGTTTCCCTCTCCGTCAGCAAGAACCATCATGGTATCATTCAAAACTTTTTCACTTCCGCCAAGCAAAGTAAGTTTTTCTTTATTTTTTGCCTCTCTTATGACAAGCTTGAGCCCACCAACTTTATCCATATCAAAAGCATGCATTGGCTGGCCACAGTCAAACATAACTATATTGGTAGCATCCACGATATTGTTTATTGAACGCTGGCCTATTGATTCCAAATGTTTTACCATCCATTCTGGTGAAGGCCCAACGATAATATTTCTGACAATTCGACCTACATGTCGTCTACATTTTTGAGTTTTTATCTCGACTTTGAAATCTGTCGGTTTTGATTCCGGAATTTTATATTTCGGCGTAGGGTCAACGAAAGGAATATTTAAAAGTGAAGCAACTTCACGTGCGACTCCTTGATGGCTAAGCAAGTCATGGCCTCTATTTGGTAAAATTTTTATATCTAAAATATAATCTCCGTCAGGCAGTTTATCTAGTCTCTCTACTTCCGCCAGATGGTATGTCAAAACATCAGCAAGCTCTTCCGCCTTGGGCGCGTCAGGCACATACCACTTTAACCAATTGTAAGAAATTTTCATAAAAATATACTAAAACTGGTTGAGTCGCAGGTCTCCTTGATAAAAAAGCCGAACGTCGGGTATCCCCCATTTAATCATGGCGATACGGTCGAGCCCGCCACCAAAGCAGAAGCCCTGATATTTAGCCGGGTCTAGTCCCATATTGCGGATAACTTCAGGGTTGGTCATTCCGCCACCCATCATTTCCAACCACTTGCCCTTAAACTTGGCAAATACTTCGATCGAAGGCTCGGTAAACGGAAAGAAACTAGGACGAAATTCAATTTCTACATCATCCCCGAGCATTTTTTTATAAAAATTAGTAAGAATAGCTTTCATGTGGGCAAGCGAAATCCCGTCTTCTACTCTGCCAAGCATCGAGCCATCTACTTGGAAGAATTGCATTTCATGGGTAGCATCCGTGGCTTCATTACGAAATACTTTACCGACAGAAATAAATGCGTTCGGCACCCTCCCCGCCTTGACGGCATCTTCTGTAGCATGGGCGGTTACTCCGGTGGTATGAGTGCGGAGAACTTTTTTATTTCTCGCATCGCCTTCGGAACCTTTGATCCAGAAAGTATCCTGCATATCCCGTGCCGGATGATCTTTAGGAATATTTAATGCATCGAAATTATACCACTCGGTCTCCATCTCGGGACCTAGGGCAATCTCGAAACCCATCTCGGCAAAAGCCTGGTAAGCCTCATTGGCTAAAATAGAAAGTGGATGTTGTTTTCCATTTTTGTTTTCTGTCATATTATTTTATTCTACCAAATTTGTTTCAACCGGACTAATTTTCCTCCCATGCCTAGAAAGTACGCACCCACCCCTGCAAAAAGCTTTACCGTTACTTTTACTAAGGCAATTAACACAGTTGATGAAGTGTCGGTGACAGACCGGATTCGCACAGTTTACATAATTCTCCGACTTTCCTCCGCAAATATCACATTTACCTATTATTTTATGTTTCGGGTCATCAGTGTAAAATCCCATAGTCACACGCTTGTCAAAAACATATAATTTGCCATTAAAATCTTCGTTGGGGTATTTCTCCATATAACTCACAATTCCTCCATCAAGCTGATACACATAATTAAACCCTTGTGTAATTAAAAACCCTGATGCCTTTTCACAGCGCACTCCGCCGGTGCACACAGTCAGCACTGTTTTATTTTTTAAGTGCTTAATCTGCTCCACCACTTTCGGCAAATCTCGGAAATTTTCAATTGGTGGCAGAATGGAATTTTCGAAATGTCCAACTTTGTGTTCGTACACATTACGCATATCCACAACGTAGAATTCTTTTTTATTTTTGATCCACTTATGCAATTCTTCTGGTTTTAAATGTACACCGGTAATTTCATTTGGGTTTATGTCACAAGTTCCCAAGTTTAGTGACACTATTTCTTTGCGAACCTTTATCGAAAGTTTCGGAAAAGCTTCGCCTGTGCCTGCACTCAACTTAAAATGAATATTCTGGAATCTTGCATCTTTCTTATTTTTCTGGAGTTCTTTAATATATTCCTGTATATTTTCCTTCGTACCTTCAAAGGTAGCATTGATACCTTCATGCGCTATGATACATCTGCCAGTCAAGTCCAATCTAAAGCATGTTTCATCGTGCCACAGCTTTACCTCCTGTGGATTATCTATGTGTACATATTTGTAAAATAGGATGATTTGATGTTGCATTATCTAAAAGTTATACATAAATCTCAGCTATTTTGCAATATGGGCACTCTATGTTTTTACCGTAGGAATTGTAATTACATGGACGTTTTAGCCACTCGCCACTTTTGATGAGAGCATCGTAATCGCTAATGTCTTTGAGAAGTAAATCAATTTTTTTATCGTCGATAAACGTATCGTAAAAGGATTCCCTTGGGCTTTTGGCTTCTAAAAATTCTAGTCTGCTCTCCGAGACGTTAGTCCCACGCCACGCAGGGCTATTGTTTAAAAGATATGAATACATGGCGAGCTGGCGCATGTTGCTCCCGAACCTCCCTTCTTCATCTAATTTTTCAATTTCAGATTTTTTGCGTGGGCTTCCAGTCTTAAAATCGGTCACTCGCAGACTGTCTCTAGAAAGTTTTTCAATCAAATCGATCCTGCCATACATTTTAAAATGTGGAAATTTTTTATCCTGCACCGATATTGGTTGTTCGTTGGCTCGATCTACTGCAATCTCAGGTAAGCGATCTTTCACCCAGCCCGAAAGTATTTTCAGTACTGCCTTGTCACCTACTGCATATTTTTCCAGAATTTCTGCGCTAATTTTCCCTTTGAACTGCAAAATTTTATCTACAGCTTTATGAACATTACCCCCGAACTCCATGCTCTCACTTCCCTCCTCAGGGAGCTGTAATAAATTTTGGAAATACCATTTCCACGGACATTCAAAAAAATTATTGAGAAGCCATGCCGAAATATATCTGTCAGCGTATTTTTGCATGACAAGTTTTGAGAGCTTTGACAGATCTTGCACTGTTTTCTTTTTCTGTATTATTTTTGCTGTATGTTTTTCAAACACCTCCAGAGGAAGCGACACAATAACTTTTGCAAGTTCCTGATCTATTCCCTTTTTTGAACCAGTGGCATATGAGAGTGTACAAAAACATTTGGCCCGAGTTATAGCAACGAAAAGTTTGCGTTTTATGGCATCAATGTCACGCTCTTCGATTTTCTCTGCAATAATTTCTGGTAGAGTAAAACCAAGCCTTTTACCACCCGAGAGAGATTTTTCATCCATATGCGCTATCCAGACATAGTCGAATTCAAGACCTTTGCTCGAGTGCATAGTGAGCACTTTAATACCGTCTTTTTTGTCTGAAAGAATAGGAATCACTTCGCCATAGAGCTCCAGTCGAGCGAGATATAATATACAATCATGCAAACCTGTACTCGGTCTTTTTTCTAAAAGCGAAAGAATAGTGTCTATTATTTCTTTTCCAGTAATCAATTTTTCTTTATTTTCTGGAAATAATTCTTCCGTTATTTTTTGAATTAGTGTCTTTACATCATCATGGAGAGCATATTGTTTGAAATGTGCAAGCTTCGCTATCCACTTTTCTACACTATTCCCCTCGAAAAGCTTCGGGGCTCTATCAAAAAGGGCTTGCACTCCAAACTCACGCATCTTTTCTCCAGCAAAAAATGTGTGTGCATCAATAGGGTCGACAAGAGAACACTCATCAAAAAAAGAAAGTGCCAGAGATGATACATCACCCGAATCAATTATTTTTAAAACTCGTAGTAATGCAGCTGTTTCTTTTTGGTCAAAAAGGCTCAGTGTCTCGTGTGTTGCGACGGGCAATCTTTCTTTGTGTAATATCTGGATTGCATCTCTCACCTGTAGATTCTTTGGCACGAGAATGGCACAACTGCTCGGACTCAATCCTTCTTTTATTTTTTCCTTAAGATCTTCTGCAACTGCCATAATTTCATCGTAGGGTGTATCTACTTCAATGAGCTTGATCGGATGATGCTCTTTATTTTCACTTACCAACTTTTCCTTCGTCATAACACTTTTAAGTAGTGCATGTGCAGCATCGAGAATTACCTGCGTGGAACGATAATTTTGGACAAGGGGAATAAGTTTTGCACTAGGAAAGGTTTTTCTAAAACCCTTAAAATGGTCAATGGAAGCACCACTAAAGCCATATATTAGCTGGCGATCATCTCCAACTACAAAAATATCTGGTTTAGGAACTTCGTCCCAGACTTTTGCAAGAAATTCATTCTGCGCTCGTGAAGAATCCTGATGTTCATCTACGAGCACATACAAATACCGTTCCTGTATTTGTGCCCGGACTTCACTTCCTATTTCAACCAGTTCGACTAAATATTCGAGAACATCATCATAGTCAATCATGCCTCGCTGTATCTTTTCGTCTTCATAGAGCTCCAAAAATTTAGCAACTTCTTTGGTTTTTTGGAGTCCCTCAATCTTGTTTTGTATTTCTTTTTTTATTCCACCCTTCGTTTCACCCCGCGAAGAAATACTACTCTCATCAGTTTGTAGAAATGTGAGTTCTTTTTCAATAGCTTTTTCAAAATCTTCTCGTGATATACGTTCACGCTTCATGAGTGAGATGAGAGAGCGAAGGTCATGATAATATCTAGTACTGTCAGCACGAGGACGAAGATATACCCAATCATGTGTATTTAGAATTTCATGAAAAAAGAGCGCGGCTTCAGTCTCATCGAGAAGTTTCGGCGCTTCGGGAAAACCCAAAACTCTAAAATGTTCACTTATAACTTGCATACCAAAGCTGTGAAAAGTAAAAACATTTACCGCCTCCCCCGCATCACCTATATAGCGGACAAGTCTTTCTTTCATAGCTTCCACTGCAGAGTTGGTAAAAGTGAGGCACAGAATTCCACTAGCCCCGATGTCTGTCTTATTTAAAATATTCGCAATCCGAAGAGCCAGAATCTGGGTTTTCCCTGTACCTGGACCCGCCACTACCATCACCGGTCCATCAATAGAATCTACCGCCTCTTTTTGCTCTTTATTAAGCTTTTTGTATTCTGTTTCAAAATTTTTATTATTTATATTAGCCATGTTTTAAAACATTTTTTGATTTCCAGAAGAAAAATCCAATTATAAGGAAAGTGGCAACTGGAGAAATATATTCCGGAATATGGAAATTAAAACTGTGTAATATCATTACAATACCCAATACTAATATTGAATACATTGCTCCGTTTTTTAAATAAATATATTTCTTTATGTGTTCTATGTTACGTATTGTTAGATCTCGCACTAAGAGCGCGCCCAAGCCGTTGCCAAGTAAAATAAGTGGCACTGAAAGCGTAAAGGCAAAAGCGCCCAGCACGCCATCAATAGAGAAGGTAGTATCTATAATTTCCAAGAAAAAAAGCTTGCTCAAATCCGAGTGCGTACTACCTAACAATTTTTTCTCTTGTTCTTCGGCATTTTGTTTGAAACCATGGGAAATAAAAAACAAACTTGACCCGACCACCGCACCGAAGCCCATTAGACTACTCTCTTTAAGGGCAAACCAAGCAATGATTGAAAGCAAGACTGATACAATACTGTAGAACCAGACCCCCTTCGCCATAAAAAACTTTTCTGTTCTTGGTAAACCCAATTTTTTATCCTCCAAGAAGAGCCAATGCAAGAAAAGAAAGAGTAGAAATACGCCACCGGCAACCAAGAGTATCGGCGCTGACTTTTCTATGGACTCCAAAACCAAAGGATCGTTGGACCAAGCAGCGGATAAAATTTGTATCGGGGTAAGTGATGTGTTGAAAGCCCAGATGATTAAAAAGGGTAAGGCTCCGCGAACCAGAAACACCGCAATAAACATGCCCCAAGTTAAAAACCATTTTCTGGCTCTCGCCCCCATAGTCTGTAAAACTTCAGCATTGATAATGGCATTATCAACAGAAGAAACCGCCTCAAAAAGCGACAAGCCAAGTATTGTGATAAAAGCAGTAAATAGCATTATTGTATTTTACTCCATTTTCCGATTTTTGTCCTTTTGATGGTGACTCGGGCGGAACCGGAGAGATTTGAACTCTCGAGACCCTTTCGAGCCTGCCACCTTTCCAAGGTGGTGCACTAGACCGCTATGCGACGGTTCCATATACTAAAATACTCTACCATATTTTCAAAATAAAACAGTTACATAATCTATTACGTAATACATTACGTACCTTTCTTAACATATCATATATGATAGATTAAGGAATTAGAGTAGTTTCAAAAATTCTTTCTCGTCCAGAATTTTCACCCCCAGTTTTTGGGCAGTGGTTAGTTTCGAGCCGGAGTCAACACCAGCAACGACATAAGAAGTATTTTTTGACACCGAGCCTGATACTTTGCCGCCTAAGGCTAGAATTTTTTCTTTGGCTATTTCACGCGACATTTCAAGAAGGGTGCCAGTTAAAACAAAAGTTTTCCCAGTAAACTTACCTGCCTTTACTTTTTCCATTTTTTCTACAACTACACCGTTTTTCTTTAATTTTTCTATAAAATGCAGATTATTTTTATCTGTAAAAAAAGAATGCAAGCTTTTAGACACTGCGGGGCCTATATTTTCTATGCTATCTATCTCCACTAGGTCAAGACTCGCGGAAGCTATAACTTTTTCTAAAGTACCAAAGTTTACCGCCAAGTCCCGCGCCGTTTCCTCCCCTACATGCAGTATGCCGAGTGCCCACAGAAATTTCGCAAGCGAAACTTTCTTTTTATTTTTTATTTCTTCAATAATATTCTCTGCTGATTTTTCTCCAAAGCGTTCTAGGGGAACAATATCTTCTTTTGTAAGTGTAAAAATGTCCGCTGCGTCTGTAATCAAACCTTCATCTTTAAATCTTCTTAAAATTTTCGGCCCCAACTCATATATTTCAAATACAGATACAAAATGGTCTAGGAATCGTTCATTTTTTGCCGGACATTTCTTGTTTACGCAATAATATGCGACAAGCTCTTTTTTTTCTACTTTCCCTTCGCAAACTGGGCAATTTTTTGGCATTATAAACTTTTTCTCTTTACCCGTACGCAATCGAGTCAGGACTTCCACAACTTTCGGAATCACATCCCCCGCTTTCTCTATTACTACTGTGTCTCCTATCCGCAAGCCTAGGCGCTCTATTTGGTCCATATTGTGAAGGGTAGCCTTAGACACCGTCGAGCCCGCCACAAGTGTCGGCTCGAAAATAGCCAGTGGTGTAAGCGCTCCGGTACGCCCGACATTTACAATGATATTTTTAACTATTGTGGTTGCTTTTTCCGCCGGATACTTGAACGCCACCATAAAGCGCGGAGCCTTGCCGATAACACCCAGAACTTCTTGCAACTTCAAATCATCAATAGAAATGACAATCCCATCCGTACCATACGGAAATTTCTCCCGTACTTTGGCGAATTTTTCAATAAATTTTATGACCTCCGGCAAACTTTTACACTTGGCTTCCAGTTTTTCAACTTTAAAACCTAGTTCTCGCAGTATCTCGTGTTTTTGAGAATGATTTTGAGTAAAAGGTAACGAAGACATATCATAAGCAACAAAATTCAAATGCCTCTCTTTGGCAAGCTGTGGGTCAAGCTGACGCAGGCTACCGGCGGCGGCATTTCTGGTGTTGGCAAATAGTGTTTTGCCATCTTTTTTATTTTTTTTATTAAGTGCAGTAAAAGTTTTTTTAGACATTAACGCTTCTCCGCGAACTTCTAAAACCCCCCTAAATCCCCCCTTATCAGGGGGGAGAAAAAGTGGTATAGACTCTATTGTTTTCAAATTTTGAGTTATGTCCTCCCCAACCAATCCATCTCCGCGCGTTGTTCCCCTTACAAATTTACCATTTTCGTAAATAAGTGATACAGCAAGACCATCAAATTTTACTTCACAAAAATACTCAAATTTAGAATTCTGCGGTAAAAGTTTTTTTATCCTTTTTTCCCAATCATACAGCTCTTCGTAGGAAAAAGCGTCATTCAAAGAAAGCATCCTACTTTGATGCTTTACTTTGAGAAATTTATCAAGTGGCTTCCCTGCTATCCTGTTTTCTGGCGCATTAATATCATTAAACTCTGGACGTTTTTTAAGAAGCTCCCTTAGTTCACGTGTTAAAGAATCATAAACATCATCAGTAACATTTGGAGTATTTTCTGTATGGTATGCATCCCTTAGTCGCGCAATTTCTTGTCTTAATTTTATTATTCTTTTGTGGTCTTCTATCTTTCCCATACCAAATTTAATAAGATACTTTTATTTCGCGTTCGATGCTGTTTGATGGCGGAATACAAGAAACAGGAAGAACTCCTAGGGCACTCCCTCCAACATTATATCCTTTGGAAATAACTGTAGTTGCCATAGGAGAACTAATATTATCTTTTTCAACATTGACTATGGCACAACTAAGACCAGTGCTACCCAGACCGGAAATAAAAATAGTGGGGTAAGACATCTTTGCGCCCGGGTTTGGGGTCGGCACAAAGATACTACTACCAGTTTTATCACTAAAAAGCGCATACTCTGCGCCGGTATCAGCCGCAAAAAAAGAATCATTCGTATCTTTCGCTCCTGTGCCAAATTTTATTTCTTTGAGAGCTATATTGGCTACGCCCAAAGCTATGGCTAAAAGAATGCTGGAAATTGTAACCGCAAAGAGTATTACAAAACCTCTATTATTTTTTATTTTTTTAAAATTCATTTTTATCATTGCACCCAATTAAATAAACTCTCTGAGAAAGTTGTGCTGTAGACTCCAGAGCCTTGCGTCCAAGAGACAGTCGAGGAAATTTTAGTTTGATTGCCATCTGGCTGACTTATTTGAATCTTGCGAGTAAAACCGGAATTAGTGCCGGAAACATAATTATACTTACCTGTGCTAGAGTCGTAAAGTAAAATACCTTGAGGACAACCTGAAGAAAGGCAAGCAGATAAGATAAGGTCTGTCATTGGCATAGTTGTATCTGAAAAGGAAACATTTCTGTTATCAAAATAACAACCGTTAACCCCCCCGCATGAAGCGTCATTAAGTTTTGTATTAAATGCACTCCAGCCGAGGGTACTTGTGGCGCTATAGAGTACATAAGTGTCTCGCATATTCCTAATGTATTCAACGCCCTCTTGCGCCAGATATGAAGCCAGTATTTTTTGTTTGGCGTAATTTGTATTAGAAATTCCCTGACCAAGAACTGACATCAACGCTAAAACTGATATGGAGAAAATTGAAATGGCGATAAGCGTCTCGACTAGGGTAAAAGCTCTATTTAACTTATTATTTTTTTTTAAAAATGATTTCATGTCTTTATAACTTTATGAACTTTCAACTTCATAACTTTTTATATATCTACCAATCTTTGAGACACCGATGTTTGTAAAGAAAAAGGCGTGACGACATCTTTGAAAGTTATTTTGCCAACTAATCTAATAGTAACAAAAGGCTGTTGGCTGTTGGTGGCGACAGATTCGGCGCCTAGGACCGAAAACCCGGACACTTGAACACCGGCAACTTGACCAGTAATTACAATTTCTTCGGGGGTTAATTGAACAAAACTAGCGGCAGCATAAGGGCCTTGGGTTGCTTTAAAAATTTTACCAAAATTATCTATATAATAGACCCATTGATTATTTTGGTCAGCTACCTGATTAGCTGGAGTCCCTGAAGATTCAAAGGCAACTCCCCAACAACTAGGACCACTTTTTGCCGTGCTAACATTAGATAAATTATCAGCTCCTGTAATACAATAATACTTGGACCCTGTTCTTAAATTTCTAGACATATCTTCCATAATGAAGCTCAAATTGTCTATAATCGAGCGCATATTTTGCGATTTCTGGTGAAGTAAATTGGCATTTAAAAGCGCCCCCATGCCGGCCATGATAATAACCAAGAAAAGAGAGATGGCAATCATTGTTTCTATAATGGTATAGCCTCCTTTACAATTTTCAATTTTCAATTTTACAATTTTCATTTATTTCTTAATTTATTTGGATTCTGCCGGAAGGATATATTTTTATAGTAGCAGTAGATGAGCTAGGTGAAGAAATAGTTATTTGAGCATAAGAAATATTCGGATTTAGGGGCGGACTTGACTTTATAACTGCAGATGAGTCAGGTCTTTTGAAACTTACTGTCAAGTAATTCAAGGAGGCAGTGCTGCTGTCTTGGTAAAAAACATCCAATCTCGTAATATTGTTGCCTTTTGTAATATCAATTTTTTCCAAACATTCATCAGTACAAGCAGTTCCCTCAAAAAAGCCGTTCTGTTTAGGAGGAGGATCCGTATAATCAAGATCAGTAAAGTAAATAAAACTTGTTTTGGCGATAGCAGTGGAAACGTCAAAAAAAAGTCCGTAAGAAGGCTTCCATGTACTGGGATCCGAGAGTGTATGTGTGGCCGGAGGAAATCTACCAGACAAAGATGACTTCTGCGCTTCAACAATTTTTAAGGCAATATCGCTAGCTAAGTTTCTAATATCTACCTTCGCTTGAAATTCTCCATAATTAAAAAGAACAATGGAGGTCATTATGGAAAAAATAGATAAAACAACTATGAGTTCCACATAAGTCATGCCTTTATTCTTTTGAATTTTCATTAATTTTTTCATAGTGGAAAAAGACGTAGGTCAAAAATAAATGCTAAGAATGCACCGAGAACTAAATAAGGCGCGAAAGGAATTTCGCTTTTCATTCCATAATTTTTTGCCAGCCTCGCCGAGTCTAAGCGGGAAAAAACAATAAGACTTAGCCCAACGGCTGCCCCAGACCAAAAAGCTATAACCAAAGAAGAAAAGGCAAGAGACAGGCCCAGTAACCAGCCGATACCAAGAGCCAATTTAGCGTCTCCTAATCCCATCCATCTACCACCCGAGATAAGCCAAAAGAGAGCAAAAGGCAGTGCTATGAGTGGTCCCGCCAAAAACTCTAACAAGCCTGGAGTATGAATAAAAAATAGGCCCAAAAAAGCAAACAAACAAAAAATAAAAACAAGAGAGTCGGGTATTATTTTGTGCCTTAAATCATACACTGCGATAACTAAGAGAAGTGAAAACGTGACCGCATAATATGCGTACACCCCCAAAAAGGCTAAGCTGAAAAAATCGTACTCCGCTTGGAGTTTTGCAAAAAGTAGTGCAAAAACTAATCCAGTGATAAATTCTACTAGTGGATACTGAATTGAGATTTTTGTTTTACAACTTTTACATCTACCCCGAAGTCCCAGAAAACTAAATACAGGTATAAGCTCATACCAAGAAAGTTTACTTTGACAAGACATGCAGGCGCTTCGCCCACCGAGAGACCTAGCTGTGTTCAGGCGATAAATAACAACATTTAAGAAACTTCCAATAATGAGTCCAAGAATAAAAAAAATAATTGTCAGAATCAATGTCATATATCCACTAATTGCAAGTGAAGGTTGTAGTATTAATAGCTCCCGAGGGAATAGAATTTACAACTTTTGCTGTTCCTGTAACATCTACACACCAAGAAGTATTGGGAACTAACTTCAATCCGACGGCGACAGCCCAAGTGCTGTCAGAATTATAACAAGAACTCCCATTGCCTCTTTTAAGAGCTTCGGCTATGGAATCAGCGATGTTTTTATTTTTTGATAACATATTGGTTCCAGACGAGATATATGTAGGACAAGTACCAATTGGAAATGTTACACCTGTGGCTGCCGGCAAATATGAATTACTATTATCAAGATAAAAAATCTCAGCTACTTGTCTCATAGTAGCCAAATTGGTTTTCACAGCAGTATCATCACCCTTTTTCTTGGCGCTACCCAAATATCCCATAGTAATACTAGCTAGAAGCCCAATAATCGCTACAACCACCAAAAGTTCAATCAATGTAAAACCTTTTTTATATAGATTCATAATAAAATAAAAGTTATTCATACCAATACATTATACCATACACACAAAAACAAAAAACCACTCTTTGTAGAGTGGTTTTTTATATGTAACTAAACTAAAACTGAATTAGGGACAGTTTGTAGTAGTAGCAGGTCCTGTTTTGCCTGCTGAAACACCAGTTGAGTCAACACACCAGTATGCACCTGCAGAATCTCCAGGTTTAAGTGGCATAGAAGCGGCCCAAGCTGATCCAGTGCCTATTGAAGAAAAACAGGCACCTCCTGCGCCAGCAGACGTAGCAGCTGCAATAATTGCGGCATTTATTGTTGTGTTAGCAAAAAGCGAACCTGCTGTTGGTGTCCAACCCGTTGCCGCACAAGCAGTAGTAGCATTTGCAGCAGTACCGTATGCATTAGGTGTCGCATCATATACAATTTCAGCTTGCGCACGAATATTTGCCAAGTTTGCCTTAATAGCGGCATTAGCGCCTTTTGCACGAGCAGTATTTAGCGAAGCAAGCACTACTGAAGCCAAAATACCGATAATAGCCACCACGACCAAAAGTTCGATTAACGTAAAACCTTTTTTAAAATTCATTTTCATAATTTATAATTTTATTTTTATAATAATTTGTAATTTCGACTTATTTTTAATACCTCTTATTATAACATATACACAAGAAAGTTATCCACAGGGTAGTGAGACTTGGCAAAGCACAGAGTGCGCTTGCGAAGCAAGCATTGCCAAGCTCTACTACCCTGTCCACAGGTCATTTTTAGCTTATCCCCCCAGCCAAGTTGTAAATAGGCATAAGCACAGATACCAAGAGAACCCCTACCCCAAGACCAAGAACCACTATCATTACCGGCTCAATCAGCCCGACCAAGGTATCTATAGCATCATCAACTTCACGTTTATAAAATTCGGCTAAGGTTTTTAAAATTGAGCCCAAAGCGCCTGTTTCCTCGCCAACTTTTATCATTTGCACCATAATACTTGGTATTTCTTCTTTGTGTTTTTCAAAGGTAGCGGACAAAACCAAACCTGACTTTATTCCATCGGCTACTTCTTTTAGAAGCTCTTTATACACCAAGCTGTCGACAACTTCAGCAGTAATGTCAATGGCTCTTACTATCGGAACTCCGGCGGAAAGCATTGTTTCCAAGTTATCTGTTATTCTGGAAAGATAAAGAGTTTTATATAGATTGCCTATTACCGGCATAGAAAGACGCATCCCATCAATATAAATTTTTCCTTTAGCTGTTGAAGACAAACGCCAAACCCAAACACCCAGAAGAACTAGAAAAATCAAAGCCAGAAAGCCGTAATTAACAAAAAAATCTGAAATTGCAATAACTATTTTGGTATACAGAGGAACTGTCTGACCCGAGTCCAAAATAATTGCCGAAAGTTTCGGAATAACAACCACGAACATAAGAGTCATAACCACAAAAAAGGTGCCGATGACAAAAGCCGGATAAATGAGGGCGTTTCTGGTTTTGGAAGTTAGGGCATATTGACGGTCTAGATATTCTGACAAATGCAGAAAGGTTTGATTGAGTTTACCTGTTTCCTCGCCTACTCTTACCATATTTACATAGAAATTGGAAAATATATCCGGATGTTTGCTTAAAGCTCCAGAGATAGAAACTCCCGCTTGAAGGTCGTCGCCGATAGTAGTGAGCTTGCGAGCTAGAAGTTTATTTTCCGTATTAGTTGCCAGCAGATTAAAAGCTTTTAGAGCGGAAACTTGCGCCTCAAATAAAGTTGATATTTGACGCGAAAGTATAACTATATTTTTGGTCGAGACTCTTTCAAACAAAGACATGGAGAAAATTGATTTATTCTCTCCTTCTTCTTTTATGGAAATCACAACAAGCCCCCTTCTCTGCAGTCCGCTAATGGCCATATCACGATTAGGAGCGTCAATTTCCCCTTCTTTATTTATTCCTCTGTCATCTACTGCTTTATATTTAAATAACATGGCTTTTTATATCATCCGCTCAAGGCCTTGAGGATTAAGCGAGTACTGGTTCGCAGTTTCTATTGAGATTTCTCCGGAACGCACCAGCTCCATCAACGAGTGATTTAGGTCAACCATTCCGGACTCGGCCCCAGTTTCTATAACTACATCTATCTCATGCGTGCGTTTTTCCCGAATTAAATTAGACACTGCATTATTATTTAAAAGTAGCTCATACGCAGGTATAAGACCGCCGGTAATCTTCGGAACAAGCCTCTGGGAAAAAATACCGACCAAGCTGGCTGAAAGCTGGGATCGAATTTGGTCCTGTTGGTTACCTGGAAAAGAGTCGATGATTCTATCTATGGTTTGAGAGGCATTGTTAGTATGCAGAGTTGAAAATACTAAATGCCCTGTTTCAGCCGCAGTCACTGCAGTCGCTATGGTCTCCGGTGTACGCATTTCTCCAACCATTATCACATTCACGTCTTCACGGAATACTGACTTCAGAGCTATGTGAAAATCTTCGGTATCAATTCCAACCTCGCGTTGATTAATTATGGACTTATTAGGTATATATACATGTTCAATCGGGTCTTCAATGGTGATGATATTACGCGCCTGTTCGTTGTTTATGATATCAATCATGGCAGACAAAGTAGTGGACTTGCCTTGACCAACCGGACCGACAACTAGGAAAAATCCCTGTTTCCTCCGCGCTATATCTCCCAGAATCGGAGGCAAATGCAACTCCGTCAGAGTCTTTACTTTCGGCACTAGGCGAAAAACTACGTTGATCAGACCCTTTTGAAAGAAAGCATTGCCGCGCAGACGGGCTTCGCCGCGAAAATCGTAAGAAAAATCAGCTTCTTGATTTTCCATAAATTTACCGACTTTAGTTTTTTCTAACACTTCTCCTAAAACTCCGATCATATCTTCTTTGGTCAGAACCGGATGTTTTACAAGAAAGATAAGCTCCCCTGAAACACGAATTACCGGCACCCGACCAGCACCCAAATGCAAATCAGAGCCACCCTCGTGAATAACAGTCAAAATAAGTTCTTCTAGTTTGTGCTTATAGTCCATAATTATTTTTTGGGAACTACAATTTTACTGGATAAAATATTTATTACTTGGTCGATTACTTCTGCTGGAGTAGAGTTCGCCTTGACTATGTAGCCCGCGACTCCAAGCGTGTTGCCTTTGTCGATATCTTTCTGCTCGCTTTTATTGGACAAAATTATTTTGGTGGAATTTGGAGACAGATTATCTTGATTTATTTTTTCTAACATTTCAAAACCGTCCATTTCAGGCATAATTATATCTACCAAAAGAACTTCTGGGCTAAGTCCGCCCTTGATTTTTTCTATCGCTTGTAAACCATTGGTAGCTGTATAGACTTCAAAACTATTTTGGCTGAATTTAAGGGCATACATGTCCAAGAGAAAATTGTCGTCATCAACTATTAAAATTTTTCTTTTTTCTCCTTCCATCCCGTTAGAAATTTATATTAACTAGTAATGCTTTTCGACAGCCCGTTTTAAATATTTTCGTTATTTCTAACGGGATCCATATATTATAATTATACTACTAAAATTATTTATAAACAATAGACTGCTACTCATTCTCATTGCTAAAATTATACACTTCCGTGAAAGGGATGATCCCTTCTATAGACTTAAGCATGGCGTCTTCTCTCATCATGAGCATGCCATGGCTCCGAGCCACTTTATAGATTGCTCCGTTGGTGGGAGTTTTTAATATTACATTCTGCATTTCTTTATCTATTTTGAACATTTCAAAAACAGCAATACGGCCACGGGTGCCGGAAGGACACTCGCTCGATGGCACCGTATCGTACATTTGACCCATCTTACCTTCGCCTCCAATTGCTTTTTTAAATTCAGCCGGCAAATCTTTCATTTGCTCTTCAATTTGAAGCTTAATGCTTGGGTCCATTGGTACAAGTTTTCGTGAAGTAGCGCAAGTCATTCGAGCCAGACGCTGGGCAACCGAGAGTATCAAAGTCGGCGCAATCAAATATGGGTCAACCCCCATGTCCACCAAGCGGGGCACTGCTCCAATGGCATTATTGGTATGCAGTGTCGAAATAACAAGATGCCCAGTCAAAGCCGCTTGAATGGCAAGCTGGGCTGTTTCTTTGTCGCGAATTTCTCCAACCATGATTATGTCTGGGTCTTGGCGGAGAATAGAACGAAGTCCGGAAGCAAAAGTATAGCCTATCTCCGGCATCATCTGTGACTGGTTAATATCAGGCATATGATACTCCACCGGATCTTCTAGGGAAACGATGTTGCTTTTTTCTTTATCAAGTTCATTCATCATCGAATACAAGGTGGTTGACTTTCCAGAGCCGGTAGGGCCGGTAATTAAAATAAGACCGTAAGGTTTCTTTAATGCTTCTTTGATTAAATTTAAATTTGTCTCTGACAAACCCAGCTGGTTGAGCGGCTTAACTCCTTTTTCGGAATCAAGTATTCGCATAACGGCTTTCTCGCCGTAATATGCGGGCATCGTAGAAACACGAAAATCAACTTTGCGTCCGTCAAAATTCGCCGAAAACGAACCATCTTGGGGCTTCCTTTTTTCGTCTAAGCGCAATTTAGCCAGAATTTTTATACGAGCAATGACTCCGCTATAGACATTCGGCGGCAATACTATGCTGGTATATAGAGCTCCATCCACCCGAAAACGCACTTTCACTTTTTCTCCCGTATATTCAATGTGTATGTCGGAAGCATTTCCTTCTATGGCGTTGCGCAATATAACAGCGACTATTTTTATGACTGGCGCATCTTCCACTATTTTCGCTTCTTCAGGTTTTATTTTTTTTATTTCTTTGCTTAAGTTGTCTTCGCTCAACTTAGAGTCAAGTATTTCGTCCTGATTAAGCTGGTTCAGCGCTTCTTCTACTTGACTAGACAGACCTTTATAACTGTCCAGAATAGTTTGATAGTCACTTTTAGAAATCAGATATATTTTGAAGGGAATGCCAAGCTTTACAGAAATAAACTGTAGAGCATCCATGGCTTGTATGTTTTCTGGATCAGTAACCCCAACTTGGAGCACTCCGTCGTGTAATTCAATGGGTACAAAGTGATAATGCATTGCTGAATCTTCAGAAATATACTTGAGAGCATCAAAGGAAGTCTGCCCTGCATTTATTTTCTTTATGGGCATAGTTAAATATTCTCCTTTTACCTCAAGAATTTTTTCTCCTGAAACACCAGACTCAAGTAAGGCTTCATCAATATCGCCGTTGTACTTCTCGGTGGCGCGACTTTTGATCTCACCTATCTGGCTCTCTTTGATTACGCCCTTTTTTGCCAATTCTTCTAAAAAACTCATAAGTAAATTAATTCCCTCCAGCTCCTAGCGGTACTGTAGAGTTTGTATTCGTGAATGTTGCGCTGTCACTTCCAAGCGGAGCAAATGGATTAGCCCTTCCCTCACTGCCATCTGGTGTAAGGGTAATACTAGAATCATGCAGACTGGTGAAAGCAATATCCGATAAAATAGCATCATTTAACCTTATGTTTTTAACATTTAAAAGTAGCGAGAGGAAGTCGCCGGCAATTATTGAATTGGCATCAAGATTGTTTGTGTCTGGATTTGTGGAAACTAGAGGGGAAGAAACAACCAGAGAGCCTGGATCGGGAGATTTTTTTATAAAAAAAACATAAACTAGAATTAGAGTTCCGCCGACTGCTACCAATATTATTATGTTTTTTATTTTTGACATTTTTTTAATTTTTTAACCAGTAAGTTTTGATTTTGAAAGTATATTTATAAAATGGTATGGCTGGGGTAGATGAATTCACCCTTGTATCTGTTGATATGAAATCGATCGATGATATGTCAACAATTCGAAGGTTACTTTCCAAGTCTTTCGTAAAATTAATAAAATTATTATAAGACCCTTCTGTAGAAAATTCCAAATTCCAAATTCCATAATCTTTGTTCGCGGCTAGAGCGGCAGCCCCCCCCTGAATTGACACACCTACTGTCGCCGGTTTTTTCTCTGTGGCATTGTACTTTACATCTCGAAGCACCATACCGTAAGGCAATGCTATTTTTTCTATTTCAAGAATCAACCGAATATTGTCAATGCTCTCTGGTAGGAGTTTTTGTAATTTTGCTAAATTATCGGGGTCAATAGAGTTATATTTAGCGGTCAACTTGTCTCTTTCATTTTCAAGGGCTTTAGAATTATCAAGCGCTTCGTTATAAGAAGCAACTTCGGCGCGAAGCTCGGATATATCTTTGTAGACAGGATTGGTGAACATGAAAAAAGTCGTGACTGCAATTCCTATTAAAATAACTGGCATAATAAATCTAAACATAATAAATATAGTTAGGGAGTAAATACTTCTCCGTTTTCGTTATTTTCTGTTAAAAGAACCTGTTTGTAATCAATAAAAGAAGGGTCAACTGAAAAGTCTAAATCAAAGAGAACATTACCGCTATTATCAAGAGCAAGATTAGAAAAAACAGGGTCAACAAAATGCTTGTTCTTGGTAAAAAGATCTGACTGCAGGGCAATGGAGCGATAGCCAATTGCTTGACCGCTCATTTTTACGTTCACTTTCGCATTTTTTTCATCTCCAAAAATATAACTGAACTTGGTGTAACGAACTGTTTTCATCGTGGAAGTTTGAAGCTCTTGGAAGATAGGAGAAACAGCTATATGCTTCGAAAGAATCTCGCTCGATGCCCGCAAACGTTTATCCAAAACTTGGAGTTGAGTTATCTTGGAAGGTTCAAAGCGATTTTTCGCTAAATTTAGGTCATTTTTCATGACCGCGATATTCTTTGAAATATTTGCCTTATACAGATAAAGACCACCGGTGGCTAAAACGATGGTAAAAAAAATAAAAATAGAAATAACAAAGAAAAAACCGACCGGACGCGCTGTAATAGCTCGCTCTTCTATCATGGGCTTTTTAGGTATAAATGATGTTTGAAAATTTTGCTCCATTCTGCCCTTTAATTATATTACAAAAGCAACTTTTAACGAAGTAAAATGTGTATAACTTTCTCCAGTATTTACTGTAATTTTCTCAAGGCGAGACCGAGGGCAACCGCAAATTCCGGGCCCATAGAAAGAAGAACTTTTTCTAAAAATGCCGGAGCGCTGACTTTAGAAAATGGATGCCCGATTTCTATTTCGGCTCTGAAATTGTTGGCCGCTACCTCGGAGAGCCCCTTGAGGAGCGCCCCGCCGCCGGTAAATATAACCTTATTTATGGTTCTATTGTGTTTTTTTTCATACCCTAGCAATACATTATTAGCTTCGGAAAATATATAATCTATATGCACTTTAATGATATCAGGCAAACTTTTTTCTGCGCCATTGCCAAAAAGACCAAATTCTTTTTTCATCTTCTCCGCCTCGGAAAAAGGAATGCTTAAAGATTGTGAGATGGCTTGCGTTATATCCGCTCCTCCCCGCTCTATGGTGTGATAGCCTCGGACCATGCCAAATTCCACAATAGAAAGCTTAGTCCGCGATGCGCCAAGGTCTAATAGAAGTACAGGGGAAAGTTCGTGTTCAAAATTAGACCTTATGGAAGAAAATATTTCAATTTCAAAAAAAGAAGCAGCTAGTCTGCACTGCGAAACGATGGAACGATATTTGGAAACTGCGTCATTTTGGGTCGCGACCACCAGCACTGTCTTTTTATCTTTCGGCTTTGGGGGAGCGTCAGCATTGCTCACTTCTGTATTCATCTCCTCGAAAGATAATTCTCTTTCCGGTAGGATAAAATAATCCAAAGAAACTTCTGTGATTGGAACCGGAATATATTTGCGGGCTTCTGTCGGCACAATGGATGATATTTCAGCCTCTTTTACCTGATAAGGAAGTTCGATGGTAAAGACCAAGCTTGACTGCACAGGAATAGCAAATGCTCCTCCCGTACTAGTTACCCCGGACTGTTTCAGCACTTCTTTCAAAGCCTCGACTGTTTTGTCAACCGGAAGATTAGTAACAGTTCCCGCATCAAGACTGTCGTATGGGCCGAGGGCTATGGCCCCGTAGGTTTCAAGGATTGCTTTGCCTGCTTTTTTTCTAATCTCCACCACTTTAATGGACGAAGAACCGATATCAATACCGACAGCACTATCTTCTGTGCCAGCGGCAAAATTGGTAATTCTAGAAAAAAAATTTTTAAACGGATTATTCATTAATCTATTGAATTTATGCTAAAATACTCCTTAAGTATAGCATATACGTGTCCCGTTAGAAATACACTATGCTTCAAATAAACTACAAAACATTATTAGTAAAATTTCTAATGGGATGCTTTTTTTAAACACTATATTGGATATAATTTTCCCAGTGAAATGCCTATCGTGTGGTTATGCTGGAGTGGATTTGTGTTTGGTGTGCACTTCAAATTTTCCACAAGCAGAACGTGAAAACGCCAAGTGGATTTTCTCTTTTTTCGATTATCGCCACCCACCGCTCAAAAAAGCCTTGTGGCTCTTAAAATATAAAGGCAAAAAAAGACTGGCAAATATTTTTGCAGAACTTATGTACGGTAAAATTTTAGAAGAACTATCCGACCTGGCTATAATGCAAAATTTTCGTGAATCACTTTTAATTCCAATTCCCCTCTCACCTAAAAGGTACAGGGAACGTGGTTACAACCAAGCAGAATTGATCTGTGAAAAATTGGTGGAGCTAGACAGGAATATTAATTTCAAATTAGAAAAAAATGTTTTAATCAAAAATAAAGAAACAAAGCACCAAGCGCATATAAAAAACCGCAGTGAAAGACTGAAGAATCTTATTGGCTCTTTCACCATAAAAAGTAGTAAGCAAAATGCAAAGGAAAATATAAGTATTATAAAAGGCAGAAACATCATCCTGATAGATGACATTACCACCACTGGCGCCACCTTAAATGAAGCAAAAAAGACTTTAAAGCAAGCCGGCGCGAGAAAAATAATCGCTTTCACCGTGGCGCATTAAAGTTAACATTTATTATGCTATAATACTAGAATGGAAAAGAAATCGAAAGTTTTAGTATTAATTTTTCTGGTCGCTATCCTTGTTTCTATTTTTCTTGTTTATAAAAGATCCTTTGTGGACAAGGACTTTATTATTGAAGAAACAACAGAAGAGATAGTGGAAGAAATGGAATAATTTATGTCAAATTGGTTTTTGCTGGCTCTAATAGCCCCGATATTGTGGAGCATAGTCAATCATATTGATAAATACATGCTGTCCAAGTATCTAAAAGATAGAGGAGTAGGGGCTCTGCTTATTTTCTCGGCGCTTTCTTCTGTGCTGATACTGCCTATCATTGCTTTTTTCTATCGCTCCGAAATATTCAATATTTCAGGTATGGATTTTTTGATTTTAATTTTTGTTGGATTTTTAAGTTCAGGAGCTTTTTATTTTTACCTAGCGGGAATGGAAATGGAAGAAGCCTCAATTGTCGTGCCATTATTTCAGTTAATACCTGTATTTGGTTACTTTCTGAGTTATCTTATTTTGGGCGAATCATTAAATACTTATCAAATTCTTGCCGCCTTGCTTGTTATGTCCGGTATTATGATACTTTCATTAGAAATTGACGAGGAAAATAAGTTAAAATTTAAAACAAAAGTATTAATTTTAATAGCAACTTCGTCTTTCTTATTTGCTCTGCATGACACTTTATTCAAAAAAGTTGCAATTGTAGAAAATTTTTGGGTTTCGGTATTTTGGCAATATGCCAGTTTGACAATCTTTGGACTGCTCATTCTGGTAGGCATCAAAAAATTCCGTAAGGAATTTTTTGGGATGTTTTTCAACAATATGGGGAAGAAGATTTTTTTTGTAAATATTATGAGTGAAATATTGTACATTCTAGGCAACTTGGCAAACAACTTTGCAACACTCCTAGCCCCAGTTGCAGTTGTCTTAGTGGTAAGTAGCTATCAGCCACTCTTTGTATTTATCGGAGGCGTCCTCTTAACAATTTTCTTACCAAAAATAGCTACAGAAAGAATTTCAAGAAAACATCTTTTTCATAAATTAATTTCAATAATAATTATAATTATAGGTAGTTACCTCCTATATACTACTTCCAATTAATAGAATTTCTGTGTAGAATACAACTATGGAACAATTCTGCCCTTGGGAACAAGCTCAATACTTTATATATTCAGACAATATACCCACTCTCTTTTTCTACTCTCACATACCAGCTATTATAATAGCACTTTTAGTTGGTTTTTTAGTATTTTATAAAAGTAATAAATCAGGAGTTGGTGTAACGCTCCTTCTAATTACTCTTTTATTTTCTATCTGGTCTATTTTTGACCTTATTTTATGGGCTACCAACAGACCGGATATAGTCATGTTCTTTTGGTCACTGCAAATACTCATAGAGCCTTTAATCTACTTACTGGGTTTCTATTTGACTTATCTTTTTATTACCAACAAAGACCTAGGATTCAAGGCAAAACTGCTGGGATTAGCACTCTACTCCCCAATCGTCTTTCTTTTACCTTCTGCTTATAATTTAGTGGGCGTAGAGTTAGTTTACTGCACAGCCATAGAGGGAGTAGTAGCCCAATATTTTACTTATATTGTTGAGCTTGTATTTATAATTTCTATCTTTGTGTTAACCGACAGAGAATACAGAAAAAATATCAGCAGAAAAAGAGAAATCCTGACTTTCGGTTTGGGGGTCGTAGCGTTTCTCTTGGCTTTTTCTTGGGGCAATCTCATCGGCAGCTTTACCGATAATTGGACTTTGGCGCAATTTGGCCTAATTGGTATGCCCATATTTGTGGCTTTTTTAGCTTACTTAATAGTAAAATTCCACACTTTCAACATCAAACTTATTGCCACCCAAGTTTTGATGGTCAGTCTGTGGTTTTTAGTATTAGGAATTTTATTTATTAGAAATATCAACAACGTCAGAGTAGTAACTTTGTTTACTCTCTTTTTGGTAACTGTTGTGGGGTATCTTTTGGTCAAGTCAGTTAAAAAAGAAATCGAACGAAAAGAAGAATTGGCGAAACTTAATATAGAACTGCAAGATTCCATCAAGCAAAGAGAATCCTTGGTGCATCTAGTCACTCATAAAGTTAAGGGTTCGTTCACTCGTTCGAAATATATTTTTGCCGGAATAATCGACGGTACTTTCGGCATAGTGTCTCCTAGTATAAAAAAATACGCCGAGCAGGGGCTAGAGTCAGACAACATGGGCATAGAAACAGTTGATTTGGTCTTAAATGCTGACAATTTGCAGAAGGGTACCGTAAAATACGACATGAAGAGTATTGATTTTAAAGAAATAGTGCTTAAGGCAATAGAGGAAAAAAGGGGTCCGATAGAAATGAAGGGTCTAAAAATAGAAAATACCATTAAAGACGGAAACTACACCATCCTTGGCGACACTTTCTGGTTGAAAGAGGCAGTACATAACTTGATTGAAAACTCCATTCAATACACAAAAACTGGAGGAATCGTAGTCGGACTTTCCGATGGCAATGGAAAGGTTGTACTTTCTGTCAAAGATACAGGCGTAGGTATAAATGACGAAGACAAAAAGAGTTTATTTACCGAGGGGGGTCGGGGAAGAGATTCGGTAAAAATAAATGTCGACAGCACCGGTTACGGACTTTATACTGTGAAATTAGTTGTGGAAGCGCACAAAGGCCGTGTCTGGGCGCAGTCCGAAGGCACTGGTAAAGGATCCACTTTCTACGTAGAACTGGACGCCGTAGCCTAAGAAAGAGAGGCTTCTCCCCACATGTCCCAAATCATTCCGGCAATATTTTTATGTGTGCCCTCTAGAGCATAATAATGCAAGTCTATAAAAGGTAGCGTGTTGCATTCGATGATGCCCCAATGTTGAGAATAAGCCGGTTTTGTCGGATCTGGAATGATAGCATCAAAACCCACCACAGATAGACCTAAAATTTTCGTAGCCTTTTCTAAAATTGAAATAAAGCTGGGGTGCAATTCATCGAGCATCTCACAGGTTGTGCCACCAAAGAGCCTGCCTATGCGGTGAGACAGAGGCAAAGAAACTCCATCGGGTAAAATATCATCTATCGCGAATCCTGAACGCCCAATATGGTCATGCAATTCTTTTGAAATACGTATCGGCTCTACCCGATTTTGACGTTTTTTATCTTTTTCTTCAATAAGCTCTTTTACGCTTCTTTGGCCGTCACCAAACAGAGTTGGCGCTCGCCCCATATAGAATCCGGCCATGGCTCCATTCACTAAAGTTGCTCGGCAAACATTCCCTTTTAAGTGTTCTTCAATAATCAAATGGGAACATATCTGCCCTGCGATACTAATACCCTCTTGTAATTGTTGTAAGCTATTAATGTTGGTAATCGTATGTCTGCCTCGGGACCCAATCCGCGGTTTGACTACTAGGGGGTTTTTTATTTTAGAAAATATTTTTCTTATATTTTTTTTTGTATTTTTAAAATGCCAAAGAGGAAATTCAAAGTAGGCCGGAATCGGTATATCGTGTTTTTCAAATTCCTGCTTTAATGCGACTTTGTCATCCCAGTTTTGTTTCATGTCTAAAAATTCCGGCCGGATTGGTATGCTTTCAAAGTAAAATTTTTTTTTCTTGTTCTTGTTCTTAAAGATTAGGCGATATTGGTCTAAAGGTTTGCCAAAAAATATTACCTGCTCCATGAGTATTCCCCTCTTTTTTGCCTCTTCCCAGATGATTTTGGAGCGGAAAGTATTGGCCTTGTTAATATCCGAAGAAAATTTTGTCATTTTCAAAAGTGCCAGTGTTTCAAATAAAAAAACAGGTATGAGGTCAACTAAATCTTTTAATAAGTTAGGAAAAATTTTTATAGGTTTCACCAGGTGGGCCTCAACGTTAAACGCCACCCAGCTTTCGATAAAAGAAAAAGTATGGTTTATTGGAGCATCCCCGCAGTAGGAGCACGAGCTTTGTTTTACATGTGGTTCATTTATTTGCGACATAAAATTGGATTAAACAACAAAGAGACAGACATAATTTTTATGGCTGTCTCTTTAAAATTTCTTTAAGTAAGTCACTTTTAGTGGTCTCCTTTAATCATAAATATTGAGCTTAAAAAATTGATAATAAACGACCATCTTCATTTTATCATACTTTTGTACAGTTACCCATATGGGGTGACACTTAAGGTAGAATTGGGGTGACAAAGGTTAATCATCTTAATTCAAAAGGCCCTAGGCCTTAAAACAATATATGGCCAACAAGAATCAGTTAGCATCGTATCCGTCTAAAGTGAGAGCAAAGTGGTACTTCCTGGTCGAGAAAGCAGGCAAGAATGTGGATGAAGTATGTAAAATATATATGATATCTAGAAAGACATATTACAAATGGAGAAGTAAAGATTTAGGTTTTAGGAAATATGTTCCAAAGAAAGAGCATCCGGAAACGAAGATTAAAGGAGAAGTTAAAATCTTCATCTGTGAAGAAAAACTTCGTATCAACTATGGTCCCAGAAAAATGAAGCTCTTGGTGAAAAGAAGATTTGATTTAGATGTTTCCACTACCATCATTTACAAACTTTACAAAAAGAAAGGATTGATCCGGAGACCCCAGAAACGATTGCCATGGTACAAGCCAATTAAAGAAGCTGTGATACCCAAAGCTCCGGGGGATGTGGTGCAGATGGATGCTAAATACATCTGGGAAGACAATATGCGTAAGTATCAGCGTACCTTTGTTGATATTTACACTGGTATGCAGTTTGCTAGTGTTACCAGCACCATGACAGCAGAAGATACAGTTAACGCATTTCTGGAAGCTGAAGTGTCTTTTCCATTTAAGATTATGGGAATACAAACTGACAATGGTAGTGAAAACAGAGGAGACTTTCACCAACATATCGGAGCTAAAGGAATCGCTCACTACTTCATTCCAAAGTCTTCACCTACCTGGGATGGAGCGGTGGAAAGAGCGCATGGAGTGATTGATCAAGAGTACTATCTTAACCCAACACGAACGTGGAAAAGTTTAGAAGAATATTTACACTTCTACAACTACGAGAGAATCCATTTAGGAAAATATTTAAACGGTATGATACCGGTCGAGAAACTCAATTATTATTTATCCACAGTGTCACCCTTGAAGGTTAACTGAACAACTTTCCCAATTCAAGGACAGTCCTTGGGGAAAAGTCTTAAGGACCGTATTTCCCTACTTCTTGCCACCAGTCAAAACTTCCTTTATCTGGTCTATAATTTCGTTGGGGGTAATAGTAGCTTTTACTATGAATCGCGCCGCGCCAAGCTTTTCTCCTTTTTCGATATCAGACTTTTGCCCCAGATTGGAAAGAAGAATAACAGGTATGTGTTTGGTTTTCGGTTCAGCCTTTATTCTTCGTAGAATTTCAAAACCATCCATGCCAGAAAGAATAATATCGAGCATAATGATGTCTGGTATTTCCTTATTTATAATTTTTAGAGCCTCTTCCCCTTCGCTCGCATGAAAAAAAGTACACTTAACCATGGAAAGCTTGCGAGTAATTATATCGTTAAGAAATTGGTCGTCCTCCACCCAAACAACTTTCTTGCCCTCAAGGTTTATGGTATTCATCTTTTTATTTATCGCCCCCTCAAGAGATTTTAAAGACTTAGCTCCATCAGAATGTCCTTCGGCTTCTTTAAGTTCTGCCCTTACTTTAATCAAGACTTCTTCTGGGTCGAATTGGGCTTTCACCAGATAATCTTTGACCCCTAGTGCCAAAGCGCGATTTATTTCAACAGGCTGTCCGGAGTTGGAAACAATAATGACGGGAATACCAGCTATGCCAGAGTCTTTTTGTTTGGCTTCCAGAATCTCGTAGCCGTTCATATTAGGCAAAATAATATCAAGCAAAATCAAGTCGGGCTTAAAAGATTTTATTTTTTCATATCCCTCTCGTCCATCTCTGGCCAATAGTGTGCTAAAACCTTCATTGGCCAATTTTTGATTGAGCACATCTCCTAAAAACACATCATCTTCAATTATCAAAATCTTTTTCATCCTAGTATTTTACCACCATGACCTTTTTTTGTCGAATAAGTTATAAAATTTATAATTAATGACTTTCCTGCAATGGAACCGTGAAATAAAAAGTGCTACCTTTATTTTCAGCGCTGTCAAACCAAATCTTGCCGCCATTTTTTTCCACAATGGTTTTGGCAATATACAGACCAAGCCCCGAACCGTCTGTCTCCTGTTTGATAGCATTCTTGGCTCGGAAAAACCTTGCGAAAACATCTTTGGCTTGTTCTTTTGGTATGCCAATGCCATTGTCAGCAATAGAAACTAATAAATGATCATTTTCTTTTTTCACGTCTATTTCAATCTTGCCATTATCTTTTGTATATTTAATGGCATTTTCCAATAAATTCTGCAAAACAGCGCGCATTGTTTCTGGGTCAACGTAGGCTTGGGGAAGATTTTCGAATTTATTCTTATACTCTATTTTTATATTTCTTTTATTTGCCTGCGGACTAACCTCAAAAAGAACATTGTCCATCAGATCAACTATATCCGTGTGCTTAAACCCGTAGTGAACTCTCCCAGACTGAATACCGTCAGCAACTAACATGTCATTCACTAGAGTAATCATCCGGGCATTACTCTCAAAACTCTTCATCAAAAAAGTTTTTTGGTCGTTATTTAGCTCTCCCATGTCGCCCCCGAGTAGCATGGATAGCGTCCACTTTATGCCGGAAAGCGGTGTGCGAAGCTGATGGGCAACAATAGAGATAAAGTTGGACTTTATTTCATCAACTTTTTGCAATTTTTCATTCGCCCTAGAGAGCTCGAGGTCTCGCCTGATAAGAAGTTTAGTGCCGGTATTGTAGTCACTGGAAGCTTGTTCCATTTTCGCAATTTTCGCTTCCAGCTCTGCAATTTTATTTTTTAACTCTTCTACGGTCTGCATATTTAATCCGCCAAAACACAAATGACTACAGTCTCGTTATGAAATGCGGAATTACATTGTTCTATATTTCTGACTTCACCTCCGAGCGGCGCTTGCTCGCCATAAGTATAAAAACCAATCAACGGGACGTCTTTGCCTATGGCTTGCTGAATTGCATTTATTTCGTCGCCAGATTTGTCACCGAAAAGTTTGTTGCGCGCTATGCAATTAAATATAATCACAGCCTTGGGCGCGCTGCCGTCGAGCTGGAGAACAGCATCTTCGGCGGCAATTTTCGCCACCTTTACCGCTTCTTCCCGACTGCCAACCATCAAACGTATTTCTGAACCTTCTGGAATTTCCGCCGCGCAGGTAATGGAACCTTTCTCGTCTACAGTTATAGGGTCTCGAATCAACAGCTCATCACTGCCGGCAACTTTCATGCCTAGTGGATAAGTAATGGCCAATTTTGCCAAGGCTTCAGTATGCAAAATCTTAGCCTCTTCGGCGCCGAAATAATCTTCATAAATTTTTACAGCTGGAGAGCCGTTAATTTCATGGATAACCGCCCCTTGTGACTTGGTAACTTTCATGGGCTCGCCAACCGGAATCCATCCATGCTTGACTCCAATACCCATTTTGAAATTACCAGTAAGCCCTAGCCCAACAACAGCGCCGGAATACACCTTGTCATTCACATATTGATACGTTTTTTGAAATGCAAAATCGTCTCCGGAAGCTCCGCCGACAACAGGAAAATGAGCGCCTAAAGAATCAAGCACTCCACGCACAATATCCGCGCCATTGCCGACAAGAACGTCAGGCATCATCATAAATGCTTTGAGGCTAGTGCTAGTTTGCTCTTTTACATTGTCCGCCACGGCTTTTCCGGCCAGCCTAGGATTAGCCAAAATATTTTCTCCGACACCGACAAAGTATTTTACCTCCGGTGACTTTATGGCCATTACAGTTACAGAATGGTCTTTCACCGGACCGGCAGTGGTAACCTCCCCAGACGTTGACGAGCCAATGAGAAGCGCAGCAGGAGCCACTGACCGCACCCCCGAGAGCATTTTTTCTTGGTCATATTTAACAGAAGAAAAAACAATTAACAAATCTGGGTTTTTGTCGCCCAGTTGCTCTATGGCATCTTGGCAAGCATTCGCGCCGACGGTATAAGAGTCATCCCCATAAGCCATCCCCACACCCGCTTTCATTCCTTTTGTTTCCATATAAAATAAAGAGTTTACTTGTAACAATATAATTGTACCAATTTATGCGAGTTAATACTAGTACGTAATCTATTACGTAATACATTACGTACTTAAATAGAAATAGAAAAACCCATCGTTCGTTTTGTTTTTGCATTTTCCCAATTGGCGGAAGGTATGGGAGTCGAACCCATAGAGGGTTTTAAAGCCCTCACGGTTTAGCAAACCGCTGCCTTACCATTCAGCGCAACCTTCCAGTTTTGCACTTAATTACTCTATCACATTTTAACTCGCTCGCAATTTTTCTAAAAATTTTTCCTCTAAACCAAATTTGTCTTTATCAGCAAGCGCATCAAGTAATATATTTGCGCGAGCTTCTGGAGATGATTCGGCAGACAGTTGAGCCACCAAAAACGCAGTCATTGGACTATTCATTTCAAGATAAGAACTTGTGGTAAAGCCATGCTTGCGAATCATGTAAATAGAGTTACAAAGTTGATTAAAAAATATCAAAATATCTTGTTGACTTTCAGCATTTAAAACATCTCTAACCTTGTTCTTGAGTATTTCAGCCAAAGAGTTCTCTATCTCTTCTCGACTAGGCTGTTTGGATTCTTCCATAAAAGGATTTTAGCATAAATAGTTATATAATTCACATATGCAATTAAGTGACAAATTGGAGCTAAAATTTCGCCTAGATGCAAACCAAAAAAGAGCCTTGCATAAGCTGAAGCTTTTTTCTGTCGCCGACCTACTCTTTCACTTCCCTGTCAGATACAGCGACATAAGTACGGTCTTTAAAATAAGCGACCTTGTTGCCGGCACTAGTGCTACAGTATATGGAAAAGTTTCCAAATTAAAAACCAAAAAAGGTTTCCGCTCTAAAATTCCTATGGCTGAAGGCGAGATTGCAGACCTTTCTGGAAAAATAAAAATAATCTGGTTTAACCAAGCCTACTTGGCCAAGATGCTCCATGATGGCGAGAATGTAAAACTAACAGGCAAAGTTACGGCGAGTAAAAGTGGCACGTACCTAGCTAATCCAGAATTCGAAAAAATACCAAATATGCCCATAGATGCACACGATACTTTATTTCAAAAAAATGGCATTTCTAATTCAGGATTCTCTTATCCCGTCTATGCTGAAACTCGAGGCATCACTTCTAAATGGTTCTATCACGCTATAGAAAAAATATTAAGAGAAAAAACTTTAGATGATGTAGAAGATTATATACCATCAGATATTCTAAAAAAATATAGTTTGCCAAAACTAAAAACTGCCCTAATCTGGATTCATAAACCGAAAAATGCCAAAGACGCGGAGTCTGCGCGTAAAAGATTCGCCTTTGAAGAAGTTTTCTGTATTCAGCTCGAGCGCCAGCATGACAAATTTGAATATAGGAAAAATAAATCTTTCCAAATTAACACAAATAAAAAAAATATAGAAGAATTCTTGCAAAGATTCCCCTTTGATGCCACAAATTCCCAAGAGAAATCTATTGAAACTATCTTGGAAGATATGGCAAAGAACTTTCCAATGTCGCGACTTCTTGAGGGTGATGTGGGCTCTGGTAAAACTGCCGTAGCCGCCACAGCAAGCTATGTAACAGTGATGCAAAGGCCAGATGGGAAGAATTTTGGAAACTTACAGGTAGCCTACATGGCGCCGACTGAAATACTGGCAACACAGCATTTCGAATCTTTCATACAATATTTTCGGCATTTGCCAATTAACATTGGGCTTATCACTGGCTCCGGTTGCAGGAAATTTCCGGCAAAAACAATTGGCCCCGCAAACGGGGCAAGCTGGACTACAATTTCTCGCTCCCAACTTCTCAAATGGGTGGCGAATGGAGAAATTCCTATTTTAATAGGCACGCATGCACTTATACAAAAGACAGTTAAATTTAAAAATTTAGCATTATGTGTAATAGACGAACAACACCGGTTCGGCACAGCCCAAAGAAGAAAACTGGTCAGAAAAGATGGCCTAGCTCCGCACTTACTTTCTATGACAGCCACCCCTATCCCCCGCACACTAGCACTCACTATCTATGGAGACCTCGACCTATCGCTTTTAGACGAAATGCCGGCCGGCAGAAAGCAAATCATCACTGAAATTATTACGCCGAATAAGCGTGACCAGACTTACGAAGAAATACGGCAAGAATTAAAAAATGGCCGACAATTGTATGTGATATGCCCGAGAATTTTTGAAGCAGAAGAACAACAAGCGGAGCCCCTCTCTATTTTGAGTCCCCGAGGGTCCCGCTTTGAGCCCAAAGCGCCCAAAGAAGGGCGCAGGGGCGAAAAAGAGGGAGGGGTGAAGCTTGAAATCAAATCGGTAACAGCAGAAGCGAAAAGACTAAAAAAGGAAATATTTCAGGAATATGATATAGGAATACTGCATAGCAAGATGAGCAAGGAGAAAAAAGAAGAAATGATGCAAGAATTTTCGCAAGGGAGAATACACATTCTCTGCGCCACATCAGTAGTAGAAGTGGGAGTGAATGTTCCAAATGCCACTATGATAATCATAGAAGGGGCGGAGCGCTTTGGCCTCGCCCAGCTCCACCAGCTTCGTGGGCGAGTCATCCGAAGCACATACCAGGCATATTGTTATATTTTCGCTGAAGCGAAAAGCGAAAAGACTATCGCAAGACTAAAAGCCCTAAAAACCGCAAAAAACGGCTTTGAGCTAGCAGAGCTAGACCTCACCCTCCGTGGCGCCGGCGAGCTCGGTGGCACCAAGCAATGGGGCATCACCGACCTCGGCATGGAAGCTATTAAAAATATAAAAATGGTCGAAGCCGCACGGCTAGAAGCCACTCGGTTGATAGCCGAAGACCCCGAACTCTCAAACTATCCCCTATTAAAACAAAAAGTCCACGAAAAAGCCGGTGAATTTCATTTCGAATAAGTGATATAATAAATGTATATGAAAAAATGGCATCCTTTTCATAAAGTTTTAGGTGCTCTTTTTTTAATCACCGGAGTAATTTTTTATATAACTCCAATCCCCGGCACTACTTTACTGATTATTTTAGGTCTTGTTTGGCTAATAGGAAAAAATAGAACTTCATATTTCTTTAAAGAAATTTTAGGTAAGAAAGTGTTTAAATTTTTGAGACTTGGAAAACTTATTAAGAAAATAGATTGAGGTTTATTTATAGTCTGGTTTTATTTCTTCCACACCTTCAATATGGCTTGCGATGCGAGCAAGAGCGTAAAGCAAACTCGACAGACGATTCAAGTATTGTAAAGTTTCGGCACTCACTGTGATTTTGCCTTCTTCTTTAGCAGCTATTACTCGCCTCTCGGCTCGTCTGGCTAAAGTTCTGGTGATATCAAAGACAGCTCCGTCTTTGGTCGCGCCGCTGATGAAAAAAGTTTTAATCGGTGGCAAAACTTTTTCAATTTCATCTACTATATATTCAACTTTTTTAATCTTGTCTTGTGTGATTGTTTTATCCGAGCCTGCCACTTCGGCCTGCACAATAAACAAATTCTGCTGAACTTCGAGAATAATTTCGGCAAAATTCATTTTTTCTTTTTCGATGTCAAAACTTTTACCCTCCGTCCTTGCTCGCGCTAGACCCAAAAAAGAATTGGTCTCATCCAGCGCACCAAGCGCTTCGGCTACGGCCGAGCTTTTAGAGATACGCTGGTTACAGCCAAAAGTTTTAGTGGTGCCGTCATCTCCTTTCCTTGTGTAAAGCATAAATTATAAATTGATATTTATAAATTTATATCTCACAAACACCAGACACACAAGCAAATTCTTTGGCACCGGTGGTATTGTCTGTCATTTCATATTGAGAGAGCTTAGAGAAATCAATTTTACCTATAGCTTTCGCACGTCTTTCATATTCTTCTTTAGTGATAACTTCATAGGGGGCGAGCTGGTACACATGCTCGGAGCGTGGCAGAAAAGACATTCCTCCGACAAAATCCCAGTTTTCGTAAACAAAGTTCCCCACAGCCAGCCATTCATCCGGTCCCACGTAAATGGTTGCAGATGGATTGTGCTCCACAAAATGTTCTTTCAGCCTTTTCCATTCTTTCAATAAATCAAGCGCAGTAACTTCGTCTTTGAATATTGCTCCTTCTGGCGCTTTGACCGGAAATTCTAAAACAAATGTGGTAGCAGAGTCGAGGGACTGGCCGACTTCCGGCACGCAAGGAATACCTTGGTCGCGAGCCATCTGCAGTAATGTGTCTGTGTGATTAATTCTAACTCTTCTCACAAAGTACGGAGCAAACCAAGGATGCATCCCAGAGCCGACAGCGAGGAGCTGACCGGAGTTGCCATGAGGTTTTACGCAAGTGATAGCGGTGGAAGCATTAATGCCGAAACGCTTGGCATATTTTTTATTTGTCTCAATAGAAGAAAGGCGCAGAGCATCGAGCACTTTGTCGTCTCTGATAACTGGATTATCGTAGTAACCGGTGAGCGATACCCCCAAGAGTCTTTCCGCCTCGCAATTCTCTTTCCATTTTTTTGAAAGGTAGCCGAAGTTTGTCAAAGTGGATTGGTATGTGCCAAGCAATGTCGCCAAGTCTATCTTTCTTTTAAGAGTTGCCACGGTATCCGAAGGGCGAATTACAATACTGGTAAGATTGCAAAATTGCTTAGAACGCAAATAAATTTCTCCGCAAGGATTTAATCCTACTTGTCTTTCGTCCTTGATAGCTTCCCACCTGCGAGCTGGTACTTGCTTCTCTAGTCCCCCACGATTGAAAATCCCGCGTTCGCCGGAGCGAGATTTTACTAATGCCGTCCATTCATTTAAAAATTCTTCGGCAGATGGCTTACTGTTATACACGGCTGAGTTGTTGGCCATAGAGCGCTGTCCTTCATTTAAGTAAAATTGCCCTTTCTTGGCATCTCGCATTTCTAAATCCTCAAGTTCGGACACGGAAATAAGAGCACTGCGTCTTACCCCGCCGGCTACCACAATCATGCCGATCTGGCAGATGATGTCGTGCATATCCAAGTTGGAAAGGCGCCTGCCTTGTTTAGCTAAGATTTTTCTTTTAGCGAAATCCATCAAGTCCATCAGTGGCTGTGGTCCGGATGCTTTGCCACCGGCTGTCTCTAGGCGCGCTCCGGCTGGTCTGATATTAGAATAGTCAAATTTTATGTCTCTGCCATCAAACCAAGTTTTAAGTCCCAAAACAAAAGCATCTGCCCAGCCTTCTTTGCTGTCGTGAACAATATGCATTATTGGTTTTTCTTTTACTTGTTTTTTAATTTGCGGAAACTGTTGGACATTTTCCCACTCCACGGCAAAGCCGAGCCCCGCGCCACACATGGAAACATACATAATTTCACCCAAATCTTGTGGACAAGTCGGAGCAATATACGAACAATTATAAGCCCAGACATTGGACTGGCGGCAAGCCTTGCCGGAAGACCATAAAAGCCGCATGGAAGGGCAAATATCTTGATTCAAGATAGCTTCTCTCACTTCGTCATACTCTTTTTTAGAAAGCTTATCGCCCATATTCTCTTTCATATAGTCCATATATCGGTCGATAGTCTCTATCCAAGTTTCTCTGCGGCCCAGCTCCGGAATCCAGCGTGCGTAAAACTGATAAAAGATAAATTCTGAATAAGGACTGGCAAAATACTTACTGGATTCTTCCACGAGCGCTCTGGTCGCCTCTGGCACGGGTCCAAAAGCCGCGCGCAATTTTGAACGTTGGCTGCGATACAGAATATATTTTTTAGCCGTCTCGGTAAAACCTTTTTTCATCAATTCTTTCTCCACTAAATCCTGCGTCATTTCAACCGTCGGCAAAAATTTGGCTTTTTTATTTATATTCACCAGTTCAGTCCGCAAACCAAGCATTGTTTTAAAGACACTGTTAGCCACAATGTTAGATTCTTCTTCTTTGCCTTCGCCTGTAACTTCAAAAGCTTTGAAAATAGCCCCAGCAATACGGCTTAAATCAAAAGCCACCACCTCGCCGGTTCTTCTTCTTATTGATTTTATTTTGGCTAAATCATTTTTTGAAATTTTTTCTTTTTTCATAAAATTTAAATTGTTTTAGGCTGAAGGGTTTTAATAAGGGGCACGGTATATAATTTCTTTTTCTTAACCAGATAACTGTATATGACCGGAGAGAGAATAAACGCAAATGATACATTGCCAACTAGATGTAGAATGGTGAATGGAATTTGCCCAACAAGTGCAACCAAGATTGGTTGGTCAAAAAATAACGGACCGGTTAATAAGCCGGTAAAAGCGTCAAAAAATAACGTCCCTAAAATTGCAAAATAAACAAAATTCTTTCGGGACGGCTCGCGATTCTTAAAGTAATAGGCTGATGCATAGCCAACAACTCCATAAGAAGCTGAAGTGAGCATTGTCCACTTGCCCAATGTTCCTGTCGCCAAGTCGTAGAGAATAATACTTAAAAAAGCGAAGAAAAATCCAACAGATGCGCCATACGCTTTGCCGAAAGGCATAACCGTAGACATTATTGGTTCGATATTCGGAGCGCGAAAAGGAAGAAGTCGAAAGAGGAGGCATCCAAATATGCCGAGAGTGAATTTCAGCCAATTTTTTTTGTACGGAGTCATAGCTAAGTTATTATACACGAGAAGAGTGCCCTTGTGTAAAGTGGATAACTCTAATTTTTTAGAGAAAATTACAAAACAAAACAAAGAAAAATTCTTGTCAAAAAATATGGTCAGAAAGCTATGTATAAGTGGGTATTTTTAGTGTCCGTCCTCTTGGATTCGAACCAAGGACCCCAGAGGTATAAGCTCTGTGCTCTAACCAACTGAGCTAAGGACGGAAGATTGACTATTATACCTTTATATCATCTTTCTTCTTTAAAACAATACCATGAGCTGTCAATATTTTCTCATACTCTTCTTGTTCCAGAGTTTCCACTTCAATTAACTTTTGGGCTATGGCATTGAATGCTTTTTTATGTTCTTTCAGTACTTTTTCTGCAGTTTTTAAGCCGTCATTTATCATTCTGGAAACTTCCGCATCCACTTTCACTCCGACTGCTTCAGAATATTCTTTCTCCATAATCTCACCAAATTGTGTCCTGCCGAGAGCGGGAGCTAGGGCAATAGGGCCGATGGCATCCGACATCCCGAAACGGGTGACCATGGCGCGAGCTAGGTTTGTCGCCACCGATAAATCAGAGGACGGTCCGGTCGTAATATCTCCGAAGATCATTTGCTCGGCGACGTAGCCACCGAGAGACATGGCGATGTCATCTATGAATTCTTTTTTTGACTGCAATCTTTTTTCTTCAAGCGGTAATTTGAGAGTATACCCTCCGGCATTGCCGCGAGAGATGATGGAAACTTTGTGCACTGGGTCGGCATACGGCAATACTGAAGCGACAAGCGCATGCCCTGCTTCGTGATACGCGGTAATTTCTTTTTCTTTTTTGGATAGCAAATGGCTTTTGCGCTCCGGACCTAACATAACTTTCTCAATAGCGCGAATTAAGTCAAACTGAAAAACTTTTTTTCTATTTTCTCGCGCCGCCAATATCGCCCCTTCGTTCATCAGTGAATACAAATCCGCACCGGAGAATCCGGGAGTGCGCTCGGCCACTAATTTCAAATTAATATCTTCCGCCAATGGCTTTTGGGCTGCGTGAATTAATAGTATCGCTTCGCGGTCAGCACGATCCGGCAGATCAAGAATTACTTTTCTGTCAAAACGCCCAGGACGAATGAGAGCTGGGTCTAAAACATCCGGCCTATTGGTGGCCGCCATCACTATCACTTTGTCATTCGGCTCAAAGCCATCCATTTCCACCAAGATTTGATTTAAGGTCTGCTCACGCTCATCGTTGCCTCCGCCAAACCCACCTCCACGCGTACGTCCTATAGCATCTATTTCATCCACGAAGATTATGGCTGGCGCAGCTTTTTTGGCCATTTTAAAAAGGTCTCGCACCCGAGAAGCCCCCACTCCTACAAACATTTCTACGAACTCACTTCCAGATAAATGGAAAAATGGCACGCCGGCCTCCCCTGCCACCGCCCTCGCCAGCAAAGTCTTGCCTGTCCCCGGAGCGCCGGTTAGTATCACGCCTTTGGGAATTCTAGCCCCAATGTCTAGAAATTTCTTCGGGCTTTTCAAAAAATCCACGATTTCTTTTAATTCCTCTTTGGCTTCCTTGCAGCCGGCCACATCTTTAAAAGTTACTTTATTGTTTTTATCATTCGGGTCGGTGATGCGAGCTTTAGACTGACCGAAGGAAAGCGCCTGCATGCCCGCGCCTTTCACTTGCCGAGATATATACCAAAAGAAAATTAATATAAAAAATATCGGCAATAAAAACGGCAAAATATTTAAAAGCCAGAACATGAACCCACTTTCATCTTTTATTTGTATTTCAGTTTTTGCGAGAGCCTCATTCGTTACTCCATAATTAAAAAGTGTCTGCGAAAATGCCAAGCCTACTTCTTTTTTCGCTGTCTTCACGTCATTGTTCTGGTAAGTAATAGAGAGCTTGTCGCCCTCAACTAAAATAGTTTTTACATCTCCTGCTCCCACACTTTTTGCTAAATCAGAAATTGCAACTTCCGGCATAACTTTGCCGTCGCCGGAAATCACTAAATAGGCTGCGGTAATAAGCATAAAGATAAGTACTGCTCCGGCAATACTACTCGGCAAATTCGCTCCTTGTTTCATCTTTTTGCCTTTATTTTGCAGGTCGTTTTTATTTAGAAAATTAAAATCCATTGCTACACATTAGCATAAAACAAACTGAAAGAAAAGACTGAAAAATTTATGGTAAGATTAAATATGGCTCATTATGCGGAAAATAGAAAAGCGAGATTTGATTATGAAATTCTAGAAAAATACGAATCGGGTATTGAGCTTTTGGGTTCGGAAGTAAAGAGTGTGCGAGGGGGGCAAATGTCGCTTGAGGGAGCTTTTGTCATTGTTCGTGGAGGCGAATGTTTTTTAATCAATGCCAATGTTCCAGCCTATCAACCTAAAAATGCGCCAAAGGATTATGACCCTTTGCGAAATAGAAAACTTTTGCTAACCAAAAAAGAAATTGCCGAACTGGCAGGCAGTGAAAAAAACAAGAGTTTGACAATTGTGCCTATTTCAGTGTATAATAAAGGTAGAAAAATCAAAGTAGAAATTGCTTTGGTTAAAGGAAAAAAGAAACGCGACAAGCGTGAGACTATAAAAAAACGTGAGACTGATAGAGAAATCAGAAGAGAAATAAAAGAACGTTGAAAAATAAATTTGGGGATGCAAGGCATAGACAGTTGGTCTATTTGCATTGATGCATACCGAGCATGAACATAACCTCGTAAAAATTTGTTCAAATGTTAATTGCAAAATTAGCTACTAAAGTGAAAAACGCTGTTTCTCCATACTTCGGTATGAATGACTTCGCTTTCGCTTCGGTTTCCGCTTACGCGTAACCGATGTCTCTCTTATAGACTTCCGATATATGAGATGGGGCATAATATTATCGGGATAGGAGAAAGACTTTCCTGACTTTTTTCCAAAACAAAAGGAATCGATTAAAAAATATTTGGCTCGTTTCTTAATTTTTTAATTTAAACAAAAAGCGCGCTACGTATGTAGACTTCACTGCAAACTCCCTCTGCACTGGGATTCAATTTCCCACATCTCCACTCGACTCATTCTGTCTATGACAGAATTCGCTCGTGGCAAGCCACAGCGGAAAATACCCTGAAGAATTTGAAGGGTGTTTTGAGGCGAGTGCCCTGAGCGACGAGTTGAACGAGGAGTCGAATGGGCATATAATCCTATTATGTATTTTTTATATATGATCAAAAATGACTTTGGGAAATTGTATGTTGGTATTACTGAAAATCTAAAGGAAAGACTTTATTATCATAATTCGAAAACAGGAGCACAATTCACAAAAGGTAAAGCAAAATTCAGGTTAGTTTTTTCTGAAGAATATAACACCTTAGCAGAAGCTAGAAAAAGAGAAATTCAAATCAAAAGATGGCGTAGAGATAAAAAGGAAAAATTAATCGATTTTTATGGTCAAAATATATCTACAAAATTGCAATTATGATGTTTGACAACTATTTTTGACTCAAGTGCCAAGCTGTTTCAGTGCTTTTCTTTACCCCTTCACCAAGGTTCTCACCAAGTTTTAAAAATTCATCAATTATTTCAACTTTAGTTTGTTCTTCTTCAATTTTTTTGTTACCCCACATTAACTCTTTAAATTTAAAATGAGCAATTTTATTTCTAGAATCGTTTAGCTTTTTTAAAAAATTTATAAAGGGTTTCCATTGTGGCACATCGCTTCCATACAATTCAGTCATTTTCTCCATAATTTTTATTTTCCCCATAAAACTAATTTCCTCAAACACATATTCAAAAAATTCATCACTCTTTGGCATACCTCCTAGTTTTGCCCAATTAGAAAGTTCTACCCACATAGCGGTAGTGGCTATTTGTTTTTCACATAAACAGGTAAGCCAAAAAATAAAATTAACTGTTTCTATTTCTTTCTTAGTAATAGATAATTTATCTTCCACAGCACCCATTAGTCCTTTCAAATATTCGCTTTCTTTTTCAGTTTCCATGGAATTTATGTTAGCACATTAACCTACTATTTAATACTTTTATTGTGAGTAGCTTTTTGCAGGTTTTTATTGTTCTGATAGAAAAACCAAAACATAACTAGGCAACCTTTTAAGCGGTTCAGCAAATTTTCCCTCTTCTCCACAAAACAAAAATGCTATAATTAAATATATGGTAATACCAACAGAGTACGCTTACTTATTTGCCACTCTCCTATTTTTGGTTTTTTGGCTGGTGCTTTTTTATCACAGAAAAGATTTAAGAAAAGAAATGCTTTTCATGAGCATATGCATAGCGATAGCCGGACTTTTTGCCGAATATTTCTGGTGGACGACAGACTGGTAGCGGCCAATTACTATCACAGGGACAAAGATAGGCATTGAAGACTTTTTACTCGGATTTACCAATGGAGGCATTGCCGCAGTTATCTTCGAAGAAATTTTTAAGGAGAGATTTTATAAAAGAAAAAATTTAGAGCGCCACTGGTCAGGAGTTTTTTTAATTATCTTAAATTTTACTATCATGGCCGGCAGTTTTTGGTATTTACACTATACTTCTTTTTGGGCTACTACTTTTGGACTATTCATTACTGGGTCTTTGATTATATTTTTTAGACACGACTTATGGATAGATGCAGTGATGAGCGGAGTTTTGGTAGCAGTATTATTTCTGCCATTCTATTGGATTTTAATTTTAATTTCTCCGGAAGGAACCATGGAGAAAATCTGGCTCTTTGAACACTTAACTGGAATAAAAATAACTGGTGTCCCACTCGAAGACATAGTCTTTTACTTTCTAGTTGGTTTCTCTGTGGGTCCTTTTTATGCCTACTGGCAAGGAGAAAGACTAAGGGCTTTTAAATCCTAGTTTGACTTTATAGTCTAAATACGCTATATTTCTCTAGTCAACTTAATCACTTGCGTGAACGAATAAACAACCAAATACGTGCCAAAGAACTTCGGGTTTTGGACAGTGAAAACAAAAATCTCGGTATTTTAAGCATAAGAGATGCCTTGGAATTAGCCCAAAGTAAGGGTCTAGATTTGATTGAAATTGCCCCAAATGCCAATCCCCCATTAGGTAAAATAATGGATTTCGGCAAATATCAATACGAAGCGAACAAAAAACTGAAGAAATCCAAAGCCGGCGCAAAGCATACCGAGACCAAATCAATCCAGATAAAAATAGGCACCGGTGACCATGACTTAGAGCTTAAAGCGAAAACAGCGTCCAAGTGGCTGAAAGAAGGCCACAGAATCAAAGTTGAACTTTTCCTTGCCGGACGCGCCAAGTATATGGATGAGAAATTCCTAAGGGAGCGATTAGACAGAGTACTGCATTTAATTACAGAAGAATATAAAGTTTCTGATAGCTATAAAAAGGGTCCGAAGGGCTTAACTACAACCATAGAAAAAGCAAAATAACAAAAAGCAAAATTATGAAAGGAATGAAAACAAATAAATCATATAGCAAGAGGCTGAAGCTTACCAAAAACGGGAAGATACTTTCTCGCAAGCCCGGCTTTAACCACTTCAATGCCAAACAGTCTCGCACTAAACAGCTCGCCGGCCATAGGGGTCAAAGTTTTACTATCAAGAACAAGCCAAAATCACATTTATTACCATTTAGTTAAAACAAAAAATGACACGAGTAAAAAAGGGAGTACATGCATTAAAAAGAAGGAGAAGTGTATTGAAGCAGACTAAAGGCTTCCGCCATGGACGCTCTACTAAAGAGCGCCAAGCCAAAGACGCGCTTCTGCATGCCGGAGCTTATGCTTTCGCACATAGACGCGACAAGAAGTCGCATAACAGAAAGCTTTGGAATATCAAGATAAACGCTGGCAGCCGCGAGCTAGGCATGTCTTACTCACGATTCATCGATGCCCTTAAAAAGAAAAACATATTGCTCGACCGTAAAATTCTGGCGGACTTTGCCGAGCATCACCCAAGAACTTTTGCAAAAGTCCTGGAAGCAGTTAAATAAAGTTTGCTTCTTATTTTTATTTTAAATCTTGTATTCAGCTATTTTATCTTTTTTCACCAGAGCAATTACATCTTCCAAGAGCTTTTTGGGGTCTCCTCCTACAACAATTTTCGTATTAGGACGATGACTTTTTTCTATAATTTCCTCAAGCTGACCTCCCATCTCCCATGGTCCTTCAAAAATACCGATGGGTTTATTGTCTTCAAAGGCAATGGTAAATTCGTGAATAGTGCCGATACGTCCGCACCCGCAAATGACTGCATCACTCGAGCGAGTGAGGAGGATGTCGCGGCCGGCATACCCAAAGCCTGTATACATAATTAAATCCATATAATCAAGCGGGAGCTTATAAACTTCCACATGCTCTTTTTCTGACGCCGCCGGTGATACGCCGATAGAAACTCCGCCTACTTCTTTCAGTCCCATCGCGACCCAAAGCGGAAAACCAGTTGTTGCTCCTGTTACCAGCACTGCCCCTTGGCGAGCAATCTCGCGACCGAGTTCTTTGGCCTTCTCTAATGCATCGAGACCGCAATGACCGGTCTCCGCCGCCCCAGAAACACAGATTTTTATCTGGCTGTGTCCGTGTTTAGTATTTAAAATAGATTCCATGGAAATATTATAGCATAATTGTGAAACTCGTCGAAGGCGCACTTTTTAGAAAGCCTTGCGCAGGAAATTAGAAAATAAAGAAAGTATTCTTTCTATTATTTTCTTGATTGACGAGGTTTCGCTCCGCAAGCTTGCGGAGATAGATTGCTTTATAAAAAGTTGTGCCAAGAAAGAGTTTCTTAGCAGTTAAGTGTCACGCTCTCCCCTTGCTCCGGCGCGTAAGCATTAATGCCTAAATTGTCGCGCAGTTTCTGCACTAAAAACAAAGCTCCCTTCGGCTCCCCCATGACCACAAAAACCTTTTTAACTGAATCTTGCATATCTTCGACAAAGTTAATTAATTCATCCGAATCTTTATGTCCCGAGTATCCTGAAATTGTGACAACGTGTGCTCGAACTACCACATCTTCCCCTGTTATACGGACAGTCTTTACTCCCTCTTGAATTAAACGCCCCGGAGTGCCTACAGCCTGATAGCCGGTTAGAAGCAGGGTATTGTTGGGGTCCGGCAAGTAATGTCTTTCATGGTGCACAATGCGTCCCCCTGTGGACATGCCGCTCCCAGCGATAACTATTTTAGGATTTGGCACATTGCCGATCATTTTCGACTCTTCTGACTTCAGAGTACTATGCAGTCCCGAAAAATCAAATAAATACTTGTCGCTCTTCATCGCCTTTTGAGCATTTTCGTTGAAATAACTTTTATATTGTTTAAAAACTTCAGTTAAACGAATAGCGAGTGGTGAGTCGAGGAAAATAGGCATAATGGGTATTCGGTTATTTTCCACCAAAGCATTAAGTTCAAAAAGAAGTTCCTGCGAGCGTTCGAGTGAAAAAGTGGGTATGATAAGTGTTCCCTTTCTTTTGTAGTTGTCTTCAATTATTTCCTCTAATAATTTCCTGCGGTCATCCCTAGACTCATGATTTCTGTCACCATACACAGACTCCATTACCAAATAATCCACACCGGCAACTTTTTCAGTATCCGGCAGGATCGGTGAAGGACTGTTGCCCAAATCTCCGGTAAAAAGAATTTTCTTGCCATTATAAACAAACAAAATCATAGCGGAACCTAAAATATGACCGGCGTTAAAAAAAGAAACTTCCAGACTAGAAGTTATCTTTATTTTTTCATGATACTCAAAACCTTGCCAGAGAGATAAAGCCAGCTTAACATTCTCCGGCGTGTAAATTTTATCCAACCCCAAGTCTTTATTTTTCTGCAGTATCTGCATAGTGTCCTCGAGCATCGGCAATGCCAGCCCCTTGGTTGGCAGAATAGAATAAATTTTTCCGCGAAAGCCTTCACTGATGAGTTTGGGGATGCGGCCCAAATGGTCCACATGCGCATGAGTAATAAAAAGGATGTCCACTTCTTTCGGGTTATAAGTAAATGGGTCCCAGTTAATATCGTCTGCCAATTTTTCCCCTTGAGTCAGCCCACAGTCAACCAATATTTTTTTACCGTCGGCCTCAAAAAGGAAATTCGAGCCCGTGACTGAGCCTGTTCCCCCGTAAAAAGTTATTCTGACTGTTTTATTTGCTGTTTTTCCCATAAATAAAGAATAGCACATAACCCACCTAATAAATCAAAGAATATATCTGAAGCAGTATCAACTATATTAAACTGTTCCTTCGCGATAATATTCAAAAAGAATTCGAAAGCCTCCCATAATACTCCAATTAATAAAACACCTAAAATAACAGTTAGAATTTGCTTCAAAAAAAGATTTTCATTGTAAAAAACATACAAGAAAAAAAGCCCTACCCAAAAGCCACTTAAAAAGTGCATGATTATGTCAAAATACCAAATGGTAAAATACCAATAAAACTCTTGCGCTATTAAATTCAGTATAAAAAGAAAAAACATCAGAAACACTAGATGTTTTAAAATCCTTTTCCTATTCATAGCAACATTTTAGCACATTTCTAAGAAAAAACCCCGCGCGACGGGGTGCCTTCTTAGGACTATTTCTAATGTATTACCGTAGCTCAAAGCTAAGTGGGTGCTAGACGCGTGAGGCCAAGACCAAAAGCGATCGAAGCTCCCATAAAATAGTGTTCTAGGTAATAATTGGAAATAACCCTACTTAAAGTATAGCAAGTATAAAAACTAAGGCAACTAGACAAGAATAATTTTCTGTTTTTGAATGAGATTGCAACTAAAAATGCCTATTACGGCATATATTGCTTCATTTTTTCTTTGAAATCTTCAAAAGATGTGTAAAGTTCTGTCTGTATGCCAAAATCTTTCGCTCCTTGTATGTGTCCGGCTGTGTCGTCCCAAAATAATATTTCTTCTTTTTGTATATTTTTTAAATCTTCAAATATTTTTAGGAAAAATTCTTGATTTGGTTTTTTGTGCCCTAAATGAGCAGAGGAATATGTCTTATCAAAACTATTTTTGAAACCCATCTTGTTGAGCATATACTCAAAACGGTACCTTTCGTTGTTAGTAGCTAAAAAACATAATATTCCTTTATGTCTTAAACCTTGTATATACTCTACCAATTCTGAATTTATCTTATGTTCACGCTCAAACCAATATTCCATAAAAGCGTCTAGGCCTTTATTCCAGCCCCAGAGAGTTAAATAAGGGGAAATGGTTTCTTTTAAGTCACACTTACCCACTAAACAATCTTGAAACGGTCCATTGAAGAATGGGAGAGTTTTTTCTATAGTAATTCCGTAGTCTTTCTCAAGAGCGACACTAAATCTCTCTTGATTTGTCAGTAAACCATCGGCGTCAAAAATAACTACTTTTATCATTAGAAAATATTTTACTCATCCACCCCAAAGCGCTTATAGTCGTATGTTGTACTATTGCCAAACCAGTGCTTGATTTCGTGTTCCGCTTCTTCGGGAGTTTCTGAACAGTGCATGATATTCATCACTGCTCGCTTTTCCTTATTAGCCATAGCCGGAGAATCAATAGAGAAGTCTCCACGAATAGTGCCCACGGCTGACTTATAAGGCAATGTATCACCTGCAATCTTTCTAACCACATCTACTGCATGTGTACCCTGGACTACCATTTTCACCAGTGGAGCTGACTTCATATAGTCAATGAGCCATTTTCTTATTTCAGGGCCAATTTTAGAAGTATCAGTCGTCCCAAAATCTGCCAGCATATCATAGCCGTACTTTTCGTACGTAGACTTAGTTTTCTCTCCAAGTCTGGTAATCCACGCTTCGTCTTTTGGATAATGATCGTTGAGCTGTTCATGTTCCGGTTGAAACATCTCAAGCGCTACAACTTTAAGATCTCGTCGCTCAAATCTGCTTATGACTTCGCCTATTAACCCTTTCCTAACCCCATCAGGTTTAATCATGACATATGTCTTCTCTTCCTTTGGATGTTTCATATTTGGGTATTCTAGCAGAAAAAATTACTTTTGCAAAATTAAAAATTACTCCATACTCTTATACCTGCCCATGATTTCGGCTTCTACTTCGGCGCGGTCGCGACCGTATTTTATATAAGAAAGTTCTTTCAAGCTGTCTACTATACCTACAGTACCCTTTTCAGGGGCTAAAGTTTTCAAATTAAAAGGCTTGGTCGGCTGGCCATTGACCAGCATGCTCATGTAGGCATTGTAATTATCAAGTTTAGTTATATCTTGGGCCGTAAATTGAGGCTTAAATTTCGGCTCGAGAAAACTCGCATCTTCAGTGCCCACGCGGAATACCGCCATAGAGCCGACATTGCCGAAAACAGCATTTTTAATATTTTCTTCCAATTGGGTAATATATTGATGAGCAATGTTAAGAGAAAGCCTGTATTTGCGAGCTTCAGACAAGATAGAAGCAATAGAATCAGTGGTAACATTCTGGAATTCGTCAATGTATAAATAAAAATCATTCATGGGTTTACCGAACATATCCACGCGCGAGAGCGCCGCCATTTGAATCTTGCCCACCAGCACCAAACCAATCAAATTCGCATTAATATCTCCGAGCCTGCCCTTGGAAAGATTAACCAAGAGAATCTTTTTCTCATCCATTATTTTACGAAAATTAAAAACAGAGTTCTGCTGCAGCACTACCGGACGCATAATGTCGTTGGAAATAAAATTATCAAATTTTGAAGAAATATACGGCACGAAGTTTGCCAAAGACTGGTCGCCTGTCGTCTGTTCGGCCGAAACCCAGAATTGTTTGATGATAGGATTCTGGCATCTAGCTAATTTCAAATCTCGAAATTGTTTATCAGCCAGCACTCTGGTAATCTCTAAGAGAGTCGAGCCCGACTCCGGATCCTCCATTACCAGAAAGGCGCTGTTTCTGAAATATTGTTCGAACATTGCCCCGCCACCGACTTTCATATCAAAAAGTTTGTTGAAGATTCCCATCATTTCATTTACCACGAAAGTTTTCTGCTCCGGATATTTCGGATCATACTCAAGCATATTTAGCCCAATAGGACGAGCTGTATAAGCAGGGTCGAAATATATTACATCATCAATACGTTCTTTTGGAATTCGCGACAAAATAGTCTGAATGTCTGTGCCGTGCGGGTCAATATAACAGCAACCGTCACCATTCTTGATGTCCTGCGTAATCATATTGAGCATAATATTGGTCTTGCCGGTGCCCGTCTGGCCTATGCAATAGAAATGCCGCATCCGGTCTTCCCGAGCCATGTGGATTTCCGTGTCTTTGCCTCGGTAACTATTAACCCCTAAGACTATGCCGGCAGTACCCATCTCAAGTGGCGCAGGGGCAATACCAGCCTTGGCTTCTTTCAGTTGGGGCTGGCTGCCTATGCCTATAGGGAAATGAAATACCGAAGCCAGCTCTTTCAAATTCATAGGTAAAATTTTATCAGGTGAAAAAGAACGGTAGGAAAAGTCATGGAAAAGTTTTTTCAAAATACTGCCCTGAGCTTTTTCGAAAACAAAAGATTGACTGGCGGCTTCGGAAAATTGATTAAAGGAGGACTCTATCTCGGTTAGTATCGCTTCTGCCCGCTCAATGCTCTCACCGGAAGCAATGACGCGAATATTAGCCTTCATGATAGTGCTTTTCATCTTATTGCCTATTTTTTCGGTGGCGCCTTCATCCACCGCTTTTCGGCCCGGAGTGTATTTTTCATCTTTTTCCCCCTTTTTTTCTTTTACACCAAAAAGAAGCTCTTTGCCAACGGAGAGGAAAGCTTTATGAAATTTATAAAAATTATCCGACGCATGTTTGACAGACATACCACTTTTTACGTCATCTAGAATCATATGGAATTCGTTTATGAATTTATTGCCCGCGGGCGCCACTACGAGCTGGATCGCGGCGCCTTCGCCTTTGGTCTTTAACTTAGAGAAAACATTTAGTATCGTATTCATGGGGTCATGATCTATATTGTCGTAAGTCTTGATAGGCATAACTTCACGCTGTGAGAATGCGCCATAGGCTCCAGCTGAACCGCCTTTTTCGTTAAAAATATTATAGTCATCCGTAACTTCGCGGATTTTAGCATTATGATAAAAAGCTAAAATTTGTTTTTCAAAAAGTGAAAGATGTTTATTCGGAATTCCGGCATAGACAACCACTTCATCACTTTGGTTGCCAAGCGCAACTTCAAGAGTGAAGTAAATTTCTTTGGCATTACTTTTGCCTTCGGAAATAGACTGCATTCCTGCGTAAAATTGCTCCATCGCGCCGATGAATTCTTTAAAGCCTTTTGACTTGTCGGCTTCGTCCATCGGTGGTGGCAAAGTTATTTCAAAAAGGGTCATATGCAGAGACTTATACATGGGTGTACCTTCCTTGAAACCAATTTCTACTTGACCTGTTTTAAGATACTGAATCAAGATTCTATGGAAATCGTCATCCACATGCGGGTTACCCATGGATTCTACAACTGCAAGCGCATTTTTAACCCCTTTTGTTATGACAATACCCAGAAGTTCTTCCATCACAGCATCATGTGGCTCGGGTTTCAGAGCCAGAACTATGTCTTCTGTTTGTTTTTTTTCTAAAATACTATTTTTATGTATTACCTCTTCTATGGGTATATTCTTGTATGCGCCTACCACGTCCTGCACTGCATTGTCTTTGGCATTCTCAAAGTGGCCTAGTGTTACTAGTTCTTCTTCGCGCTTTCTAACATGCGCGCGCAAATAGTCGAGCTCTTCTTCTGGAGTCCTAAACTTCGGCATTTCCCTAAAAAATGACGGATGCATTGCTCTTAAATTATACACTAAACCTTCGTCAAAATCTCTGGATCATTTTCTGTAATCAATATTGTGTGTTCAAAATGGGCGCTTCGTTTGCCATCAGCAGTGTGAAATGTATAGCCATCTTTATCTAAAGTTACATTTTTTGTGCCATTGTTGAGCATCGGCTCGATGGCTATGACCATCCCTGGCACAAGCTTGGCGCCTGTCCTGGCTTTGCCAAAATTCGGTATATAAGGGTCCTCATGTATGGCTCGCCCCACTCCATGCCCAGCCAAGACTTCCACAATGCCGTATTTCTTTTTCTCTGATTTTCCTTTTGAACGAACAAACTGCTCTATGGCGTAGCCTATGTCCCCCACGGTGTTGCCAACTCTCGCCATATTTATACCCACTTGTAGAGCTTGCTCTGTCACTGCCATAAGCTCCATGCTTGCAGAGTTTACCTTGCCTACAGGCGCAGTGAGTGCCATGTCCGTAAAAAGCCCTTTGTGTTTTACCCCTAAATCAATAGACACAATATCTCCCTCTTTTAAAATTCTGTTTCCTTTAGGAATACCATGAACAACTTCGTCGTTGACTGACACACATAGTGATGCAGGGAACGGAATCTTAGCTCCTTCTGGTTTATAATTTAGAAATGCAGGCTCATCACCCATTTCTCTAATTAACTTAAGAGCATACAAGTCTAATTCTTTCGTGGAAACCCCCACGGCAATTTTGTCCCGCACTTTGTACAGGACAGTCGCTAAACGTTTCCCGCATTCTCGCAGTATTTTTATCTCTTCTGGTGTTTTGATTATTATCATAAATATGAAACTCGTCGCAGGCGCACTTTTTAGAAAGCCTTTCGCAGGGCGACGGCCCGAGAAGTTCGCTCCGCAAGCTTGCGGAGATAGATTGCTTTATAAAAAGTTGTGCCAAGAAAGAGTTTCATATTTATGAAATTATTGTCCCTAGAAATTGCTCCCCATTTAGACACTTGGTCAAATTATCAATCGGCTTGCCGTTCATTATCATTACTTGGATGCCTTCTTTTTGCGCTACTTCCGAAGCCACTGGGTCAAATGGAGAGCTTAGCCTCGAGGTCCATTGCGCAGGTATAATTGCTCGATAATCAGCCCAAGAAATTTTCTCAATTTTTTTGGCGTCCGGATTTACCTTGGGGTCTTTATCGTAGACATAATCAATATTGGAAAGATTTATGATTTTTTTGGCCTTCAAGTGCTTGGCCGCCAGCACGGCATCCCAGTCTGTGCTTTTCCCCGGCTCGTAGGCGGAGCCTATGACTACATTTTTTTCAAAAGAAAAAGGAACACCCAAGTTGGCTATCACTTTATTATGAGCAACATCTGCGAAAATAACACGGAGCAACTCCGCATTGAGCTTCAGTGACGCAATGCCTATCCAGTCTAAGTCTTCACTAGTCGGACTCCCAAGTTCTTTGGCCACTTTATTATACCTGCGATTAATTTCTCCTCCGCCGGTTATAATTACAAATTTTTTACGCTGATTGTTATCTTTGGCAACATGCGAAAGTATTAAAGCTTTAAATTCTTTTAAAAAATCTATGTCTATGCTGTCGGGTACTATAAGTGAGCCGCCCAGTGAAATTATTATTGTTTCCATGTGTTAATACCCTAAAGCTTTAATAATATCTTTATGAACATCCGGTATAGATTGCTCTCCATTAATTGTGTAAATTGTGTAACCCGTTTTATTTTTGAAATAATTCATCGCCGGAACCACATTGTTTATATATTCATCAAATCTTTTGGCAATGCCTTGTACTGTGTCATCACTTCTACCCCGTAATAAATTTCTGTTCATTGCTTCCTCTTTACCCACTTCAATATAAATAACACTTACTTTGTCGTGCTTGAAAAACTTCATCATTTGTTCAAAAAGTTCTGATTGCGGCACTGTGCGAGGATAGCCGTCAGCCACCAGATTCTTTTCGGCTGTCAGAGAAGAGATGAGGATGTTGGTAAAAATTGCATCGGTTAAAAAGTCCGCTACCAACTCTCCCCGAGCTATGGTGTCTTTTATCAAATTTCCCGTATAACTCCCAGAAGCTATCAATGACCTGAAGCCTTCACCAGTGCCAGCATATACAGACTCTAATCCGCCTTTAGACTTGAGATATTCCATCAAGAGCTTCACTTGTGTCCCCTTACCGGAACCCACTATTCCAAAAAATACAAATGCCTGTGGTTTCATCTGTGTTATAATAACACAAATCATGAAAAAAGAAATCATCACTATTTGCGGAGGGCTCGGCAGTGGCAAGTCCAGCACGGCGAAGAAAGTTGCGCAAACTTTAGGCTATAAGCATTTCTCTTCCGGAGACTTTTTTCGAGAAGTGGGGCTGAAGCTTGGGCTGTCAGTCAACGAAGTCAACATACGAGCCGAGACTGACCCCAGAATAGATGAAATGACTGACCAGAAACTGCGCGACATGGGCAAAGAAAATAAAGTTGTCATAGATTCTCGCACTGCCTACCACTGGATACCAGAATCTTTTAAAGTTTATCTTGACTTGCCGACAGAAATAGCCAAGGGAAGAATCTTAAATAGTGTCAAGGCGGATAAATTACGCGAGCAGTCCGAGCAAGTATCAACTAGTGAAGAAGTCTTTCAAAAAATGCATGAACGGTTCCAAAGCGAGCAAAAGAGATATTGGGATTTATATAAAATAAATAATACTGACAAAAACCAATTTGACCTCGTAGTAGACACAAACAAAAACAATCTTGAGCAAGTTGTCGCTATCGTCGTATCAGAATACAAAAAGTGGAGAGAAAAATAATATGTTTCAATCAAAAATACTTTTGAACAACTTCTAACTTCTGTCGTGAAATCACGCATATGCGTGATTTCACGACTATATCACACCATTAAAAACATACATATTACTACTTCCTACAAACCAAAGTAAGTCTTTAATTTCTTGTCGTCCAAAATTTTATCCACCTCCAAAATTTCTATGTGTCTACGAACTCCGAAAAAGTCAGCCACAAAGAGTATCTCCCCTTCGCATGGATACGGATAGATCCATGCGCTTTTTTGGAATTTGAAAAAGCCTAGATCTTTTAGTTTCCATCTAAATGCATCGCGCGCTTTTTTAAATCTAATAGGCAGGTCATACATTACTAAACTCCATTTTCCGTCCCATTTCTTTGGATTTTTTATCATAACCTCATCAATCAAAATATCCTGCAATTTATTTTCGCCTTTTGGGGTAAGCACGTTTGTATTTTCCCCTGCTACATGCCTTATAAATCTATAGCGCCTAAATCCATAGAGAATCCGTCTAGCCTCCCGGCTTTCATGCAAATGGGGCGGTAACTTTTCTCCAAGCGCAATAGAACAAAGAATGCTTTGCGCCAAATTTATCCCCTCGCCTCCAGCGCTAAACAATTTCTTAAGTTTTATGACATGTTTTCGTTCAACCATATGTATGTAGTGAATTCTAGCATATGCGTGATTTCACTACAAGAGAAAATGGAACGCAGATGAAGAGAGATTAATTTTTATTGAAAATAGAAAAAGGTGTCGGCAACCTTTTTCAGATTACGCAACACCTTTGATATTTCTGCCGAATTTTTCTTCAGTGAACTGATACTAACTCGTCAGCTTTAACTTGAATGCGTTCACCTTGATAGGAGATCAAGACTCTTACGTGATGGCTAGAATATCCACAAAAGAAGCCCACGCAGACTGCTCTGGTTTTTGATGCCTTGCTATACACCAAAAATTTTCTGATTCCTTCAGCAGTAGCTAAGGAAAAGGTAGTGCCCTTTTTTAGAAGCTTGAATTGTACATTCTTTGTTTTGCCTGCCATTTTGCCTACTCCTTCAAAATTTTGATGCACCGATCAAGTTTGCCGAGAGATGCCTTCATGTCACAAGAATCCATGATCTGTTTTCGAATGAACTCTAAGATCTCATGAGCAAGAAAGTTCCAAGATTTTCGATTAGTCGATTCATTTTGATCATTATAGTGGTGAACAGAACCCCACCCATCTTTTAAAAATATAAACATGTGTCCATCATGGGGTCCCAGGAGGCCCTGATATTCGAACAGGATGAATGGGTACCCCTGTTTTGTAGAATCATTGATTCTGGACCACATTCCAAATTCTGCCATGAATTGAACAACTTGAGTCAAAAACCCATCGCGCAGCTCATGAATCGCCTTTTTGCTATTGGCAATGTCACTAGAAAATGCTGATGGTACATCAAAAGCAACTTGTCTTGTTTCCATTGTCAGTCTCCTTTTTTTGGATAAAATCTTTGTTTTCTCAAGGAACTTTTATAAGACCCTAACATATTAGAAGCTAATTGTCAAGAAATTTTACCAATTTAATTTATTTCTAGCCATATATAATCAGGTTAAAAAGATATCTACATAATTTTGTTATATTTTATTGACACAAAACGAGTGTTGGTATATAATGGCTAAATATGAAGGAACAATTAATAAAAATCAAAGAATTATTGAAAAATAGTGGTTTTTTAGACAAAGAAATAGCTATATATTTGACTATTTTGGAACTTGGCAGAGGCACTGTGGCAGAGATATCTCGAAAAGCAGGCATTAATCGCTCGACTGGCTATGTGATTTTAGACAGTTTGGCTGGCAAGAACTTAGTAAGTATTTCCGGCAAAGAACCGAAGCAAGAATATGTAGCCCTTTCCCCTTCCAACCTTGTTGAGTACTTAAATAGGGAAGCATCCAAACAAAAAAAGCTCACAGAAAGTGCAAGAGAGATTTTGCCAGAGCTGACTTCTATATACAATGTCGGAGACAGACCAAAAGTATTTTTTTACGAAGGTCTCGCTGGACTAGAACATGTGTATGAAGACTCGCTAACATCAAGTGGAGATATTTATTCCACTTCCACATATGAGGAAATGCACGAGACTCTGCCAAAATATTTTTCTACCTATTATGAACGCAGAGCCAAGAAAAAAATTTTCGTTCACACCTTTGTGGCTGATACTCCGCTCGCCCGAGAAAGAAAAGCGAACGACATAAAAGAGTATCGCGATACTTCTCTCATTCCGCAAGATCAATTCCCTGTCCCAACTGACATAGAAATATATAACAATAAAGTTATGATTGCTTCCTGGAAAGAAAAGCTTGGCATCATAATTGAATCAGAAGAAATTGCCACAACCTTAAGAAGCGTATTCAAACTCGCTCTAATTGAAGCAAAGAAACACGATAAAATTTTAGAGAATTAGTCGTGAATTTTCGCATATGCGAAAATTCACGACAAGGGCTAAAGAAAAAAGCACAATTTTAGTACTCCCTCATGGAGACTTGGGCGTCGATTTTTTTGATGAGGTCGAGGACGACGGAGACAACAATGAGGATGGACGTACCGCCTATTGCCAGAGATGCTATTCCTGTAGCGTATTGCATAATAAGCGGCAAGACAGCGATGAAGCCGAGGAAAACTGCGCCTAGAAGCGTGATGCGAGAGAGAACATTGGAAATATAGCTAGAAGTCGGCACTCCAGGGCGAATCCCTGGAATGAAGGCGCCATTTTTCTGCAAATTTGTAGACAATGCTTCGGGGTCGAAGGTGACAGCTGTATAGAAGTAAGTAAAAAGAAATACAAGAATAAAATAGAGCACGGCATATAGAATTGATGTCTGATTGAATAAGGTAAATATTTGAGAAATTTTCAGGAGAATAGCATTGCTGAATCGCCCGAGGAAAGCGCCAATCATTTGCGGAAAAGAAAGAATAGAGAGAGCGAATATTATCGGTATCACTCCGGCTTGGTTTACGCGTAGTGGCAGATAGGTTGAGCCACCGCCGTACATCTTCATGCCCCGCACCCGCTTGGCATAGGTGACAGGGATAGGGCGTTCAGCTTCAGTTACCAAAACAATGCCGGCGATAACCAGCACCCCCACTACAGCAAATACTAGGTAAAGCGGAATTTGAGAAACATCGAAAGTGAAAACAAGCTGGCTGACTTCTGCCGGAAGTCTAGAAACAATGCCGGCAAAAATTATAAGCGATACGCCATTGCCGATGCCAAATTCCGACATAAGCTCGCCAAGCCACATTACAACTACTGACCCTGCGACCACGATGAATAAGTTGGTAATGCGGTCAAAAGTTGTTAAATTTACTAAAATACTTTGGTTCTCAAGAATAGCCAGAAGAGTAAAGCCTTGAATAGCGGCAAGTGGTATGGTTAAAAGTCTGGAATATTGAGTAAACTTTTTCCTGCCAGCTGCGCCCTCTTCATGGTAAATCTTCTTTAAGCTTGGGACCATAATAGTCAGAAGCTGCATGATTATTGAGCCGGTAATATATGGTCCGACACCAAGCATGATTATAGATAAATTGGAAAGTCCGCCGCCGGAAAATATATTTAAAATGCCAAAGAATTGGTTATTGGATAGGAAACGATTAAGTTCGAGCGTATCAATGCTTGGGATCGGAATAGTGGAGAGCAGTCTGAATATTATCAACGAAAAAAGCACAAAGAGAACTCTCTTCCTTAGAGTCGTATCTGTCCAAACTAATTTCAGTTTATTTAAAAAATTCTGCATTTATTTTATGATTATATGCCTGCCTTTTATGCCGAGACGCTTGCGAATTTCAGAAAATTTTTCTCGCTGGCCTTTTTCTCCGGCTATGATTTTACTTACCGTCAAAATAAAGGGTTTCTTTTTTGACTTAAAACTATAGCCACGATTCTTCGGCAATTTCTTTATGATATCACGAAGTTCCGGACGGCGCTTATTGCCGGCGCGCGCTGTCTGCCCCTTGCCTCCGCGGCCGGAAGTCTTCGCATGCTTGCCTCCGCGACCTACCAGCCGGTCTTTTTTATTCTTGTGTTGTCTCTTTAATTTATGTATTTGCATTTTATTTTTCTTCTTCGACTAAGGCTTTCGGTAAAACGACCTCTTTGGTATCAATAACAATTGCTTCCGCAGGAATTTTTCCGGATTTTGTTGAAATGACGGAAAGCGCTTGCATTACTGCTTTAGAATTATTTAATTTATTTTTACTGTTGGATAAAATTTTTCCGGTAATATCTTTCATGCCGGAGAGTTTGATAATATCACGAACAACCGACCCCGCCACCAAGCCTCGACCTTTGTTGGGCAAAAGCTTCACATAGGAACTTGAGAATTTAGCAGAAAGTTCATGAGGGATAGACATAGTCTTGGTTAGGTTTAATTTAACCATATTTTTCTTAGCATTTCGTACAGCCTTATTTATGGCTAATGCCGTGTCCCCCGCTTTCCCAAGCCCAAGTCCGATGCGTCCCTTTTTGTCTCCGGCGACCAGTGCCACAGAGAAAGAGAATCTACGCCCGCCAGCCACCACTCGAGTTACTCGGCGAATATTTAGAATCTTCTGGTCAAACTCTGATTTCACTCTGCCAAAAGAGGAGCCTTTTCTATTATTCTTTTTTTCGTTTGCCTTTTCCATATACAAAATAAATTATTAACTAAAATTGAAGTCCTCCGGCTCTTGCCTCGTCCGCTAGTAATTTTATTCTTCCGGTGTATTTAAATCCATTGCGGTCAAAAACAACTTTACTAACCTTTATCGCCTTGCAAGCCTCGCTAATCATCTGCCCCACTTCCTTGGCTCTGGCAGTCTTGGTGCCAGATTTTGCCTTTATATCACTCGCTTCTGCTAGAGTCTTGCCTGTAAGGTCATCAACGATCTGGGCGTAAATAAATTTATTAGAGCGAAAAACTGTGAGCCTTGGGCGCTCTTTTGTGCCTCTGATTTTCACTCTTATCTTAGCCTTCAGTCTTATTCTTTTTTCGTTTTTCTTTTGCATTTTTGTTTAAAAATTACGCAGTCTTTTTACCCTGTTTACGTCTGATAACTTCTCCTTCATAACGCATTCCTTTACCCTTATATGGCTCCGGCTTCTTGAGAGCTCGAATAGCCGCTGTAAAGCTCCCTACTAATTCTTTATCAGCTCCGGAAATTGTAATAATATTCTTTTCCGCAGTTGCTGTAATACCTGCTGGGATAGACACTATAACTGGGTGAGAAAATCCTAATGCGAAATGAAGCTCTTTCCCTTTGACGTCAGATTTGAATCCGACTCCTTCGAGGATTAATTTCTTTTGATATGGTGTCTCTACCCCCGCAATCATGTTTTTTATATGTGAAGCATAAGTGCCCCAGAGAGATTTAGAAAATTTGTCATTTCTCTTTATATTCAAATTCACAGCCTTGCCTGCCCCGTCCTTGGCGGGGTCAGTGATAGCGATAGTGATGTCATCTTTAAAAACTTTGGAGAGGGTGCCCTTGGGACCGGCAACGGTAACTGTGTTACCAAAAGAAGACGCACTTTGGGTGACTTTGACTCCGGTCGGTATTAATATTTCTTGTTTGCCTATTCTGCTCATAAATTTTTTGTATATTGAAATTACCAAAGTCTGAATAATGCTTCACCGCCGACTTGTTCCTTGCGGGCATCTTTGCCGGATAAAATACCTTTCGGCGTTGAAAGAACCAACAACCCCGAGCCATTTCTAACGCTATGAATATCTTTGACCCTGAAATAAATTCTTTTTGATTGTTTGGAAATTCTTTCGACTTCCGTTATTTTTGGATTTTTGTCCACATATACAAGACCTACTTCCAATATTGGCTGGTCCTTTTTAACTTTTTTAGCAACACTAGAAACATATCCTTCTTTTTTTAAAGTTTCAGCAATGGCTTCTTTCATTTTAGAATACGGAAAAGTCACAGACTCTTTGGAGGCGAGTGAGCCATTCTTCATTATTATTAACATGTTTGAAATTGAATCCATGGTGAGTTTTACGAACTACCAGCTTGATTTACGAACACCTGGAAGCATTCCTTCATTGGCCAACTCTCTAAAGCAAATACGACAGATGCCGAAGTCTCGCATAAAAGCATTCCCTCGACCACAGCGAAAACATCTGTTTTTCTGCCGAGTGGAAAATTTAGGTTTTTTTAAAGCTCTTGCTTTTACTGATGTTTTAGCCATAAATAAAATATCGCCTTATGTAGATGATATCGTGTATTTTTTCTTAAAATCTCGTAGGAACATACTGATAGACCTTAAGGAGAAACACAGATCAAGCCACTTTTAGGCTTTTTTATACTAGCAAAATAAGCACTCATAGTCAATACTATTTTTTCTTACTATCTTCCTCTATTTTAAACGGAATACCCAGAATTTCAAAAAAAGCTGTGCCTTCTTTTTTATTTTTTGCTGAAGAAACGAGAGTAATGGCTAGGCCGAAAACATCTCGTATGTCTTCGTCTGCGGTTTCTGGGAAAATTGTATGTTCTTTGATACCGATAGTTAAGTTGCCAATATTATCTACTGCACCACGACTAATCCCGCGGAAGTCTTTGGTGCGAGGCAGAGCCACATTTATGAGCTTCTCTAGGAAAGTATACATTCTACTCCCACGCAAAGTTACCACCACGCCGATAGGGTCGCCCTTTCTGGTTTTAAAAGATGCCACCGACTGCTTGGCGCCTCGTAAGGCTCCTTTTTGACCGGTAATTTTAGCTAGGCGTAGAGCAATAGCGTCATTCTTGTTTTTATCTTTTTTCATTGCCGTGCCCGTGCCGACATTTACCACGATCTTCTTCATTCTGGGTGCAGCAAAAGCATTCTTGTAATGAAACTCCGAGCTTAGTGCCCCAGTAGAGTTTTTCATTTTCTCATATGCCTCTTTTTCTTTTTCTTTTACAGTTAAATGTTTCATATATTATTTATTCCGCTTTTTTAACATTGGAAGCATGTATGGGCATAGCTACGTTTATCATAGACCCTTTCTCTCCGGACTTCCTTGGACGCTGGTGTTTTTTGCTCATATTTATTCCTTCAATAATAACTTTATTCAAAGATACTAAAACACGGACAATTTTGCCTTTTTTGCCTTTGTCTTTCCCTGCGATTACTATTACATTATCTCCTTTTTTTACTTTCATATTTTTAAAAAATTAAATCACTTCCTGCGCTAAAGAAATTATCTTTTGAAAACCTTTCTCCGCAAGTTCTCTTGGTATCGGCCCGAAGACACGCCCAGCCTTTGGGTCTTTTTTACCTTTCTCTAATATGACTACCGCATTGTCGTCGAAACGAATATACGAGCCGTCTTTTCGGCGGTAAGCGCCTCTGGTGCGGACCACCACTGCCTGATGTACATCTTTCTTTTTGACTCCTTTTCGAGGACTTGCCACTTTGACTGAAATAATAACCAGCTCGCCCAAAGTCGCATATCTCTTTTTGGAAGAACCTAAAATCTTAAACACCTTCCCCACGGTGCCTCCAGCATTGTCTGTTATTTTTACTAATGTCTCGTTTTGTATCATAAATTTAAACTACCTTAAATCTTTTATCTTTTGAAATCGGCTTAGTTTCTACTATTTCCACATTGTCGCCTGTTTTGTATTTATTCTCTTCGTCATGCGCTTTGTACTTCTTGCTGACTTTATAAAATTTACCATATAGCGGATGCTTGATAAATCTTGAAACAGAAACGACTACTGTCTTATCCATCTTATCTGAAACCACTATGCCTTTTAGTGTGTTGCTTTTACTTTTCAATATTTCTTTTTTTATTTTTGCTGTCATGTATTTTTATTGTTTGTGGGCTCTCGACATAATTCTGGTTTTAATTGGTAGTTTAGACCCGGCTTTTCGGAGAGCTTCATGAGCTATTTTTTCGTCCACCCCATCCACTTCGAAGATAATACGTCCCGGAAAAACATCGAAGCAATATCCTTGCGGGTCACCCTTGCCTTTTCCCATTCCGACTTCTGCAGCTTTGGCGGTAAAAGGTCGGTCCGGAAAAATGCGAATCCAATATTTACCGGCTTTAGTCAAAGTGCGAGAGATAACTTTTCTGGCAGATTCAATTTGGGTTGATTTCACGCGGGCTTGTGACTCGGACTTCAAGCCATAAGAACCAAAGGAAAGCTTAGAGCCTCGAGTGTCCGGCGTAAAAGACTTTGGATTGCTGCGTCCTGTTTGCCATTTTCTAAATTTTACTTTTTTCGGTATTAACATATGATTAACATAAGAATAATTCTTTAATCCATTTTAATGGCTTTTTTGTCACTTATGGAAGCCTCGCCAAAGGAACGGGTAGTTTTCTTGTCAGCAAAAATTTTACCGCGATAAATCCAAACCTTAATGCCGATAACTCCGTAAGACAAAGTGGCGCGCTCGCGCTTGAAGTCTATATCCGCTCGGAAACTCTGGAGTGGGACAGATCCACGTTTCAGCTCTTCCGTCCGAGCAATTTCTGCTCCGCCTAAACGCCCTGACAATACTATCCTAGCCCCCTCGACGCCCCTCGCTTGCATTACTTTTTCTATCATTTGCTTAATCACTCTGCGGTAAGGCAATCTTTTTTCCAACCCTTCGGCAATCATGTAGGCCACGATAGCGGCATCAGCTTCTGGATTTGAGACTTCTGTAATTTCCAGTTTAAAATCTTCAGGTTTTGGAAGTTTTAATTTACCCATTTTATTTAAAATATCCATTTTCAACTTTGTTGCGCCTTCGCCGTTGCGACCGATTAAAAGACCAGGGCGAGAAGTTTTTACTATAAATCTTGTAGCTTTATTACTTCTTTCTATTTCTATAGAAGATATATACATACCACGCAATTTCTTTTCCAAATACTGACGTATTAAGACATCTCCCTTAAGATAAGTGACATATTTTTTAGGGTCGGCAAACCAGCGAGACTTCCAGTCTCGGAGGATTATCAATCTATGCGCATATGGATGGACTATTTTTGACATATAATTATTTTTTTGTCCCGACCTTAACTCGGGATCCCGACTTTGGTCGGTACTTTTTAACTGCCACAACTTTCTCACCCAAAAGAAGATTCAAATGACTTGTGCGCTTGTTTATCCTGTGTCCGGTGCCCATAGCCGCAGGCATCATGCGTTTCATTGTTATGCCTTTATCTACTCGCAATTCTTTTATAAACAAATTCTCTACGTCTACCCCCATACTCTTTGCATTCGCTACAGCTGAAAGCAAAAGTTTCTTAATAGGTAGCCCAGCGCGCTTAGCCAAAAAATCAAGCTCAGCAATTGCTTCCACCACTTTCTTGCCTTTTACTAATCCGGCAACTAAGCGAACTTTTCTAGGAGACTGTCTATAATTTTTCAAAAATGCTTTCATATTATTAAATTATTTTTTTGCTGCGCCTTTGGCATCAGCGGCTGCAGCAGTGGCACCCTTAGCAGCTATTATCTCTGCTTCTTTTTTCTTTTGTTCAAGTTCTTTCTGCATCTTTCCACCGTGCTTCATAAATTTCTTAGTCGGAGAAAATTCGCCTAGTCTGTGGCCCACCATGTCCTCAGTTACCAATACATCTACATGAACTTTACCGTTATAAACACCAAAGGTAAAACCAAGCATCTCCGGAGAAATCACAGAGGCTCTCTTCCAAGTCTTAATGGTGGGAGTCTGGAGCGGGTTTTTGCCGGCAATCTTTTTCAAGAGCCCTTCGTCCACATATATGCCTTTTTTGATACTTCTGGTCATTGGTTACTTTCTTATATAAACAAAATGGCTCTCATTTGAGCCTTAAAATATACTACCAAATTCAAGAATAAAGTCAAATAAAAAAACACCCCGTTTTACAGGGTGTTTTTTTATTTATTCTTACCAGTCTTTCTGCGGGAAACGATAAATATATTCGAGTATTTCTTTGGTCCACGAGTCTTGCGCCCACCGGTAACCTTGCCCCACATCGTCTTCGGGCGCTTGGTGCCTCGGCCTTGTCTGCCTTCACCTCCACCATATGGGTGGTCTACTGGGTTCATGGCAGTACCACGCACAGTTGGGCGGATACCCTTCCAGCGGCTGCGTCCGGCTTTACCATAATTTTCCAAATGATGTTCTTCATTTGAGACCGTGCCGATGGACGCCCAGCATTCTTCATTAATTTTTCTAATTTCTGTCGAAGGCATTTTCAAATTAGTATAGCCGTCAGCATTGGCCACCACTTGCGCAAAAATTCCTGCCGAACGGCCAATTTTAGCTCCACCTCTTGGTTTGATTTCAATATTGTAGACAAAAGTTCCAACTGGAATATTTCGGAGTGGCAGTCTGTTCGCAGATGTAAGCGGCGCTTTTTCGGAAACAATAAAAGAGTCTCCGGCTTTTACAGATTTCGGCAAGACTACATACCTTTTTTCCCCGTCCTTATACACAGCAAGCCCGATAAAAGCTGAACGATTCGGGTCATATTCTATAGATGTTATTTTTGCCGGAATGTCTTTTTTGTCATACAAAAAGTCCACTTCACGATAAAGTCGTTTGTGCCCGCCACCCTTGTGTCGCATGGTTATGCGCCCTTGGCTATTTCTGCCGACTGAACGACGGAAGCCATGGGTCAGAGATTTGACAGGAGAAGACTTGGTCAAAATCTCTGCATAATTCACATTGGTCATTTGTCTCCTTGATTTGCTTGTAGGTTTGTATGTTTTCATATTTATGCAATTTCAATTTTATCTCCCTTCTTTAAATATACAAGAGCCTTTCTGCCTCCACCTCTTGTAGAAGGTTTCCCCTTAAAAGTAGTATTTTTCTTTGGGATAGGCAATACATTTACTTTAATAGGCTTCACTTTATAAAGTGCAAAGATTTTTTTCTTTATCTCTGTCTTATTCTCTCCTTTTTCTACATTAAAAGTATAGACATTTTGCTCTTGCGCAAAAGACGCTTTTTCTGTAACTCTACCTTTCATTTTAGGAGCTACTTTTACTTCTTCTTTTTTTATACTTTTTTTCTTTGCCATAAAATTATCCTCGTGATTCTAAGAATTCAATACTTTCTTTCGGATTTTCTATTACAAGGTACTGGTAATTTAAAACGTCTAGCGGATTTAGATTTTTCAAAAATACCAATTCCAGTTGAGGTAAATTTCTGAAGCTTTTTTCTGTCTTTTCACTTCGTCCATAAATCGCAATAAGTACTCTCTTTTTTTTGGAATTAGCCAATGATTTAAATCCGGTGGCTTTGGCTAAATTTTCCATAACTCTCACAGCCTGTTTGGTTTTTATGTCGGTTAACGCAAGCGAATCCACAAAAATTATTTCATTATCTTTCAACTTACGAGAGAGAACAGAGAAAAGAGCTTGGGCGCGCATTTTTTTTGAAATTTTTCTTTTATAATTTTTCTCGGCAAGAGGACCATGAGTCACACCTCCACCAACCCAGATGGGGCTACGAGATGAGCCGTGCCTGGCGCGTCCAGTGCCCTTTTGTTTCCAAGGTTTCCTTCCACCACCACGAACCTCTCCTCTGTCCTTAGTGTCTGCCGTACCTGCGCGCTTATTACTGCGCATGCCTTCTACGACTTGATGCACCAAGTCACTGCGCCATTTGGCAGCAAAAACTTTTGCCGGAAGTTCAATACTCCCAGCCTCTACTCCATTTTTGTCATATATTTTTTTTGATATCTTTGCTTCCATGATTTGTTTCCCAGATAGAGGTTTAGCCTCTATCTGGCTACTATCTCCACCAAAGTTCCACGCTTGCCGGCAATTGCTCCTTTTACGAGCATCAGATTATTCTCTGCATCCACGAAAACAACCTTCAAATTTTTTTGGGTGATGCGATCAGAGCCCATGCGTCCGGCCATTCTCATCCCTTTTGGAACATGAGTTCGAAGTCCGCCTCCGATAGACCCCGGCTCCCTTTCAGAGTGTTTCTGCCCGTGGGTACGCGGACCACCGGAGAAACCATGGCGCTTGACCACGCCTTGAAAACCCTTTCCCTTGGACACACTGGTGACTTGAAGCTTGTCTCCGGGAGAAAAGGCCGACACATCAATAACTCGTCCTTCTTTTACCTCTACTGTGTCACTAGGTTTAAGTCTGAATTCTTTAAGAGTTTTATAAAACCCGCCCTTCATGGATTTGATTTGCGCTTTATTGATCCTCTCTTTTTTCTGAATGCCGTAACCTACTTGCACAGAGTTGTAGCCATCTTTTTCCTTTTCGAAAACTCTAGTCACGGTTACCGGCCCCGCCGAAAGTATGGTAACAGGAATGACTGTCCCATCTTGCTCGAAGTACTCTGTCATATTTTCTTTTGTAGCCAGAATGAATTTCATAATTTTATAGCATCTTTACATCTATCTCCACGCCAGAAGGCAACGACAAATTGGTGAGGGCCTCGACGGTCTTTGCATTTGGGTTGACTATGTCTATAAGTCTTTTATGAACTCGTATTTCGAATTGTTCTCTGGTGTTTTTGTAAATAAATGGAGAACGGTTGACTGTATACTTTTTTATCTCGGTCGGCAATGGCACCGGCCCGACAATCACGGCATCATAGCGCATGGCTGTGTCCATGATTTGTTTCACCGAAGCATCTAATATCTTGCTTTCGTAAGCTCGTACACGTATGCGCAGTACTACTTTGCCATCTGTGATGCCAACTTTTTCTTTTTTCACGGAAATTTTCGGAGCCTTCGTCTTGGCTTTGGCAGACTTAACTAGAGGAGTTTTCGGCACTTTAGGCTTTTTTGTTTTTTTCTCTGTTGTTGGCATAATTTTAAAGTACAATCACTTACAAACTGAAAACGTTTAAGTAGATTACCCGAGAATTTTTGTTACCACTCCGGCGCCTACTGTCTTGCCTCCTTCTCGTATTGCAAATCTCTGCGATTCCTCAAGCGCAACCGGAGTAACTAATTTAACGGTAATTTTTACTGTGTCTCCCGGCATAACCATTTCAGTGCCATCTGCTAAAGTCACATCTCCCGTCACATCCGTAGTACGAATGTAAAACTGAGGCTTGTAACCCTTGAAGAATGGAGTGTGTCTTCCGCCTTCTTCCTTTTTCAAAACGTAAATTTCAGCTGTGAAATTATCATGCGGAGTAGTCGTGCCTGGCTTACAAAGAACTTGCCCGCGAGTAATGTCTTCCTTTTTAAGACCACGGAGAAGAATGCCGGCGTTGTCTCCCGCCATACCCTCTTGAAGATTCTTGTTGAACATTTCAATACCGGTAACTGTAGACTTGGCAGTTGGCTTGATGCCGACAATTTCTACATCTTCACCAACCTTCACTACTCCTCTTTCAATCTTTCCGGTTACCACCGTGCCTCGTCCTTCGATAGAGAAAATGTCTTCGACAGGCATTAGGAAAGGCTTGGAAATATCTCGTTCTGGAATAGGAATATAAGTATCAAGAGCGTTGGTAAGCTCGAGAATTTTCTTAGCCCATTCGTCATCAACAGATTTTGACTCCAGAGCCTTAAGCCCTGAACCGCGTATAACCGGTGCGCCAGCTCCGTCAAAGCCTTGCTTGGTCAAAAGTTCGCGAATTTCTTCTTCCACTAGGTCGATCATATCTTTATCGTCCACCATGTCGCACTTGTTCAGAAAAACAATTATTTTGGGCACGCCAACTTGCTTCGCAAGGAGCACGTGTTCACGAGTTTGAGGCATAGCGCCGTCTGTAGCCGCAACTACAAGAATAGCGCCGTCCATTTGCGCGGCACCAGTAATCATATTCTTTATGTAGTCTGCGTGTCCGGGAGCATCGATGTGCGCGTAGTGGCGAGCATCTGTAGAGTACTCGTTGTGGGAAATGTTAATCGTAATTCCACGAGCTTTTTCTTCAGGAGCGTTATCAATCTGATCAACACCGCGAAGCCGCACAGTCTTCCCAGCCATGTTTAACACATGCAAAATTGCCGCAGTAAGTGTGGTCTTGCCGTGGTCGACGTGACCAATGGTACCTACGTTTACGTGCGGTCTGTCTCTTTTAAATTCTTCTGCCATATTTTTACTTGAGTTAACAATCAAAACTCAGTGTACGATAACCAGTCACTAAGGCTTGATTACTAACGATATTATTAATAATTTATAATAGAAATAAAACAAAAAACCCAAAAGGGCTTTGAAACATACTAACAAATTAAAAAATATTGTCAACTAAAGAAAACGGGCACAAATAGGAAGCCGCCTGCAGGAGCCAAACGGTCCTACAAGCGGCATATGTATGCGCACTTTTGTTCCCACTTCTAGTGGGAACGTACCAACACAAACTCTCTTGTCGGCTGGGATTCTTGGCAAGCAGACTCGAGTTTCTCGATAATTCCGATCATGGCGCTGGCGCGTCGTGTGATGAAATCTTTTGCAAACGCCGAATCGCAGAGAATGAGGTCTTCTTTTGCTGGCCTCGTGGCCGTGCTACCGAGGTGTCGATCAAGTATTGAGATGTCCTCAATCACTTCATCGAATCTGTCGTCAACGCGAGTTTCAAGAAGTTTGACCAGAATTGCCCGCAGTTCTACTTGCTTGTTAGCCCATGCGGTCGTCGCATCGTAGAATGGGCCAATAGCCAGAAGCCCATCTCCGTGCCACGTGTGTTCCAACAAAAAAAGCACACTTTCGAGTCTGAAACGCAATTCCAGTCCGAGCTCCGGCATCAACGCCTTAAGCTCCGCGAGCGGATCGACCTTCGCCAAGAAAACGATGCTGTCGAATTTTTCCCGAAGTTTGGGAAACGTGATGACGATCGCGATCCCCGTCACGACCACCAAAACGAAAAAAGAAACAACTGTCAATGGACTCATAACTTTACCCTCCTACACAAACCATATCATGTTTTATTCATTCTGTCAACTATTTTTGACTTTGGCTAGTTCTTGCCTAGTTAGTTTGGTATTTTCTAATTTCTTCGCAAAGTTTTTGCGCTTCTTTTTTAGGGTCTTCGGAGAAGATAATTCCGCGGGAAGAATTAATCATAAGTCCTAGTCCATCGCTATCCAAGCCATTTCTCATGACCATCTCCAAGTCTCCTCCTTGAGATCCAATACCTGGTACCAAGAATGTTGCACCTGTCATACTTCGAGCTTCTTTCATTTCCTCAGGATGCGTTGCTCCCATAACAATCATACAATTATTGTTTGTATTCCATTTAGTAGATACATTCTCAACAACTTGTTGCCAAAGTTTTTTACCTCCACCTACATCTAAATTTTGAAATTCTCCTGCCCCAGGATTTGAGTTTAAAGCTAAAACACTAGAAATCTTATCGATCCTATTAAGAAATGGCTGTACTGCCTCTTGACCCAAGTATGGATTAATAGTTATTCCGTCAACTTTTAATAAATCAAAGGCTTCAGTTACATAGCCTGTATTAGTATTACCAACATCAGCTCGTTTTGCGTCTAACATTATAAAAATATCAGGATGATTTTTTTGTATGTAGTCAGTTGTCATTTGTAACTCTGATATACCTTTGGCCCCTTTAGCTTCATAAAAAGCAATATTAGGCTTGTATGCTGCGGCATATTCGTGAGTTTCATTAATAATATATTTATTAAATTCAAATTGTGGAAACGGCGTTGCCTTAAATTTCTCTGGAATCTTTTCAAAATCAGGATCTAGCCCCACGCATAAAAGTGAATTTATTTTCTTTGCTCTTTTATTGTATTTGTCTATTGCGCTCATTTATTTTTTAGAATTTAAATATTCCTTGCCATGACCAACATTTGGGTTTATTGGTACATTGGCTTTGCATAATGGGCAATCTTTTTCATCAAAAGTTTCCGCCGGTATCTCGCACAATGAAGAAAAAGTTATACCTAATGTTTTTGCATTTACCTCTTCGGGGATGCGGTTAACCATAACTCCCATAGCCATAATCTTCCCACCAAATGCACGGACAACGTCAATCATCTTGTTCACGGAAAATCCTGTGGCAATAGTATCGTCAATAATTAAAACTTTTTTACCTTTTATTAAATTCTCATATCCTCTTTTGAAAACCATCGGTCCTTCGGTAGTTTTTTCTGCATAGACACTAAGAATTTCTTTTTTTTGCAAGAGAGAAAGATGGTACGCCACCAAATGCCCAAGAATTACTCCGCCTACTACCGGCGCCGTTACCACATCTATATCCAAATCTTTATGCTTTTCGGCAAACAATTGAGTAACTCTGAAAGTTTCTGCAGTATGTGGCAGTAAATAATCTTTATTAACATAGACAGCCATATGCCTGCTCGAAGTACCAACAAAATGACTATTCCTGATTACAGCTCCTGTTTTCTCCAGTATATTTATTACTTCTTCGGATACATTCATGTTGTTTTATCTTAACCTTTCTTTTATCTCTTTCGCAAGATACGGGTTCCACATTGCTCCCGTAGCCGACATGACGATGTCTGCGCCGGCATCTCTGTATTCAAAAAAGTCATCTGCGTTCATAACTCCCCCGACGCCGATAATAGCGTAAGAGTAGCCATATTCTTCACGTAATTTTTTCAGTCTTTTTACCATATCAAGCCCTGCCCATTTTATGGAAGCTCCGCAGACTCCGCTATGAGTGCGCCCCGGAAGAGCTTCCCCTCCCTTCTCGTCCACTATTTCAGAAAAGATTGTGTTAATGGCAGAAATTCCTTGCACCAGAGAACCAACTTCTCTTACAAAATTGCCAAGTATCGTGTCGTCTTTGAAATAAGAAATTTTTACAATCAGCGGAACATTTTTAATTTCAGCTTTGATGGCTTTAACTACTTTTACACTATTTTGAGTGTCATAACACAAGAGCTCGCTGGTGCCCTCATTCGGACAGCTAAAATTTACCTCCATAATCTTTATGCCGGTTTCTTTCATGAGCCTAGCTGCTAAAACGAAGTTATCAACATATCCTTCCGTACTTTGTCCTTCCTTTTTTGTTCTTTGAAAAGCGCCGACGAGAATTTGACCTTTGCGAATATTTTTTAATACTTTTTTTATATCTTCTTGCCAAAATTCAGGAGTTCGTGATGGCACACCGAAGGAGTTGGTGATAGAAAGAGGCTCTTTGTAATCATTATTAGCAACTAATTTTTCTTCATCTTTGCCCAGAGTCAAGCTTTCAGGAACTTTTACAGCTAAAACATTTGGCCATGGATGACAAGAATATTTTTCTGTGCGCACAGTTTTGTAGGTAACAATGTCGAAACCTTTGTCGAGAGATGCCTGCGCAAATTTCCCATTAATAAGGGGTCCTGCCGGAATGCCGAAAGGAGAATTTACTTTAAACCCCATAAAGTAAAACTTGAGCGAGGACTCCCCTTGCTCAACAACTTCCCCGTCTGCGAAGGCACCAAAAGGACCTTGTTCAAAATTCTCTTCGTAGGATTTATTCGGATCGTAAAAAGGGGTAAGCATTGTTTATATCTTAACAAAAAACTACTCTGTTGAGTAGTTTTTATTTTCTGGCAGCAATTATGGTCTCGGCGACATTGTTTGGCACAATGTCATAGCGGAAGAATTCCATTGTGAATGACGCTCGGCCTTCGGTCATAGACCTTAGACCGGTCATGTAGCCGAACATTTCAGAGAGGGGCACGATAGCTCGGATGACTTTATTCATCCCACGATCTTCCATCCCCTCAATAAGGGCGCGCTTGCTTGAGAGGTTGCCGGTGACGTCACCCATGAATTTGTCCGGAGTTACCACTTCCACTTTCATCATCGGCTCTAGGATTACTGGGTTAGCTCTCTTACACGCGTCCTGCACAGCCATGGAGGCGGCAATTTTGAAAGCCATTTCATTGGAGTCAACTTCGTGGTAACTTCCGTCCCAAAGTTCCACAGAAACATTTACCATTTTAAATCCGGCCAATATTCCACGGTCTAGTCCTTCCTTGAAACCTTTTTCACAAGGAGCAATATATTCCTGCGGAATAACTCCACCTTTAATAGTATTCACAAATTCGAAGCCGACAGACCGCTTGGTATTTTTCGGCAAATCTTCCAACTCTTCTTTAGTCAAAATTTCCATTGGCTTAACTTTGATCTTTACGTGTCCGTAGTTTCCGCGTCCACCGGACTGCTTGATATATTTTCCTTCAGCTTCACTGGTGCCACTAATTGTCTCACGGTAGGCTACTTGAGGTTTGCCAACATTGGCTTCCACGGTAAATTCACGCTTCATACGATCCACAATAATTTCTAAATGAAGTTCTCCCATGCCGGCAATGATAGTCTCGCCTGTTTCTTGGTCAGTAGATACTTTGAAGGTTGGGTCTTCTTGCGCCAGTCTGTTTAAAGCCATACCCATTTTTTCTTGGTCGGCTTTGGTCTTCGGCTCGATGCGAAGAGAGATAACTGGTTCTGGAAAGACAATTCTGTCTAGAATAATTGGTTTATCTTCATCACAAAGAGTGTCGGATGTTATGGTATCTTTAAGTCCTACTGCTGCCGCTATTTCTCCAGCAAAAACTTTTTTAACTTCTTCCCGGTCGTTGGCATGCATTCGCAGTATTCGGCCGATGCGTTCTTTGTTGCGAGTGCGAGGATTATAAACATAACTACCAGCAGAAAGAGTTCCGGAATAAACTCGGAAGAAAATAAGCTGACCAACGAATGGGTCCGTAGCCACTTTGAAAGCAAGCGCTGAAAATGGTTCAGAATCAGATGCTTGTCTTACTATAGGTTGTTCTGTATTTTCATCAATACCAGTAATAGGTGGGATGTCGGTCGGAGCTGGTAAATAATCCACAACTCCATCGAGCACGAGCTGAACACCTTTATTCTTCAAAGCAGAGCCGGCAAAGACTGGAAAGATTTCATTTGCAATCACGGCCTTGCGTAGAGTTTTCTTCAAGACATCAACATCTGGAACCATGCCTTCTAAGTATTCTGTCATCATCACATCATCCGTCTCAACAATTTTTTCTACAAGGTCATTGCGAAAACCTTCTGCAACTTTTTTCATATCTTCTGGCAAAGAACTTAAGTCTTTTTCGACAACAGTGTTCCCCATCTCGCCTTCGAAGTAATATGCCTTCATGTGAAGCAGGTCAACAACTCCTTCGAATTTGTCCTCAAGACCGATAGGTATCTGCATGCGAACTGCTTTCTTGGAAAGTCTGTCTAAAATAGTTGCATAAGAATGTTCAAAAGATGCGCCAGTACGGTCTAACTTATTTATGAAACAAATACGAGGCACTTTCGCTTCATCAGCATAGCGCCAATTTGTCTCGGATTGTGGTTCTACGCCAGCTACCCCGTCAAAAACGACAACTGCGCCGTCGAGCACACGCAAAGAACGCTTTACCTCTACGGTAAAGTCTATGTGTCCCGGAGTGTCGATGATATTGAAACGGTGTTTAAATTCATTCTTTGCACCCGCCTTCGTCAAGACTTCGGCGGGCACGTATGTCGGAGTCCAGAAACAAGTCACTGCGGCAGAAGTAATAGTAATTCCCCGTTCTCTTTCCTGTTCCATCCAGTCGGTGGTAGTTTCTCCGTCATGCACCTCACCTATTTTGTGTGATACTCCGGTATAAAAAAGCACACGCTCGGTCGTCGTAGTTTTGCCGGCATCAATGTGCGCAATAATTCCAATATTTCTAACTTTTTCTAGAGGATAATCTCGTTCCATAAAAAAAGCGCTTTACGCGCTAAGAATAATATACATTATTAGATGTTTTTTTGCAAATTACTTATAAAAATTTTTAAGGTGATTTTTGTTTTAGTTGTTTTTCAAGATTATATATTTCGTCGTCAACTTCATCCATTTGTTTATTTAACAAATCCAACCCTTCTTGATACGCTTGAACCAAATCCCCATGACCAGGGAATGGTACTCTGTCTTGTGCTTCTTGCATTGACTCCCTTCTTTGTCTCATTGAATCAAATTTCCTTCTTAAACCTTCTAACTTCAGACTAATTTCATTAGTTCCTTTATTTACCTGTGGCCCTTCCATTCCCATAAATTTTTAAGTCAAATTAAAAAAGCTTTAATAATACCTAAAGTATACGCCCACCATGTAGCAAGTCAAGAAAGAATCTAGTGAATTGCTAGAATTACATATATGCGCGATAGCGTAAATGTGTAAATACTTAAATATTCCCCTCTTTTCCTGTATACGATTTCGCTAGCTTAAAAGTTTTCAGGTGAGCTTTGAGTCCAATAGCTTTTACATAATCCAAAAAATCTTTTGGCAGTGGCGATGGTCCTACCCACACACTTCTTTGAATCATTTCGTAATTAAATTTCTGCAAGTGTCGACGAAACCAGTCTCTTTCTTTTTTCTTATCATCTGTAATGTCATACATTACTATCAGATTTTTAGGTGCATCTTTAGTAAAATGACAAGAAAATGCTAGGTGATAAAATTTCCTTTTGCGATCTTTCTTCTTTGCCCGACTCTCATCAAGCCAAATAGGTAAACCAAAAGCGTTAACTTTGACTCCTTTGTAGTTAAAAGTTCTTCCCATGGGTAAATTATACCTCCGACTACACATATGCGCTATAGCAGATATATGTATAATTATTTTTGAGTTCTAAAAACTCTAAAACTGTAGCGATGTAACTGCACATGCACACAAAGCTAAAATCAAGGAGAGTATCAAAAACTTTGTACGATGGCTACCTATAAATGCAGATCGGTTTCCAAACCAAGTTTTTGGTAAAAGCCAGATGATTAAAAAAGCCAAAGAAAAAAACCACAATATTAATACAGCTTGAAAATACGCTACGCAGAGATAGTTCTCTGGGTTATCACACGAATTGTTGAGACCGAAAATCATAATTATATTATAACAATAATACAACAGACCTACCAGGCAAAATGCGCAAAAGCTTTGTTAGCTTCAGCCATTTTGTGAGTGTCTTCTTTCTTTTTAATAGCCGAGCCTTCGTTCTTCGATGCAGCAATTAATTCATCCGCTAATTTTAAATGCATTGGTTTGCCTTTACCACCACGGGCTGCGTCACGAATCCACCGCATAGCGAGCGCTAGGCGGCGTTCTGGTCGCACTTCTATGGGCACTTGGTAGTTCGCACCTCCTATGCGCTTAGAGCGCACTTCCGTAGAAGGACCAGCATTTTTCATTGCGAGGTCAAAAATCTCAAGTGGATTGGGATTGCCTGTTTTTTCTTTTATTACATCAAAGGCCGCGTACATAACTTTTCTGGAAGTTTCTTTCTTGCCGGACCACATGATGTAATTTATAAATTTCTCCAACTTTTGAGAGTTGTAGATAAAGTCAGGCTGGACTATATTTCTATTTTTTACTTTACGTCTCATAAATAATTATTTGGCTTTAGGTTTCTTATTTCCATAAAGTGAACGACTTTGTCTCCTCTTTTCCACTCCTTGGGTATCGAGTACTCCACGCACGATATGATATCTCACTCCAATCAAGTCCTTCACACGCCCTCCACGAAGCATCACCACTGAGTGTTCTTGCAGATTGTGTCCTTCCCCAGGAATATATGCAGTAACTTCCATTCCATTAGTCAGACGAACACGGGCAATCTTTCGGAGAGCAGAGTTTGGCTTCTTTGGAGTGGTAGTTGAAACTTTCGTACAAACACCACGCTTGAAAGGCGCAGGGAAATAGACCGGTCGATTTTTCAAGACATTGAATCCTTTCGCCAGAGCTACGGTCTTGTGCTTGGAGCGGACTTTAACTCTATTTTTCTTAATTAATTGGTTGATTGTTGGCATAAAATTTGCAAAAAAGACTATAGAGAAACAAAATAGCCCACATGGGACTATGCGAGTAATATACTATGAAATAGTCTAGAGCGCAAGACCAGTTAAGAGGTGAAATAGATAAGCTAGGATTGGGTACAAATAATCAGAAAAGAAAACGATGAAAATTAGCAGTAAAATCAGTGACTGTTGTTCGTAAGCCAGAATGAAGTTAAAAGCTGATTCTGGAAGAAAAGAAAAGAGTATTTTCGAGCCATCAAGAGGCGGAATTGGAACTAGGTTAAATACCCCTAAAGCTAGATTCACAATAACAATTGTAGAAGTTATGAAGTAAAAACTCTCTGGCAAGGCATACTGCATAAGAAAAGTAAGGCGAATAATAATACCGAAGATAACTGCAATAGAAAAATTTGCCAAAACTCCCGCGCAGGCCACAGCCATAGTTCCCCATCTTCTATTGCTTAAATTGTTCGGATTGTATGGCACCGGTTTTGCCCAGCCGAAAAGAAATGGGGAGTGAGAAATTATCAAAACCACCGGTAAAATTATTGAGCCGAATAAATCCAAATGTTTCAAAGGATTTAAAGTGAGCCGTCCGGCATAGCGGGCAGTCTTGTCGCCAAAATATTCTGCCATAAAGCCATGCGAGACTTCGTGTATCACCACAGACATAATAAGTATGACTATATAAAATAGGCCGTTGGTTGCATCCATGTAATTTCTATGATAGCATGTGGGAACTATTATGAAAACTTGCGTCATAACCAAAAAGAGCTCAATCGTCGGGGGCGGATATTCTAACAGAACCCGTGCCACTCAATTCAACCCGACTGGCAAAAAGCGAAAATACTTAAATCTTCAAAAGAAGAAGATTTTTATTCCGGAACTCAACAAATCCATGAGAATCAAAGTTTCCGTGCAGGGCATGCGCACCATGAAAAAAAATGGCGCCTACGCCACTCTCCTCAAAGCCGGATTAATACAAGCGAAGTAGGCTTGCATCGATTTTTACTACATGGTATATTATAAGTGTACCTGTGGGCGCAAGCCCCTTATCGGCTAAGGATTTTCCAAAGCTGAAGACAGGTATATAAAAGAAACCAAGCCCACGCTTGGTCTTTTTTATTTTAGTCTTCGTCTATTCCAGAAATATAAAGTCTTTGATCATAAGGCATTACACTCCAAAATATTATATGGCCGTCACCTACTTGTTTTATGATAATTTTTATTTTATGTTTTTTGTCACTCAAGATGGCGTGAAAACCCCAATATTGAACTTGCTTCATTTTATAAAAACCACTCTGTTGCGGTTTGCCATACTTTTCTATTTGTATCCTATATTCTTGAAGAGTTCCACATTTAGGAATTATTTCTACTGCTTTTTTTATAAGTATAAGCTTTAGTGTCTGTTCTTTTATATTTCTTGGAACACGATTAGGCTTATATTGAAGATGGTTGAACCCATCTGAATTTAGAATTATCTTAGCTTGAAAATATGGACAATAAATTTCTTTGTTGGTTTCGTAAATTAATTTTGCTTTTTCGTGAACACTCTTAAAATCTTTCATAGCAAAAAGTATAACATAAAAAATGAGAACTAAAAAAAATGAGGAAAAAGACACCTACGCCACTCTCCTCAAAGCCGGACTGGTTTAAAACCAGTAAACTATTTTACGTTAATTGTTTCTATAATTTTCTCTATCTCTTTTTCATAACTTTCGTAATCTGGGTATGTTGCCTCTACTCTCAAAATACTAATATTATTTGCTACAGTTTCGTAATGAACAGATTCGTTTGATTCTTTTTTTTCTTTCCGTTTATAAAATTCGTATTTACCAATTTTGATTAATTGTGTATTTGGGGGACGATTTTTTACTACGGCTTCAATAGAACTACTATCATTAAACTTGGTCAACGAGATGACTGCCTGAAATGGATCCTGAATAAGATATAGACTCATGGATACTTCGTCCCTAGCCTGCTCATAAAGCTTATAAACTGAAGAATAATTAAATGAAACAAAATAGCTATCAAAAAATTTTACAGAACTGGCATCTTGTTGAATAAAACCAGTTTTTGGATCAACTATATAACGTCTATGATTTTTTATACTCATCAAACACTGTTCTTCCGTATGCGAAATAAGTTGATTTGTTTCACAGAAATTTGGATCTATATATTTCCAATACCTTGAAGAATCCATAGAAAATAGTTCAGTCTCTGTAATTGGAACACTTTTGTCAATTTGGTTATACACTTTCAATTTACAGAGTTTATTAAATTCTTCACCCGGCTTAACTGAAGCAATCATTCTATTACTAAAATCTGGACCTTCTAAATACTTAATACCAACTAATTTATATAGAACGTTCAATTTTTTCTTAGTAACCAAAAAACTATCATGAAACTCAAAGAGTATTACACCAGTATTTTTTAAATATTTTTCACCACTCTTATTATCAAATTCTTCTTTCAAAATATCTGGGTCGGTTGAAATTCCCAAAGTCGTACTTTTGAGAATTTCTTTGTTGCCATAAACTGGAATGGTGATTTGCTTGCCATCAGAAGTACTAAGTATACGATTACTATCATTACTATCTTGTGTATAACCTAAATTATATTCACATAATTTCTGTTCACCTATTCCGCCAAGGATTGCTAAAATAAGTATAATAATTAAAGAAACAACAAATTTATATCTTATGTTAAGTTTATCGACGATATAATAAAGAATTCCAGAAAGTTTATAAAATAAGACTAACATTAAAATAACCCCAGGGATAATAGTGATGGGGTTAGGTAAACCGGGAAAGTAACCACCAGTTAAAAAAAGCTCTGGAAGAAAGTAAAACGGAAACCAAAAAATATGCAAGAGAAAATCCAACGAAGGATTCCAGAAATATATTGACCACGGGGAAAAATAATAAAAAGTAAGAAATATTGGCAAAACTGATAGGAAAAATATTCCTTTAGTTTTTATCTTGTCCATGATTAGTATTTTATCATAGATTTACGCTGGCACGAAGGTCAGGGCTGTGCCAGCTTTGCCGGAGCGGCCAGTGCGGCCGATGCGATGCACGTAGGTATCGTAGGTTTGTGGCACATCATAGTTTATGACATGAGTCACATCAGGAATGTCTAGCCCCCTAGCTGCCACATCTGTCGCAATCAGTATATTTATTTTGTCCTGCTTGAAAGAGTCCAATATGCGGATGCGTTCTCGGCTTCTTTTATCACCATGAATGCCGCCCACTTTGAAGCCCATATGAGAAAGTTCTTTGGCTAGTGTATCTACGCTGTGTTTCATCTCACGGAAAATTAAAACTTTGTCCGAGCCGTCTTTTTTCAAAACTTCATGAAGTTTTTCTAATTTTTCTTCTTTACTTCTGGTACGAATCACATCTTGGTGGATGTTTTTTGCTGTTTCCCCAGAAATTACGGAAATAAACGCAGGATTTTTCAAATATTGTTCGGTTAACTTTTTAATTTCCGGAGAAAGTGTAGCAGAGAAGAAAAGTGTCTGCCTTTCTTTATTGGTTTTGCCGATTATGTAAATCATGTCGTCACGAAAGCCCATGTCGAGCATACGGTCAGCCTCGTCTAGCACCACGCTGTGGCATGTCGAGAGGTCGAGAATTTTTTTCTCTATTAGGTCGCGAAGTCTTCCTGGAGTTCCGATGACGAAAGACACACCAAGTTTTATTTCACGGATTTGCTTCATAATAGGCAGACCTCCTACGCATGCTACAGAAAACATCCCGAACCCGAATGCAAGATTTTTAAAATCAGATTCTATCTGCAGTGCCAGCTCGCGAGTCGGCGCCATGATAAGAATCATTTCTCTTTTATTCTGTCCTCTGGTCTTTGCAACTTTCTCAATCAACGGTAAAAGAAATGCTGCAGTCTTGCCGGTACCGGTATTGGCCATACCGAAAACATCCCTGCCCTCGAGTATTGTAGGAATGGATTGGTCTTGAATCGGACGTGGATGAACATAGCCTGCTTTCGAAATATTTTTATGTAGTTGAGCATTAAAAGGAAAATTAGCAAAAGTATGTTTCGACACATAAGGCTTTTCTTCTACATGAGTTCCCTTCTTTATGAAACGAGAAAAATCTATTCTCTCTCCACGAGAACGCTTGTTACTACTTGGTCGTCTATTTCCGCCACTCTTAAAACCACCACTTTTGAAAGTAGGCCTAGAAGTATTGCTGTATATTCTTTTTGTTCCTCCACCAAAACTAGGTTTAGTTTTAAAAGCAGAAGTGTGATTGCCGAATTTCTTCGGAGAAGCCGAATGAGTTTTGTACATAATGGGTCACTCCCAGTTATGTATTAGATGAGAATGATGTATAAAGTATAGCATTTTAACACTATTTTGTCAACACTTCTAAAGTTTTCTTAATTATATCTTCTACAGAATTATAGTAATAAAATTGGAAATTTTTATGGTCAATTCCTCGAATAAGATTCGAGACGGTAGAGTCTTTATGAGCCACAGCTAAGACAGGTATTCCCATTTTCTCCACAGCTGTTGCTATTTCATAACCAAGACCAAGTGAGGCATGGTCACATATCGCAAGGAGGTAATCGGCTTTCATCACGGAATTCTTAATGTCGTGGTCATAGACCATTTTAGGCATGGCTGTAGACGGACCGGTAATTCCCAGAAATTCCATGACCTCAAAATGTTCTCCGAGCTCTTTTCTTATTTGCGTAATCATTTTCAAAAAATTATCTTTTTGATCCAATGGAAGTTTGGTGAGCGCGCAACCGATATATAATTTCCTCTTAAGATTATTTGCCATATTATTCAAATTAACGGCCTATTATATTGTCTGGGTCTTTTTTATTAAAAAGAATTTCACTGTCTTCAAGTAAATACACATCTTTGATGCCGGCAGAAATAATATTATCCCAGCAACTCTTGCAACACCACCAATGTCCCCACATGTATAAGTCTGCCTCTTTTAGATCATGGCCTTGGTCTTTGGCATTTTTAATTGCGCGACTCTCGCCATGATTTTTCGGATGGCAGCCCTCGCAGAGTTCATAGCCCTCTCCTGTGGGAATATTTCGTTTTACACGCTCACAAATATGAGTTTGATGATATGTACTGCCGTTAGCCCCACGGCCTATGATAACTCCATCTTTAACAATCACACTTGTGTTAGGCATTTCTTTATCAAGAGAATTTACTCGGGCATATTCCTTTGCTTCTGCCATAAATTGATTGGAAATTGGCATATATAAAATAGTTCGTCCTTCGGGTATATATGGAGCTGTGTATTTAGAGTTTTTTGTTTCCATAAAGTTATATTGTATACTCTACTATATGACATCTTTCGACACAATCTATCAAAATATCATCAAGAGAATCATGGAAGAAGGAGAGGAAGAACTCAATGAACGCACAGGTCACAAGACAAAAGCTTTGGCTGGGACAACCTTTTCTATTGATATTGAGAAAGATGGTTTCCCTGTATTAACCCTTCGTAAGCAACCATTAAAGTCCCCTATTGCTGAACAGGTCTGGTTTATACAAGGAGAAAAAGATGCCACATTTTTGCGAAAATTTACCAAAATATGGGATGCGTTTTTAGAAACAGACGGCACTCTCTCTTCGGCTTACGGTTGGCGTTGGCGAAATCATTTCGGAAGGGACCAACTCGGCAAAGCAATTGAGCTTTTGGAAAAAGAACCAAGTTCCCGACATGGAGTAATTGTGACTTGGGATCCAAGTGATGACGGTCATGGAGGAACTCCTAAGAAAAATGTTCCTTGCCCCTACACCTATACCATAAATATTATTGGGGGTAGGCTCAACATGCACAACATAGTTCGCTCCAATGATATGATACTTGGTTGTCCATTTGATGTATTCGGTTTTGCCCTTTTGCAATGCATGATTGCAGAGAGGCTTGGCGTCCGCCCCGGAGTATATACTCATTCAATATCTAACGCTCATGTGTATGACAACCACTACGAGGGAGCCAAAGAAATTATTGGAAGAACGAATGACCATCAAAAAATAGAGCTGCATTTACCAAAAGATGCATTTCGCCGAGCCGAACAAAAAGACGAAAATCTAGTCGGAGAAATTCTAGCAGATTTACAAGCTCAATATAACCCTCTTCCGCCTATCGGCGGGCTCGAAATTGCTTTATGAACAAAAAAATTATCTCGCTTATCGCGGCAATTGGTAAGAATAATGAATTGGGTAAAAACAATAATCTTGTCTGGAGTATGCCGACAGATTTAAAATATTTTAGAGAAAAGACATCTGGTCATCCGGTAATCATGGGTAGGAAAACTTTTGAAGCCATCGGCCGACCAATGCCAAATAGAAAAAATATTGTTATTACTCGAGACAAAAGCTATCTACGCCATGGCGTAGATGTAGTAAATTCGTTGGAAGAAGCATTGAGTTTAGCGAAACTAGAAAAAAATGAAGAAATATTTATTATTGGTGGCGAAGAAATTTTCAAACAAGCCATGCCTATAGCAGAGAGGCTTTACATAACTCACATAGAAGCAGAAGACAAAGATGCTGACACCTTTTTCCCCGAAATTGTTCGGATAGTCTGGAACGAGGTCTCGCGCAAAGAACATCAGCCGGATGAAGACAATCCTTTTGCTTACACTTTTTCAGTCTACGAAAAAATTTAAGGATCCTTGCGAGTTCTAATCCGGAGAAAAATATCCTTGCCATCGGGAGACTTACTTTTTTTATATTTTCTGTTTTTGTTGATTTTAATTTTTCGAATGAGTTCCTTTTCCAGATCGAAGCCCATAGTCTCGCACATTCCCAAAAGAAATATCGTTACATCCGCAAACTCTTCCGCTACGCCTTTTTCTCCCTTATTAAATTTGGAAAATGCTTCCGAAAGTTCTTCATGCGCTCGGCAAAATTCCAAAGCCGTATCGCTAAGATTAAAACCTTTTTCTATTTTATTGCGCATTACTTCTTTCTGAAGTTTTTTGAGATTTATCATAAATTTATTCTGTGACAACTCTTTTAACGCCCAGACTATTGGCCATTTTAGCGCAGGCAACGCACGGCTTCACCTTACAGTACATCGTAGCCCCATTTAGTGAAATTCCGAACTTCAGAGCTTGAGTAATAGCATTGTGTTCAGCATGGACTGTCCTTTGACACTGCCCCAACTTTATATCATGCCCAACTTCATCACAATGCGGCAGTCCCGAAAGCGAGCCGGTATACCCAGTGGCAATCACTCTATTGTCGGAAACAATCACGCACCCGCTTCCATTTTTATCACAGGTAGCTCGGGAGCCCACACAGTCGGTCATCGTCATAAAATATTCATCCCAAGAAGGTCGTTTCATTTCTTTAATATACTCCGAGTGCAAGAAAAAGGAAAGCAAAACTCAATTAGCATCTTTCTTTCCAAGTGCCTTTAGAACCTTTAGATACATAGCTTCAACAATTTTTCTCTGGGTCTTGCCAGTGGTAACATAGTGGTCGAGTCCCGGAGCCGCATTTATTTCAATAATATAATAAGAACAATTTTTTGGATTCTTGGTAATATCTCCTCTTCTGACCATAACGTCCACTCCGGCAATACGAAGCCCCATATTTCTGGTAAGCTTTGTGGCAATTTTACGGAAACCTTTATGAATAGTATTAGTTACATCTAGGGAATCCCCGCCAGTAGAAAGATTGGCATTATCAAGCAAATATATTTTTTTATTTTTTGGAAGAACAGTCTTAAATGAATAGCTTTGTTGTTGCAGTTTTATTTTTATTCTTTTATCTTCGAAATTTATTCTGGTATCTCGTTCCTGCAAAACAAAAGATTTTTGTTTTCGTTTCAAAAGTGCAAGTATAGAACTTTTACCATCTCCGACGACAGAAAGCGCCATCCGCTCATAAGCAGAAATTATTTCTCCATCCAAAACGACAATACGGTAGTCTCTCCCAGGCAAATATCGCTCAATGATAGCTATTTTATCCACCTTGAAAACTTCTTGTAAAGCATTTTTTAATTCTTTCTCACTACCAACAAGGCATACTCCATTGCCCTGACTTTTGCTATTAGGTTTTACAATGACCGGATAGCCAAGACTTTTAGCATATTTTATTCCATAAGAGATAGTGCGGTTGCTTTTCACTGTTTTCGCCCAGTTGTCTTCAAACACAGTTTGCCCTTCCGCTACGGGAAAGCCTCTTTTGGCCATAAAAAATTTTGCATAATCTTTATCTCGAGCAATATCACTTGAAGCTATATGATTTAAGTCCAGCGAATACATACGAAGTGAACGAACTACGCCATTGGAGTAAATTATTTGTGCTGCAATACCCCATTCGGGTTCTACCACAACTTTTGCACCGACTTTTGGGGCAAGTTTTTTAATTAATTTTGTTAAATAAGGGAGCATAAATATCTTCTTTTTTCTTAAAATTTATTTCTTTTTTATTTGTTTTGGCAGTAAATATAACAGGCGCATTCTTTACTAAGACCAAAGGCTGACGTTCGTTGCCTTCACCCATACAAAGAGTTGCGGCAGTAGCTAGGCTGTCAGCTACATTTACTTTTTGATATATAAATTTTCTACCGAAAATATCTTTTTTACCTTTATAGCTTTTTACCCCTTTGAAACCAGCATATCCAAGCGCCAGACCAATGACTCCACTACGAAAAGGTACTAAGCCACTATCTGAAATAATGACACCTAGATTTTTTACTTTATACTTAGCGCAAAGAAGAGCTCTTATTTTCTTCGCAGAGAAAAAGCTCTTTTTTGGTAAAAAAATAAGCTGGCCGTCTCCATTTGATTCGTCAATACCGGCATCCGCCATAACAATACCATCTTTAATGGTAAGCCAGACAAGCTTAGTATTGATTGCCAAGCTACTCTCCTTTTTTATGAGCTCAACTTTTTGTTTTTTATTTTTATACTCTATAGTTCTGCCTTCCGCAAGAGAGACTACCTTGGAAGTTACAACTAAGACAGACTTTTCAGGAATTTTTTTAACGTACTTAAAAATAAAAGAAAATAAATCTTCGTTCTCGTGAAATATTCTGGTTTTAATTGCTTTGATTTGCATTTTTACCTTTCAGTAAATAAATACCGAGGTATGAGAGAGGTGTATATAAGAACCCCATCAAAACTTTGTAAAGCCACCATGGAATTATGATGGCAATAATCGTGGCAAAAGGATAGATTCCAAGGAAAGCAACAAACATAAAAATTACAGTATCTAAAAACTGAGACCAGATGTTTGAAAGATTGGAACGAAGCCAAAATTTCTTTTCTCCGATTTTCTTTCGAAAAAAGAAAAAAGCTATGACGTCTTGATATTCAGCAATAAAGAAAGCCGTAAGCGAAGCAATGGATATACGTGCTGATAGACCAAAAACTTGGTTGTAGCTATCTTTAACCCAAAGACCTTTCTCCGCCCAAGGCATGGAAGTTGAAATAAGAGAATAAAATAAAAATAAAACAATACTGATAACGCCGGCAAGGACAAAATTCTTCGCCATTTTCTTGCCGTAAATTTCCCCTATCATATCTGTCATGATAAACACGATAGGAAAACAAAAAACACCCACCGAGAGGTTTGTGCCGAAAATAAAAGGCATGAGCTTCATCCCCAAGGTGTTGGCGGCAAAAAGCGAAGTAAGATATAGTGTTAAGCAAATAAGAATCTTCTTATAATCTCTTTCAGTAAGAGTTTGCATATATTATTTCACTTCAATACCCATTGAGCGAGCAGAGCCGGCAATTATGTTGATGGCCCCTTCATCATCTTTCGCGTTTAAATCTACTCTTTTTTTGTTGGCTACTTCCAGTGCTTGAGCTCGAGTTATTTTGCCAGCTTTAATGGCAACATTTTTGCCCGAGCCCTTTTCTACTCCGGCAGCTTTTAAAATAAGCCCTGTAACAGGAGGGGTTTTTATAACAAAGTCGTAGCTTCTATCTTCATATACAGTAATGGAAACCCCAACTTTGTCCCCTGCCATCTTGGCAGTAGCAGCGTTAAACTTAGTAACAAAGTCTCCTATATTTATGCCAGCTTGTCCGAGCGCAGGACCAAGTGGCGGCGCTGGTGTAGCCTTAGCAGCAGCAATTTGTAACTTTATTTTTTTAGTAATTTTCTTTGCCATACAGTGAGATTAGCTTAAATTTTCTTAACTTGCAAGAAATCGAGCTCTACCGGGGTTTCACGGCCAAACATTGAAACCAGTACCTTTATTTTCCCGCGTTCTTCGTCAACTGAATTTATTTTGCCTTCTAAGTCTTTAAACGGTCCGTCGGTTATTAAAACACTTTCACCGACAGCCATATCAATTTTGTGTTTGGCCATGCCGGCATCCATCTTTTTAAAGAGGTAGTCCACTTCTTCATTTTTAAGTGGAACGGGATTCACTCCGGCGCCCACGAAGCCGGTAACTCGCGGAGTGTTCCTGACCACATACCAAGAATCATCAGTTACAATCATGTCCACTAACACATAACCGGGATAAATTTTTTCCTCAACCTCTACTCTTTTGCCTCCTTTAATTTTTATTTTCTTATCAACCGGAACAATGACATTGAAAATTTTATCATGCATGCCCAGTGAGTCAATTCTCTGTTTCAAATTGCGAAGAACAACGTTTTCATATCCGGCATAAGTATGGATGGCATACCAATTGCGAGCTCCTTGTGTTTCTTGTTTTGACATCCCAGTACTAAAATTTTAATTAATAATCTGTATCTTTATGTCCCGTAATCAAAAATTTAGTACGGGACAAGTATAATTGAAAAACTAAAAGGAAATTATTTTCTCCAAACCTTTTGAAAAAATAAAGTCAAAAATACCTAAGTAATATGCCACTAATACAGACAATACAATAACTATTAAAGTATAGTAAATGGTCTGGCTCCTAGAAGGCCAGACAACGTGCTTTAGTTCTGTTCTGGTCTCTTTAAAGTAATCAGTAATTTTAGACATAAAAAAATTTACCCTCTTAAAAAAGCCCCTTGCAGGGCTCTTTAAGACTACTCCTCTAGAACGAAAAAGTCAAACAAAAATCAGTACATAAAACTTGTCAACCTGCCACATCGACAAGTCATTATATGATCTACGTCGACTAATTAACCGTAAAAAAGTTATCAGAACCTTCAGTAACACTACCAACCCCCGTTTCGTAGCCAATAATTTCTATTTTGAACTGGGTATTGGTGGTATTCCATTTACTGACATTCCAACTATAACTGCCGGTGTTGGGAATATTATAAGCGATCCAATCTCCGGTGCCGTTACTGTCCTTGAGCATAATTGATATTTGATTGATGTTGGAACTATTCGTCCAGGTAATGGACTTGGCGGAGCCTTTAGTCAAACACTCTCCGCCATTTGGCGAAGTAATGGTGATGGAACCAACGGAATTTATGGACGCTGTTGGCGCCACGGAATTTTGAGACGGCGTACAACCTGTCGGTGCAGGTGTTATGACAACATCCGCTGGATCCACCGTCGAAGTAAATTGCTTGGCGACGGCTTGAGAACCAGAAGTGGCAGTAATAGTAAAAGTATAAGTACCAGCGATTGTAGGAGTGCCTGTAATTACACTAGAGGAACTGCCCGCTGTGAAAGATAATCCATTAGGTAATGAACTATCAGCACCTAAAGCCCAAATATATGAACCAACCCCGCCAGTGGCTTCTATATTAACTGAATACGACTGCCCCACTTTTGCATTGGGAAGTGGAGAAGGGGTGGTAATGGTAAGATTGGAAGGTTGAGCAGATGTTGAAGAAATAGTAAAAGAGGAGTTACTTTCGTCTAGAAGAGTACCGTCACTTTTTTCTATACGAAGAAAATAACTACCGGTAGCATAAGAGGAAGGCAGAGTGAATGTAACTGACCCTGTGTTCGACGCCAAAAGATAAAGGTCGTTCGTTGCACCTGTGTACCCTACCCTGCGCAATGTAAGGTTAACTTGGCTAATACTAGAGTCGCCCACATTCCAGCGTACAGTTTGAGTAGAACCAGCTTGCCACACTTCGCCGCCATTAGGCGAAAGAACAGTGGTAGCTGTTGATCCACAAAAGTAGACATTTTCATTTTTTCCGTCTATCGTAGTATTCAACTTTCCCTCACAAGAACTAAGCCAAGTAAGCGATGTATTTATTGGTCCATTAACCTTTGTTGTACACGAACCAATGCCACTACAGGAAAAGGAAAAACGTGTTTCGGTAGTAGAACTTGTGGTTGTAGGCGTTAGATACCCATAACATTGCACCTCTGTTGTAATCGGATTAGTAGAACTTGAAAAGACACAAGTTACGAGCTCTGACGCTGATACATAAGGAGGCTGTGGTGAAACCGGTTTAGATATCACTGTTAGGTTATTATCATCCTGAAAATCTTTTACCGCTCTAGCTGATATTTTCCCATATTTCCCGTCAATTTTTCCAAAATAATAACCCTCGTCTTTTAAGAATTGCTGAAGTATTTTAACGTCATTACCTTTTGAACCAACCCTAAAGCTACTTTTGAATACAGAATTAAACTGGGAGATAGTTGAAGAATTGTCTTGAGAATCATTATTACTGCCACTGTTACTACCACCGCAAGCCTGACCGGTAACAGGACTAAACAAATAACCAGTCTGACACCCGGCAACTGCTGTAGTATCACGACAGGATTGACCACTTGTAGTGCTATAGTTTGAAGTTTCAGTGCACCCAGGAATATCTCTGTACGTGCCAACAAGAGCGCTGGCAAAATTAAGATTAAAATTAAACAAAGCAAAGGCCAAAACAAACAAAAATAAAGTATATTTTTTCATATACCTAAAGTGTACCCCCCCCCACGTTTTTAGCAAGTAAAGTTACCCACACTGCAAGTTCAGAATGATTATACTCTTCCGCCAATAATTTCATAGACTACCCTGCGGTGAGCAATTGCAAAAATTTTAACTTTATTATTTTCTATGCGAAAAATTATTCTATAATCACCAACTCTTAATTTGAAATAACCCTTAAGCGATTTTCGTAATGGTTTTCCGTATAAGTCTGGTTCGGTTACTAACTTTGTTTCAATAGCCTGTTTGATGCGACTTTTATACGAACCTGATATTTTAGGAATATCATTTTTTACAACTTTTCCCACATATAATATTTCATAGCCCATAGGAGTTTATGCCCATGCCTGTTTGTGATTTAAAAAACGAGCATTTTTTGTATCACGCTCCCGCGCGATTTTATCAAGAACAATATCTTCCTCTAGCTCAAGAGCTATGCCCAAAAGATACAGCGCTTTTGTGGCCTGTGGAATATTATCGCGTTTTGCTATGCGAGATAACATTATATCCAAATCCGGCGGCAAAGAAATGTTTATCCTCTTTTTTATTGTTGGCATATTAATCAGTGTACCAAAAGTGTATCACTTGTGTCAAGTGAAATCTATCGTATCTCGTAAGTTATCGTCACATCCGAGCTGATGGTATTCTCCCCTTTAGGGATTACAGCAGGAGTAGATGCCCCGTATGCTCCGTCTTCCATCATATTAGCCTTGCCATACATAATAGGATAGTTCTCAGACTCATTGAAATCTATAATTTTCACCAAACTAACACCTAAATCTTTGGCTAAAATTTTTGCTTTGCTTTTAGCTTCATCAATTGCCAGTTTTCTAGCTTCTATTTTTAATGCGTCTTCGTCGTCAATAGAAAAATTCGGACCACTTAAATTTGAAACACCGACAGTGCCTAAGCCTTGCATAATGGCTCCAACATCATCTGTATTCCTTACCTTTACAGTAATGCTTTCAGAAGAAATGTAGCCAGTTAGTATTTGTTTGCCATTCCCACAATCATACATCCCTCCCTCTATCCCAATTTGTGGACACATCTTACGCACATAATCATATTTTGGATAAAAAGAGCTATCAGTAGTTTTAATATCTTTCTCATTTACATTTCTTGTTTTCAAAAAATCCAACGCTTTCTTCTCAACAACAGCCACTCCTTCCTGCGCTTCCTTTACCGTTTTACTTTCTTTGGATATTGTAAAATAAACACTGGCAATATCCGGTACGGCCTGCACTTCTCCGTGACCTGATATGACAATAGTGCTTACATTTACATTCCCCAAGATGCTGTAAGATTTAACTTCAGACAAAAATTTTGCTGCAAAATAAAGAGACAATATTATCAAGAGACCGAGTAAAGCCCTGTAGAGATTTGTTTTATTTTGTTCTGGTATTTCCATCCCGTTAGAAGTTATTAAAAATAATTTTCATACCACAATTCCCGCTAGTGAACTTCTAACGGGATCCATATTTATAATTGTACACTAAGATTTTTTTAAATCAAATTAACTTCCGCAATAAGCTTCAAGCCAAATTTTGCAAAAACTGAAGCAATTATTTGTTCGGCTAAATTTTTTATTTCTGCCCCACTGGCGGCGCCATAATTGACTAAAACCAACGCCTGCTTTTCGTGCACGCCTGCATTGCCTACTCTTTTTCCTTTCCAGCCGGCCTGTTCAATTAGCCATGCTGCGGGGATTTTGGTCATTTCATCTTCTTCGAAGTGCGGCGCATTCGGGTACTGCTTAAAAAATTTAGCCGCTTTATTTTTCTGTAAAAATACATTCTTGAAAAAACTTCCTGCGTTCGGGATGAAAGCTGGGTCAGGCAATTTACTACGACGTATGGCCGAGACAGCATCACTGATGTCTCTTGAGCTCTTTACTTGTATTTTATTTTTTTCTAAATATTCTTGCAGAACTTTATAGCTGATATTTTTCTTTTCTTTCTTAGAGAGTTTAACAGTGATAGCTGAAATAAAATACTTTCCTTTTAACTTATTTTTAAAAACGCTGTCTCTGTAACCCAATTCACATTCTTCTTTGGTAAAAATTATTTTCGCAGTACTTTGTATGTCATATACTTCGATATTTTCCAAAACATCTTTAAGTTCCGCGCCATAAGCTCCGACATTCTGCATGGGCGCAGCCCCGACAGTGCCGGGAATCAGTGATAAGTTTTCTATCCCCCAATACCCCCGCTTTGTGGCAAAGTTTACAAGGTCGTGCCAAATTTCTCCTCCCAAAGAACGGACCCAAACATTTTCAGGGTTTTCCCTTAGAATCTCTATTCCTTTTAGTTTATTTAAAATAACAATACCGTTAAAATCACGAGTAAATAAAACATTGCTTCCCCCTCCTAAAAAAAATTTTGGGTTATCTTTAAAACAACCAGACAAAAAAAGATCTTTCAAGTCAGATTCTTTTTCAAGTATGAAGAAAAACTTGGCGTGAGCAGATATACCTAAAGTGTTCAATGTGGTCAAGTCATAATTCTCTAAAATTCTCATTTTGTTATTGCAAAATCTCTTTCTCTAGTCTTTTTTCTATTTCTTCTTCACTGATTGGCTTGAGCATTTTTTGCAACTCTGGATCTTGAGACAAGTCAAGTCCTTGTTTTTCGAGTAGAATAGCCATCATTTTCATAAGTTTAGTGAGCTCCCTTTCAGTAATAAGGTTAATTTGTAAGTGAGTTTCTTCACGCAAATCATCTACTTTGGCTGTGCGGTTTTGAGATATAAGCACAAAAATTGCAAGGATGATCGCTTCTAATGAAACTATATTTGTTAAGAGATTGAAGGGAAAAGGATCAAAGGTTGGAATTATTTTTATTTGGTTGGTATTAATAAGTATCCAACCAATAAACAAAAATACATTGAGCAATAAGAATGTGTTGCTACCAAAGTTAGAAGTCATGGAGTCTGCCATTTTTTCCATGATTGTCCGCTTGGCGTCAGCTTTTGCTTTTATACTGCGAAAGATTCTTCTTTTAGTCTCTTCACTTTCACCGAATAAAGACTTTAAAAATGAAATGTGGTTTTGTAACATATTATTCTCTAATTGTACTAAATCTTCCATCGCTCTGCAATTTAATAATTCTAGATGCTTTACCCGAGAGGGTTCCACCATCTACGTACAAATCAACTAAATTGTCGAAATATTTTTTAGCTTCCGAAATTGTTTGAGCCGGAGGAAAGTCCTCTATATTGGCCGAAGGCGCAATGAGTGGTCCGGTTTTCGTAATCAAGTCTCGGAGAGCTTGCTCTCTAGGCACACGAAAAGCAAGCGAGTTTGTGCCTCTATGTAAATATGTAAGAGATTCATCAGGGCAATCTAAAATAAAACTTGTAGGTTCGTTATTTTTTTCAATCACACTTTTCTGGTTTTCTGTAAGAAATATGCCGAGCCTTTCGAGATTGCCAATATCCTCAATCAATATTATGCAGGGCTTGTTTACATCTCGCTTTCTTATGGCATAAATCTTATTAACCACAGACTCATTATTAGCTTGTCCCACAATACCATACAAGGTGTCAGTGGGCATGACGACTACCCCTCCCCCTTTAATAATTTTTATTAAATTTTCATCATTCCAGACCATAGAAATTATTCTACTCTTAGTGTACAATTACGCAATATGGTGCTGATAAAAAAAATTGTAAAATTTTTCGATAGACTAGAAGACAAAATACGCGGAAAATTGAGTCATTACCCTATTCTTTATGGATTTATAGGGGGCATAGGGATAGTGCTATTTTGGCGTGGAGTCTGGCATACTGCGGATGATCTGAACATTGGCAGTGTTACTTCATTAGTTATCGCAGTAACAATTCTGCTGGTAACAGGGGTATTCGTCTCCGCTTTTATCGGGAATCGGCTCATTATATCGGGCCTTATTGGAGAAAAAAAATTGGAAGAAAAAGAAATGAAGGATATTGAGACAGAAGAAACCCAGCTTAAAAATCTGCAGAGTACTCTAAGTAGACTAGAAAAAAAACTGGAGCATCTTGATACTGATGTACACAAAAAATAATTAGGTTTTTTTACTTTCCAGATTTATAAAAATAATACAAGGCAAGCGGTGCTGCCCAATTTGCGAAACGTTCTATAAAGTCCCATATTGGCAGACCTACCAACGGCCTGACCAGTGCAGTCCAAAAACCCCAGAATGCCATCCATAACAAAATCGGCCTAATTGGCTTAAGAAGCACTAAAATTGCTAACAAAATATCTGCTACTCCAACCGCCAGCATAAATGTCGTGGCGGTCGCCGTATCAAGACCAGTTAATTGCTCGGTCCATTTTATCCAATCCGCCTTGCCTAAAACGGCAAAAACTCCGTGCCCTAAAAATTCTCCCGCTACACCAATCCTTAAAATCCATTCTATTTTTTTGTCATTTGTCATACATAAAATTATAACAAAATAAAAATTAAAAAATTTTAAATTAAGTGGATAACTTTGGGTGCCTACAGGGATTCGAACCCTGACTAAGAGCTCCACAAGCTCTAGTGCTAACCATTACACCATAGGCACCATGTGTATTGGTATTTATACACCAAAAATAGAAAAAAGAAAAATACAAAGACAAATAACTGCGGAGACTATGCACCAAGAGCATCCTTTTTTTAATATAAAAATTTGTACCCCAAGAAGATAAATTGAAAAAAGAAAAGCTCCAAAAGTTATCAGTACTAAAAAACTAGAAAAGACAACTGGGATAATGTCAGATATAAAGATAGAAAATAGATAGAAAATAGATAGAAAAGCATAATAAATCATGCCAAAAATTTCCAGTGGCACATGCATGAATTCAGAATAATTACTGTGAATCACAGCATGGCAGTCAAATCCTACTGGACAAACCAGGATTTTATTAGCCTTTTTATGTTTATGGATACGCCTAGCCACCCAAAACCCGCATAAACCTAGAACAAAAATAATTATCCGTATTAAAGTGTCATCTGGAAATTGCATGGGTAGAGTATACTAGTAATTCTTTAATTAACCAAATGTGAAAGTAAAAACTTGCATACCCCCTTTTTTAATTTTTAACATAAGTGTATGCTCTTCGTAATCTATTCCTTGAATAATTTTATAAAGCATTTCACTTTTAATGAAAATTGTTCTATCTAATTTTCCGTCAATAAAAATTTCAATCTCGGCTTCTGTTTTAGAACTGGCAACCATATATACATTTTTTGCTTTATATTTGAAAACAACACTTCCCCCACCGAAATTTTCCGCATATTCGGCAGTTATAGACCATGCTCCACCCAAGTAAAGATTATTTATTTTTATCTCATCTGGAATGGTTAAATTTTGGGTGCCAGAAATACCAGCATTGCCATTGGACAGCCTCTCATTTCGCGTTGAGCCAAAGTAAATTTCCGGACTGCCTATACCACTAAACAAAACTTCTATCTTATTTGCTGGATTTGAAATATCTAGCGGCATTGTGTCTGCGTTGCCTAATTTATAACTCCTTTCTTGCAATGCTTTCTGTATTTCTTTTTCTGTTTCTGTGTATTTTCCTTCTCCCGCATGGTCGTAAATAATATAGCCGTCTATGTCAATCAGGTACTTACGCGGCCAGTATTGGTTTTTATACGCCTGCCAAGTGGAAAAATCGTTATCTAGCACAACAGGATATTTGATACTAAAATCTTTAACCGCTTCTTCTACATTTTTCAAAATCCTTTCAAAAGAGAATTCTGGAGTATGCAGACCTATAATTACTAGCCCCTTGTCCTCATACTTCTTATGCCATTCATTCAGATACGGTATTGTTCTTTGGCAGTTAATACAACTGTAAGTCCAAATATCGAGCAATACCACTTTTTTGCCCTTGAACTCTGAAATAGTAATAGGTTTATTGTCGGTATTTATATAACCATCAATGGAGCTTAGGTCTGGCGCCAAAATAAATTTTTTGCTTTTCTGTTCAGGAGTTAGAAAATTGTTTTTACCTTGTTCTTCTTCAGGTTTTTCAGTTTTAAGTTCTATTACAGTTTTATCTTCTAAATTTGTTTGTGAATTTAAGTCTAGTAAATTCTGTTCTACTTTAGTAACATCAAAAAACCCCGCATCCAGAAGAGAAATTTGCAGTTGTTTGTCATAACCGGTAAGTATGCCAAGACTGACCAAGATAAAAATTACGCCTAGAGTCCTTTTAAACCAGCCATATGGATCTAGGGTAAAATTTAGTTTGTTCATAATTCTTTGGCCCAAAATTGACACAAGTAGAAGCGCCAAGCACAAGCCGACAGTGTAAGTAAAAAGATAAAGTATTCCCACTGCCGGTCGCACCGGCAGCACAGTTGCAAGAATTACAAAATAAGTCGGGCTACAAGCCGAAAAAATAGGGCCAAGAGATGCGCCGACAATTATATCCCCCCAGATGTCATTTCTCTGATAACCACTCATCAGAACTTTATTTCCCCCTGTATTTAGCCTCCAAACAAAAGGTAAGTTCTCCCAAAGGTTTGGGAAAAGAGTAACAAGACCGAAAATAAAAATTATTCCGCCTGATATATATTTCCAAAAGTCTTGCGGAATATTTACAAAAAAAGTACTGACTTTAAGAATTAAAGTAAAAAGAATAACTGAAATACCAAGAGATGTAATTACTACAAACACCCTTCTTTGACTTAGAGTGGGGTCAGATAAAGAACGCCCGACAATTACTGGCAATAGCGGCAGTATGCACGGCGCCAAAATTGTAAGTACACCAGCGACAAAAGATATAATAAAAAACGCCATAACTATTTTTTAATTTCAGAAACAAGTGAAAGGAGTGTGGGACTACCGCTCCATTTTTTTATCAGATTCCCATCTTTATCTACTTGCACCAAAGTATGCTGATAGGTTACCCCGTATTTTCTCTTTAGTTCACTTGAATTATCGTAGTCCACATCAAGGATGGTGAGACTTTCCGGAATATTATTCGCCTTGATATCAGCATCTAGAGCCCTACAAGTCGGACACCAAGAGGCTCGGAAAAATAAAACTACATTATCAGCATTCTTTTGCATAGCAACTTTTTCTGCACTGTACGCCACGTAAGAATCAGATGCCGTCATTGTATCAACTTCATTCTTCATAGAACTCTTTTCTTTTAGTGTTCCCATGTTTGTTTTCACTGTTTCTTCTTCTTTTGAATTACCAGAAAAAAGAACACTCCCTCCAATGAGTGCTAAAACAACCAAAATGCAAATAATAATTTTTTGATTCACAAAAAGAATATATTACTTGTAATAACTAATAAGCATCTTAATTATAACATGTTCTGGTGCTCGGGGGGAGACTTGAACTCCCACGGCTTGCGCCATACGCACCTCAAGCGTACATGGTTACCAATTACATCACCCGAGCGTTTTAATAGTATAACAAATTACTCTGCAACTTTTTCTTCTGTTTCTGTGTCTAGGGTAGATGAGCGCATCTTGCGACGAACATCTTTGACTGCCTTAGTGCGAATATAGTAAAGCTTTGACCTCTTGGCATGAGACTTTTTAGTCGTTTCAATTTTGTCTATCATTGGAGAGTATAATGGAAAGATTCTTTCCACTCCGACGCCTGAAGCCACTTTGCGTACAGTAAAAGTTGCGCCAATTTCTTTGCCATGTTTTCGTCCGAGCACCATGCCCTCAAAAGCCTGCAAGCGATATTTGCTTGCCCCGCCCTTGGCGGGGCTTTTTTCGTCTAAAATTTTGGACGAAACACGCACCACATCACCGGCTCTAAAATCAAGCTTGGCGCGAGCCTCCATGTCTACTGGACTAAGTTTAATATTGCCAATCTTATTTCCTGTCATAGTTGGTACAATCTAACATAAAAAAATTTCAAAAGCAATTTAAGAAACCTCTTCTTGATAACACTTTTCGCAGTATACTATCTCTAGTCTTTCGGGCGCGTAAGAAGTTTTTATGGGAGTACTGCATTTCATACAGATACGATCGTAAAGCTTTGGCAGTTGAATTTTACCAAAACGTTCTTTGTATCTACACTCTGGGCAGCTTCTCGGTATAGGAAGATTAAATTTTCGCAAGAAAGAAAGCTCATTGGGCACAATTTTGAAACCTCTTTTGCAAATAGCGCACTCTATAGTATCTTCTAGAATGCTATCTGATACATTGTTTATCATATCCGGCAAATCTTCTGCTTTTATCGTAATTGTATAGACCGGCTTCTCGGATTCAAACCAAGTAAATCCTTTTTGTAATGCTTGACTTTCATTTAATGGAAAATATTCTTGCGCCATTGTTTCATTGTAGCCAAATGGCGATATTATCGTAGGGAAAAATTCTCCATATTTATATACCCCGCCTTTTTCATCTACATATGGATTTTTATCCATGTCAGAAATAATTTTAGCTTTTAGTTTCTCATATTCTTCTTTTGAGTACTCTTTATTTAAAATACAATATTGTTTCTTCTTGAGATTTATACAGCCAAAAGAATTTTTACAGCCATTAATGGCATACGTGCAGTATTCCAGATTCATTGCATTTGGAAAACACTCATCGCTAAAACGACAATTCGAAGCTCCTTCACCAACAATACTACACTCATAAATCTTTTCTGAGTTGTTGCCCCAGCCAGTATAATCATAGGCGTCTTTAGTCTTGGGTAGTGTCAAAAATTGAGCAAATCGAGTATCTTCTGCACCTGAACATATATATACATCGTGAGCATTTTTTGACTGAAAAACATATTCACCAGTAATATTTTTGTTTCGACTATCTCCCCTATAAAACCTACGTGGAAATTGTAAGGAAAAATTTTCTAATTCTTTTAAAGTTGATTGAACAGTCTGCCATGAAGCCATGTTAATCTCGACCATTTTTTCCTTGTATTCTTCTTTAGTGTATTGAACATTCCAAATACAATAATTTTTCTTGCGAAGGTTTACACAACCAAAACAATTGGAGCAATCAAAACAATTTCTGGAAAAATACACATCATGACAATCTCCACAATCAATAGTGAAATGACAATTATACAATTTGTGTCCACCAATAGACCCATAACAAAGTTCAGATTCATGTAGATAATAACAGTCTACACAGTCACGAATTTTAGCTAACATCATGCTATAAAGAGAATTTTCTACGTAATCAGCATAGTAAGTAAAGTAAGAATTTTTCTGCCAACCTGTAAAATTTGTGTAGGGAGTGTTAATATTTGAAGTGTAGGTGCATTGAAGCGCCATATAAGGAGTTTGGTGTGTTAATTCTTCCATTTGTTCAAAAAAAGTTCTTGATGGATCATAATCCATTCCATATTCAGTCCCATCCCAAGTATCTCCCCACCAGCAAGGATTGCAATAAACTTTTATTTTCTTTTCATTAGGGTACATTGAGATTACACTTTTTCCACAAAGATCACATAGTCTTTTATAAAGTGTGCGCACATTTAAAAAAGAAAGACGCCTTATCAACCGGCATTCCGAACACCAAGTCGGTGGCGGGACTTTCATTTTTTTGTAGAAATTAAAATCTTCCGATTCTAGGGTGAAGTCTTTTTTGCAGTTCTGGCATTTTTTAGTCTCTGCTTCCATGAGATTATTTTATCATCTTTTTAAACTCTGCTGGTACGGATGATTCCACTTTTACAATTTTGCCTTTTAAGTTTTTAAATTCTATAGATCTGGCGTGAAGTGCTAGACGTGAGATGCCTTTAGGACAAGGGCCATTTGGGTTGTAAAGCGAATCACAGGCGACAGGATAGTTTAAGAATTTCATATGCACACGGATCTGATGCGTGCGGCCAGTTTTAGGTTTAATCTCAAGATAAGTAAATTTTTCTTTTTGACTAAAGAATCTCTTAAGAATCTTATACTCTGTAACAGCTTCTCTCATCTCTCCTCTTGCTCCTCGGCCGGCCAGATGCCGACGGAAATCTTTCGGGCTTCTGCCTATAGGCTTATTTATAACCCCTCGATCATTTTTTACCCAGCCATTTACAATAGCAATATAAGTTTTCTTCACTTCCCTGTTCGCAAACTGTTGCTTTAAAAATTCGTGAGCTTTGCGATTTTTAGCTAAAAGCATAACTCCGGAAGTTTCTTTATCTAGTCTATGCACTAATTCGATTTTAGGATATTTTTTTAAAAACAAATCAAGAATAGTTTTTTCCTTTGTTCTTTGGTCTCCATGCACTAAAATACCAGATGGTTTTTCAATCGCTAAAATATTAACATCTTCGTACAAAACTTTTATTTTCATAAAATTTGTGGCTACAAATAATTTCTCGCCGTCGCTCGAAATTTTCGCAGCCCGCCCCTCGTGGTTTTGCGTGTTCGCAAAACATCACTGCGGTCGGCACAAAAGTTAGAAAAATAAAGCAGTTTATTTTTCTAACTTTTGTGCCCCCGGCAAGAATCGAACTTACATTAGAAGGTTAGAAACCTTCTGTTCTATCCATTAAACTACGGGGGCAGTGCGCGATGCAGGACTCGAACCTGCGACCTTGATGGTGTAAACATCCTGCTCTACCAACTGAGCTAATCGCGCATTTTGCTTATTTAAATTAGCATTTTTACAGTGAAGGGTCAACGACTGGTGAAGGAGAATATAATATTTGATTTGATTTTTGTTTTCTTGCGGAAAAATAATCCAGTATTGTATCAATTTTTTCTTTATTTACAACCTCGTTGCGTTTATAATCATAAATTGGAGATTGCGAGATAGATTCGTTGTTGGTATTTATAAAAAGATAATACCCAAAAAAACAAGACGCGACAGATAAAATAAAAGCTCCGCAAACAGCCAACTGCCAATAAAGGTTAGTATTAAAAAACAAGTTGGTTTTTTTGAAACTCTTTTCTTTTTTTAAAAATTTTAATTCCATTTTTTTAATTTATTGAATAAAACTTAAAAGTCTGATATTGAAAAAAGCGGTCCACTTTGTTTCAGATGCATTCGAGGGAGCCTGCCTCTCCAAGTTCATAGATGCAAAATCAAGCTCATAGGGAGAGTTTTCCAAGAGCATTAAAAATCTATAAATCGCCTCGAAACTTCCTGAAACATTCATTCCGACCATAAGAAAAGGACTATCCCCCATTATCTCAACGGACATAACTTCAGCTTTAGCGGCAACCATTGGGGCTAGCCCTTCCACTGTATCCAGAAAGGGAACAATGTTGGAGCTCTCCGCAAAGTGAGTTTCTAGCTGTGTTCTCTCTTTCTCTACTTCACTAAAAGAACTCTCAAGTTTTTTTAATTCGTCACGTTTTTTTACTTGACTCTGCCATTCGCTTTCGGCCAGCTTAGTTTCTCTATTACTATTGTCTATCGCCCCGTAAAAATAGAAAAAGGCCAAGCAAGAAAACAGAAGAAATATTATAGAAAAGAATAATGGTATTTTAGGGAAGTATGTTTTCATATTATGAAGGCATGAAGCTTAAAGAAAATTGTATATTTGATCCTTTGACAAAATTCGAGATTGGTAAGTCAACTTTTTTAAAAGCCGAATCCGCTTCTAGGGCTCTACGGAAAGAAAGCAAGACCTCTCGAGAAGGCGCACTGCCTTGTATGCTTATTTTTTTACCCTGCTCTGGATCACTCTCATAAAAAATCTTGGTGATTTTGATGCTGGGCATCTTATCCGAGACAATAGCATTTATTACTTTCTCTGAAATATTAAATTTATTTTTTTCCGCATTTTCAACTAAATCTAACTTAGTATTTAAGTCTTTGACTGCTAAAAGAGTTTTTTGGTCAGGTGTTGCAATGACTTCTTTTTTTTGTATTTCTAGCTTCGTACTAATGAGATTATATTTAATAGAAGAAAGGAAATAAGAAGGCAAAATAGCCACAAAGGCAATAAATGCAGAAACAGCGAGCATGACCAAGAATAAAACTACTAGCCTAAAGTAAAAACTTCTAGTCATCTCCTTCTTTTCTTTGTTTGGAATTAAGTTAATCATAGACTAATATAAGCTAGTTATTAACGTAGTCCCCTAGGGCTAGACCGAGTGCAGCGGCAAAAGAAAGCGCTTGTTTGAAATTTACTCCTGGAATATAATTCTCCGTATTTACTATGTTGACCCAGACGTTAGCCATTTCAACTTCAGTTTTCAAGCTTACAGAAAGATAGTCTGTTAACCCGATTAAGTTTGAATCACCGCCACAGAGAATTATTTTCTTAATTGGCGGATTACTTTTCCCATCCTCGTCTTTATGTGTATGCCAATATAAAAAATGTTTTGCTATTTCATCGCGCAAAATAGAAACACTGTTTAAAAGGACAGCAAATATTTCTCTGTTGGCAACATTGCGCTGTAAACCATACTCAATTTTCATTTTTTCCGCTTCGGCAAAACTTACTTTGAAATTTTTTGCAATCATGTCAGTAAGCGTAACGCCGCCAACATCAAGGGTGGAGGTAAACATTGCGATACCGCGAGATACGATAAAAATACCCGTACGTTTTGCTCCAAAGTCGACAATCAGGTAAGTCTCCATGTCTCCCGTTTTGATAACGGCTCGAGCAATAGCTTGCGCCTCAAGCTCGAAAGATTTAGCCAATATTTGAGAACTGTTGAACACAGTGAGATAGCTCTCTATCACATTCTTGGGTATGGTAGCAACTTGAATTTCTAAGCTTTGAGCATCTTCATTTATTATTTCATAATCAAAAATAGCATCTTGCGCTGATATCGGTATGTGTTCTTCTAGGCTAAGTTCTATGGTCTCTCTGACACTTACTAGCCCGGTTTTCTCCAGCTTAAGCTTAAAGAGGTAGACTTGTTCTTCCGGCAAAGAAACACGCACAGATTTCAAACCAACTTCTTTTTTAAGAGACAAAAGAACTTCTTCAAATTTTTTTGGGTCTTTGACTTTACCAGCCTCTATAATGTTCGGTAACAAAACACGTTCTCCGTGCCGACCCACTTCTATGCCATTTTTTGTAGTTATAAGTTCCAGAAATTTTATTGACTCATCTCCTATATCCAAGCCAAAAGAGGAAGTGGAGAAAAAACTCGGCACCGGAAAAAATCTATGAAAAAAACTGCTAAAAAAATCCTTGGACATGGTATTATTATACCACATCTTTATTCATTTTATCTAAATACCTCTGCAGTATAAGCGCAGCCGCCGAGGCATCTATATGCCCACTCTTTATTTGTTTCACTTTGCTGTGCGCTTGCGAGATGTTAAGGCTTTTCTTACTACTTTTAGATTTACGAGCTTCAACTGAAGTTAGAAACTCTTTTTGTTTGTATATTGGCAGATTAAAATTTTCTTTCAACTCCAGAATAAAAACTTCAATCCTAGCCGACAAGGCATTTAAGGCTCCGGAAAAATCCACAGACTCTCCAACGACAACTTCACTTATATTTTCTTTTTTTATAATCTCGCTGATTTTTTTAAAAGTATCAACGTTGTTGAGTAGTATTTCTTTCGGAAAAGCGAGTTTATTATTTTCATCTGAAACTGCTATGCCTATCCTTTTTGTTCCATAATCAATGCCTAAAAATCTCCCTGTAGTCATACGAAAAATAGTAGCATAAAAAGCATCTTTCTGATATTATTTTTTTATGTATCCATTTCGTTTAAATGCAGTTGAAATTTTAATAACGCTAATATTGGCCCTTTGGACCATTACTTGGAAAGCCTATGGAGCATGGACAGCCGCCAAACATAACCACAAGAAATGGTTTGTGGCGCTCATAATACTAAACACTTTGGGAATTTTGGAGATTATTTATATTTTCAAAGTTGCCAAGAAAAGTTGGGCTGAAGTTAAAACCGATTTCCGTAACGGATGGGAAAAATTCAAAAAGAAAGATTGGTAAACGGAGGCGTCGCATAGTGGTTTAGTGCACCTGTCTTGAAAACAGGAGTGCCGCAAGGCACCGTGAGTTCGAATCTCACCGCCTCCGCAAAAATTAAATGTTATACTATACTTGCACGTATGAGCGGTAATCTATTAAAAAAAGTCGGAAAATTTGAAACTCACCATCGAATTTTAGTTTTTTCAGCAGTGGTAATTGTAAACATTTTCCTACTCCGTTTTCTGGTTCAATTTTATAACCCGAATCCAGTCCTCTTTAACCTAGAACTACACCACTTTGATTATGGAGTAATCCTGCTCTTGGTTACGGTAAAATTGCTCTTGTTTGGTAGCAGAAAATATGAAAATTTTTATTTATTGCTTGCAGCCGTAAGCTCTGCACTCATCATAGACGGCTATCTCGCACTGCGGCTTGCAGTAGTAGAAAACCACAATCTTCAATTCCAGATCTACAATAGTACTATGACTCCCGTCATCATAAGTGTCGTAATAAGCACCCTCACTATTCTTTTTATCAATTCCATTAGAAAACACTAGCTAATGGAACTCACCGAATTTTTTCAAGAAATAAAGACTCCTGCAACCATATTGCACGTTGTTGGAATAGTTTTTGGTATGGGTGGAGCATTTGTGTCTGATATACTTTTTTCTTTTTTCAGTATAGATAAAAAATTAAATGATACCGAGACTTCCACATTATCTGTCCTTTCTAGAATCATATTTTATAGCCTAATTTTGATTACTTTGTCGGGAGCAGTTATTTTTCTTTCAGACACAGAAAAGTACCTGAGTTCTGCAAAATTTCTAGCTAAAATGAGCATCTTGGCTGTGCTTTTAATCAATGGATATATTTTAAATAAAAGCGTCTGGCCTCACTTGTTGAATAAAAAGTTTTTTAAGCTAAAAAGAGAAAGAGGGGTGCGCAGGCTTGCTTTCGTCTGCGGAGCCATCTCTGTAACTTCTTGGCTATCGGTCTTCACTTTAGGAATTTTAGACAGTTTGAATATGACCTATTTCTCTATAATTTCCTTATACTTACTAATAACTTTTTTGGGAGTTATTGTTTCTTTATTTGTAGAAAAAAAAGAGCTTGATTGATTTATTTATCCATAGTTAATATTTTTCCTTAATCCTTTCCAATGCCACAATGAATGCGCCCATACGGAGTGACGTTTTAAACTCGCGAGCTTTGCTAAGCATTTTTTTAGAGCTATAATCAAGAATTGTTTTAAGTTTATTAAAAACCTGTTTTTCGGTCCAATGTTCTCCTTTTAAATTCTGCTCCCATTCAAAATATGACACGGTCACCCCGCCAGAATTTGCTAAAATATCAGGAATTACCGGAATATTTTTTTGATATAAAATTTCATCCGCTTCCGGTGTGGTGGGGCCATTAGCAAGCTCCAAAATAACTTTTGCTTTTATTTTGTCGGCGTTGTCCTTGGTTATTTGGTCTTCAAATGCAGCTGGAATGAGAACATCACAATTTAGTTCCAGTAATTCTTCATTAGTAATATTCTTCGCTCCTTCGAAATCTTTCAAGGCGCCGGTATTCTTCTTATGGGCTTCCACTTTTTCTAAGTCAAGTCCACTTTCTTTATATATAGCGCTCTTGGAGTCAGAAACGGCTATCACAATATGACCATGCTGTGTAAAAATTTCAGCAGCATTGGCTCCTACATTGCCAAAGCCCTGAATAGCAACTTTGCATTTCTCCGGTAAATTTAATTCTTTGCTCAAAATGTTAAAAACATAAAATCCACCAAGCCCTGTGGCCACTCCTCTGCCTTCCGAGCCGCCATTATGAATAGGTTTGCCAGTGAAAGTAGCTCTGGTCTTGTCGCCAGTTATTTTGGCATACTCATCTGCCATCCAAGCCATTATTTCTGGGGTAGTATTCACATCCGGCGCCGGCACATCCTTGTGCGGTCCTAAAACATCAGAAAGTTTTTTTACCCAGCCACGCGAAAGTCTTTCTAATTCAGCCTTTGATAATTTGTGCGGGTCAACTGTAATTCCCCCTTTACCACCACCCATTGGAATCCCCGCTACGGCGCATTTTAGAGTCATCCAGAAAGCCAACGCCTTCACTTCATTTATTTCTGTGTCAGGATGATACCTGATTCCGCCTTTATAAGGCCCTAGAGTATTATTGTATTCTACTCGGTAGCCTTCAAAAATTTTTAGTGTTCCGTCATCCATTGATACTGGAATTGAGATTCTAATATCTCGGTCAGGTATACGAAGACGAGCAATAAAATCATCACCAAAATTTTTAACCTTGGAGACTTTATCTAGTTGATGCATCGCATCTTGGTATGGATTTTGCATATCTTAATATTACACCTAAAAGGCAAAAGGCGTGAAGTATATTTTTAACGCTCTATTAGAATGGCTCGAGCCGGAGAACCATCTATATCAGTAAAGCTTAGTGGCAGACATATCAGTTCATATTCGCCTTCATTTACATCTATAAGATTTAACCCTTCGACTATTGGAATATTTTTATACAGAAGAGAAGTATGCGGACGATGGTCCTTCCCTCCACGCTTTTTGACAGAGAGAGAATCAATGCCGACAAGTAGACTCTCAAGCCCAGCCAAATACTCTGCCGCGTCGCCGTCTAAATATACATAATCATCATAAAATTCCTTGAAGCCACGAATCGAATTTCTGGTTTTTAATAAAATTCTTTCTCCCGTTTTAATGTTTTTGGCTGTAAGCATTTCTTTGGTGACAGATTCTGTGCTTTCTTTTGAAAAATCTAAAACTCTGCACAGTCCGATAAAATTCTTAAGTGGAATTTTATCTAGCGTTAGAGCTCCGGAAATGGCATGTGCCGGAGCATCTATGTGAGTTCCAGTATGCGAACCAAAAGTGATAGACGAGCTGGCTGAAGAAGACTCCGGCATAGACTGATGCAAAGTTACGGAAACAGGAACATTGCCAGGGTATACAATAGTCTGATTATTTAATGGAATCGATATGTCTATGATTTTCATAGTATTTCAGGTTCATCGTCACCTTTTTTTACCGAATGCTGGCCGAACTCTCCCCGCATAGTTGAAATTACTTTTCCTTGATATGAAGGTTTTTTCTGTGATTTTTCTCTCACATCTACCGCAGTTTGAATTGCTGGCATAGAAATATTTTCTCTTTTTCCGGCTTCGACTGTCCACTTGCCCTCACCGGAGGCAGAAGCTCTACCGGAAATTTGATTTAAATCTTTGCCATACTTTTTATAGCCATCGTGCATCCAAGAAACTAAACTTGAGGTAACAACGCTGCCGTGAGAATATACTTCAGTTATTTTTTCCAAATCTAAATCAAATTCCTTTGAATGTCGCATAAGGTCAAAACCTTCAGCAATAGACTGCATCATCCCGTATTCAATGCCATTGTGCACCATTTTCACAAAGTGCCCTGCGCCGGATACACCAAAATATCCCCAGCCACTTCCCAAACATGTATCCTTGAAAAATCCCACAGCATCAAGTTTGTCGTATAATTCAGCTTTGCCACCTACCATCATACAAGCACCACTCCGCGACCCTCCCGGACCACCTGATACTCCAATATCTAGAAAATTAATTCCTTTAGTTTCCAGTTCTTTGCTTCTGCGTATAGATTCACGATAAGGAGAATTTCCGCCGTCAATAATTAGGTCGCCTTTTGTAAGCAATGGCACTAATTCATTAATAACCTCTTCCACGACTTGATGCGGCACCATTATCCATATAGTCCGTGGAATGGGAAGTTTAGATACAACTTCAGCAAGACTTCCTGCGCCCACACCGCCCATGCTTACCACTTCTTGCACACTTTCAACACTCTTATCATAGGCAACGATACTCCACCCAGCATCAAGCAGTCGCGAAACCATATTTTTACCCATCCTGCCTAGCCCAATATAACCAATTTCTTTTTTCATTATTCTAATTCTAACTTTTAACTAATACTTTCGCCAGTTGAACCTTTTTTATAAATCACTAGCGGAATTGCTTGCCATTTTTTAATAATCTCTTCAGTAATTCTCCACTCCGCCATTATTTCAGGAGTGCTTATAAAAATCGTCTGGTCTCCGGTAATACAATCGTTGAAAACTTTTTCGTAAGCGTCGCGCATCTTTACTTGATCGGAAGACACCAAGAATTTTTGAGTGTTTTGCCTGTTTTTAAAATAAACTTCAATAAAAATTTCGTAGATATCGAGAGCATTACCAGCTTCAAATTCAAAGGGCACTCCTTTCCATCGATCATTATCGACTGCGAGAGTAAAACAAAAAAAAGTTTCAGTATTTGAGTCCGATTTTACCCCATTTTCCATTAAATATCCTTCATACTGACCGCGGATTATCTCCGCTTCGGAAACTAATTTAGTTTTTTCAAGTACCTTTTGGCGCACGCGATGTATTTCTCCGTTAGACTTTGACGGATCTTCCATGGCGATAAGGGCCAGCATCTGTAGCATATGATTCTGCCCCACGTCCCGAAGCATGCCGACACCGTCAAAAAAGGAGCCTCTTTTTTCTACTGTTTTGGCATAATGAAAAATAATGCGAATCTTCTCAATATTTTCTTTGTTCCAAGTCGGCTCTAAAGAACTGTTGGAAAAACGAAAGGTTAGAATATTTTGGAGTATTTCCTTGGCCATATAATGGTCTATGCGGAATATTTGGGACTCGTCAAAAAGCTCGCCCAGCATCGCATCCAGCCGTTCGGCGTCTTTGATATCTTTGCCGAACGGCTTCTCCACCAAAACCCGCGTCCACTTCTCTTCTTTGTCTGAAACATCCGGCGCGCAAGGCACGGTTAGCCCAGCAAGAGCTATGTTTTTAAAAATAACTTCATAAAGAGATGGTGGCACAGCCAAATAAAAAAGTTTATTCGTGCAGAATCCTTTTTTATAATCTTCTGCTGATAATTTTTCTCCTAAACTTTTAAAACTTTCGAGATTTTCCAAATCTCCCCGTATATATTTCAAACAAGAAAGAAAATCCTGAATCTTTTTTGTTTCAGGATTTTTGTTTTTCAAAAAAATCGCATCCTTAGTTAAGTCTTGAAAATCAGAATCGGTAAGAGGCTTTCGGGCAAAACCAATAATGTTCAAATCGTTAGGCAACAGCCCCGTAGAGAACATATTGAATAGAGAGGGGGCGAGCTTTGACTGATATAAATCCCCAGTTGCTCCAAAGATTACAAGTGTTAATGGATTTTGCATGCCTTTATTTTACACTTAAAAACTAAAAATGCTATAATCAAAGTATGGACGGACTACAATGGTCAGCATTAGAATACGAGGAAAAAGAAAGAAGCAAAGATTGGTTCTGGGCATTTGGAATTATCATAGTAACTAGTTCTATCGCTTCAGTTATTTATAGCAACTACTTTCTGGCCGTACTCCTTGTGTTAAGTGGAGTATTGCTTGGATTTTTTGCTATTAAAAAACCGGATGAAATTTCTTATGAGTTAACTGATAAGGGGTTAAAAATTTTAGACAGGCTTTACCCATACAAAAATATAAAATCTTTCTGGGTGCAGATGGGTTCATTTACGGCAAACAGGGAGTTAAAATCGAAACTTTTCATAAAATCCGAAAGAGCTTTTATGCCTGTTATCTCGATACCCATAGAGGACGCTTTGGCAAATCAAATTCGCTCAATTCTACTTGACAAAAATGTTCTTGAAGCTGAAATGAAAGAGCATGTTTCTGAAAAAATAATGGAAATTCTAGGATTTTAATTTTGAATTTATTAAAAAAATTGCTACTCTCTAAATACTGCCTTCATCGTTCAATGGATAGGACGTAACTTTGCGGAAGTTAAAATGTAGGTTCGATTCCTACTGAGGGCACAAAAACGAAGTTTTTGTGAGCCGGAGCGCGACGGCGCGAGACAGGGTCGGGAGATTTTTCAGCAGAAAAATACTTGTGACTAGAAACTTGACTTTTATACCTAAAAGTGCTATACTGTAAGGATGGATAAAATAATCAAATTGGGTGGAATAATCGTTGCAGGAACTATATTATTTGGTTCTATGCCTTTTGCTCTGTACGCATACAATACATCTGTTACCACCAACAACGCAACTTACATTACCCCTACCAGCGTTACCCTAAACGGTTTTGTTAGTGGAGGCAATTTTACGCCAAACGCTTCGACGAATGCTTGGTTTGAGTATGGCACAGATATTAGCCTTGGCAGCTCTACCTTCATGAACGCATCTAGTTTTTATTACGGGCAAAGTGGCAATTATAGCGCTAATATTTTTGGACTTACTCCAAACACGACTTATTACTTCCGAGCAATCGCGCAAAATACACAGTCAAGAGTCTATGGAAACATATCTTCGTTTACAACTAAGCTCTCTGGCGCCGGCAACGTAGACAGTGATGCTAATTCTGCTCTGCTTGCTGCCACCACAGAGCCTGCAACTTTTGTGGAGGGTCGTAGTGTGCACTTAAACTCTTTAGTCAGAAATAATACAAACTACCCTTCGAACACTTATTTCGAATGGGGAACAAATACCAATTTAAGCAACAAAACTACCGTAGTGCAAACTGGAGCATTCGTGGCTATCAAGCATGCAGATTTGCTTACTGGGCTTTCCCCCAGCACAACTTACTATTTCCGCGCTGTTATAGAAAATTCTTTCGGGAAAAGTACTGGCTCTATTTTGAATTTTGTTACCAGTGCTGAAATAATCAAAAATTCAACGGAAAAAAACGCAAGCGGCAGCACCACTTTGAATAATAAAGAAAATACTGCGGATACAGAAAAATCCTTAGGGTCTAGCCTTGGGGCAAGTCTAGGAGCAAATGTGCTTAACTCTGGCTCTTTCTTGCCGGTTAATATCTTCGGCTGGCTTCTACTAATTATCCTTACCCTCGTGCTTGTGCTTCTCGGTCAGCATCTTTACAGTAAATTCACAGAAAAAAAGGAAGAGAAACACCTCTAGAAAAAGTATGTTATATTGTTGATATGCGAAAAACTATCAACAAAACAAAGTTGTACATCATCAAGCACAAGGTAGTTTGTGTTTTTGTTTTGCTTGTTCTAGCGACAATAGGATATTGGGGATATAAAAAATTCACAAGCACCGCAGGGGAAATCCGTTATGTCACAGCCAAAGTAGAAAAGGGCGCCATTGTTGTTTCTGTTTCGGGTAGCGGTCAAGTTTCTTCCTTAAGTCAAGTAGATATAAAAGCCAAGGCCTCTGGAGATGCTATCTATTTGGCAGCGAAAGATGGAGAGCGGATAGGCATGGGCGGACTGGTAGCCAAGCTTGATACTAAAGACGCAGAAAAATCTGTGCGTGACGCGGAAGTGAACTTGGAGTCCGCTAAAATTACACTAGAAAAATTGAAAATTGAAAAATCTTCAGAAAACATGAATGCCGACTTGGCTAAAAGTTATGATGATGGCTTCAACACTGTTTCCAATGTATTTCTTGACCTGCCTGATATTATAACGGGCATGAATGATATGTTTTTTAAATCTACCATAAATACCAGCCAGTCAAATACAGACTGGTATGAGGGACAAGTCTCTTCGACTGACCGTGAAAAAGTTGCCTTGTTTAAGAAAAATTTTAGTACTTCTTATGCTATTGCCCGCAACTCTTACGATAAAATCTTAGAAAATTATAAAATAATTTCCAGAACTGCCAGTGGAGAAATTATAGAAACTTTGATTCTGAATACTTACAACACTGTCAAGCTGGTATCCGATTCGATAAAAAATGCAAAAAATTACGTGGATTTTGTGGTTGATTCGTTGAGTAATCTAAATCATGATATTCCAGTCATTATTAATACCCACAAAACAAATTTGAATGCTTACACCAGCAAAGCCAATTCTAATTTATTAAGTCTTTTAGATATTAAAACGAGCATTAAGAGTTATAAAGACGCTTTCTATAACGCTGACTTAGACATAAGGTCTTCAGAACTATCTCTGAAGCAAAAAGAAAATTCCCTGCAAGATGCTAAAGATAAGTTGGCGGACTACTTTATTCGCGCGCCTTTTGCGGGCACTGTAGCTAAAATTAATATCAAAAAATCAGATAGTATTGCCTCTGGTACAGTAGTGGCAACACTTATTACCGAAAGTCAGCTGGCTGAAATTTCTATGAATGAAGTTGACGTAGCAAAAATAAAAATAGGGCAAAAAACCAAACTTACCTTTGATGCGATTCCAGACCTCGGTATAACAGGTGTTGTGGCAGACATAGATGCTATCGGTGCTGTGTCCCAAGGAGTGGTAACCTACATTGTAAAAATAAGTTTTGACACCCAAGACGACAGAGTAAAATCCGGAATGAGTGTAACGGCAGCTATTGTCACGGACACGAAAGATAATGTTTTGATAGTTCCAAACAGTGCCATAAAGTCCCAAGCTGGTAAAAGTTATGTGGAACAAAAGACGCCGGTCTCTGTCAGAATTCCAGTAGAAACTGGCATCTCAAATGATACAGCAACGGAAATAATCTCTGGGCTCAAAGAAGGCGACGAAATAATTACTAGAAGCATCTCTGCCGCTAGCAATACTCCGACAGCGCCAAGTATTTTTGGCGCTAGCGCCCCTGCTAGCAGGGGTGCTAGCGGAAACGTAAGGTTGCAAACCAGATAGAGCCTTAGACTCTATCTGGAAATATATGCTTGAAGTAAAAAATATTACCAAGACCTATAAAACAGGAGACGTTGAGTTTCAAGCCCTAAATGGCGTGTCCTTTACAATTAATGACGGAGAATTTGTGGCTATTATGGGGCCGTCAGGCTCCGGCAAGTCAACTTTGATGCATATATTAGGAGCGCTTGATACTCCGACAGCCGGAACATACTTACTAGACGGACGGGATGTTTCCATTCTATCGGATGATGAGCTTGCAGACATAAGAAGAGATAAAATCGGTTTTGTTTTTCAATCTTTCAACTTATTACCCAGAACAACGGTGCTTCGAAATGTAATGTTGCCTTTAGTATACGCCGGCATACAAGGCATCGAGCGAGAAAAGAGAGCTAAAAGTGCGCTCTTGGGAGCCGGATTAGAAGAAGCTCATTTCGAGCATAAGAGTAATCAAATTTCCGGCGGTCAAATACAGCGCGTGGCCATAGCGCGGGCATTAGTAAATAATCCATCTCTTATTCTGGCTGACGAGCCTACGGGAAATCTAGATTCGAAAACAGGAGAAATTGTGATGGGCACATTTCAAAAATTAAACAAAGAATTTGGTCGCACTATAATTTTAATCACACATGAACAAGAAGTGGCCGAACATGCCGATAGAATACTTTTTATAAAAGATGGGAAATTAGTTGAAGACAGAAAAATCAGATGAAAATAACAGATATACTAAATGAAACTTACAGTGCTCTCTCGGCCAACAAGGCTCGCTCCAGCCTCACTATGCTCGGTATTGTCATTGGTATCGCTTCGGTGATAGCCATGGTCTCTATTGGCAATGGCGCCAAGGCTTCTATCCAATCAAGCATTGAGAGCCTTGGTTCAAACCTCCTGACCATTCTCCCAGGGGTGGTCCAGCCGGGGCGGGGCATCGTGTCCTCTGGACGAGGGGGAGCGCAAACTTTAAAAAATGAAGATGTCGACGTCGTGCGAGCCATAGACGGCGTAGAAGCTGTTTCTCCCGAATCTTCCAGTAGATTTCAAATTGTAGCGAGCGGAAATAATACTAATACCACCGTGACCGGAGCAGTGCCGGATTATATGAATGTCCGCAATATATCCATAGCTAATGGAAGTTTTATTTCAGAGGCAAATCAGAGAGGCCTCGGCCGGCAGGCAGTCCTTGGAGCCACAGTAGCCAAGGATTTATTTCCTGACTTGAGTTCTGAAGACATTCTGGGTAAAACTATCCGCATTAATAAAGTTAACTTCAATGTTATTGGAGTGCTGGCTACTAAGGGCGGAGCCGGATTTTCCGGACCGGATGATATGGTTTTCGTTCCTCTTTCCACGATGCAAAAAATTCTCTCCGGAGCAGACTACCTTTCCATGATGGCAGTCTCTGTGACTGATAAAAATCAAATGGCTATGGTAAAAGAACTGGCGAATATCGCGCTTCTTAATAAACACGATGTAGACGAAGCAGACTTTTCAATAATTTCGCAGGAAGATATCTTGGGTACTTTGACGACCGTCATTGACACATTCACATTATTTCTCGCGGCCATTGCATCGATTTCGCTTCTTGTCGGTGGAATAGGAATTATGAATATGATGCTCACCACAGTGACCGAGCGCACCAAAGAAATTGGTCTCCGAAAAGCAATCGGGGCAAAAAGGCGCGACATTAGCTCCCAATTTTTAGCTGAAGCTGTCATGCTCACATTCATTGGAGGCTTCATTGGAATAGTACTAGGGTGGCTGATATCTTTCATAGTCACTTCTACGGGCATAGTGGCCACAGAAGTGACGCTCTTTTCGGTCATACTCGCTTTCGGCGTATCAACTCTGATTGGAATTGTCTTCGGCTACTACCCTGCTCGCCGAGCAGCAATGCTTAACCCTATAGATGCCTTGAGGTACGAATAAACAATACTGCAATATGACTAATTACTCGATTCGCATAAATAAATATCTGGCTGATAAAAAAATCAGTACTAGGCGTGGCGCAGACGAACTGGTAAAAGAAAAAAAAGTTTTTATTAATGGAAAACTGGCAGTACTTGGGTCTAAGGTAAGTGAAAAAGATATTGTTGAAGTACGAGGAGTCAAACAAAAAGAATATTTATATTTTACTTACAATAAACCTATCGGAATAGAAACAAATTCGCCTAGAGAAGGCCTTTTCCCATTGGGTAGATTAGACAAAAATTCTCATGGGCTATTAATTTTGACAAATGATGGCAGAGTTACTGACCAGTTCTTAAATCCAAAATATTTTCACGAAAAAGAATACTTAGTTAAAACAAAAGAAAAACTCCGCTCGAGTTTCAAAACGAAAATGGAAGCAGGAGTAAACATAGAGGGCTATGTGACAAAAAAATGCACAATCAAAATACTAAACGAAAATACTTTTAGAATAATATTAACTGAAGGCAAGAAACACCAAATACGCAGAATGTGCGCCAACCTTTTTCAAGAAGTAGCAGATTTGAAACGCGAGAGAATTATGAACATAAAACTAGGCAATTTAAAGCCGAACGCTGTGCGAGAAATAAAAGGCGAGGAACTAGCTATTTTTTTGAAATCGCTAAACTTGACAAAATAGGTGCTTTTATGCTATACTTGTAAGACAAAGTAGGTGCAAGAAGAGTAACATAGAGTCGATTTCTTAAGCTAACCCATTTGTATTTAACAACTAAACAAAAAATCAAATCAATGACTGGTACAATAAAAAGACTCACTGATAAAGGTTTCGGCTTCATAACAGCAGAAGGGCTACAGAAGGATTTATTCTTCCACAGCAATTCTCTTGTTGGCGTAACCTTTGACGAGCTCAAAGAAGGTGATGCTGTTTCTTTTGAAACAGAGGAATCACCAAAAGGACTTAATGCTACGAATGTACAACGCGTTGCGTAATTCGTTCTAAAACTAAAAAGCCCCCCAACTAAACATTGGCGGGGCTTTTTAGTTTTTACTGGCTAAATTCTTCTCCTTTTGCCCATTTTTTTAGCGTATCATAGCTCTCTTCCCCGCAAATCCATTTAGTAGTTTTTGTATTATAGAAAAAAGGCACACCGCCGCACATGTCTTTGTCTAGCTCGAGCAGACGCTTTTCATTTTCTTTATTGTGCCAGACTTCGAGGCTTTCTACTTTTATCCCCTCTTCTTTTTCCAATCGTTCCACCAGCACATGCATACTCACGCAATGCGGGCATTCAGTTCCATAAAATTCAAGAAGGTTACTCATCTTACTTAACTAACCTTGATAGACGAGCTTTCTTGCGGGCGGCGTTGTTCTTTTTTATCACCCCTTTGCCTGCTGCCTTGTCTATTGCTTGAAAAGCAGAACTTAGCATTTTTAGACCTTCAGCTTTGTCTTTTTTGGCAATTTTCTCGATTTTCTTGATAAGTTCTTTCATCACTTTTTTGCGTCCGTCGTTAAAAGCCTTCTTGCGCAGAGAGCCACGAATTGCTTTTTTGGCTGATTTTGTTATTGGCATGTATGCAATTTAGCAGAAAAAACAAAAAAGAGCAAATATGCTATGATTAATTCATGATTGGCAGTATTAAAGGAAAAATAAACTTCAAAACCGAAAAATATATTATCGTGGATACGGCTGGTGTAGGTTATAAAATAAACATATCTCCCGACACTTTGTCTAAGGCTAAAAAAATTGGTGAGGAAATCTCTCTCTGGATCCACACCCACGTACGAGAAGATGCCATAGATTTGTATGGCTTTTCAGATCACCAAGAATTGGAATTCTTTGAAATGCTCATTAATGTATCTGGGATTGGTCCGAAGGGAGCACTCACAATTTTAGGAGTTGCTTCAATAGAGACATTGCGTAAAGCTATAGGCACTGGAGACATCTCTTACCTCACAAAAATATCCGGCATCGGCAAGAAAACTGCCGAGAAAATTGTAATTGAACTGCGAGACAAGGTTGGCAAAGAAAAAGAAGGGTCTTCTCTCCAGGGAGAGCTTGATGCCATGGAAGCTCTCAAATCTTTAGGCTATTCTCAAAGTGAAGTGCGGGAAGCACTGAAAAAAATTGCTCCTGACTTGGATACAAATAAAAAAATTAGGGAAGCGTTGAAAGTGTTGGGGAAAAGTAGCTCTTAATTCCCTGTGCTGTCAATTTAGCCATGTCTTTATACGCCTGATGACGAGTAGATTTAGTGCGGAATTTTTTCTCATATATATAACCATACTCTATAAGTATGGAGCGAACAGTCTCTCTTAGAGAGCTATTGGAACCTAGGGCTATAAGCGTCTGATCCGGCACTAGACCAGCTCTTTCTTTCTCATAGTTACTAACCACGTATTTCTCCTTTAGTTTTGTAAAAACATTCTGCGCCAAATCTTTGCTTTCTTTCGCATTTACCATTTGTTCTTCTGGAATGTATAAATTAAACCCCCAATATTTTCCTATCGTCCATTTATTGGGTCTAGGGTAGTCATTAAAATGGATATGAATCATGGCATCTATTTTATTTTCATTTGCCCATTTATTGAACCCATACAGTAGAACGGCTCCACCTTTACTTACTACGTTGTGCGGAGGATTTGGTTTTTTAATGAAAATTCCGCTAATGATTTTCCCCAACATATCTGCTTTGGCATTTTCTTTAAAAGCTAAAATTTCATCTTCTTGTGTGGTAAAGTAATCCTCAAATTCTTTAGTGTACCCTCCCCATTTGCGAGTTATATAAACTTCAAATCTCTTATCTTTTTTCAAGATATTAAAAAGCTCTTGCGCTAGGCTAAGATTCATGTCTGCTTCTTTTATATTGCCATACTGTGCGCCCCAGACTTCATCATCATGACCAGGAACAAGTAATATTTTTATAGGTGCTTCTGCATACGCAAAAAAAGTAGGAGTAAGTAAGAAAGTAAAAAAGAGTATGAATAAGACTTTTCGCATAGTATGATTGTAGCATGCCAGAATTACCAGAAGTAGAAAATTTAAGACTGGGACTTGTGCGCGTAATAGTGGGTCAGAAAATCCTTGGAGTAACGGTCACCAAACCCAAGTTAGTCTCCAGTAAGGGAACTCTGCGTGTGGCGTCTCATGGAAAAAAAGATGAATTTTTAAAAGGACTAAAGGGAGAATACTTTATCGGGGTGGAACGGCGAGCTAAAAATCTAATCTTTGTGTTAAGCCACGGAAAAATAATCTTGGCTCATTTGAAAATGTCCGGTCAGTTTGTTTATCAGGCTTCGGACAATAAGAAATCGGTGATGGGAGGACATCCGATAGAACTTTCGGAGACAAAACTGCCAAATAAACATTCACATATAATTTTTAAACTCGAGCATGGAACTCTCTATTACAACGATACCCGTATGTTTGGCTACCTTCTATATTATAAAAATGCGAAATTATTTGAAAATGAGAATCATTTCAAATTACTTGGTTTGGAGCCACTATCATCTAAATTTAGTCCAAAATATTTTGGAAGTGAGCTCAAGAAAAAGAAAGGTAAAATAAAAGCTGTCTTAATGGACCAAAAAATAGTTACTGGTCTTGGCAATATTTACGCAGACGAAAGTTTATTTGAGGCACATATACGGCCGGACAGAAGTGCGTCTTCCTTATCTCTCTCTGAAGTAGATAGACTTTATAAAGCTATCATAAGAATTATTCGCCGAGCGATTAAAGTCGGTGGCTCTTCTGTTGCTACTTATAGACTTCTAGACGACACCAGAGGCAACTATGCCAGAGAACATAAGGTTTATGGTAAAGCAGGCAAAAAATGTGTGAACTGTGGCAAGCAACTTGAGAAAACAACTATCGCTGGCAGGACAACAATATTCTGCCCCCGCTGTCAAAAGTAAAAAAACAAAGAAAAGGTTTTTAAAGGGGTTTCGAAGCTGACGAGCTGAGAACTTCAGGATTTTTCAAGCTTCGAAAAATCCGTACCGACAAAAATCTTATTCTTTGTTTTTTTATAAATTAAGAATTCTAAATAATGCTATCCCGAATGCAACGGAAACGTTGAGTGACTCTTTTTTGCCTTTCATGGGAATTTCAGCAATGACGTCGCACTTTTGCAAAACATTTTTGGGTATTCCGGTTACTTCCGGACCAACAATGAAAGCATTTTTGTTTTTTAACTTTACTTTTTTGTAATCAACTGATTTTTCGTCCTGCTCTATGGCAATTATGAAACATTTTTTCTTCTTTAGTTTTTTTAGAAGCGGAATAATATTTTTCTTTTGCTCCCAAGACACATACTCCTCCGCACCAAGGGCTGATTTGGCTAAATCTCTCCTTTTCCTGCCAAATCTGTCTAACGGAGTAGGAGTATAGCCGGTCAAATATATTTTATCTATCCCAGCCGCATCGGCAGTGCGAAACATCGCGCCGACATTTTGTACGCTTCGCACATTATGAATTATTATTATATTCTCTTTTTTCATTTAAAAAAATTCTTGGCTCGCACATTTTTATGATACGCTATGGCGAACCTGTGCGCTTCGCTATTCGCAAGCAAAATTTCTCTTTTATATTTTACAGCAAAATTTTTGTTACCTAAAATGTCTTTGGGTTTATGTCTTTCATCTTTTAAAACCGAAACTACTGGAACATCTATATTTAATAAGGCTAGAATGGATTTGGTAACATTGATTTGGGCTGTACCCCCATCTACCACAATCAAATTTGGATACGGCCATTCTGTATGAGCCAAACGGCGCTCTAGAACTTCTTTTAAAGCTCCTGTGTCATTCACTCCAGCTTGCGTTCTTATTTTAAATTTCTTGTATTCACTCTTTGCTATCTCACCATTTTCTAATACTGTCATAACTCCCACCATATTTTTACCACTCATATGGGCGATATCGTAGGCTTCAATTCTAGTGAAACTCATGTGAATTTTTTGTCCCCGAGGGTCCCGCTTTGAGCCCAGAGCGCCCAAAGAAGGGCGCAGGGGCAAAAAATTTGCATGAGTGAAACTCTCATTTTTCATTAGAGCAATATCATTTATGTGTTTTAGGGCAAAAATTTGCCTTTTTACTTCTCCTGCTTGTTCAAATTCTTTATTCTTTGCATATGAAATCATCTCTTTTTTAAGATTTGAAATAATTTTTTTCTTTTTGCCTTGTAAAAACAATTTTAAATTTTTTATATTACGAATATATTCTTCAGTATTTGCCGGAGTTGGGTGGATTTGTTTATAAAATTCTAAATTAGCTTTTTTGCTTGAAGCTTCATCTATAAAAGGAAATATTTTTCTAATAATTTGCAATGCGGTTTTTAGTTGAGATCCATTCGTATACGGTCCAAAAAAAGATCCTTCATAATTTTTCAATTCTTTGCCTCGAACAACCAAAACTTTAGGAAGTTTATCCTTAGTTATACAGACATAGTTAAAACTTTTATCGTCTTTTTCTCGGGTATTGTAGTATGGTTGATGTTTTTTTATAAACTGTGCTTCCAGAATTAATGCTTCCAGCACGCTGTCAGTTTCCTGCCACTTAACCTTCTCGGCCTTATAAAGCATATCTACCAGAAGTGGTCCTCTAGTTTCAACTAGGTTTTTTCCAAAATAACTTTTTACTCTATCTTTTAAAGATGTGGCTTTACCAATATATAAAATCTGTTTTTCTTTTAGAAAAAAATAAACTCCCGGTTTATTTGGTAATTTATTTTTTTTAAAATAATTTATTTGCATAATTTATTTTCTTAAGGCTTTCTTCAAATACTTACCAGTATAACTCTTTGTATTATTAGCCACTTCTTCCGGTGTGCCTTTGGCCACCAGATTACCGCCATTTACCCCCCCTTCAGGCCCAACATCTATTATATAGTCAGAGCTTTTAATTATATCTAGGTTGTGCTCTATAAGCACAACAGTGTTGCCATGTGAGACTAGTTTATTCAAAACTTCCAGAAGTTTTTGCACATCATCATAGTGAAGTCCGACCGTCGGTTCGTCAAGTAGATATATGGTCTTTTCTGTGTGTGGCCGATATAGTTCGCTAGAAATTTTTACACGTTGCGCTTCGCCACCAGAGAGAGTAGTAGCACTTTGACCGAGCTCCAGATAGCCAAGCCCCACGTCAAAAAGAGTTTGCAGTCTGTCTGCTATTGCCGGAATGTCTTTAAAAAATATTAAACCGTTTTCTACAGTCATGCGAAGCACTTCATAAATATTTTTCTTCTTATATTTCACGGTTAAAGTTTCTTTGTCGAAACGTTTACCATTACAAACATCACAAGTAACATACACTGTTGGCAAGAAATGCATCTCCACCGCTATCTCCCCATTGCCTTCACAAGCTTCACAGCGACCACCTTTTACGTTAAAAGAAAAGCGATTGGCTTTCCACCCGCGTAACCGGGCTTCTTCAGTAGTGGCGAAAATATCTCGAACATGAGTAAACGCTCCTGTATAAGTGGCCAAGTTGGAGCGTGGGGTCCTGCCTATGGGTGACTGGTCTATCAGAATTACCCGAGACAAATATTCCGTGCCGGAAAAAGAACTGCAATTAAAAACTTTCGCTGTGCGATATTTACGTTCGTAGCGTGCTTGAAGGTTTTTGTAGAGAATTTCATACATAAAAGAGCTTTTGCCGGAGCCAGAAACACCGGTAATAGAAGTCATCACGCCCAAAGGAACTTCCACATTTAAATTATTTATATTAAAAATCTTTCCTCCGGCAATGCGCAATACTCCTTTGCTTCCTCGACGCTTTTTAGGAGTTTCTATTTTCGTTTCCCCTCGCAGATAGGCAAGTGTTCTGGAACTACTAAAGTTTCGCTTAGTAGTTAGCAAATCCTCGATGTAGCCAGAGGCTACAACCTCTCCGCCATGTATCCCTGCCTTTGGACCAATATCTACAATATAATCAGAGGCATAAATAGTATCTTCGTCGTGTTCCACAATTAAAATTGTATTTCCTAAATCACGCAGATTTTGCAATGTTTTGATTAATCGGTCGTTGTCACGCTGATGTAGCCCAATGGTAGGCTCGTCCAGCACATATAGCGCCCCGACGAGCCTGGAGCCAAGCTGGGAAGCTAAACGTATACGCTGGGCTTCTCCGCCGGAGAGAGTGTTGGCCTTACGGGAGAGCTGCAGGTAGTCTAATCCGACATCCAGCATAAACTGGAGCCGCGCTTCTATTTCTTTGACTACTGGCACAGATATTTCTTTCTCCTGTTCAGATAGTTTTAGATTTTTAAAAAAATCATGCGCATCTTTTATGGAAAGCGAGGCGAGATCTAAAATATTTACTTTTTTATTTTTTGCAGAATTTTGTAAAAATACATTCAATGCTTCAGGGCGAAGTCGGGCGCCATGACAAGCTTCACATGGCTCATCACCCATAAAATATTTGGAGCCAAGACCATTGCAAGACGGACAGGCGCCATAGGGAGAGTTGAAAGAAAAAAGCCGTGGCTCGACTTCTGGGAAAGAGAAGCCATCATTCTTGCAAGCAAACTTTGCGGACATGATAAACTCCTCTTCGTTTATTTTAATAGTAACCAGATTGTCGGATTCAATTAAAGCCCGTTCAATTGCTTCAGAAAGACGCATGCGTAATTCTTCTTTTTTTAATCCATCAACCATAAAACTATCCACCAAAACCTCAATATTATGGGCTTTATTTTTTGATAAAGTAATTTGCTCTCGGAGTTTTTTCATTGTTCCATCTAGTCTAATCTCGGAGAAACCTTTGCCGAGCAAGTCATACAAAAGCTGGTAATACTCTCCTTTCCTCCCTCGCACTACTGGAGAAAAAATAGAAACAAAGGAATGGGTTTTGATTTTATTTAAAATAAAATTTAAAATCTCTTCGTTGGAAAGTTTTTTAATTTCCTCTCCGCATGAGGGACAGTGTGGATGCCCGATACGGGCATACATAACGCGCAAATAGTCGTAAATTTCTGTGATCGTCGCCACTGTGGAACGCGGATTATTGGATCGAGACTTTTGGTCAATGGAAATAGCCGGAGATAATCCGGTAATCTCATCCACATCAGGCTTAGGCATTTGATTTAAAAATTGGCGAGCATAGGAAGAAAGCGACTCCACATAGCGCCTCTGTCCTTCGGCAAAAATGGTGTCAAAAGCAAGGGAAGATTTCCCAGACCCAGACACGCCAGTAATTACCACCATTTTATTTCTTGGCATTTCCATGTCAATATTCTTGAGGTTATGAGTCCGTGCCCCCCTAACCCTTATTTTGTCTATGTTTTTCTCTTTATTCATAAACTTAAAATCACCCCCACTTGCCTGTAGGGGGTGCTTATCAATCTATAATCTATCATGCTAAGATTTTTTCTCCAAACGGAGACGGAGCACTCCAATTTCGTCCCGTAGTATTGCCGCAGTTTCGAAATCTAATTCTTTTACCATTTTATTCATTTCTTTCTCTTTTATTTTTATTATTTCCGATAAAGATTTATCAAGTACTTTAAAATCTAGAGCCAATTCTGCGTTAACAATTTTACCGTGCTCACTTTCGAGCTCTTCAGTAATATCTTTTATCTTTTTCATTATAGTCTTTGGAGTAATGCCATGCTTCTTGTTATAGGCCAGCTGAATATCTCGGCGGCGTTTCGTCTCCCCTAGTGCTCGTTTCATCGAACCAGTTAAAATATCTGCGTATAAAATAACCTTGCCTTCACTGTTGCGCGCCGCGCGGCCGATAGTTTGAATGAGTGATGTTTCCGAGCGCAAAAATCCTTCTTTGTCGGCATCCAAAATACCAATGAGTGCCACTTCTGGCAAATCAAGTCCTTCGCGCAAGAGATTCACGCCAACCAAGACATCAAATTCACCTTTGCGAAACTGGGTAAGAATTTTTATTCTCTCCATTGTTTTAATATCGCTGTGCAGATACTCGGCTTTAATTTTCTTGTCTTTCAAGTATATAGACAAATCTTCTGCCATCTTTTTGGTAAGAGTCGTGGCTAAAACACGAAAACCTTTTTTAATTGTTTTTTCCGTTTCGATAATAAAATCATATATCTGCCCCTTGTATTTACTTTTATCGCTTACAGGACGAACAATAGTCTCTGGATCTACCAGACCAGTCGGGCGAATTATTTGCTCCACCACTTGCTCGCTTTGGCTGCGCTCTTGTTCGCTCGGTGTCGCGCTGGTATAAATTACCGGACCAACGCGTTCTTTAAATTCTTCATATTTCAGTGGTCTATTATCTTTGGCTGAAGGCAAGCGAAAACCATACTCCACAAGGGTATTTTTGCGTGAAGCATCTCCAGCATACATTCCTTGAAGTTGAGGTAGAGTGACATGTGATTCATCAATAATAGTTAAAAAATCAGCGCTTTTACCTATGTGTGGGAAATAGGAAAGTAGTGTTTCTGGCGGCTCACCTTCATTTTTACCAGACAAATGCCTAGAATAATTTTCTATGCCACTGCAGTAGCCTATTTCTTTTATCATTGCCAAGTCGTAATTGGTCCTACGTTTTATTCTATCGGCTTCGAGCAATTTTTTTTCTTTTTTAAACTTTTTTAGCTGGGTTTGTAATTCTTTTTTTATATTTATCAACGCTTTTTTCTTTTTTACATCTTCAGTAATGAAATGTTTTGCTGGAAAAATAAAAATATCTTTTTCTTTCGATATAATATGCGAAGAAACAGGATCAACTTTTGTTATTTTTGAAATTACTCCGAAAGAGAGCTCAATTTGATACATTACAGTCTCTGACACTGGCATAAATTCTACTTTGGAACCTATGGAGCGAAAAGTCCCCGGAGTTAAATCAGCATTGGTGCGTTCAAAATGAATAGCAATCAACTTTTTCATTAAAGTCAGCCTGTCCATCTTCATACCAACTTCAAGCTTAAGATTTACTTTTTCATATTCCTCCGGAGACCCCAAACCATAAATACAAGATACCGAGGCAACAATGATTACATCCGGACGAGTAAGCAGTGCCTGTGTCGTGGCATGACGAAGCATATCTATTTCTTTATTTATAGAAGCGTCTTTTTCAATATATGTATCCGATACGGGCATATAGGCCTCCGGCTGATAGTAGTCATAGTAAGAAACAAAATAATGCACAGCGGCATCTGGAAAAAATTCTCTAAATTCTTGCGCCAGCTGGGCGGCCAGAGTTTTATTGTGCGCTATCACCAGTGTCGGCTTATTGAACTGTGCAATAACGTTAGCCATAGTGAAAGTTTTGCCTGTTCCTGTAGCTCCAAGAAGTGTTTGCCTTTTCATTCCCTTTTTGAGACCTTCTACAAGCTTTGAAATAGCCGCTGGCTGATCTCCCGCTGGTTGAAAGGGGTTATGTAATTTAAAGATATTTTTAGACATACTACAGTGCGCCCGGTTGGGATCGAACCAACGACCTTATCCTTAAAAGCAATCTAGGCATAAGATTTCTCCAGAAAACGCATATAATCTATAACTAAAATCTCATTTGGGTCCAAAAAACAGGTAATAACGAACGACCTGTTCTCCAACTAACAACTTCAAGTAAAATTCTCCACAATTGATACTTATAATTTATAAAATTACTCGACTCCTGCATCAATTGTGGCAGAATTACTTTAAAATATCAAATTGATATTTTTGCAATATCTTCTCTCATATCTTCAGGTCTCATTGATCTTTCGTACTTCATTGTCATTCTTATATCAATGTGCCCCATCAGTTTCTGTATCTTGAAAGCACTCGTATCATTCTCAGCTAATTTACAGGCAAATGTATGACGAAATTGATGCAGGTGGAATTTTATACCAGATTTATTTACAAGCGCCTGGACCCAATGTTTAAGACCTTCGTATGTTAATCCGCTATCATCTCTATTAGAAACAATCAAATGTTCTGTTCTCAAATCACGAATTTTTACCTCTTTTAAATAATCTTTCAAATGTAAAAGTAGTGTTGGATGCATTCGAAGAATCCTTGTATTTCCTGACTTGGAAGTTTCTCCTCTTATAGTTATTTCTTCTTTTTCTATATCGATATCTCTCAGTTGAAGCGCAACTAATTCACCTTTTCTTAATCCGCAATATAAAAGCAAGCTCACCATCATAATATCTCTTCGGAGAGTAAAAGAATTAATGTAGCATCTGGTAATTGCAGAATATATTTTATGGATTTCTTCATCTTTCAGTCTACGAAAATCATTATAAGTAACCCTTGGGCGCTTGATATCTTGAAGTGGATTCGAATTTATATAGCTTTTTCTTTGTAGCCATATAAAAAACACATTTAATTTATTAAACTGTGTTTTAATTGTTGAATTTTTTACACCACTTCTCAATGTGTCTCTGCCCACAATTCTTATGCGCGTATTAATGCGCTTAAAGAATTCATTTAGCATCCCCGGGGTCAATAATTCTAAAGTAGTAACTTCCGGCATTATCTTTAAAAATAAATTGAAAACATTTCTATACCCTCGTATTGTTTCAGCGCGTAATTTAGCAGAGTAACGACATTCATTTACATAATCTTCAAATAGTTCTCGTAAACTCTTTTCCATAAAGTACCAATTTTGTCATAGGATTTTGGTTGATTTTTAATAATAATTAGGCCGAGAAGGGGATAATATAGTTTTCCTTGTTATTACCCCCAAATGCTAAGCCTATCGGGGCTATACTAGCCCTTTTTATCTATCACGAGATCTTCAAATGACTTGAAAAGCTTTCTGATTTTCTGAGCTGTGTTTTCAACAATGATTGCGATATCTTTCATTTCTTTATCTTTTCCATCTGCTATGTTTAATCTAATCATATGACTTAGAATTTCTTCAAAACAATCTCCAATAGCACGATGGTAGGTATGGTATCCATTTTTAATGGATTGCGTTGGATTTGATTTAATTACCAAGATGTACTGACGATCATCTGCTAATAGCGATATAGTTGATGTTAAGTGTGCTATTAATTTCTGGTCCATATTTTCTATTTAATTTAATTATTAAGAGAAAAAAGACGAGATTCTCAAAAATAGCCCTATATCGACTTTAAAATAGAGACTATTTAGGAGAAATAAACTAAAAAACATCTATATTAAGCTCCTGGTGCTGTTTTAGATGCCTTGAGAAACGATATGTTGTTGTTCTACGAAAATGAAAATAAGCTATTTAAAATGTTTATATGTTGCTGTGTCCATGGTTAATATTTTGCTAATGAAAAATGTTCATGTTGCTGACTTATTTTTCTAATATACTCCTTTTGTTTTATTTGTCAAGAAAAAAGGACTGAATTTAATTCCGAAACACAAATCTATAAGCGCACAGAGTAATACTTCCCTAATTATAGGGAAAATTTCATTTCAACTGGTCCTCCACCATTCCAAGTAGGTAAGCAGATAGATAACGAGTTCGGCGGCCGAATTGGTCCAATAACGTTGAGAAGCATCGTATAATAGCTCCTACCCAGCTAGGTAAGCTGAGTAATGTATATAGAAATCACGAGTCAGGATTAATCTCGGCCGCCGAGGTTGATCATACTACTGCCAACAAATCTCAAGTTTTTCTGAAAAGGTTAAGGTTCAATTACAGATAAGATATTACCAAGCAATTGCCCTGTTGGAACGCTTAAACTTGAGAGTGACTCCACTAATTGGGCGTTGGCATTACCAGGAAGAAGAATTATCTGAATAGTGTTGCCAGAAGCAACATCATTTGTTCCATCATCATCATAAATATCACCTCGCACTTCCACGATAACACTCTGGCTAGGCAGGAGTTTTAATGGGGCAAACGTTGCGCCTATGTCTAAATAATGGGGTTCAATGCTTTCTTCTTTCAACGAATAGGAATAAGAAATCTTAGTTCCATCAACATATAAGGCCACATTACGTAAACTATTAAGATTATCATTATTTGTTTTTAATGTTATACGAAGAGAGCCAAAACGTATCTCTTCATTAAAAGCCTCTAACTTATAACGCGCTAAGACAACATTCGATGCGCCAGCAAGTACTGTGCCAGATGGTGAATCAGTTGATTTGGTTATGGTTAATCTTCCCGGCTCAATCGTGAATGTTGTTGCAATACTACTAATAGGTGTACCTGAAGGTGTTATTTTTTCCTTGGTATCAATTTCTACAACATTTATATCAGAACTATTTCTTAAGGAGAATTGTACTGTACGGCTATTTCCGCTTTTAATATCGCCAGTAAACCTGAAACTCACATTTCCAACACTCAATTTAATTGATGGAAAATCAAAATTGGCATAACCATTAGCATCTACAGAAGAAACGGAAGAAACAAAGTTTTCATTTATGTACAGTTTAAGATTAGAAAATGCACTAGTTTGCGCAGATCCTACATTCCGAAGTTTCAAGGAAGTTATTTCTAAATCTTTTACACCAACAGAGGCTACGGCTTCCCACAGAGTTTGTTCAATAACACCATTCTTGACTAAATTTATATTACCACCATTATGACCTCCTGAAATAAAGGCAAGAGTTCCTATTTCTTTTTTGATTAATATTGTTGCTGGAGGAGTTGGTTTTGTACTAAAAGTAATTTCTTGATTAGCCCAGGCATTATTCGCTAGAGCAGTAATAGATCCTGTATAGGAACGACCAGCATTTAAATCTTTAATCTCCACATAATGAAGAGCGTCAACACCGTTTTTTGATTGGTAAGCAGTTCCATTTAAAAGGAGTTTTGACTCACTTGCCATATTAGTTTGCCAGCTTATATATACAGAGGTTGTTTTAGGATCGATATTTACATTAGAGATAGACAGAGCAGCAGCTTTTGGTTCATTTATAGTTGGAGGAACTACTGGAGAAAGTGGATTGGGCTTATTTTCTTTTCCAGTTTCTTTTGTTTGAGAATTAATTGGGCTAGAAGTTTTCTTAACCGTCGGCTTACTATTTAAAATAACACCCTTCTTTTCCACTGGTTTGATAACCGGTGTTGGCTTTTGCGGCACTTCAACTTTTATTTCCTCGACAGGTATAACTGGTTTTTTATTAAACCAAGAAAATGGGTTCCACCACGATGCTAAAGCAAATTGGGGTGATAAAAATACAATGGAGATAAAAATTATTATTAGTGATTTCTTCATATTTTTTTAATTATTAATTTGGCCCATCAGTATCACAATTAGGGTTACCATATATTTTAACACACTCTGCTCTTTCAGCCGGACTGACATAAGTCGGTTCCCGTAGTCCTATCCAAAAAATTATTATGATTAAGATTATAATTACTATTGTTGTTATTTTCATGTGTTTATTATTCTATTTTTCTAATCCGTGCTTACTTAAGCAACCCTCAAAAGTTCTGCTGTAAAATGATCCAGAAATAGTCGCTTCTTCTCCGCATTCTTTTCTGATTTGTGTTGGCCTATAGGAATACCAGTAAAAGATAAATCCCAAAAAAACTAACATTATTAAAACTATATATTTATATAATCTTATTTTCTCCATAGTTTTTTCTTTGTTTCTAATTTATAAACCCCGGAAGTAGGCAAACAAAAAGCCTGCAGCTAGGTTTAGTAGTCTTTCGACTACAAGTGTCCATTTCTGGCCACTGCTCGCTAAAGCAAATCCTAACTACAGGTTTTTTATGCTTTAGCGAGACTTATTCACCATGCTTTTATTTCTAAAAGTTTAGGTTACTTTCATATTAAGTTATTTATCAATAATACAACCTTTATCTAAAGGTAGCAAACCTTATAATTTCTAGCATCGCTGGGGATTTACTCTAAAGCAGTTTCAAGTCCTTTTTGCGTAATATAGTAAACTGGTTTTTTATGAGACATTTTGGAAATGGAAAGAAATTTTTTCTCCACGAGAGATTTTAAGCTCCTTGTTAAACTAACCTGCCTCTTATCATAGTCCTCATGCAATTTCATTCTTTCTCTCCTGGAGTTTAATAACTCTTTTGCATCCGGAGATAATGAGTTATTTATTAATCTTATAGTCTCTTCTTTTGTTTTCTCGTCAATTGTCCCGGAGTTAAACGCTACTTCTGTTTGGGCCATAAGAAGTATTTTTTGCATTATTTCACCAGATTCTTCTTTTTCTGAGGCATATCGGTAGGGTCTTGGAATCCAATAAATTTTTTCTGTTTTATCTCCAAGACGTCTAGCTATTCTCGCCCTACCAATTCCAAAAAATCTCTTAATGTTAAGTTTCCGAGATTCTTCTTTATATATTTCCAAAATTTGCTTTTGTAGTAAAGATAATCTTTCTTTTGCCATTTAACATTAAGGATACAGCAAAACCAACGAAAAACAAGACATTTTCCCTAGATTTTTTGAAAATTTTTAGAGGTCCTTAATTTGAAAAGGCGAAAATATTCCAAACAACCCCTATCACCTTTTTCATTTTTGGAGCTATGGACAGGCCTGCATACCTAAACCCCATACAGGCAATAGTAAGGAATTATTGATTCCAACTACCCCCCGAATCACTTATTTTAAATACTCAATACCGCACATTAAAACTATTTTAAGTGATAGATGAATCAATATATTTATCTATTTAACCCTATATGGTCGTACTGGGGCACTTTACTAATTTAACTAAAATTATTATGAAAACAACAACTTATAGAAATCACATAGCTTCTCCATTTCAGTTGGCGCCAAAGAAAACATTTACCAAGAAAGATCCGCTTAAAGAAGAATTGCTAAAGAATACAGGAACATTTAACCTTACCGCTATTATTGAAGAAGATATTCAAACATCATCTCAGTTTAAGCATATTCCTGGATTTTTAGGATATATCTGCACTCTCAAGATAGGTAATGAGGTTATAGGAATTGGTAGAGGTTCGGCAATACTAAATCGCATGAACAAATTTGTCGAACGTGGGATAAGATTTGCCTATGGCGCATCTATCGTCGATGCTGTCGTTAGGTCCACAAAAACTCTTGATGCTTTGTATCTCAAAACAAGCGGTCAAGAAAATCCTGGGGTACTAAAAGAAGAAACAGGCGAGATTGATTATACTCCTGAACTAGCTACAGATAAGCAAAAGTCTTATCTCCGAGAACTCATCAATATTAATGTTCTTGACGATAGAGAAAGAGACCAATGGGCTTCGCAAATTGACGAACTCACGAAAGATGAGGCCTCAGAAAAAATACAGTTTTTCATGAGATAATAGTTAACATTAAATGGCGAGGTCATTATTGGCTTCGCCATTTTTTGTTTCAACAATGAATCATTAAACAACTAAACTTTTACCTGTACGGCATTTTCAACTAGTTCAATAAGTTGGCTTGTTTTAAGTAACTCACTTCTTAGTTTTCCTTTGTTTGATATATCTTTAATTGATAAAACTACAGCATAATTTTGGAAAATTGAGTCTTCTGCCATTTCGTTTAAGAGATGGTTTGAAACTGTCATTTGTATACCAATTTGTAAATCTAAGTAACTAAGTCGTCTAATTTTTTTCTTATAATGAATCGTATTAAAATAATTTGATTTATAATTCTCCCAACTGTGAGAAGGAGCCAATGGTTGTACATCCATCTTACCTGTAGGTTTCCCATCTTCCATTTTAGGGAAAACAAGCCCGACTGAACCTTGAAGGTTTGTCATTTTATATTCTTTAAAGTTTGTATTAATTGGCGGATTATATACAAGAGTGAAAGTTAGTTCCACATTCCCCCCAAAAAGATATTCAGGCAATTTTATTATTATTTTTTGTTTTTTTTCTGAAAAATTTATTGCATCTGCGTAAATGATCGTTACCGTATCTTCTGTGTCATCAAACAAAGCCGGTATATATTCAGCCTTACCGAAACCATATGCTCTCTTTACCATATCATCTTCTATTTTTGCTTGTGTAATTCTTGATGTTGAGTGAATAAGCAAAGCTTTAACAAGATTTGCTTTGTTTTGATTAAAAAGTGGTATTTGATTAGAAAGGTTTGATTTTTTAAGATAATCAAGAACGAGAGTAGCAGTTCTGGTAACTAATGGTGCACTTAGACTTGTACCGGTATCTCTACAAAAAATATTATTTTCCATTACATCAACTCCATACTTATTAGTAGAAGCAATCATGTGAGCTGCTTCGTATTTATTTGTGGGATCTTTTTCTACATTTCCTCCATATGCAACTAATTCAGGTTTTTTAATATCGTTACGAAAACCTCCTTTTCTAGTAAAAGGAGAAGGGTAGTCTACCATATCACATATGGTGTCAGCATGATGAACAATTTCAGCAATTGAACCTACTGACAGGGCATTTATGGCATCAGAGGGGGCAGATATGTTGCAAGTCTCATCATTAGTGTTGAATATACGGTTATACCCTAATCCGTAGTTTCCATTTTGATTTCCAACAGCAGCTATAAAAAGAATGTCCTTTTTACTTGAAATACTATCAATTAACGCTGTGGAATCATCTATATCATTCTTTTCATTTATTGGCTCTTTAGAGGCAATTGAAAGATTGTAAAGAGTAACATCAAATTTATTAGTTGATTCTTTAATTGCTTTCATTAAGATATCTGTATCTACAGATATTGAACCATCTCTTTTCTTATTTAGAACTTGTACATCAATAATTTTAGCTACGGGTTCAAGTTTTTCATTCTTAGAGATTTTACTAAAAAAGTTATGCCCAAAAATAAATCTACTAGCAACACTTGTACCATGTTTTTTATCTGCAGTATCTGAACTTGAAAGATAATTAACTGGGTGAACTACAAAAGGATTAATTAGGGGATTATCTATTCCGCTATCAATAAGTACCACTTTTTCATCTGTAAGTAACGGCCCTATTTGCACAGAACCAAAACTTGTATTAGGAGTAGACCTTTGTACAATAAATTCTGGGTTAATCTTTATACGAGCAATATAACCATATGTAGGGTCAGTAAGAAGACTTAAAATATTTTTGATATCAATGTTAGCACGATAAGACATATTACTAATAAAAAATTCTATATCTCTTTTATGCAAATTATCCGGCCCTATTTTCTTAACTATTTCTTTAAATATGTTTTCATATTCTGATAATTTTCTTTCATAATGTATTGTGATAATGCAATCCAACTTTCCTTTATAGTCTCCCTTTATAAGTTCCTGAAGTTGCGTTGATATTCTATTTTCTATAGTTTTATTTTTGTCATAAATTTCAGTTACAGCAAAAACTTGACGAGCGATGTCTTTATTCTTACCACTACCTTGAAATGCATTATCAAATGATGCTAAGCCTGTTATGTTGTTTAATTTTTCAAAATCTTCTGGTAAACCACTTAAGGTAAAAAATATCTCTCCGTTACGCTCTCTTGTTTCGACAATTTCTAAACCAGCCTCAGCCCACAATTTTGTTGGTTCGCTTGATTTTGAAGATGATCTTTCGTCAAGTTTTATCTCAGCATAGTATCGTCTGTCAGCTTTATTATATTTTTTTCTAAAGTTATTAATAATACTATCTAGCGCAGAAATACGCTTCTTGTACTGAGAAGCATAGTAAGTGGGATTAGTTTTAACTTCTTTCTCCCAGTAAGCTTTCCAAAAAGGACCTCCTCCTGTCTTTTTCTCCCTCCTGCTTTTTTCTTTTGGTACAAGTAATGTATACATATTATTTTAAATTATCCCTTAAAGTTGTATACGCTATTCCAGAAATAGATTCAATCTCTCTTAATTTAAAACCAGCATCTTTTAATTCTTGGCTTAATTGATAAGATATTTTTTTTGAAGGTTTTTTTTGAGTATTTTCTGCATTTGCAATTGTTAAATACGATTTTGCCAACATCGCATTTGTAATTTTATCACCCCCAGACATAATAGAATACTTTTTTGCACTTTGAACAATATCAAAAATATCTGAACCATTTAGTCCTTCTGTTATTAACGATACCAAATTAAAATCAACATCATGGGGTGTTTTATCAAAATATAGTTTAAGTAGAAGTTTACGACTTTCCGTATCTGGTAGATCGAATCTTATCTTTAGGGGGAACCTCCTCCATATGGCTTTATCTAGTATTTCATCATGATTAGTCGCACCAATAATTATTGATTTACCAGAAAAAAAATCTATATTTTGTAATAAAACAGTTACAACTCTTTTTAGTTCTCCAAGCTCTTTTTCGTCTGACCTAAACTTAGCGATGGTATCAATTTCATCTAAAAGAAGAACAACGGACTCTTTTGATGCAATATGAAAAATATCCCTTATATTTTTTCCTGTTTCTCCTAAAAATGAAGATATAAGTTCATCCAAACGTACCAATACAAGTGGAAAATCTAAATGTTGCGCAATAGCATTTGCAAGCAATGTCTTTCCTGTTCCTGGTGGTCCATAGAATAAAATTCTATTAGCAGGAAATAAATCGTGTTTTGATAATCTTTCAAAATCTTCCCATTCTCTAAGCAAATTTTGTACCTTAACTTTTGCTGAAGTGTTTAGCACCACTTCTTCCATTGTGACCTTTGGTCTATATTTCTTAATAAGACCACTTTCCTTAGTAGTAGATATATCAATTAATTTTATATCATCGTTGGATGAAGCACCAGAAAAAGATTTTTTAAGTGTAGGTATTTTCTTTATAATGTTTGCAAGTTTTTTACTCGCACCCATTTTCCCATCTCTTTTTAACCTAAGAGACTCTTCGGTAAGAATATCTATTGCTTGCTGACCTTTGCCTTCAGAAAATAATATTGTTATTTTTTCTATTAAATTTAATGACGCCATTTTCGTAATTCTTAATTATACTTAAATATAGGGATAATTATACTATATATTACGAAAAAAAGTTAATATGCTTAATTCGTAATTATCCACAGGTTAAGTTATCAAACAATACTATACAGCCAAATCATTTAATGGGTGTTTTGTCATCTGCCCTCGTAGGTGTTCAGCACTAGCAGATAAGTAAATTGTAGTAGTTTTAATATCGGAGTGCCCCATCATTCGGGACAGGGAATAAATATCCACCCCACCTTCAAGCATAAGAGTTCCAAAAGTATGCCTCAATTTATGAACAGTAAAAATTATTCCGGAAGATTTACGTACTTGTTCTACTAATTTTTTTAGACCATTTTCAGTAAAACCTATATTACCGCGCAGAGAAGAGAAAAACTCTGGGTTAGTTTTATTTAATCTCTTCCTCTCTTCCTTATACTTTTTCAAACTTTGCGCCAAAGTGTAACTAATCGGCACTACTCGATCTTTGTTCCCTTTACCTTGTCGAACAAAAATTGTTAGATTTTCTATATCTACATCGGCGAATTTTAGATTTATCAACTCCATTTTACGCAGACCAGTAAATATAAATGTAGAAAATATAGCATGGTTGCGATAGCGTAAAAATTTATATTCATAAGGGTAATTATAGACAATTTCCATTAGTCGTAATGCGGTCTGTTTAGTTAGTTTTATCGGCAATTTTCTCTCCATTTTGGGTTTTTCAATATCAAGAATTGGATTTTTTTCAAGATATCCTTGCTTCATACACCAACGAAAAAATACCAATAAAGTTTTATGATAGACAATGAATGTATTTACCGACCATTTTCTCTCTGTCCGGCCCCAATAAAACAAATTCCTGACATTATCATCCGTTACTTTATTGATTTCACTAACTCCTGCAATCCGACAATAACCCTTTATAACATTCTTATACCTCTTTAAAGTATTCTTTGAATACCCTTTAATAGATGCTGAATACTCACAAAACTTCTGCGACAATATTTCGATGTCCATATCATATTTACATCTCAAGCAGAAAATTTATTTTTGAAGTAGTTTTTAGCCCACGACCTGTTCACCGCGGGAGGTGGTCGTTCAAAATGACCTATTTTCCAAAATAAGCTTTAGTTTATAAACAATGTGCGCCCGGTTGGGATCGAACCAACGACCTTATCCTTAAAAGGGATCTGCTCTACCGACTGAGCTACGGGCGCATTTATACAATCTAACGACCTACCAAAACAACTACGGGCGCATATTTAAAAATATATATGAAATAAGGCTAAAAATCAAGAAATTTAGAAAACTTCCAACAAAAACTGCTCAAAAGAGGCTTCGGCGTCACGGCCAGTCTTGCGGGCTTCGGGCAGGATGTAAGATATTTTTGAAGCGAAATTTTTAAGTTCCAGCTCTTTGAACTTGCCAAAGTTCTTTTTTATCAGCATGTCTTTGACTTTCCAAAAAAGAACCCCGACTAGCTCTTCCATGCCCACCCCCCTATCCATAGCCTGGCGGAAATAAATCCAAAGATTGAGCTTGTCTTTTTGCTCAAAAGCGTTGGCTAGTAAAAAATTGTTAAATTTTTCTTTTTTTTCTTTAGGTAATTCAAAAACATTCATCTGAAGTCTTTTGGGCCCAACTTTTTTGAAAGCATCCAATATGGGCTTGTTTAATTTTCCTTCCAAAAATATAAAGTCGCTGGTTGATTCTCCTATTAACTCCAGTTTTTCTAAAATAAAATCCCGTGTTTCTTCATTTTCAAGAATGCCAGAAAATATAACAGCTGCTTTGGCAGAGAAAAGGCTTGAGCCGGAATATAAACTTTCTATTTGAATTTTATCAAAATTATTTCTACTCACTGAAAATTTGTCTCCCCCTTTGGGCAAAGACTTTATGAACTTTTCATAAGAAAGAATTTTATTCTTAGCGTCATCCCCTGTAAAAAGGTAAATCATTTGTAGAATTTAAAATTTTACTGATTTTTTGTATTCCGTATAATGCGTGCCATATTTTTCTTCAAGCATTTTCTCTTGTTTTTCTATGAATATAAATTTGGCGGTCAAAAAAGAAATAATTGAAAATACTATTACAAAAAAAGAGTTAGTAATAACACCAAAGCCAAGCATCAAGAAAAAAAGTCCCCACTGGGTAGGAATACGAGTATAGTGGTATGGTCCGCCATGAAAATGCTCTACCCTTTTTTCTTTTATTTTTCTAAATTCATGTCCTGTCTTTTGCGCCGAGAGTATTAAGACTGAAGCAAGTATCAGAAAAAAAAGTCCGACTGGTGCCATAAAAGTATCTGGGAAAACTTTAAAACCAAAAATAGCATCAAGATAAATAGCCAGTAAAAAGAAAATCAGATAAACTACATACGAATGTGCCAGAACCTTGTGGACACTATGTTTTTTTGTATTTATTGTCTCCATTTTTTTATTCTAGCACGAAAAATTAATTTTGCCTTATTTTACTTCTCCAAAATTATCCCCATAACCAGAATGTACCACCAGCGGAATGTCGGTCTTATAGTGCAAATAAGAGCGTTCTAGCACAGTCTGCATTGCATTTTTTATTATTTTATCAGTTTTTTCTAACACACCGTCTTCCACTTCATACACCAGTTCATCATGAATCTGAAGCACCAAATGCACTTTGTCTAAAAGCCCCGCATTTTTTAAGTCTTGATAACCATACCTAATGGCCAGCTTAATGATATCGGCTGTGGCTGTGCCTTGGATAGGCGCATTGGTAGCGGTACGCTCGGCCATATTTTTTAAAAAAGGAATTCGGGAGTTGATATTTGGGAAATATCGCCTTCGGCCAAATAAAGTCTCGGTATAAGAGTGCTCCAAGGCGAACTTTTTCACTTCTTCTAGATAGTCTCGCACTCCGGAGAATTGATTGAAATAATTATCGTAAAATTTCTGAGCTTCTTCGCGCGTGCCGCCTAAATTTTTCCGCAGAGCAGTAACTCCCATGCCATAAATGATGCCGAAGTTTATAACCTTGGCCTTGCGGCGCATCTCACTATCCACCTTGTCTATCGGCATACCAAAAACAAAAGACGCTACTCCAGTATGAACATCTTTTTTCTCTCGGAAAATCTGCGTCATCTTTTTATCGCCGGAGAGCATCGCTGCCACCCGAAGCTCTATTTGGCTGTAATCAAAGGCGTAGAGTTTGTAGCCTTTTGGCGCAACAAATCCATTTCTAATTCTGTTACCAAGTTCTGTTTTTATAGGTAAATTTTGCAAATTCGGATCTTTGGAAGAAAACCTGCCTGTAGTCGCGCCATTTTGCAGAAACTTTGCATGCAGTCGACCATCTTCGCCTGCCATTTTAGGAATTAAATCAATATAAGTAGAAAGAAGTTTTTGCAACTCTCTATACGACATTATTTCTTTAATTATTGGGTTACCCTCTTCGAGCTCTTCTAGAACTGACACTTTTGTAGAAAAAGCTCCACTGGCGCCTTTCTTCTTGCTCTTCATACCCATTTTACCGAAGAGCACTTCACCCATTTGCTTCGGCGAATTTATATTAAATTCTGTGCCAGCCATTTTATATATTTTCGCAGTTAATTTATCTAGTTCAGCATGATACTCTTTGCCTAATTTTTCAAAATATTTTTTGTCCAGCAAAATACCATGGTCCTCCATTTCTTTTACTATGTGCATTATTGGCCGTTCTATCTCTTCGTATACTTTTTCTAAATTTTTTTCCTTCAGTTCTTTAAAAATGTACTCGTAGGCTTTATCAAAAGAATCAGTGTGTGAAAATAATAAAATGTCATCAAGTTGTGGGTTTGAAATGTCAGAATTAATCAACCAAAGAGCTATGGAAGCCTCCTGGAGTTTTATACTATCTACTTTAATATCTATTTTTTCTTCTTTCTCAGTATTATTGCCATTAAAAAAACTTTTAAGGCGCATAAATAGAGACCGGAATTCAAACAAAGTAAAAGTTTTTTCTATCTTTTTTATATCTGCATTCTGCCAAAAAGTTTTCTCCGGAATTTTGAAATCTACGGGCGCATCAGTGCGAATAGTCGCTAAAGTTTTAGAAAATAAAGCTTCTTCTTCATTGTGTTTAATCAATTCAACCATACGAGGACTAATGCCGGCTTTAATAAAAATCTTTTCGTCTTTTTTAATCTTTTTGTAAATTTCTTCAATAGTTCCGAAATTAGCAATCAAATTTTCTGCAGTTTTTTCTCCTATACCCTTAATCCCTTTAATATTATCTGAAGCATCTCCTCTAAGTCCTTTATAATCTGGTAACAAAGAAGGTTTAAAATGAAATCTCTCTATCATTTTTTCTTCGTCATATAAAATAGTATCGGTAATGCCTTTCTTCAGCGTGTAAACTTGCACTTTTTTGTCATCCACCAATTGCATAGTATCCATGTCGCCTGAGGCGATGATAATTTTCAATTCGCAATTTTCAATTTTGAATTTTTTGCACTTTTCCACAATTGTGCCAATCACATCATCCGCTTCAAAACCGGATGCGTCATATATGGGAATATTGAAGGCTTCAAATATTTGACGAGAATTTTTTAATTGAACAATAAGAGCATCATCGGTTTTGGCTCGCCCAGCTTTGTAGGCATCATAAGCAAGATGGCGAAAAGTTTTTTGTGGCAAGTCATAACAAGCCACAATATAATCGGGTTTCAGGTCAGAGATTATCTTCATCAGCATTGAAGAGAGCCCGTACAAGGCTCCGGTAGGCTCGCCCGAGGATGATAAAAACTCGGGTAAGGCATGATATGCGCGATGGATTATAGCGTGAGAGTCGAGTAGTACTAGCGTTTTACTTGTATTATTTTTTGCTTTAGACATTTAGCTAATTGTATCATTTTAGACTTATTTTTCCTTGTTTTTCATTATTTTTATTTGAAAATCTCTATGCCCATTTTTGGCATGAGAAATATGAATAAAATGAGAATTTTTGGGTATAATTTCTTTTACATTTTCCGGCCATTCTATAAAAACCAAATGCTCTTTATTGCCTACAATTTTCTCCCAATCCAAGTAAAGTAATTCTTTTTCACTACCAAGACGATACGCATCCAAATGAAATAAAAACTTATAATTTTTTGAATTTTTAATAGAATATTTTTTTATAATTACAAAAGTGGGGCTAATAATCTTGTTTTTTACGCCAAGATGTTTCGCTATGGCTTGAGTAAAAGCTGTTTTACCAACACCTAAACCTCCAGAAAGGCATACCACTGTGGCCCTCCTGTCCTCTCTTTTGTTCCTTAGTATTTTACTAAAAAATCCTTCAGCAATTTCAGCAGTTTTTTCTATATTTTTTGAAAGCATATGTTATACTTTAACATAATGGCTTTATTTGACGAAGAAAAACAGAACAAACAGCTGGACGACTTGCACAAGCAAGAAGAAGAGCAGTTGGTGGCAAGTCTAGCGCAGTCGAAATATAATTTGCCTTACATTGACTTATACCGTCTTGGAATAGACAACGAAGCCCTCCGGGCAATACCAGAGAAAGACGCGAGAGCTATGAAAGTCGCCCCGTTTAAGCTTGTAGGGAAAAGCATTTATATAGCCGTGCGCTCACCGTCGCCGGAGCTTTTAAGCAAGTTAAAAGAAGATATGGAAAGGAGAAACTTGGTGGCTGTTTTTTATATGGTGTCGATAGCCAGCTTAGAGAAAGTCTGGAGCAGGTATAAAGAAATTTCTATGGCTGAAAGTTCCCAAGTCGGCGGGTTGGAAATATCGCTCGAAATTTTGAAAGACACGGCTAAAAACATAAACCGCATGCAGGATATTGAGAAACTTATCAACGCAGCTCTGGAAGATAATAAAATTCATAAAATTTCTCGCATTCTTGAAATAATTTTAGCCGGAGCCATCGCTATCAAAGCTTCGGACATACACATAGAACCAGAGAAAGATAAATGCCGGCTAAGGCTTCGCCTCGATGGAGTGCTACAAGATGTAAATTTCTTTGAATCTGACGTGTACCAACTGCTGAATTCACGCATTAAACTTCTTTCCGGCATGAAATTAACTTCTAAGTTAGCCCAAGACGGGCGTTTCAATATTATGGAAGGAGAAGAAGAGATAAGTATTCGTAGTTCCTTAATCCCCGGGTCTTACGGCGAGTCAATAGTCATGCGTATCCTCGACCCGAAGGCTATCCAAGTAAAATTTGAAGAGCTTGGTATCGAGCCTTATCTTTTTAAAATCGCTCAAGAAGAAATTGCGAAACCGAATGGTCTTATTTTAGTCACCGGACCGACAGGCTCCGGCAAGACTACAACTCTGTATGCATTTTTGAGAAAAATATACTCAACGGAAATAAATATAATAACAATTGAAGACCCAGTGGAATATCATCTAGACGGCATAACCCAGACGCAAGTAAACTTGAAAAAAGAATACACTTTTCCGGAAGGACTTCGTTCCGCGCTCCGCCAAGACCCGGACGTAATAATGGTGGGAGAAATCCGAGACGGAGAAACTGCCGAAATTGCGGTGCAGTCTTCACTTACCGGACACATGGTGTTTTCTACGCTCCACACCAATAATGCCGCCGGAGTCATTCCTCGCCTTATCGACCTTGGAGTCAATCCGAAAATTTTAGTCTCAGCGCTTTCTTTGTCTATTGCTCAACGTCTGGTGCGCAAGCTCTGTGTTTTTTGTAAAAAAGAATCTATCCCAACGGGAGAAGAAGCCAAAACTATACAGACAATCTTAGAGGGCATGAAGGGGGAAGGAAAAGATTTGACAAAATATAATATCAAAAACGAGGCGTCCTTTAAAATTTTCTCCGCTGTGGGTTGTGAAAAATGCAACAACATAGGCTACACTGGACGTATAGGCATTTTCGAAGCTATCAAAACTGATGAGGCGATAGAAAAAATAATGCCGGAAAACCCAAGCGAGCGGGAAATCAAAAAAGTGGCTAGCGCGCAAGGAATACTCTCTATGCGCCAAGATGGTGTCATAAAAATTTTAAATGGGATTACTTCAATTGTAGAAGTGCAAAGCGTGGTAGACCTAAACGAGGAGTAAAAAAGAAAAAAGCATTAATCTCTAAACAATCCTTTCGGAGCTGGGCCCCGAGAGTAACAAATTATTATAGGATAGACCCAGAAATTAATAAATTAATACCAGAACGTCCTATGCAAAGTCGTATAACCGGTGGCTGATTGCTTAGAGATTAATGCCTTTTTAATCTCAACAGAAACTATTGTACTATAAAGAAAAAACTGTAAATGCTATAATGTGTATAGCTATGTTGATACCCTGTTGATAAACCTACCACTTTTATAATATAGCATATTATGAATAAAAAGTCAAGCGAAAAAACTATAGACCCACGCCATGGCGGGGCAAGCAAGACTGAAGATGTTCTGCTAGAAATAACCTTGCGCCCCACCCGCTGGGACGAGTATATTGGCCAAAAACACATAAAAGATAATGTTAAAATCCTACTGAAAGCTGCGCAAGAACGCGGGCACATCCCTGAACACATTTTATTTTACGGTCCTCCCGGTTTAGGCAAAACAACTCTGGCACACCTAATAGCTAAGGAAACTGGACGACAAATGAAGATAACTTCCGGCCCGGCTATCGAAAAAGTTGGTGACTTAGCTTCTATTCTTACCAATCTCGCATCTGGAGATATTTTATTTATAGACGAAATTCACAGACTAAATAAAATGGTGGAAGAAATACTCTACCCTGCCATGGAGTCCGGTGTTTTAGACATTATTATCGGCAAGGGGCCTTCTGCTCGCACCATACAGCTCGACTTGCCACCTTTTACCCTCATTGCAGCCACCACTCGCGTAGCACTTATCTCGGCGCCACTGCGCTCACGCTTCTCCGGTGGAGTTTTCCGACTTGAATTTTATTCTGACGAAGAAATTTCAAAAATTGTGGAGAGGTCCAGTAAACTTTTAGAAACTAAATTAGACGCAGGCGCTTTAGGAGAGATTGCTAAGCGCAGCCGCTTCACCCCCCGCACGGCCAACTACTTTTTAAAAAGAGTGAGAGATTTTGCGCAAGTTAATAGAAGAGATTTAGATAAGAAAACTGTTCGCGAAGCACTCGACATGCTCGCCATCGATGAAATTGGACTAAATTCATCTGACAGAAAATTCTTAGAAATATTAATTGAAAAATTCAATGGTGGACCGGTAGGACTCAAAACTATGGCCGCGGCAATGTCGGAAGAAGAAGCCACGGTGGAAGAAGTTATCGAGCCATACTTGATCCAGCTAGGACTTCTCGAACGCACTGCCCGTGGACGTGTGGCTACCAAGAAAGCATATGAGCATCTAGAATTTGAATTTAAAGGAAAACAAGATAAACTTTTATGAGAATTTTAGGCGTAGACCCCGGGTTTGAAAGATTGGGAATTGCCGTACTAGAACGCACCCCTGAGGTCTTGCCTCAGGGGCAGAAGGAAAAAATAATTTTTTCCGAGTGTTTTAAAACTTCTGCTAAATTAGAATTCTCTGTTAGGTTAAGTTTGATTGGAGAAGAAGTGCGCAATATAATAAAAAAATACAAGCCGGAAGTCTTGGCTATTGAAACTTTATTTTTAAATACAAACCAAAAGACGGTAATGCGTGTGGCCGAAGCACGAGGCGTAGTAGTGTATGAGTCTGCACGGGCAGGACTAAAAATTTTTGAAGCCTCTCCCCCGCAAATAAAGATAGCCACCACCGGCTATGGCAGAGCAAATAAAGAACAAATAAATAAAATGCTAAAAATATTGGTGGAAATAGATAAAAACAAAAAATCTGACGACGAATTGGATGCTATTGCTATTGCGCTGACGGCTTTTGCGCATTTGAAGAGTTAGTTATCCACACATTCTATTGCCAAGTATTTCATATTTTGTTACAAAGTAGGAAATCAAAAAATAAATTTTATTAATAGGTCGTTTAGTAGCAGTAAAATTTTAAAAAGTTTTATATGAGTTACGACGAAGACGAGGAAGTGCGAGGAGGTTTTAGGGTAACTGATGGCGATGACGACGAGCCGATGGAGATGCCGCCAGAGGACTTGGATTTTGGATTAGACGAAGAAGACCCGGACAGAGACAGCTAACAAAAGATGACTAGGCAAGACCTAGTCATCTTTTGTTTTATGTAATTTTCACGAATCTTTTCTTGCCTATCCTAAACTTCGAGCCTTTTTTGGGCACAAAATTTGTGTCTGTTACTTTCTCATCAGTATCAAGGTTGGTAATGGCTCCTTCAGATACCAACCTTCGAAACTCTGTATTCGAAGCGACCACTTTCGCCTTCATCAGCATTTCCATCAGGCTTCCACTCTGAGCAACTTCGGTCATATCTTCCGGAATTTCTTTTTTAGAAAAAGTATTCACGAAATTTTCTTCAGCTTCTTTTGCTTTCTCTTCGTCACTTAGATTGGCAACCAAAATGTGCGCCACACGTTTCTTGAGCGTCATCGCATCTTTCTTGATATTCATTTTCTCTATTTCTTCTATCGGCATATCAGTGAGCAAGGTAAACATCGGAATTATCGCATCATCTCCAAGAGACATAATTTTACCGAATAAGTCCCTCGGCTCATCCGTGAGTCCTATTACATTCCCCTCACTTTTCCCAATCTTCAGACCTTTTGCATCTTCTAAAAGTGGTGTAGTCATTACGAACTTTTCCTTATTCTTCATTGCCTTCATTAAGTGGCGCCCACAAAGCATATTAAATGTCTGGTCAGAACCACCTAATTCTAAATCCACATCCATGGCTACAGAATCATACCCCTGTAAAAGCGGGTAAAGAAATTCTCGAAGATTTATAGATTCACCTTTCTTTAGGCGGTCCTGAAACATGTCTCTTTCAATGAGTTGTTGAACAGAGAAATGTTGAGCAATGTCCAGAATATCAACCAAATTAAGTTTATTTAACCAGTCAGCGTTGTAGAGTATTTTAACCGGGTTTTCTCCGTCAAAACGGACAATTTTTTTTGCTTGAGCTAGGTAGTCTTTGGCATTTGCGCGTAGTTCTGCTTGAGTAAAGAATTTTTCTCTTGTTTTTTTTCTGCCGGAAGGGTCGCCGGCTTGACCTGTGCCGTCGCCAATAAGGAAAATAACTTCATGCCCCAAATCTTGCCACTGTCGGTGCTTCCTGAAGCCCACCATGTGCCCGATATGCAGTTTGTCTCCCGTCGGGTCAAAGCCTTGGTATAACCGGAGCTTTTTGTCCGAACGCAAAACTTCTTCCAACTTTTCCTTGGAAGGGTAAATTTTATCTACGCCTCTGGTCAGTAATTCACCAACTTTATCTGTATTTTTAGATTTCATATTCGAATAATAACATACTTTCTGCTATGATTAAAGGAATGAAAAAACTGCACAGAAACAAACATTTTTGGAAAAATGTAATATTGTTCGGAGCTGGAATTTTTGTTTTAATCGCCGGAATAATAATAGTATGGCTCGCTTCTATGAAGATTCCGGATTTTCAGTCTTTTGGTGACAGAAAAATTGAAAATTCCACTAAAATTTACGACCGCACCGGAGAAATACTACTTTACGACATACATCGAGACACAAAAAGAACAGACATAACTTTTGAAAATATGGGAGCCAATATAAAAAATGCGACGGTGGCTATCGAAGACTCTGAATTTTATAACCACAGTGGCATACGGCTCACTTCTATCGTTCGCGCAGTGCTCTCCAATATTTTGGGCACTGGCCGCACCCAAGGTGGCTCGACCATTACCCAGCAGTTAGTGAAAAATACTCTACTAACATCAGAAAAATCTTATACCAGAAAAATAAAAGAGTGGGTCTTGGCAATTAAAATAGACAACTCAATTCCAAAAGAAAAAATTCTGGAATATTATTTAAATGAAGCTCCGTATGGAGGCACTGTTTATGGAATAGAAGAAGCAAGTAAAACTTATTTTAACAAACATGCACAAGATTTAACTCTGGGAGAGGCGGCGTATCTGGCAGCCATCCCGCAGTCGCCGACAACCCTCTCTCCATACGGCAAAAATAAAGACAAGTTGGAAGCTAGAAAAAATTTAGTCCTCGGGAGGATGCTGGAGCTTAATTTTATAAAAAAATCAGAGTTTGACACGGCAAAAAATGAAATTGTGGCTTTTGTCCCGCAGGCAACTCTGGGCATCAGAGCGCCACATTTTGTCTTTTTTATTAAAGACTATCTGGAGCAGAAATATGGTAGTGCCATGCTTGCACATGGTGGGTTGAAAGTCACAACCACTCTAGATTATGGACTGCAGGAAAAAGGCGAGCAAATCGTGAAAGACGGCGCGCTTAAAAATGAAAAGGATTGGAGTGGTAAAAATGCCGGACTAGTGGCGATCGAGCCTTCCAGTGGACAAATTTTGAGCATGGTGGGCTCCAGAGACTATTTCGACAAAAATATAGACGGCAACTACAACATAGCCACAGCAAACAGACAGCCGGGTTCTTCTTTTAAACCTTTTATTTATGCCACAGCTTTCAATAAGGGCTTTACTCCGAGTACAGTGCTCTTTGACTTGCCTACAGAATTCCAAAGCACTTGTGATGCTTACGGTAAGGCGTTGCCTGGACACAACCAAGACGACTGCTATATGCCGGACAATTATGACGAAAAGTTCCGCGGCCCGATGAGCTTGCGGGATGCGTTGGCGCAATCAATCAACGTTCCCGCCGTGCAACTTTTTTATCTAGCGGGGCTGGGAGACTCACTAAAGACGGCGGAAGACATGGGCATCAGCACTTTGACTGATATCGGACGTTATGGGCTCACGCTCGTTATTGGAGGCGGAGAAGTATCACTTCTTGACATGACATCGGCTTATGGAGTTTTCGCCAACAATGGAGTCAGAAGTCCATATACTGGAATCTTAAAAATTGAAGACTCCACTGGAAAAATTTTAGAAGAATACACTCCAAATACCAGAGAAGTTTTGCCTAAAAACACAGCCTTAACTATCTCTGACATTCTGTCGGACGAAAAAGCCCGAGTCCCGACCTTTGGGTCGCATGGAGTCCTTTATATACCAAATAGAGATGTGGCCGCAAAAACTGGAACTACGAATAACAACAAGGACGCTTGGACCATAGGCTACACCCCTTCTATCGTAGTAGGTGTGTGGGCTGGAAATAACGACAACACTCCGATGAAAAAAGGTGGCGCAGCTGTCGCTGGGCCTATTTGGAATAAATTTATGAATGAAGCGTTAAAAACCTTGCCGAATGAAAAATTCGAGAAACCAAATTTAGAAGTTGACCCGACTCTCGTAAAACCGGTGCTTCGCGGACTCTGGCAAGGCAATGAAAATTTTTTTATAGACAAAATATCGGGGAAGCTAGCAACAGCTAGCACGCCAAAGGAAACAACGGAAGAGAAAGTTATCACCAATGTGCATTCAATTCTTTATTGGGTAAATAGAAATGACCTTCTGGGAGCCCCACCAATGGAGCCGGGGAGCGACTGGCAATTTAACCATTTTGAAATACCCATACAAACTTGGTGGATGCAAAACAACACAAAGTACCACATAACCACACCAGCCGAAAAACCAACTCTGCTTGACGATGTACACATAGACGCAAAAAAGCCAATACTTTCAATTCTTGAACCAAACAGCCAAATAACATATTTGCCTACTCAAAAAATAAATATAAAAGTTTCTAGTTCCGGTCCTTTCCCGCTTGCTAAGACCGATATTTTTATCAACGACACTTATATAGGAACATATAACGCCGGCTCCATTTTTTCTTTCACGCCAAACGAGTTGGAGGGACTTCAAGTAAACAACGAGTTAAAAATAATCGCCTACGACAGTGTTTATAATAAAAACGAGGCTACTTTAACCTTTAAAGTAGCTCCGTAATTATCTGCTAATTGGCATTATTAAATAGGTAAAGCTTGGGTCAGAAACAGGAGATACTACCAGAGGGCGAGAAGTGCCGGACAGTTTTATAGATAAACTGTCTGTACTGATTGAAGAAAAGCAGTCTAAAAAATACTTATAATTGAACCCAAGTTCTACATTTTCTCCAGTAACGGCTCCGTCTAAGTATGTTTTATTTTCTCCAATATCGTTATTGGTAGAAGATAAAACAAAAATCTTTTCTTTTGGGTTAATAGTCAAGTTTACTTGGTTAAATTTATCTGAAAAAATGTTTGAGAGCTTTAACGCATTTAGTAAATCCTGTTTTAATATTGTGGCGGTAGTTTTGATATCTTTGGGTATAATTTGGCGGTAGTCTGGGAAAATGCCGTCAATGACTCGCGAGGTTAAATAAATATTGTCGGAGGAAAAAGAAATCTGGTTTTTATTGAAACACACTTTTACGACACCTGCATGTTCTCCAAAAATTCTCAAGATTTCTCCGACATTTTTAAAAGGGATAAGAATTCCTAAAATCTCTTCCAGTCCTTTCACTTTAATCTTTTTTTCAGCAAGCCTGAAAGAGTCAGTAGAGACAAACACTAGCCCATCGTCGTTCGAGTAGATAAAAACACTTGATATTTCTGGTTTTATATCCGATGCCGCAGAACTATAATACACTGCCTTTATTCCCTCGACGAGCTTCTTAGCTTCTATCTCAAAAATTTTTCCGGAAACTTTTGGTATGGTTGGAAAGTCTTCATATGGCTGACCCTTTAGTTTTATTTGGTTTTTTTTGCTCTTTATTAATAAATTGCCGTCAACCCCCTCCAGTGAAATACTTTCATTTTGAAAAATGTTGGAAAAAACGCCACTCAACACTGAACCAGATATTGCTACAAGTCCTTCTTTTTCTACCTTGGCTCCTATTTCAACCTCTACCCCCAAACTCAAATTTGTTGACCGAAGTTTTAAAGACTTGTTTGACGCTATTAATAAAATAGAGTTTAAAACAGGCAGAGTTAAATTTTTCCCAGTAATTCTTTCAACTTGGGAAACGGCATTTTTTATTTCTTCTACTTTACATTCTAGTTTCATGGGGATATTTTATATATTTAATTTATTAATACTATTAGTGTTGTGTATAAGTGGATAATCTTATTTCGCCTTATATGTTTTGAATATTTTATGGTAGTAATTTTCTTTTTAGTCTAATAACTTTTTCTAGTTTTTTGTCATTTCTAAGTAATTTACTTTTCTGTTCTTGTTGTTGTATATTCTTAACAGGTTATTAACATTATTTAAACAAAGTTCTTATTTTTTCTAGTTCTTGCAGTAGTTGGGGGTCATTTTTTAAATCTGCTTTAATTTTCAAGCATGAGTGTATGACTGTGGTATGGTCTTTACCACCCAGCTTCTGTCCTATTAAAGGGTAAGAAACATTGAAATCTTCTCGAAGTAAATACATTACTATCTGTCTCGCTTTGACAATTTCTTTTTTTCTTGTTTTTTCGTAAATTGAGGCTTCTTCTAGTTGGTAGTTTTCAGCCACTAGCTTAACAACATCTTTTATTGCCATATTTTTCTTGGGTTTCATGTTGTTTTTTAGCAAGTTTTTAACCTCGGGGAGAGTAAGAGTTCTGTTCTTAAGGCGGTACTGCATTACGAGTATGTTTAAAGAACCCTCAAGTTCGCGAATATTTCCCTCCACCGCAGAGGCGACGTACTCCACAATCTCCTTATCTAGTTCTATATTAAGCTCTTGCAGTTTAACTTTCAAAATTGCAAGACGAGATTCGTACTCTGGCGGAGAGATATCGACAATCATCCCGGCGGCAAAGCGGGATTTTAGACGGTCTGCCAGCTCTGGAATGTAGTTGGGGTGTTTGTCAGAAGAAAAAATAATCTGCTTATTATTTTCATAAAAAGTGTTGAATGTATGGAAGAGTTCTTCTTGAATTTTTTCCATTTTACCAATAAATTGAATGTCGTCTATGATTAATAGGTCGTATTTACGATACTTTTCTTTAAAGGAATTTGCTTTATTGTTTTGCAGTGAATTTATGAAGTCCGTGGCAAATTTTTCTAAGGTCATATAGTGCACTTTTTTATTTTCGTGTTTCTCTTTTATGGTGTTACCTACTGCTTGGATAAGATGAGTTTTGCCAAGTCCGGTGGGGCCGTATATAAAAAACGGATTATACTTAGTTCCCGGACTGTCTATGATAGCTTGAGCCGCGGCGTAAGCCAATTCGTTGAAAGTTCCCACAATAAATGAGTTGAAGTGATAACGTGGATTTAAGTTATCTTCCGGGTTGATGTATAAGTCTCTTAAAGGCAACTCCTTGTTTACATAAGTTTCCACAGAATTTTCTACTTCTTCCTGCTTAGTCGCCTCTATTTTCGTAATAGTGTATTCCACTGCGCGCATATTTTCGTAGGCATCGGCGATTGTTTTAGTAATAAGCTTGTGATACTTATTCATTAACCAGTCACGAACAAATTCGTTGGGCACACCTATATAGATAACCCCAGTTTCCTCTTTTATAATTGATGTATTTTTGAACCAAGTACTGAAATTTGCCTTAGAGATGCCTGTTTCTATCTCACCTAAACAATTTTTCCAAAGCTGTTTCGTATTCATCGCCCCATAGTATACTATTTAGCAAAGGAAGCAAAATTATAAAACTTACTAACTATGTTGATAATCTGTGCAAAACTATTTTTCAACCCTCACAAATAACGGTTTTATATAAAAAGAGCAATTAGACAAATAATTTTCTTTCTGCTATACTATTTATGTTGAAGTTTAAAAATTTATTTCTTAATTCACGTCGGGCTTAGGAGGATATTCCATATATTATGAAGTGTTCAAGAGAAAATGTAAGACGAAATTTTAAAATCTTAGTTAAAGTTTCCCGAAAAATTAATCCGCAAATATAGTGGCATATTCTTGTAAGCTGACCAAAGCTTATGAGTATAACATTGATAACAATTCTAATTAGCGCCGGAGCGCTTCTTTTGGGTGTTGGCATAGGGTATTACTTGCGTTTCATAATAGCCTTAGGCAAAAGAAGGTCTATAGAAATAGACATAAAACAAATGATGGTTGGCGCCAAAGAAGAGGCGCAGAAAATCACCGATGAAGCCAAAAAAGTATCCGAAGAAAAACTAGCCGAGTTAAAAGAAGAAGAAAAAAAGAAAGAACAAGGGTTTAAGGAAACAGAGAAAAGACTTATTAAAAAAGATGAGTTTTTGGATGCTCGACAAGTGGAAATAGACAAAGAAGTTGAAAATATAAAAACCAAAGTAGAAGAAATAAAAAGGATTCAGGAAAAAGTTTTAAATACCGAGGCAGAAAAAAGAGCTGAACTCGAAAAAGTGGCACAACTCTCCGAAACTGAAGCCAAGGAAGAACTTCTAAGAGAAATCGAAAAGAAGTATGAAGAAGACTTAATGGTTCGTATTCAAAAGTTGGAGAACGGAAACCAAGAAAAACTTGAAAACCGCGCTAAAGACATACTGGCTACAAGTATTCAGCGCCTCGCGGCTAGTACGGCTTCAGAGCTAATGACAACAGTAGTGACTATCAGCAATAATGAAATAAAGGGTAAGATCATCGGGAAAGAAGGCAGAAATATAAGGGCTTTTGAGCGAGCTTCCGGAGTGGAACTTATTGTGGATGATACTCCGGGCTCAATAATTATCTCCTCCTTCGATCCTATCCGCAGACAAATTGCCCGCCTTGCGCTAGAAAACTTAATTTTAGATGGACGCATTCAGCCGGCCAAAATAGAAGAACTGGTGGAAAAAGCAAAAGAAGAAATAAATAAAATAATTAAAGAAAAGGGAGAGCAAGCAGTCTATGAGTGTGGAATATTTAACTTCGACCCACGCATTGTGGCTATTATTGGACGACTTTACTTCCGCACCAGCTATGGGCAAAATGTTTTGCAACACTCCATAGAGATGGCTCACATTGCCGGCATGATTGCCGAAGAGCTTGGTGCTGATGTTGCTATCGCCAAAGCCGGAGCTCTCGTTCACGATATAGGAAAAGCCCTTACTCACGAGGTGGAAGGCACTCATGTGGAGATAGGCATGCGAATCTTGCAGAAGTTTGGGGCCGATGAACGCATCATTACTGCCATGAAGAGCCATCACGAAGAATATCCTTACGAAACTATTGAGTCCATCATCGTGCAGACTGCAGATGCAATCTCTGGTGGCAGACCAGGTGCACGCCGCGACTCAGTAGAGAACTACTTAAAGAGACTGCAAGAACTAGAAGCACTGGTAAATGCCTTTCCTGGGATTGAAAAGTCCTATGCCCTGCAAGCTGGTCGCGAAATCCGCATCTTCGTAACACCGGAAAAGATTTCTGATGCTGAAGCTAAGATAATGGCCCGTGATATTGCCCTAAAAATAGAGCAAGAACTAAAATATCCGGGCGAAATCAAAGTCACCATGATCCGTGAGACAAGAGTTATTGAGTATGCAAGGTAAAACCTCCAAAATATAAACTTTTTTCGGGTACAGATTTTTTGAAGCTTAAAAAATCCTGAAGTTTTCGCGCCGTCGCGCTCAAAACCCCCTTCAAAAGTTATATTTCAGAGGTTTTCTTGATTTATACATGCCCCTTGCCTTAAAAAAGCCTTGATATATAATGAATAGGTAGGAATTTAATGTGTTTTAAGGTCGAAATATTACAAATTTTTTCTTTTTAAAATATGAATAAACAAGCATTAGCTGAATGGGTACATGGAAAGCTAGGTGGCACAAAGGTGCAGGCTGAAGAAGTCGTAGACGGCATGTTTGAGGCTATCATCGGCACCTTGAAAAAGGGCGGTGAAGTATCAATCGCTGGCTTCGGAATCTTCTCTGTAAAGCAAAGAGCTGCTCGCATGGCTCGCAATCCGAAAACCGGAGAGCAAGTCAAAGTGGCTGCTAAGAGAGTTCCAAAGTTCCGACCGGCCAAAGGTTTGAAGGACACGATTGCGTAAATTCTTTTCGCGCGAGAAGAATTAAAAAAATGACTAGGTAAGACCTAGTCATTTTTTGTTTGGCTAGATTTTTCCCATAAACACTTGTTCCAGAATATCGCTCCCAGCGATAGCTCCACCTGTGTCTGAAGCCACAATTTTTCCATGAGCAAGCACGTAGGCTCGGTCAGTAATAGGAAGGAGTGAATGTAAATTGTGCTCCACCACAAGGATAGCAGTTTTTTGGTCTTCATTTATATCTTTAATAGTTTTAAATATTTCTTTGACTACTTTTGGCGAGAGTCCGAGAGTAGGTTCATCAAGTAAAAGAAGCTTCGGCTGTGTCATAAGCCCTCGGGCGATAGAGAGAAGCTGTTGTTGTCCACCGGAGAGAGCCCCGGCATATTCGTTTTGCTTGGTAGATAATATTGGGAAAAGGTGCATTAAATGTTCTGCTCTGCGAATACATTCTATTTCATCATTTAGGGAGAAGCCACCAATCTCTATATTTTCTTTTACAGTTAAATTGGCAAATACTCGCCTGCCTTGTGGGACAAAGGCCACTCCCATTTTTACCAAATTTTGTGGTGAAGGATAAATTTTTTCTCCTTCGTATAAAATACTTCCAGTATGTGTGATAAAACCAAAAATCGCTTTGAGTATTGTAGATTTCCCTGCGCCGTTTGGCCCCATCAATGCCACAATTTCAGCCTCATCTATCAAGAGAGAAATATCGTGAATGACATTTTGTCCACTATATCCGGCCGAAACGTTTTTTAACTCCAATAATAATTCTTTTTTCATATTCTTGTCCCGTAGTGAGCCTTGCTTTACTACTGGGATTATTCTCCCAAGTATGCTTCCAACACACTTTTTTCTGCAAGTATTTTCTCCGGATGTCCTTCTGCCAACAATTTACCGGCATCCATTACTATCAAATGGTCGCACAAGTTCCGAATAATAGCCATGTTGTGTTCGACAAGCACGATTGTTTTTCCCTCCTTTTTCAATTCCAGAATTATGCCTTCGATTTTTTTCACCATCTCTGGGAAGAGGCCTGCGAAGGGCTCATCAAGAAGAATGATGTTGCTGTTCATGGCAAGCACTCTCCCCATTTCTAGCAATTTCCGCTGGCCGTAAGATAAATCTCCCGCATGATGTGACTTTTTTTCATGGAGGTCGATCCTTTTTAAAATGTCTTCGGCTATTTTCAGGTGATAGGCGCCGTGGCGTTCGAAGAGCGCAGCCAGCGGGCTTCTTTCGGTCAGCACCACCAATATATTGTCGAGTACGCTCATCTGGTCAAAAAGCCTGATTTGTTGGAATGTGCGGGTTATGCCATACGCTTGGTTTTCCCAAGGTAGGATTTTTTTTCTATCTACTCCAGAGAAAACAATACTCCCTTCGTCCTCTCCGGAAAACCCCGAAAGGACATTGACCAGAGTTGTTTTACCGCTGCCATTCGGGCCAACTAAGCCGGTAATGATTCCTTGTGGAATGTTAATAGAAAGGTGATCAACGGCATGCACCCCGCCAAAACTTTTTGTCAAACTCTTTGTTTCTAAAATGTATTTCATGGTTCTATTTTATCACCATGACCCTGAGTTCATCGAATGGGTCATAATTTATACTTGCCTAAAATTCCATTTGGTCGGAAAAGCATTAACAACACCAAGAGACTTCCGTAGATGAACTGTCTTAAAAGCCCAGCGAATTCTGTCGGAAAACCGACAAAGCGCAAAAACTCCGGAACTATAATCAAAATAAATGCCCCCACGACGGCGCCGCGGTTCCTGCCAATACCTCCCAAAATAATCATTGACCAAAGAAGCAAGGACTCGTTGATGGTAAAAAAATTAGAGTCAATGAATGTAATATAGCTAGCGAAAAGGACTCCAGCACAAGCGGAAAGAGAAGCCCCGAGAGTGAATGCAAGCAGTTTATAAGAAGACGTTTTGTAGCCGAAAATTTTAAGCGCATCTTCGTCTTCGCGTATGGCATTGAGTACTCGGCCGAATGAAGAACGGGAGATTCGGTAACTTATACCTAAAGTAAGAAGAAAAATAGCCAGAGCGAGGAGAAGGAAAGAAGCCGGAGTTTGAAAAGTAAAATTGAAAAGTTCGGGCTTGGAAATTCCAGCTATGCCATACGCCCCACCGGTGAGCTCTTCCCAATTCCGCACGACCGTGTGAAAGATCATCAAAAATCCCAAAGTCGCGAGCATGAAGTAGTCATCTCTAAACCGAGCAAAACTCACACCCACCACACAGGCTATGATTCCAGCCAGAATAGGTGCGAGGGCAAGACTTGCAAAAATATTCACACCGAATTTGGTCGCCAGTATAGCCGCCGTATATGCGCCGATACCGTAGAATGCCGCTCCTCCAAGAGTCAAAAGTCCAGTAGAGCCCATAACTAAATTTTGAGCTATGGCCAAGATACCATAGATGAAGATCAATATAAAAATGTGGAAAATATATTCCATTATCGTTTTAATATTCCTTCTGGCTTAATAAAAAGAATTATTATAAGAATAGCAAATGGTACTGCCTGTATCCAATCACCGCCGAAAAACACGACCGTAAGCTGTTGCGCGACAGCGAGAATAAAAGCTCCAAGGATGCCGCCCCAAAAGCTCCACATGCCCCCCACCACAGAGGCAACCACAGTAGGCAGCATAATCAAAAGCCCAGAAGCAGGAATGTTTCCAAGATCAAGTGCTTGAATGATACCGGCAAAACCCCCGATCATGCCAGAGAGAAAAAAGATTTTCATTAATGTTCCCTCTTTTGAGATTCCTACAAGTTCAGCTACTTCGCTATCATCTTCTATCGCTCGCATAGCTACTCCAAAACGAGTTTTACGCCTAAGATATGCCAAGAAAAAAATTATAACTGGAGTAACAGTAATAGATAAGACCTGCACAATATTAAGGGATGCGCCTAAAATATCTATTGTGTATATGTCGCTTAATTTTCTCGCCGCCAAAGAAAGCTGATTGCCAAAGAGCATACCTAGCCCCGCTGATGTGGCCGCTAAAAGGCCGAAGGAAGCAATTAAAGAAACTAAAGTCTTTGCTTTGCGGCGAAGTAATATACTAAAGACAAATTTGTAGCATAAAAGTAAGTACAACCCCGAAATGGCGAAACTGCACAAAATTGAGACGAAAAAATTAATCCCAAGCATCCGGTACAAAAAGAATGCCATATAACTACCGACCAGAAAAGCTCCTCCGTAGGAAAAATTAAAAAATTTTATACTTCGCAGAGTAAAGCCAAAACCAATGGCAAGAAGCGAATAGTACATCCAAGCTGAAAGTGTATAGAGAAGTAGTTGCCACAGTACCATATATCTGAATTATATAACTAAACAAACAAAAAAGGCATGATGCCTTTTTTGTTTGTTATTCTTTTCACCCATTGTTACTTCATTTCCTCCGCCTTGCCATTCTTTGCCACTTTAATGATGTATGCGGCAGAAACAGGGTCTCCGTTTGCGTCAAACATATGTTCTTTTGACGAGATGCCTCCGGTGTACTTGATTTTGTACAAGGCATTCTTGATCGAAGTACCGTCGGCCTTGCCGGCTTTCTTGATGGCTTCAGCAATTATCTTTACTCCGTCATATGCGTAGTTAGAACAGTAGACCAAGTCTTCCTTGCCGAGTTTTATTTTCATCTTAGCCTTGAACTCGTCGCTTGAGTTGGTTCCGACGACTGTGAACATGGCGCCGTCACCGAGCTTGCCCAGCTCGCTCCAAATTTTTGTATCATCCCAAGCATCTGCGCCGAAGAACAGAGTCTTAAGATTAAGGTCACTCGCTTGTTTGAGTCCGGCAATAGAAGCATCGGTGTAACCGGCAAAGTATACGGCATCGGGGTTTTTAGCCTTGATGGTGGTCAGTTGAGTTTTGAGGTCTTTCGCGTCAGGATTGAAAGAATCATCCGAAACGATAGTACCACCAGCTTTTACAAATGCGCTGTTAAACGCTTTGCGCAAACCCTCCCCCCAGTCATTCTTCACGGCGAGCAGGGCAACCTTTGTCTTGCCATTCTGCATCAGATATTTTGCGGCGTAGTCTGCTTGAAAGAGGTCAGAGGGGACATCTCGGAAAATATAATCTCCAGCCGCAGTTATAAGCGGGCTGGTAGAACAGTAAGAAAGCTGAACGACTTTTGCCGCTTCTGCAATCGGGGCTTCACCAAGGGTTGCCCCCGAACACAAACTGCCTAAAACAGCCACCACTTTATCAGTATTAACAAGTTTGGACATGGCATTTGCCCCAGTAGCTCCAGTACATAAGTCGTCCTCGTAGACTACTTCAATCTTTTTGCCGAGGACTCCTCCGGCGGCATTTATTTCTTCCACGGCAATCATTACTGCCGCTCGGGCATTTTCTCCCATATTGGCCAGCTCGCCGGAGAGCGGACCGACGAAACCAATCTTGATACTTTCAGAACTAGTGCTACCATTTTTAGACATAGATGATATGCCCCAAATAACAAGAATTATAACCACTACCCACACAATAACCTTCGTTGTTGTATTCATGTTTTAATAAATTAAACTAATAATAGACTACTTAATAATCAATATATAAATGCAGTATATAAAATAAAAACAAATTGTCAAATTTTATAGTCAATATCTATGTTAATAACTCCTTAGTTTAATATATTTAAAACCAAAGTATATTATTTTGTGGAAAAGTATTGACACAGATATACTAAATAATATATACTGTTTTCGTGATTCATACACCAAAGCAAGAATATAGAGAACTAGAACAATCACTGGTAGAAATAGGACTTTCTAGTAAAGAAGCCGGCGTATACCTCGCGCTACTTACTCTGGGGCACGGAACAGTGTCACAAATATCCCGCCGAGCGAATATTAACCGTACGACAGGGTATGACATTTTAGATTCCCTTTCCGCAAAAGGGCTAGTTAGTATTTCCGGCAAGGAACCCAAGCAAGAGTACAGCGCCGAGTCGCCAGAAAACTTAAGTAAATTTATTTCCGAAGAAATAAAAGAAAAAAATAAGATTTTAGAAAAAACGGAGGAGATTATTCCAGAGTTAAAATCAGTCCACAATATAAAAGACAGACCCAGAGTGCTTTTTTATGAAGGCAGAGGTGGGCTGGAAAAAGTCTACGAAGATACGCTTACCTCAACTGAACCGATAAGGGCTTATGCCAACGTAGAGCACATGACTGTCGGATTGCCGGGCTATTTCCCAGAATATTTTAAAAGACGGGCGCAAAAAGGTATTTTCATTCGTGGTATTGGCCCAAAGACAGAAGACAACCTCGAGCTGGCAAAGCGTAACACTGACGAAAAACGTGAAACAGCCTTGGTGCCGAAAGACAAGTACGACTTTGTCCCAGAGATAAATATTTATGACAATAAAGTTATGATAGCTTCGTGGCGGGAACAGCTCGGCATCATTATTGAAAGCACAGAAATAGCCAATGCCATGAAAGTTATTTACGAACTAGCTTGGGCCGAAGCTAAAAGACTAGAAAAAGAAAGCTAAAAAAAGAATGGCCACGCTTGCCCGTAGGGTATCCCTAATATCTCCTTAAGCGTTTTGGTAGGGTAATTTATTAAACAAACTAAACTCTTGAGAAATTTTCTGTTTCTTAAATCTTATAAAATCAAGCTTATATTTATTTCTAATTTTGCCATCATGTAAAAGTCTGTCATTTATCATCTTGTAATATTCTGGATGAATTTCGCAGCTGATAAAATTGCGTTTAAGTTTTTTACAAAGTGTTAATTCACTCCCACTACCACCAAATAGTACAAAGACATCATCGTTTACTTTAGTGCAGGACTTTATCAGCATTTCAACAAGAGATAGGGGTATTTGGCAAGCATGAAATGTCTTGTCTTTAGAAACATTTTTTACAAGATCAAAATAAAACCAGCTGTATGGCATCCTGCCTAAATGCCCAGCTGCAATACGCCCCTTAATTCTTTTATCTTGAGGATTTTGGTATGGTAAAGCCACTTGTTCTTTATAAAAATTATTATTTTTTGATTTTGTTGCATGTAAAATAGAACGATGCGCAGTTGTAAAACGTCTTGGTGTGTGTCCAACATTAGTATTATACGTCCAAACATAATCTTGAACATTAAAAGCATTGTCATCTAGATACTTTACTCGCAGATGAGCATTTTGCTTGGGGTAATTCATCATAAAAAGATTGCCGGTTGGTTTCAACACCCTTATGCATTCTTGGGTCAGTTTTATATACCAATCAATGTAATCATCCCACTTTGCTTTGTAATTTTTGCCCGCGTAATTAATCCCGACATTGTAATCCGGATCGCCATATATCATATCAACCGAATTGTCCGGCATTTTAGCCAATATTTTCATTACATCATCATTGAATACTTTGTTTTTGAATTTTTCCATAATTTTTCTAATTACTCTGAGTAATTAACTTATATTCGGCAGATTTTATAAAAACAATCGATGTTATGTCTAGTGGTTTCTTAAATGTATATGCCCACAATTTCAGTAAATCGCCACCTTTGGATTTTTCTCTCAGAACATAAACGCAAAATATATTCTTAATTTTTCCTTTTAATTCAGTCTTTCGGTTGGCATTGAAATAATATAAAAACGGATGATATAGTTGATAAATAGAAAAATTCTCAGGTCTACCATTCTTGCCTTCAAATATACCAATAATGCCCTGAAATTCAATCGTAAGATCAATTTCAATCTGTATTGAATCAAGTTGGAGTTTTATTCCCTTTCCAACAAAATATTCGAGACTAGTTTTGGTTCTATGTGGAAAATAAGTTTTCGGACGTTTTTCAATATCTATATCTTCAAATTCTCTATCTTGGTTAAAAATAAAATGATGTAAAATTCTTTGATTGTTTGCCACTGAAAGTATATTACTTTCACTCGAATTATATTGATTGAGCAAGCTTTTCTTATATTTCCAATCTATCTTTTTTTGAATTGGCTCAAATTTATGAAAAACCTTATCTATGCCTTTGATAAATTGATGTTTCCCTTGTCCTTTGTGAAGGATGGCGTAATTATTTTTTATCAAAATTTCAGGAAATTTTTTTATATTATCAAGTTTAGTAACATCAAATGGATTACCAAACCCAACCTTTTTACAAATATTTTTAACTAAATCATTGTGAAAAATATAGTTATTTTTTCTTCTGCAAACTCGAAAAAGTTCTGTTATTACTTGGTTTTTCTTACCTATTTTCATATTCTTATTATATATCATTTTTTAAATTTAGAACATATCTTAGTATTTCCTAATCACCGCCTTGAGTACTGCATTTATATTTAAAGAATGCACAGGGTAGATTGCTTTATAATTTTTATTGGCTGGTTCCAGCCAAGTTTTGTTTCCAACCCTACGAAAGTATTTCATAGTAAATTCTCCGTCTACCTCGGCGATGACTATTTGCCTGTCTTTGGCGACAGTCGCCCGCTCCACGAGCACCATATCCCCCTTCTCTATATGCGCATCTATCATAGAGTCGCCATCTACTTCGAGCATGTATGTAGTGGCTTTGTTTTTTACCAGCAAATCATCTAGGTTCACTGTGTCTGCAAGTTCTTCCTCGACTGTTGCTGGCAAGCCGGCAGTAACTAATCCTGCTACTTGAATTTCTCCGAATCCTTGTGAAGGAATCAGCCTCCCGAGGTGGTCTTTGGCCACAAGTCCTGCTTCCATTAATTTTTCTACCACCTTAAAAACCGCGTTCTTGGATTTGAAACCAAAGAGCTTCAGCATCTCCGAGTAACTCGGCATCCTTTTGTTCTCGGAGTAGAAAGACTCTATCTTTATTTGGTAAATATTACGCATAGATGTTTTTGCGGAAGAATAAATGAATCATTCTTTGGCTAAAACTTTGCTTGGTGTGATAACGAACTTTTTTCAAGAGAAGTCTGTGGTCTCTCGCCTCTTTTCTGTACACTTCGCCTTTGAGGATTTTCAAGTCAATTTTCTTATTCAATTTTTGGATTTCCTTCTCAAGCATCTTGAGATATTGTGTTTGTGACATATTTTTATACTAATTAATCTACTAAAACATCGACATAAATAGTATAAGTGAACGCTCGTTCACTGTCAACAAACCAACTGTGGATAACTAAGATTAGAAAGCCGGCACTTAAGGGTGTGCCGGCGTACCCACAGGGATGAGCCCTGTACAACATATTAGAGATCATGCTCCTTTCCGTCCCAGCTCGACTCTTCTCAAAACCACTAGCTCCATTTCATATGCTTCGTCTATTGTTGATTTGACGAAGTACTTTTGGCGGTGGGAGTTGTCGTCGACTCGGACTAGTTGCTTCGTGGTACTGACTGTCTCGGAGCAATTGTTTAAGACGGGCAGTGCTTTCTCTAGACTCGGCATTTTTCCATCCTCCAATCGAAATTCCAAGCAGAACCCCAAACAGAATAAGCGTGATTCTAACCTTCCATGACATTGGGAACCTCCTTGTTGTGAACTACTAGACTTGAGTTAAGTATACTACAAATAGAAAAAGGGAGGCGACGAGTCGACTCCCCACTCGTCTTTCCGAGTTGTCAAAGAGTAGAATCACTTCCGTCTTAAGCCGCGAATCTGTTAGGGGCGATTTCTCTTACTAGTTGGACACTAGTACAAAATTCTCCCTGCCATACAAACTGCAGAGTTTTTCCTGCAGCTTCGGCTTCCCTCCGCTTATCTTCTATGCATCTCCGGTGGAACTCTGTGTTGCCAATCTGGACGAGATGCGTGCCGTCCAGCTGGATTATACAAATTGGGCAATTCATATTGCCTCGCTTTCTTTTCTTAGATTACATTCAAGTTAAGTGTACCACAAATAAAAATCAATAGATTATTTAGCTAAACTCAGTCTTTAAATACTCGAAAGCTTGGTTTAGTACCTCTCTTGCTTCTGGGAAAGTTAGCAGTTGTTTTGCTTCATTATAATTAACCCATCTTAATTCAAGAATCTCCTTTTTAAAATTTTCAGGAGTCGTAGCAGTAATAGATGATACAAAACCAATAAAATACTTTGCGGATTTATTATATTGAATACTGGCTCGCTCAAAAGAATATTTTTCAATAAATGATTTTTTATCTAAAATAACATTATTAATACCTGTTTCTTCTTGCAGTTCTCTCTTGGCAGTTTCTTCTTCTGATTCACCTGCATCCTGATGCCCCTTCGGGAACCCCCAGTGCCCTTCAGCCTCGTGGATAAGACAAAAAAGAAAATTATTATTTTCTTTAAAAACTGGAATAACACCAAACGATTGTTCTTTTTTAGTTTCCATATTACGCATTCACCTTCGGACGGTATTGTATTGCCTCTAGGATATGATTACTTTCAACCTCTGGAGAATTTTCAAGGTCGGCGATAGTGCGGGCAATTTTTATGACGCGGTGATACGCGCGGGCCGAAAGCCCGAGGTGCTCGGCACTGTCGTCCAGTAAGTCGCGCACTTCTTTCTTCAATTTCACCATGGTCGATAAATCTTTCACATTCATCTCACTATTGGTAGCTATGTCTCGGCCCAGTTTCTTAAATCTTTCTTTCTGACGCACACGGGCACCTATAACCCGCGCTTTTATTTTCTCGCTATGCTCGCCCGTTCCCTCCTCACCTAGTTTTTTATAATCCACATTGCCGACAGACACCCAGATGTCGATACGGTCTATTATTGGTCCGGAGAGTTTTCTTTTATATCTATCAAGGTCGGAAGGTTTACATATGCAAGCTTTTTTCTTGCTGCCAGCATTGCCGCAAGGACATGGATTCATCGCGGCTACTAGAATAAAATTTGACGGGAAAATCGCCGAACCTTTAGCGCGAGAAATCGAAACAATATTGTCTTCAAGCGGTTGCCTCAATGATTCGATAACCCTCTTTTCAAATTCCGGAAATTCATCCAGGATAGTTGTCTCACAAATAGTCATAAGTAAGTTTATAAACAAAGGAAAAACCTTGATTATTAAGACGATTTTACTCTTTTTACTTCTATTGTTCCATAGTTGTTTCTATCCCTACCTGAATAATAATCCCCAGTTAAAGAGTCCGTTTCAGCATTGTAAGTAAGTTTTGTTGAACCCTCGTGTATAGCCATTGTGGACACCGCGTCATACTCTGGTTCATTTCTGAAAAAGTAAAAGAGTGCAGTTTTATTGTCTATTTCACTCCTACCAAAATTCTCATGTATGCTAACTGATTTTGATTTGTTAAAAATACCATGTATTTTTATTTTTGTTGCAGTCTGTTTAATCACAAGTTGAGCATCTATGTTGGTTGCAAATTTTTCATAGGAAGATTTTACAATGCCAATCCACTTACCATTCAAGTCATCTGCTATAACAAGTCCAAGCGATTTAAACATTTTTAGTTTCCATAGATACTTATCAAAAAGAAAGAAAAGGAATACATATATTGCAGGGACAGAGGGTATTGAGATAAAAATCTGCATAGAAACTGGTAATTGACTTATATACTGACTAAAAATAGAAAAAATCAAATAAGCCAAAAGAGTACTAACACTTATTAGGACAACAATGAGGACAGTAAAGATTTTATAGTTGTTTGTATTTATATTCATAAAAAGTTAGATAGTATTCCAGTTATCCCATAAGTTTACAAGTGCGTTGATTGTTGTGTTTGCGTCTGTTATGTTCCATTGATGTTTTGAAGTACCAAAAAGTTGATGTTGATTACTCTGTGTTACGAAACTGCTTATGTCATGTTCGTTGAGATACTTTAGTATATTAAAAACTGCTGTGTTGTTATCTCCAGTAAACATTTCATTCGGTACATTATAAACTAAACTTTGTAGAAAATATGAAGGGGCAGTTTCTTCTGACAAAAGACCCTTTTCAACGGCATAAGACCTAGCATTTTTAATAATGCGTACAACTCTCTTAAATAGATTTGAAGTTGCTTGATGTTTAGCAACTCCATTATTGTAGTGTTGGTCAGGATAATTTATTATTGTCTCTCCTGTTGCCTTATGATTAAGTAATATCCCTTCTACTTTTGAGTGATTATGTAATCCTAAAAAATATGAATATGTCCGATGTGCAATGACTGGAACAATGTCTGCCTTAAGACGACCAGAATTTTTCAATAGTTTTATAGATTTATTACCAGTTTCATCTATAAAAGCATTCCCATAGTAGGCCTTTAGGGCAATAAGTACATCTCTGCGTAAATGAGCCAAAATGTAATCTGCAGTAAAGTAGGTTTGTTCGTGTAATAAATATTGTTCTCTGGGTAATAATAACTTGTTTGACTGAAAGACATCCAATCTAACAAGAACATCAACATCACTATCCCCTCTGGTATTTGTATCGTTTGCATATGACCCCTGTAGGTCAATTTTTACCTTGCCTGATGTTATCATTTCACGGATAGGCGAACTACTACCACTTAGGGCATTCCTAACTGACTGATATGTTGTACTTGAAAGGTCTTTTGACCCCTGTTTTGCCCAAGTATCTAATTGGTTTGCTGGTATAGACATATCTATAAGTGGAGTTTACCCCTATGTAATAAATAAATCAAACTTATGTGGATAAAGTTGAAAAAAGTAATGAAACTGTTAACTTACTTACTTGATTTTTTAGAAAAAAGGAGTATATTCTCATTTATATAGAAACCGTGTAAAAATTATTTTAATTATTATGAAGCTCAAAAAAGTAAAAATGTCAGACATACAGGAAGGACCAATAAGACATCTAACTTTGCCTGATGGCTTTATCCAGCGTGTAAAGGAGTTCAAGCAAGCATTAGCCGAGGTTGAAAAAACATCACTAGAAAGCACACTTGAAAACTTTCAAAGAGATACAAACCCTGAAAATGAACTAAGGGTATGGGAAAAAATAGCATCAACTTATCAATGGGCTGTAATAGACAATGTTGGGCTTATAGAAGCAGAAAAAAAGGATGTCTTTGGTATCTTGCTTGGTTTATCTATGGGTATGAAGGATTTTAGTAATTTCAAGAACTTGAGTAAAGAAAAAGTTGCTGAAGTTGTTAGTCATTTTTCATAAAAATACGAAAGCAATTATTTTAGCAAGCGAGTCAGATAAAAATCAGAGTTCAAATGTATCTCTTAATCTAATAAAAGGGTGTTGCGTGATTCTGTGTTCACATCTCGTGAATGTTTCTTTATTAGTTGGTGGTCTATACCATCTATAAAACAAATGTCTTAGGAAAATACATTAGAGGGTTTAATTTGATTATCTGTTGTCTTCTTTCCGTTTCAGAAATCGTCTTTAAGTCTAGTATAAGTGGGAATGACTCTTTTTGTTCTTGTGAAACTCCGTTAACTAAACTAATGTTTGTTGTCTTCGTATAACTGGGGAACCTGAAAACAACATTAACATAATCCTCTTTTGCATAGAGGGTAATTCGTTCAATGAATAGAAATACGATTTTTTGCTTTTCTTCATACGAAACATTTTCTAGTCTATTTTTTATTTGTTCGTATACTTTTTTAAGAGACACCTCTCTTTCTTCTTTTTCTTTTTTAGTAGTAGACAACTGGTGTAAATGTATCGTTTCATCCTTGAGTTTTTGTTCGTCATTTTTATATTGACTAACATACATTTCATATTGTTTTTTAGAAATCTGTCCATTCACATAAAGTTCATTGGCTCTGTCTCTCTTTTCACTGATTGAAGATGACTCAGTTTCAATTTCTGTTAATCGTATTTTAGTTAACTTGGGGTTTTCTGTTTTATAGATGTATTGTTTTAACGGATGAAACATATTTTGTGGATTTTTGAGTATTTCTTTTAAACAATACCAGATGGGTTCTAATCTTGCCTCAGAGTATTGAGGACACCACTCACATCTTTTTGTAGTGCCAACAGCGTCATCTTTTCTATAAATACCATGATAGTATCTTCCATTACCGTGCTCCCAGTTTTTTCGTGGGGGTTGAAACCCACTAAACATCTTATAATTGCATTTACCACAATAGATAAGTTTTGAATACAAATACTCTCGTTTCTGATTTCTTTTTGAAAATTCCCTATTTCTCATTAGTTGTTGTTTTGCGAGTTCAAAAGTTTCTGGTGAAATAACCACGGGTGTTTCTATTTGTACCCAGTCTTCTTTTGGTCTCAATTTATTTTTATCTGTTATACTTGTAAGATTGTTAAAAGGTCTCTTGTATTTTCTATAATAGAAAACTCCAGTATAAACTTCGTTAGTTAAAATTCTTCCTATCGTTCGTTTATACCAATAGTTGTTAGTGGTTCGTTTTTTGACTTTAGTAAAATACGGAGTGGGTATTTTCATTTGGTTCATTCTTCTCTCTAATTCATTTAGAGACAATCTTTCGTCAATGAGCCATTTAAAAAGTTTCTGAACTATTTTTACTTCTTCTGGAACAAGAAGAAGTTTTTTTGTTTTTTTGTCAACTTTAAAACCAAAAGGAGGCACACCAGTCACCCACTTTCCTGCTTTAGCGGCACATAATTTTCCATTTGATGTCCTTTCTCTGATAGTTTCTCTTTCCATTTCTGCGACAGCTCCTAAAAGAGTAGTCATAAATTTTCCTGTACTACTTGTAGTATCAAATGCTTCAGTTGTTGAACGGAAACCAACATTATAATTTCCAAGAAGTTCAATGGCTCCCAGTAATAATGTGGTCTTTCTAAAAAATCTATCTAATCTATAAACAAGAACAACATCAAACTCCTTGTTTTGTGCGTCAGTAAATAATTGTTTTAGTTGTGGTCTAGAATCAACGGGTAAAGTACCAGAAAAACCTTCTTCAGAATAGATGTGTTTTTCTTCTAAAGAATAATCTTGAGACTGGACAAAGGCGAGTAGTTTTTCTTTTTGTACTTCAAGTCCGTATCCTGAAATTTGTTCCCCTGTCGATACTCGGAGATACAAGGCGACTCTTATTTTATTTTTTGTTTCAGTTTCCATTTTCATAATTCTTTTGACGACAGAGTTTAAAGAGTTCATCGTTGGTTAAGACCTCAATTCTTTCGGTCTTTAGGGTAATAAGTTCATTGGTCAACTCCTCCCTAGAAAGGGTCTGTATTCTTTGAATCTCATCTGAGATTAAACAATCTTTAAGTTCTGTGGTGTCATTCATATTTTTTGAAAACAATACTGTGTGTGTCTTACAATAAGTTTCCTTATGCATATTGTTATAGGTGTGTATATAAAAGTACAACAAATATGTTAACAACTGATGAGACCATTAGAACGATTGGTTGTTTTTGACCTACTGATGTGTGCAAAATTTTAGTTCTATATATAGATTGCATAGTTGCAACGATGAGTATTAAGTAAGTATTTATTCAAAAAGGTGTTCCATCTCTTCATCCTCTTCGTCTATTTTTACGATTTCTTCATCGATTTCAATAGTAGATTTTGTAATGGACTCTTTTGGTGTTGTTAATTTTTCGTCCTCTCTGGGGAGTCTGTAAATGTTTCTCTTTCCTGACTTGTCGACCACTATCTTTTTCTCTTTTGTTAGTTCTTTAAGTGCATCTACAACATTCCTCCCACCTGCTTGTGCTTTTACTGCTTCTTGTAATGCTTCCTTTATGTGTGGACCATCCTCCAGTACGATTAAGATAGCCATTTTTGCATTTTCTTTTTTGCTTTTTTCCTCTTCAATTTCTTGATAATCCCCTAAAGATACTTTTCCGTCTACTTCAATCAACTTCACACTAAAGGGGTCAGCTGCTTTACTTCGTCTTGACTTCACATGCTCAATTTCCATAATAAACGCTTTTGTATTTTTTTTATCTTTTTTAACTGTTATGTGTGAATCTAATCTTCCTGAAATAGCAGACGAACCACGAAGACTTTGTGCTCCTTTTGGTTGTCCGATTCCATCTTTTCTGTGGTGATGGATAAATAAAACAGAAGCACCTACTTTATTTATTTCTTGCATAGCTTGCATAATCTGTTCTGCTTGTTCAGCACTATTTTCTTCTTTTGAATGTAGTGCTGCGAATGGGTCAAACATAACCAAAGAAATATTGTTTTGTTGAACTATGTTTTTAAGTTGGTCTAAGTCTTTTCTATTATCAATTTTGAAGTGTTGAAGAATACTAAACATAATTGGTAAATCTTTTTTGAATGACATTCTTTCTATTCGTCTTTTTGTCTCACCCTCACCTGACTCTTCATCAACAAGAAGTATTTTTCCAGTCATAGTTTCAAAATGGTCAAATACTTTTTTACCTGATGCTATTGCTTTAGCAATATGCAACATTACCCAACTTTTTCCATGACTTGGTTGTCCTGAAAGAGCAATAATGCCTTGCCTTGGGATAAGTGGATTGACTAAAAATTCCTGTTCTTTGGTCTCTAGTTTTAAAACATCACTAACAGAAAGTATTTTTATCAATCGTTGTTCCGTGTTTTCGGGTTCTTTCCCATCTTTTCTTTGTTTTCTTTGAGATTCTGCAAGACTCTCGAAAACTTCAAATAAGTGTTTGTCTTCTAATGGTGGATTGTTGTTTTTGTTCCATGACTGGACTAACGGGAAACAAAAAGTAAACCAATCCTTTTCTGAATATTGGTATAACAATTTTCCAGAAATTCGAGTTAAAACATCATGACGAGAACCTGTCTCAACTCCACTAAATAGAACATCCCATTTTTGGTCTGACTGGTTGTGATTTTGAGTTGTCTTTTTTTCGTCAAGAACCATCCACTTTGGAACTTCAGCAAGGGGTAGTTTGTCTAAATCAATTTCCCATTCGTAATGATTCCCAGATAGATGAAGAGATGGGGGGACAACTATGTATCCCCCATCACCTCTAATATCTATTTTACGACCCAAAATACGAGTGGCATTTTTTATACCAGTCTCAGGATATTTGAAGTAGAAATGTTTCCCTCCCCCTCCAGATTTCACAGTCGGGGTGTTTGGTATCTCTAATCCAGTTGTATCTCCGTCATGTTCAACATCTAAAACAACTATCCCAGAAATTTTTCCTGTCACTAATGCAATACCATCTGGGATATTGTTCTTAAACCATGATTCTATTTCTTCTTTACTGGCTTGTCTTTCTTGATACTCTTTCCAAGACGACAAGAGTGGTGTTTTGTCTCTTTTGATGGGGATAACAGAGAGCCCCTTTTCTTGAAGTCGGAGAGCGGCCTGAAGTAGAACACTTCTTTTTTTTGTTTGCATAACATATTTTTTTACTAAAGATAAACTCTAATACTAAAACTACTTTTTAGTTTGAGTATTATTAAACCAATAATAAGTTTTGTGGGTAAATTTAGCCTCTAAGGGATTAAACTTACCTGAACAAGTAAACCGAGTAATAAAATCAGTCATTTGAATAAACATTGTTATCTTCTTTTTTGGTATGTCGTAACGACATCTAAGAACAATTTCTTCTTTGTCTTTCAAGCCACTAACATGTCCAGTGTTTATCGACTCTGCACTTATTTTTCTTTCCACAATAGATTCTAATTCTTCACAAATATTTTCCATGCTGTCTTGAACCGCCACTCTATATTTGTCTCCAGGTTGTCTAGTATTCTTCAGACTTATATCTCTTACTTTATTTATTTTTTTCATCTTCTAATTCGTTATCACTTATAATTTCGCTGGATTTTATTTCATCTGACGATAAAATAAGCTGAAAGAAAGCATTAAATACTGCAGATATTTCTTGCTCAATTTTTTTATCATTTTTAGACATAGAAAAGGCCAGCTACAAGATTGTGCCTAATACATTGAATTTTTGAGTATGACCACTACTACAAAAAATAAATGCCAAGCAAATCTTTTTTTGCAGTTTTTTTTGGTAGAGTGAGAATGTCACCGCTGGTTCGACCTGAAGCGACAACACAATTTAGATTAAACTGACTACATATTAAGTATGGCATGCAGAAATACCAAAAGTGTCAAAATAAGATATAAAAAAAGAGAAAAGTAAACAAGAAATAAAAAACTCTTATTTTTAAAGACTCTTTTGGATTTATATAACAGTATGTTGATTACTTGTCAATTTTTTTGACACTTTTTTAGCCCTTTTGAGCAAAAAAGGCTACACAAAAATGACCCAGTTTTAGTAAAAAATTGTATGGATATAGAATACCACCTCTTTCACGGGGGAAGGCCTCTAAAAGGACTCTAGAATGGCCAGACACCCAATTAGGGTGTTGGTTGTCCTAGTTTATACATGTGCATGCTAATCCAAAACACAGTTCTATAAACTTTACTATATAAACTCGTAAATCATTATGAATCTCGTAGAAGCTATAATGGGTTGCTACTCGTAGCGTCGTACACAATTTTTCCATTAAAAATCATTCAGTCAAGGAATTAAATAGACCGAGTACTCTAATTGCCTTCTTGCATCTACATCTCCTGGTTGAACACAATTAAAATCATCCTGATTATCAATTCCAATCGTGACGATATGAACCCCTGTTGAACTATTACTCACATCGAGAGTGAAAGTATTCTCAAGTGAAAAGACCTTCCAACCAGACTCACTAGACCAGTCGGCTGGTGTATCATGTGTAAAGTAGACAGGAAGTCCTTGTGGGTCAGTAGCTGTTATCTCTAATGTGATAGAGTTAACTGTCCCCTTAGCGAAACCGCCTCTAATGCCAAAACCTTGAAACGGATAATTGCCAACATTGCCAAGACTATCTTTAATCATAGTAATCTTTGGACAATGAAGTTCTTTGTAAGTTAATGGGGGCGTAGGTGTTGGAGTTGGAGTCTGTCTTTTTCTAGTTATAATTGCAGGAGGAGTAATTGGAGTTATGCTTGGTATAACAAGAATTGTGTCGTTGCATGACTTACCAGTTATTGAACTAAACTTATTGCCTGAATCACACCCTGCATTTACTGGAAGTACCTGACTTGAAGTTGAATTATCAATAATAACAGGCGGTGCAGTACATGGTCCCACTATTGGGCATGGTCCCACCATAACTCCAGGACTTGCTCCACCACCTGCGCTACTGGAGGGGGTAGTCAATGTTGTTGGTTTTGTTGGAGTGATTTGTTTTGATGTAGACTTAGTGTCCTGTTTTTCTTTTTTGAGTACAACTTTTTCTTTTTCAACTTTTTTATCATTAACGGAGTTAGTAGTTGGAACAGAAACTTGAACTACTGGAGGTTGAACAACTTGTTTTTTAAACCATGAAAACGGATTCCACCAAGAAGCAAAAGCAATAGAGGGAGTTAAAAATACTATTAAAAGTAGACACAAGGAATATCTTTTCATAAAATTATTTAAGACAAAAATTGCTAATAATTCCATGAATGGGAAACAAAAAGCCCACCACATGGGTAGAGACCGAAGTCTCTCATATTAGTTTCCTAATATGGCCTGACGGACACCCCATATGATGGGTTCTTTATGTCCGTCAGGACTCTTTCACCATGCTATTGAAAAATCAATAGTTTAGGCTACTTTTAAAATATTCAGTTGTATCTATATAGTATTACTTGTCTAAAGAAATGTAAAATAAAGAGGTCATAACTACATGATAAGAGTTGATAATTCCTTTGCATTATTGAGTGGTAATGATAGATATAATGCCTTTTCTGATTTGCCTGCTTGTACCATCTTTTTTAATGTAAAGTTTTGCGAGAAGAAGTTTTTATCAATATATCCAACTATGTATGCTTTTCGAGTTGATATATCAATATAAATTCTTACATAAAAAAAACGCATATTGATTTGCTCTTCATTGCGCATTTTTAATATACACTCAGAATTAGATAAACAATTAAAACTCCTGTATGTTTTACAAAAATTTATATAGTCCATCAAATTGTTTATTTTATCAAATTCATCTACACGGAGATATTTAGGGTACTCAAGAAAATCATCACTCATGATAATACTAGAGATGTTCTGGTCACTGCTTCCTGTTCTTTTGTGCCGCTCTGCAACTCTTGTAGATTTTATTTCAACCGTATAAATACCATTACTTTCAAGACCAATTTTTGTCCCATCACTTATCTTCCCATAGTCACTATTTTTAACCTCATAATTGATTTGTTCTATATATTTATTAACTATTGATTGGTCTTTATTTGATACGAATATTATTCCATCAAAAGGAGCATGCTTTTCAAAATTATTAGACCTAAACTCATCATACGATAAGTATTTATAATTCGGAAAATTCTGAATTATAAATTCCTTAAACACTTTTTCAGCAATTTTACCTAGTGATGTATCTGAAGCTTTTTCTTCGTTAGAACGACCTAGTTGCCATGTATTTGCTGTGTTTTCAACAATCTTTTTGAAACTACCAGAATTGTTAATTGTTATATCATTAATTATTATCATTGCTTTTTCAATTCTTCAAATAATCTTACCTGCTCACGCTGGAGTGAAGCATTGAAAATGATATGATATTCAAAGTTTTTATTTATACTCTTAAAATCAGAGAAGCCGATTTCTTTTGCTAGTATTTCGTTTGTGAGATTTTCCATTTTGCCTTTGTATGATTTTTTATTTGCTTCATAGTCAGCTTGTTCGTCTCCTCCTTTCGTTTCAATCACTAAAAAACGTTCCTTTGATGTTTCAATGAGAAAATCTGGAAAGTATCGCCCCATACGCTTTTGCTCTGGACTCCAATATTCAAAGTAAAAATCGGTTCGGCTCGGGTCTGCACAAACACGAGCTCCTGTAAAATATATATCTTTGATAGTTTCTTTTTTTTCAAGCACACTTCTCAAGTATCGAAATAAATCCTTTTCATCACTACTATCAAAAGCATACGGATTGATGTGAAAACCGATACGACCCTTTCGTCCTTCTTCTGCTTCAGTTTCTTTGTATACTACTAGAGTATTTCTACCCTGTTGAACACTAATTTTAAACGGAAAGAGTTTTGTAAGTTCAAGTTCTTCTTCTACAATCTCAGTCTTTTCTTCATACTTGTAAGCACTTTTTAGGATTTCTTGTACTATAAATGGAACGAGGGCGAAATTCTCATTTGTCATTTTTACAAACTCATCCCGTTTCTTGCTACTAGAAATAATACTACTAATCACAATACACGATAGGTGTGTATAGCGATTGATAATTTCTACTATCTCGTAGAAAGTAAAATCGTTTTTGTCTTCTATTTTTCGGACTGCTCTAACTTCACTGTATCCAGCATTTCCCTCATCACCAAGAAAGATACCCCCCTCACTGACAAATGACTGGTATCGCTCTGGCTTGAACTTCTTAAAATCTACTTTTATGTTCTCTGCGTTCGCCTCCTGTACTGCTAAAATCTCTTTAAGCACCTTCTTAACTTTGATGGTCTTTCGTTTCTCAACTTCTAGTGTATGTTCTACCATTTTCTGGTCTTGTGTATTCAACTCGCTTATGCTGGAAGCAAAGTTATTCTTAAGTTCTTTATCAAGTATTTTGTAATTTTCCTTTGAAAGAAAGATGTGAGCACGAGTAGAATTGTCACCAATAGCACGGAGACATCTTGTTGTGGATTGAAGCACAAGGATAGTGCTTTTTGGCTTTTTATACAGAGCAACTGAAACAAGCGAACGACAATTCCATCCTTCAGTTCCTTTACCTACGAGCAGTACAAATCGCTTTTTGCTTTCTGCTGTATCAAGCTGTCTAAAATCATTAATGTTTTCTTCTGCTCGTGTGTGATATTCCAGAATAGTGCTTGGCGAGATATTTCTCTCTGTGAGAATACGCTCCAGTTTTGGCTTCAAGTCAGTTTGTAAATCATTAATGTTTGATGCGTAAAAAGCAATCTTCGGCAATCGTCCTTCAAGTCTCTTCTTGTCATACTCAGCAATAAAAGTATCAATGACTTCTTCAAGAAATTTTTGTGACCGCACTATACCATAATCTAAGATGCGAACCTGTTTCAAAATTCCTTTCTCTATACCTTGCTTAAGACCGAAGTGATACACTACATCAGAAATCATCTTATTGTTTACATAGGGAGTTCCTGTGAGGTTCACTACAGATATAAGTGGTGTGTGCTTGTGTAAATAATCAATCGTTTGACGTGTTTTCTTCAAAGTTCCTTCAAGAGTTTTGCCATATGAATGATGGGCTTCGTCCACAAAAATTTGAAGTGAACCAAGTTGTCGTATGGCTTGCAATCGCATATTCTCAACCTCTCGTTTCCCGAGCTCATTCTTATCGCCAAAAAGACGCTTTGTGGCATTGTTTTCGTCCCCATTTCTTGTCTTCAAAATTATCTTCTGTGAGTTGGAAACAATGACATTATAGTTCCCATTTGGAGCTAGAGGAGTGTCAGTACTTTCAAGGTAATGGTATTTTATATTCAAAATGATATTCTCGTATTCTTTCGGAAGCACTCGTGAGTAGTCAAAAGTCTTGATTTCTTTCAAGCTCTCAATGATGGTTGTATCAGGAGCAAAGACTAGAGCATTTTTCGCAAAACGTTCGTCATCATTGTGATAGAACGAAAGCACAAAATCATAGAGCATCATCACGGCCATCAAAATTGTTTTACCCGAACCCATTGTGAGAGCATAGACCTGATTTGCATAATCCGAAGTCCCGAACTTATCATCAAGAATTAGCTGTATTTTTTCATCTTTTTTCTTATCGTAGGCAAGCTCAAACGCTTCTTTGTCAGAAATACCCAGAGCACGGATGAGTTCAATTTCATTTTCAAATGATTGTCGGAACACTTCCACTGACGGCTTGTTGCCTACTACTTCTTTGAGGTAGATATAAGTTTCCAATGCTTCAATCTGTGGCTCGTGCAAAAAAGCTACTCGCTTGATGTGAGTGAGAATGTTCTCCGTCTCTTTGTACACGCTTTTATATCCATCAGCACGCCAGAGAGCTACTTGTTTTTGTATGTTTTGAAGAAAAAAACTATCCATAATTTTTACGCATTTACTTCAAATGTCTCAAAGTATTCTTCCCCAAGCACATCTACAATCTTGATTGCGACAGTGTATTTACCTTTCTTTTGGTACTCCCACGAATACTTGGCTTTAATAATTTCTTTCTTGTCTGGCAGGTCTATCACTTCAGCATTAAATAATTTGCTGTTATAATCCACGTCAATAGCAACACTATCAATGATTTGCTTGAAGTCATTAACTTTTGTTTTATGCTCTTTCTTGAGTACCTTCTCGTTTTCAATCTCTAGCTTTCGCATTAGTATAGGAGAATAAAAATCATTGAGCTCAACAGTAAGCTTTTTATCTTTCACTTTCATTTCAATTTTCGCTTCTGGTTTTTTCTTAAAGATAAGGTTTTTCTTATCAGTCAAAATATCTCTAACTTCAATTTTAACACCCGTCTTGTTTTCCTTCTTAATAAAATCCATTACATCAAGTTCCATTCCTGAACAAACAACGAGTACTCCTTCTTCGTAAACTGCATCTCTTGCTTTTGATTTTATCTTCACAGTAAAGCTATCTAGTTTATCTCCTATACTCTTGAGCATTGTGCGAATGTCCATCTTGTTTAAAACTCGATTAAGAGACATTATCTTAACAAAGTTCTTGTCTAAAACACCATCAAAGTAAATTCGCTTTACTGGTTCTATCCCATACATCTCCATCACGATTTCTTTTGCCTCAAGCTCGTTTTTAAACACATCATAATCGTTCACATTGAGTATTTTGAAACCAAGTGAACCTTTAAAGTTCTTTGTTTTTTCTTTTTGCTGGTCTGTAATAATTTGACCGAGCCGTTTTGTGCTTGTTTGTATTGCCCCTATGTTAATATCGCACCCTATCCATCGTCGTCCGAGCTTCTGTGCAACAGCACAAGTAGTACCAGAGCCGAGAAAGAAATCCGCAACAAGGTCTTTCTCATCTGAGGATGCTTCTATTACTCTTTTGAGTAAAGCTTCAGTTTTTTGTGTCGGATAACCTGTATCTTGACCTGGAGTCGTACCAAGTCCTGCTATATCTTCCCATATATTATCCACGGCTCGTTCTGCAATATATTTACTCCCCTTCTTTTTTAGATAATACTTCACACCAACACTACCACCATTACTACAAGAAACTGTTTTCGTCTCTTCATTAAAAACAACTTTACCACCAAAAGGCGCATATAGACGTCCTTCTTTATGAAGTTTTTTCAGTGTCTCAAAGCCAGAAGAACCTGGGTCAGAGGAATGGAAATACCCTCCCTCATCTTTCCTATACTCACTCGCCGCTTCTTCTTCCGTTAGCTTTGTTTCTTTCTTTTGAGAATGCCAAGTCGTTGGATACTTTTTATTTTTTGCATAGATGTTTAAAAAATGTGTACTATAAGCATAATAAAAAGCATTGACCTTTGCCCCACGAGCAACCTGACTTCTCCATGAGATAGTATTTAAATAGCTGTCCTCACCAAAAACATCATCTAATAAAAGTCGTATATGATGTTCTTTTCTATGGTCGCAGTGAACATATATTACCCCCTTTTCCGAAAGAAGTTCTTTCATAAGAAGGATGCGCTCATACATAAACTGCAAGAACTCGTCATTTGCCCAAATGTCGGAATATTGTTTTTCTTCTAGCAAGCCTTGTTGTATACCCTCTATTTTCTCCCCTCGTATTTTCACACGCCTCACATACTCTGCTTCACTAGCAAATGGAGGGTCAATGTATATCAAATCAACCTTACCACGATAGTTCTTTAAAAGGTGAGAAAGGACTTGGAGATTATCCCCCCAAAATAGTTTGTTGAAATCCTCTGCACTCTTATCGCCATACACCTCAGTTTCTTGTGCAGGATAAAATTGTACACCCTCAAGGGGTTTTTTACCTACCCACTGGAGAAGCGGACGACCTTTTGCTTGTTCTACTTTTTGATACTGTTGTTCTTTTTGATTTTTCATAACATTTTTTTCACTCTTACATTCCATAAATAGCATTGTAAGAAATTGATAATGGCTTCCGTTATTCCTAGTATTCAGTATATTATAGTTTCAAGTATTTATACATATTTCCATATTAAGCTTCTACGCTTTTTCTGCGAAAAGTATCTGCTACACTATATCACACTATTTTAGTCAGTTTTTTTATTAGTTTTTAACCTTTTAAGAACTAATACAAATCAAGCTTTTACTATAATGTTGTAGAGTAAATGCAAGTAGACTGGAATTAGTAAAGCAAATGAATACCAAATACTCTTAAAAGATAAGTATTTCGGGTTGGTTGCTAAGTAAAAGAAGTAAGCCATTACAAGTCCAAGTATGACATGAACCCAAAAAGGAACTATACTAGCTTTTCCATAAGCCATTAAATGGTAAATTCCTTCCATGAAACCAAAACCAATACTTACGAATGGAATTGTAGAGGGTGTTAAATAAGCAATTCTTATTAAGAGTAATGCTGTTCCGAACTTTAATCCCTCTTCTAGCCATGGACCATAGGATATTGAGCTATAGGATGAAAGAAAACTAGGAAATAAATGAAAAAATAAAATAATGAGACAAAGCAAACTTCCTCCAGCAAAAAAAGATGCTATTGCTTGAAGAAATAATAACTGCTTTTGAGACATTTTACAAAATTTTTATTGTTAATTGCTTTTCTTCCCCGACTGTAGTTGCCAACTTTTATATACATACCTTTTGAATGACCCAGTGAAATGAGGTTGCAACCATTGAATAGCTTGCTTATCAGCACTTCTTTCTCGTTTAATGTTTACCGCAGGATTTGTATCATTAATACTTACAAATCCATGCCTAAGATATGCATGTGCAACTTCATGAGCAACGACAAATGTTATAGCTTTTTTATTTTCAAACCAAAGTACATTAGACAACAATATTATATTTTGTTTGCTTTTAAGACGAAAATCACTGAGAGATAAATGTATTCCCCTGTAGTCTTTTTCTAAAGAAACAAAAACACATTTCTCAATAACAAAATCTATGACTTTTTCTGGCAAGTAAGACAAAGCTGTGGAGAGAGGAACTCTTGCATATTCAGGGATGAAATCAGTATCTCCCAATTCATAGTCAATCTTTTCTAGTGTGTGCATAAGAATATTATAATAATTATACTTCAGGTATGTTCTTTGGTTTCTGGCCTTTTCACACGAAAAGTATCGGCCTACCTATATGACACAAACATAGGCCTGTTTTTTTTATTACTTTTTTAAGCATAATAAGGTTCTATTTGTGGGACATCTATTAATGTGTAAGTCCTGCTATATGGACTTTTTACACTTAGCGGAACACCTTTTAGAAACAAAACTCCTCTGTGAGCCAGTGTCACTTCTCCTGGTTTAGGGTATGTTCCTCCACCAACGATAGATACGTAAGAAGATGTATGATGTGGAGCACGAAAAGGCGGAAAGCAAACCAATTCCCCTCGAATATTTCCTGCCACGGAGTGAATGCCTGTTATCTCCAGCACTTCTTCGGTACTTAAGTCTGGCAATAACCCAGAGAATACTCTGGCCAGCATGGTCTTGCCTGTGCCCGGCGGGCCATACATGGCTATGTTGTGCCCGCCGGCAGCCGCTATCTCGAGCCCGCGCTTGGCGCCTTCTTGCCCTCTGATATCAGCGAAATCCCCGCTCTGATTCTCTTTGGTTTCTTTTTTATAATTTATTTTAGTTCTTGGCTGAGGAATAATTTTCTTCTGTTTACGTTCCGGATTTTTTGTTTCGTCAATATGCGAAATAACGTTTTTGAGGCTTTCAGCGCCAAAAATTTTTATACCTTCCACTAAGGCTGCTTCCACTGCATTTTCTTTCGGCAAATATATTTCTTCGTAACCTTTTCTCTTTGCTTCTTCCGCCAAAGGCAATGCCCCACGAATACTACGCAGTGTGCCGTCAAGACCAAGCTCGCCAAGGAAAATTTTTTTTTCTGAATTAAATTTAATTTCTCCTGCTGATTTTAAGTAGGCCATAGCGATAGCCAAATCGAAAAACGGTCCTTCTTTCTTCAGGTCAGCCGGCGAGAGCGACACGGTGATTTTCTGATTTTTAGCCTTAGGAGATTTATAACCGGAATTCTTTATGGCCCCACTTACCCTGTCTTTCGACTCGTCCACAGCTTTGTCCGGCAAGCCCACCACAGAAAAAGTATGTAGACCTTTCGACAAGTCTACTTCTATGGTCACGATAGCTCCTTTTAACAAATTTACTTGTGCTGAATAAACTTTAGCAAAGCTCATTTTAATTTTCTAAGTGTTTCTTGCAGGTTCGAGCAGCAGGGTTCGCTTCTAGGCGGGCTATCTCAATATCTTTTTTACATACTTCGCATTTGCCGAAAGAATCTCTATTTAGTCCCTTGAGCGCCTTCAGAATATTATTAAGTCTTGGTTCCAATGTTCGGAGCATTGAGCTTCGAGCTTCGAAGTCCTCAAATCTGTCGGCCATGTCGTTTTGGTCTGACTCCGGGATGTCTTGCTCTTCTGGAGTAGCCTCCCATTCACCTGTGTCAGTATTCAATTTCCCCATGTCGCGCAATTCTTCAAGCAGAATGTCCCTTTCTATCTCTAATTTTTCTTTTATTTTTTTCTTATCTAACATCCCAGTATGAAAATTTTAGCTTTAATAATAATCTTTGTGTCACGTAATCAAAAATTTCATACGGGACAGGTGCCTAGATAATAACATCTACTTCTTGATTTGGCTACCAGAGAGACGAAGCATTATCTCGCGGGCAGCACTTTTAGTATTAGTAACAACAATGGAAGTATCATCCGCAAATATATACATCATTACTATTTTCCTGTCTCTGTCATAAAGAATCCGAGCGTTTTTATTTTCAATAACCCCATCTTCGAAATCTGCCGTCAACAAATACTTTGTCGTGGGGGAGATAGGAACTCCGAAGAAACCATGCAAATCAAGGAACATTTTATTTTCCCAATTATGTAAAAGGCTAAAAACATCAGAAAGCGTTCGCACTTTTAGCAGGATAAAAAAGTCTTTAGCCTCGCTATTCACAACACCCATTAAGAAGTTGTCGTTGACCAAGCTAATGCCACCATGAGTGTCATCCGGAGCTAAGTTTCCACTCAAGAGAGCAATAAACTTTCTAAGTTCCGCTATTTTTTTATTTTCTGTAATGTAAATTCCCTCTATTCCGCCAACCTTTACCTCTGTTCCTTTTACTTTATTTAAAATAGTTTGAGATATCTCGTCTTTACTAAACCCTGCCACCTCCACGAAAGAGCTTTTATCATTAAAGATTATCGGGGTAAACTGATTTCCTATTTCAACCGTTTTAACATCTGTTTTAAAGAAAAAAGATAAAACTGCCAAAGCTATTGTAAAAAGCAACATGCTTAAAAGCATAAATAACTTATTCTTTTTTGACTGCGGAGACAATTCCCTCTTTTCTTTTTCTGCTTCCTCCTCCCCGTGAATTATTTTTTTTACCAAGCCGCTTGTGTCATTTTCAATAACCCCAGCCATGTCTTCGGCATAAGTTTGAACCAGTTTGTTTTTTGCTTCCGTATCGTTTTCCATAACTGCGGAATAATTAAGACTTCTTGAAAAAATCTTTATCAGCTTCTTTGATTGATAAGCCGATTCTCCCCTTCTCTCTATCCACACTTATCACCTTTACAGGGACAATCATGCCTTCCTTTATTATATCGATAACTCTCTCTACACGCCATGGGGCAATCTCGGAAATATGTACCATGCCATCCGTAGAAGCATTTAGTTTAACAAAGGCTCCAAAGTCAGCAACTTTAACTATTTCCCCTTTCAAGATTTCTCCAACTCTAAACTCGCGTGTCATATCTAGAACTATAGCCCTTGCTTCTTGTGCCGATATCCCTTTACCGGTGAAGTACACTGTGCCGTCGTCTTCAATAGTTATTTCCGCGCCACTTCTTTCCTTTATTTCTTTAATGGTCTTTCCACCACCGCCAATAACCAGTCCTATTTGGTCGGGATTGATTTTAATAATTAGTATTTTCGGAGCATTTGCAGATATATCCGGTCGAGGAGATGGTATTTCTTTTTCAATTCTGTCTATTATGGCCACTCTCGCAGCCTTGGACTGAATCATAGCTTCACCTAGTATTTTTATCGGCACTCCCTCCACTTTTACATCAAGCTGGATGGCCGTCACACCCTCCTTCGTGCCTGCAATTTTGAAATCCATATCGCCATGATGGTCTTCGGGTCCTTGGATATCGGTGAGGATTTTATAACTGGTATCATTTTTGTACATTAATCCCATGGCAATACCGGCCACCGGTGCTTTTATTGGAACTCCGCCGTCCATAAGCGCTAGTGTGGAAGCGCAGATTGAAGCTTGAGAGGTCGAACCATTAGAGGCCATTGATTCAGATACAACTCGAATAGTGTAAGGAAAATCTTCAACTGCCGGCAATACCATAGCTAGAGCTTTTTCAGCTAATGCTCCGTGTCCCACTTCTCGGCGATTGGTAAAGCCGGCTCTGCCGACTTCGCCCCCAGAATAAGGCGGAAAATTATAATGGTGCATGAACCTTTTTTCAGTTTTAGTTTGCATGCCGTCCACCATGTGTCTGTCTTCCGGACCACCGAGAGTGAGTACCGAGAGTACGTGTGTGCCACCGCGATAGAAAATTCCGGAGCCGTGCAAAACAGAAGAAATTCCTCCAGCTTGCGCATATAGGTCTCGAAGTTCGTCCATGGCTCTGCCATCCGCACGTTTATTTTCGTTGATAGCTTTCTCGTGTAAGATGTCATTTTCTGTGTCATCAAATAAATTATCTTCTATAGCGAAATCTTCGCGCTCTGGATATTTTTCCGCCACTAGATTGTTCCATTCTGTGTGCAGGTTGTCTATTTTTGTCTTGCCCGCTCCGGAAAAAATAGCGTCTGCCATTTTTGGTAAGATATTTTCGTTAAAAAGCTTAACGGAAGTATCAGAAATTTTTTCCCTGTCTATTACCCTCTTCTCCTTGCCTAAGTCGATAGCTATTTTCTTTTGGAAATTTTCCAATTTGGTAATTTCTTCGCTGGCTTTGCTTAAAGCATCCTCTAATTCTTTTTCGTCCGTCTGGTGCGCTGACGCCTCGATCATATTTATGTTGCCATCTTTACCGCATACAGTCAGGTCAAATTTATATTGGTCGTCGTTTTCACGTAATTTTTGAGATGGATTTATTTGTAAAGTATCGGTGTCATATTTTCCGATTCGAACACAGCCGATAGGCCCATTCCAAGGAATATTTGACACCGCCAAGGCCAAAGAGGCCGCATTTACGGCCAAAATTGTAGGGTCGTTGTCGTCTACGGAAATAACTGTCACTATTACCTGCACTGCATGGCGAATTGACTGTTCGAAAAGTGGGCGAAGAGTGCGATCGATAACCCGACTAGCCAAAATAGCGTCCTCGCTTGGTTTACCCTCTCTCTTTACAAATCTTGAGCCTGAAATTTTTCCTGCAGCGTAAAATCTTTCCACATAGTCAACCGTTAAATTAAAAAATCCTAAGCCTTTTTGCTTGTCGTGTGACATGCAAGTGGTGGCGAGGACTATCGTCTCGCCATATTTTAACATTACGGAGCCATGAGCTTGCTCTGCCAAGTCTGTAAAAATAGCAGTTAAAGTTTTTCCACCAATCTCTACACTATATTCTTTTTTTTGCATTTTTTTCTCGCCCCGAGTTTACCCGAGGGGTAGTTCGTATCCAGACTACAGTGTTGTTCTATATATAGAACACTACTTTGTGTCTAGACGCGAACGGATTAACTGGTAATTGTCTAGTATCCTAGCACTTTGAGCGAAGAAAGCAAGAATTTATCTTGAGCCTATCAGATATTTTCTGGGATTGTCTCCCAAGTCTACAAAGTCGTCTACGGCTTCACGGAGTTTGCCGGAAGTTGATTTACCAAATGAAACCACTTCTACTTGCACGCCGATGGTCTGTAAGTATTCTACAAGTGGCACAAAGTCTCCGTCACCGGAAACTATTACCACAGAATCTAGGCGAGGAGACATTTTAATAGCGTCCACAGCCAGCCCCACGTCCCAGTCGGCCTTTTTTGTGCCACCGGCAAATATTTGCAAATCTTTTGTTTTGGTTTCAATGCCTAGCTTAGAGAGCGCTTCAAAAAAGTTTTTTTCATCTCCGGCTTCAGTGGTGATGACGTAGGCTACTGCCCGCACCAGCTTCCTGCCGGCCACAGCATCTTTCAAAACCGCGCCGAAATTAACTCGTGCTTTGTATAAGTTGCGAGCGCAGTGATATAGATTTTGAGTATCGATAAATACCCCAACTCTTTGTTCTTTATGTTTTATGACTGTCATATGTTTAATTGTAGCACAAAAGAAAATTCGGAGAAAAACTAAACTAGCTCCATTTTCTTGACCAATGCGTTGTAACGAGTCTTATTTGTTCTTTCTAGGTACTTCAAATGAGTGCGTCTGTCGGCAACCATCTTTATTAGACCTCTCCTAGAATGATTATCTTTCTTGTGTTTCTTTAAATGTTTAGCTAATTCATCAATTGCGGCAGAAATAACAGCTACTTGCACTTCAGTAGAGCCTGTATCTTTGTCATGAATCTGATTTTTCTTAATAATTGACTGCTTTTTCTTGGTTGCTAACATTCATATATAGTAGCATAAAACGCTTAAAAATGCAACCTGCATCGTGTCGCACAATATTATGCTAAAATGTAAGCATGGCATCGCTGAAACAGCTAAAAAATCAATTTCTAGAATATATAGAGATAGAAAAGGGGCGGTCGCTAAAGACTGTGGAGAATTACGACCACTACCTGACTCGTTTTTTAAGTTTTTCAAAAAATGACAATCCGGCAAATATTACCGACACATCCGTTCGTGAATTTCGCCTTTGGCTCAACAGGCAGTCAACAGGTAACAATAAGGCTAATGGTGAAACTTTGTCTAAGAAAACCCAAAATTATTATCTGATAGCCTTGCGCGCGTTTTTGAAATATCTAGCTAGACAAGAAGTGAAGTCTCTGCCGGCTGAACGCATAGAACTGGCTAAAGTTTCTGAACGAACACTTGACCTTATTACAAATGAAGAATTAAATAGACTACTAAATTCTCCCAACGGCAAGGAACTAAAAGACTTGCGAGATAAGGCCATACTAGAGCTTTTGTTTTCTACCGGACTGCGTGTCTCCGAACTTTGCTCTCTAACTTCCGATATTGACTTGCGTTCAGATGAGCTTTCAATCCGTGGGAAAGGCGGAAAAGTCCGAGTGGTATTTCTTTCAGAAGATTCAAAAAAATATTTACGTGTATATCTTTCTGCCCGCAAAGACATGAGTGATGCACTCTTTGTGCAATTGGAAAAAAATAAAAATAATGGAGCGCTGACTAGGAGGTCTGTAGAAAGAATTGTGAAACAACATGCCATCAAGGCGGGAATTTCAAAAAAAGTCACTCCGCACGTGATGCGCCACATGTTCGCCACTGATCTTTTGGGTAACGGCGCCGATCTGCGCTCGGTGCAGGCCCTCCTCGGGCATTCCAGTATTGTTACCACTCAAATATACACTCATGTCACCGACAAACACTTGCGCGACATACATAAGAAATATCATAATAAGGGCTAGTAATGAAAATAATTTCTTGGAATACAAATGGTTTACGGGCTACAGCGAAACAAGGACACTTCACTCCCCTATTTAAACAAGAGAGGCCGGATATTCTATGTTTACAAGAAACCAAAGTTGAGCCAGACCAATTACCGGATGATGTGCGCAATGTTTCCGGATACTTTTCTTACTTTTCACATCCGAAATTAAAAAAAGGCTATAGTGGCGTAGCAATTTATTCTAAAGAAAAACCACGAGAAGTTTTTTACGGTATGGGAGTGAAAAAATTGGATGATGAAGGTAGGTTAATTGGCGCAAAGTTTAAAAACTTCACAATTATAAATGTTTATTTCCCAAATGGCGGGCAAGGTCCACACAGACTGAAATACAAATTGGAATTCTATGATGCATTTTTAAAATTTATCAACAAGCTCCGAAAAAACGGCGAAAATGTAATTTTTTGCGGAGATGTGAATACGGCACATGAAGCTATCGACCTTGCTCGGCCGAAAGAAAACGAAGAAAATACGGGTTTTCTGCCTATAGAGCGAGCTTGGATAACTAAAGTGATAAAAAATAATTTTTTAGATGTATGGAGAGTTTTGAATCCAAACAAAAAAGATGTTTATACTTATTGGGATATAAAAACGAGAGCTAGAGACAGAAATGTCGGCTGGAGAATCGACTATTTTTTTGCCGATGCCAAGATTTTAGGAAAAATCAAAAATGCCGGCATGATGGCGGACTACATGGGCTCAGACCACTGCCCTATTTTTATTGAAATTTAAATATGTTATATTTGTGGGATGAGCCACGCACGACTAGACCAGCTTTCAGACGGAATTTTCGCCATTGTCATGACGATTCTTGTTTTCGAAATAAAGGTGCCAACTATCTGGGGGCCGATAGACAATACGGGGTTGTGGCTTGAAATAAAAATGCTTCTGCCTCTATTTTTGAGCTATATTTTGAGTTTTGCCTTGCTCTTTACTTACTGGCGAGCGCACCACTTTTTTATTTCAGTCTATGCTAAAAATATTGATTCCAAACTTACAAATATAAATGCTTTCTTTTTTATGCTTGTAAGCCTCATTCCTTTTTCAGCAAGTATTTTGGGTCAGTTCAGTAGAAACGAACTGTCGGTTATCATATTTGGCATACACATTATTTTAATCGGCTTAACTCTCTACTGGATGCGAAGCTATGTCTTGTATTCTCCTCATATTCAAAATCCAGAAATAACTAAAAGAGAAATTCATGGCAGCACTGTCCGCACTTTGGTGCCTGTTGTCTTCGCGTTGATCGCCATCCCTCTGTGTTTTTATAGCATTGAGCTTTCTCTATTTTTATTTACTATGGCTGTAATTTTCAACCTCTCTTCATACAGCACTCACCTGTTTGAAGGCACCTTCAAGATGCTGTACCCAAAAGAGAGCTAGACTTTTTTGAGTTCTATGCAAAAGACTTGCCAAACATGCAAAAAAGATTTTGAGATAAGAAAAGAAGACCTTATTTTTTATGAGCAGGTAAAAACAGTGCCACCACTTGATTGTCCGGATTGTCGTGTCATGAAGCGCCTCGCCTTCAGAAACGAAAGAACATTTTACAAAAGATCTTGCGACCCATGTAAGAAAGATATTATTTCTTTATATCCGAAAAGTAGCCCATACCCTATCTACTGTAATACATGCTGGTGGAGTGATAAATGGGATCCAAAAAGTTTTGCTCAAGATTACGACTTCAAGAAAACTTTTTTTGAACAATACAGAGAGCTACAAATAAAAGTGCCTCGTTTGGCATTGATGATGCTTAATTCCGTGCGAAGTGAATATACAAATGGCGCATCAGACAACAAGGATTGTTATTTGATTTTCGCCGCCGAATACAACGAAGACTGCATGTATAGTAGGCTCATTCAAAAATGCAAAGGATGCATTGATTGTGCCTTTATTCACCAATCTGAGCTTTGCTATGAGTGTATAGATGTTCGTGAGTGTTTCAAATGCATGTTCTGCCAAGAATGCCAGTCATCGACTGACTTAATCTTCTGTTACAATATGCGTAATTCAAACAATTGTATTTTTTGCACAAATGGCAGAAATCTTTCCAACGCAATTTTCAATGTAAAATACTCAAAAGAAGAGTATGAGAAAAAGAAAAATGAAATTTTCTCAAGTTATGAAAATCTTGAAAAGGCAAAAAAAGAATTTAAAGATTTAAAGAGTAAGACAATAGTAAAATATGCTTCTGCCACAAAATGCAATAATGTGACCGGCAATTATCTGCACAATTGTTATGATGGCGTAAGGGTTTTCGATACCACAGGTACAAAAAATTGTTCCTACATGGCTGACACCGAAGAATCCATAGATAGCATGGATTGTAATAATTTTTATTACAAAAATGAACTCTGCTACAACATGATGGGAGTGCTCCAGAGTAGTAAATCCAAAAATTGCGCATACGTGTTTTATTGCAACGAAGTTGAATACTCAGAAAATTGTCACAACCTCGCAAGTGGGATAGGATGCAATGCAATACGCAAAGGGCAATACATGATTCTCAATAAAGAATATTCCAAAGAAGATTTTTACAAAATCAAGGAACAGATTGATGAACAAATGAAAAAGGATACAACATATGGGAAATTTTTCCCGCCCGAACTAGCACCTTTTGGTTTTAATGAAACTCTCGGGTACGAATACTTCCCCATAAATGAAAAAGAAGCAAAAGAAAAAGGTTTTAACTGGCAAGAACAAGTGACTGGCACCTATGGCAAAGAAACAATAAAAGAGCCGGAGATGCCAGCGACTATTGGTGAAGTTACAGAAGATATTTTGAATCAGGTTTTAGTTTGCAAAGATTGTAAAAAGAATTTTCGCATTACAAAGGGAGAATTTGATTTTTATAAAAGGATGAATCTGCCTCTTCCCCACAAAGACTTCGAGTGCAGGCATCAAGATCGCATGAAGAAAAGAAATCCGCGCAAGCTTTGGCACCGAAATTGTATGTGTGAACTCAAAACTCACCAACATGGCGCCCAAAAATGCGCTAACGAATTCGAAACCTCCTACTCCCCCGATAGAAAAGAAATAGTCTACTGTGAGACCTGCTATCAGCAAGAAGTTTCCTAATAATTTCAAAAATACAAACTTTTTTCGGTACGGATTTTTCGAAGCTTGAAAAATCCTGAAGTTCTCGGCTCGTCAGCCTCGAAACCCCTTCAAAAGCTTTATTTTTGAAATTAACTACTTCCTCACTCCATGTTTTTTATGCAGTTTTGTGACTTCTTCTTCTTCGAGTTCATCTTTTTTTTCTCTACCACGCTCGCCGAGAGCTTTTAATTCTTGGTCGTCAAGCATGTTCAGAGACTTTACCAGTTCAGATAAATGTTCCACTGTATTTTTTTCCGGAGCATCGAGTACTTCTTCAAGTAATGCATGGAGCATCCACCCCATTCTTGGTCCCGCTTTAATGTCTAGCTCTTTAATCATGTATTCTCCATTAATTTTTAGCTGTCCTACGGATATAGGGTCGCGGAGGGCCTCCTCTATCATGGCATGATACTTACGCAAACGATACGAAGTCTCTTTTTTATTTGTGCCGACTCTGTCGCACTCACGCAAATTCATAAGTGACCAAATGTTTTCTTCCCCAATTTTTGTAATAATTCTACGAACAGCGGAAAGTGTAATTAATTCCGTGTCAGAGAAAAACATGTGGTAACGAACTAATTTTTCCACCAGTATAATTTCTTTATTAGAAAATTTTAGTCGCTCCATTATTTTTTTAGTCATGCGGGCGCCCACAACTTCGTGGCCGTAGAATGTGTATTGTTTTTTAGCCAAATCTTTTGCTGACTTCACCTCTCTCTGCCTTTTAGTTTTTGGTTTTCCCACATCGTGAAAAAGAGCCGCAAGTCTTATAGATAATGGCCAGTTTTTATCTGCTGCGTGTTGCAAAGAATATAGCGCATGATTCCACACATCGTAAGCATGCTCCCCAGACTGGTCGCAACCTATTCCCTCCTCGAGTTCCGGTATTATATTTTTTAGTAAATTCAATTTTTGAAGCATAACAATTCCAGTAGCAGGGTTTGCAGACATTACTATTTTTACCAATTCCTCACGAATTCTTTCTCCGGAAATTTCTTTTATTAAATCTGAATTTTTTACAATACTTTCAGTTGTTTCCTGTGAAATAGAGAAGTCAAGTTGGACGGAAAAACGCACTGCTCGAAGCATCCGGAGAGCATCTTCCTTGAAACGTGCATCAGGGTCTCCTACTGCTCGCAGCACTTTGTCCTTAATGTCCTTTATACCATCATATATGTCCATTACAGAGCTTTTTCTATAAGCTATGGCGTTTACTGTGAAATCACGCCTCTTTAGGTCATCTTCAAGTTTATCACTAAATTTAACCTCGTCAGGGTGTCTAAAGTCAGTATATTCTGCTTCAATTCTATATGGAGTAACTTCTACAATCACATATTCTAGTGTTTCATGAATAACATTACTATTAGATGTTTCACGCGAAACGTTTTCAGTAAGTGTTTCACGATTAACATCTCTAGGGATACAAACACCTACCGTGCCGAAAGTATTCTCGTATACAGTCTTCTCAAAAAGGCCAATAATTTGTTCGGGCTTAGCATTTGTAGTTACATCCCAGTCTTTGGGCTCCCTGTCCATAAGCATATCCCTTACACAGCCACCGACTAGGTAGGCATCAAAACCAGCTTTTTCTAATATATCTGTTACATGTGAAACTTCTGGGGGTATTTTATACGATAGGTCTTTTTTTATCTCCATTGACTTTTCCGTGGTGCACCCGGCAAGACTCGAACTTGCAATGACAGTTCCGAAGACTGTTGTGATATCCATTTCACTACGGGTGCAGAATTAATTAATAATCTATGTATTTTACACTATTTTTAAAATGTTGGCAAATAATGCTTATTTTACAAGCTATTTTTGCAATTGCATTAGTTTATAAAAAATAATATAATAAAAAAGTATTTTTCTTTGCGGCCATGGTTTAATGGTAGAACGAGTGGTTGCCAATCATTCGGTGGGAGTTCGATTCTCCCTGGCCGCACAAATATGATGTCCCTTAGTTGTACCCTTGCTTTTAAAGGTTTTATTGAAATCTGTGGATAACCATGTTGGTAATGTTTATAAAGGACATCATGAAAAGTTGTCTTTTAGGACAAAAATAGCTAAAATATGTTGCTAAATAAGAATTATTTTGTAAAAGACATAAAGTTGCTTATAATTGTTTCATGTGAAACAATTATAAGCATGTTATTCGTGAAACATTGATATACTTGTCCCGTACTAAATTTTTGATTAAAATAAATAACCACTATGATTAAAAGTTTAAAATTTTAGTACTGGGATGCCTAAAGTATTTACTTCGGAGACACAAAAGACAGGAGAAATTGGAGAAAACATAGCTGTTAAGTTTCTCGTGAAACAGAGTTTCTCAATACTAGAGCGAAACTACACTAAAAAATGGGGTGAGATAGATATAATAGCTAAAAAGGACAAAAAACTCTATTTTGTAGAGGTCAAAAGTGTTTCTCGACCTGACCTCGAGAATGTTACTCGTGAAACATTAGATCAATATCACCCAGAGGACAACATGCACCCGTGGAAGTTAAAAAGACTCTCAAGGACAATTCAGACTTATCTTTTGTCTAAAAATCTGGATGATATAGAGTGGCAGGTAGATTTGCTGGTTGTTTTTTTGGACTTAAAGGGGAAGAAAGCCAGGATAAAAGTAGTAAGTGATATTATTCTGTGATATATTAGAGCGTGCGAACACGGGCTGTCGTATACCGGTAGTACGTCTGTTTTGGGAACAGATAGACTGGGTTCGATTCCCAGCAGCCCGACAGTTTTTTGATTTTGCGGGATTAGTTTAGTGGTAGAATAAGAGTTTTCCAAACTCTGGGCAGGCGTTCGATTCGCCTATCCCGCACAGAATCTTTTATTTATTAAACAATAAACAAATACAAAATTATGACCACAACTTATATTTATGCCTTTGCTAGTGTTGCAGTAGTGAGCCTAGTTTCTTTAATTGGGGTTTTTGCTCTTTCCCTGAAAGAAGAGTTGATGCGAAAATATGTTTTTACTTTTATTAGCCTCGCCATAGGGGCGCTTTTAGGGGATGCTTTTATACACCTTATACCGGAAGCATTGGAAAAATCAACAAATCCAACTCTGACTAGCACCTTGGTTATTGCGGGGATTCTTTTATTTTTTATTTTAGAAAAGTTTTTGCACTGGCACCACCACGGTGAAGATCAAGAAGAAACACAAATTCACCCAGTAGGGAAGTTAGTACTAGTGTCGGACGGAGTGCATAATTTTATAGACGGAGTAATTATCGGCGCTAGTTTCTTGATTAGTTTGCCTGTCGGCATTGCTACCACCTTGGCAGTAATTTTACATGAAATTCCTCAAGAAGTAGGCGACTTTGCGGTGTTGTTGCATTCCGGCTATTCTAAAACTCGCGCTCTGTGGCTCAATTTTCTTTCGGCATTACTTTCGATTTTAGGATTAATATTTATTCTTGTGTTAAATCAAACCGAAGAAGCTATAACTTTATTTTTCTTGCCAATAGCCGCCGGAGGCTTTATCTATATTGCAGTCGCTGACTTAATTCCTGAACTTCATAAAACAAAAGAAGTAAAATATTCTGTTATGCAAATCACAGCCATAGTGGCAGGAGTTTTAGCGATGATTGCCTTGGTACTCTTCGAGTAAATAAATTTAATTGTCAGGAATAATTTTGTTTTCGTCAAAACAAAATTTTCACGACCCTACCTCGCCTGTTTTCTTTACTAAGAAAACATAGCTGTGGCTCAAACTAAATTAGAAAAAACCCAAGCAGTTGGATTTTCTCTAATTTAGTTTGCCCAGCTCCAGTCAGTACCCGGATTTTTAGCGTTGAAAACTTCGAAGTGAATATGCGGGCCAGTGGAGCGTCCAGTGTTGCCAACGTAGCCGATGACTTGACCACGCATAACGTCCGCGCCACTCTTAGTATTAAGTCTAGACATATGCGCATACAATGTTTTTGTGCCATTTGGATGTTCTACTATGGCCATATTGCCGTATCCGCCACCACATCTTTTCTGGCCAACCTTACACCCTGTCTTGACTACCAGCACTTTTCCGGAAGCAGAGGCGTAAATTTCTGTGCCTGTCGGCGCTCCGATGTCTATGCCTCTATGCCCTGGGCCATGCAGACCCTGAGTTTTGTGCCCAGCAGGGGCGGGATTTACAAAGTATCCAATTAGGTTTTGTATTGGATGTGTCGCGTAGTAATTTCTATCTCTCGCTGGAGCAGAATTCAAATTTGGCGCAGGTTTGTCGCCTCCTTCATCAAACATCTCGCCACCCGGAATCATAAGTTTGTCTCCGACGTCGAGTTTGTCGTCAGGAGTTATGCCGTTATAAAAAGCAATGTCATTTACATCTGCTTTATAAAGCTTAGCGATATTTTTTAGTGTTTGCCCTTTGGTAACTGTGTGTTCGAGTCCGGAAATAGGTAAAATGAAAAGCACGTCACCTTCGACGAGCTTTTCTCCTTTTTTCATATCGTTGGCCGCAAGAATAGTATTAACAGAAACGCCGAACATGTCGGCTATGGCAGAGATAGAGTCACCTTTTCTTACTACATACACACTTGTCTCTTCAAGATCAGGGTCTGGGGTATAGTCTCCATCCGAAGACCCCATTGGACCAGTTGCGGGCACGAGAGCATTGTCGGAAAGAATACTGACACTTGTGTCAGTATTCAGAGTATCTTTTTTGCTAGACTTCTCGTTCTTTTCTTGAATTATTGAAACGGAGGAAACATTTGCCTGAAGAAGGGCTAGGGTTTGAGAATTTTGCTGAATGTTTTTGTTTGGTTGAGTAGTGGTGTTCGTATCACTTTGCGCATAAGCGTCATCGCCTATGAGCGCAGAAAAGAAACCTGCTTGTGCCGGCAGAGGTGATAACGACAAAAACAACGACCCCAACAATAGGGAAATGCCCAGAAAAGAATGGAATATTTGAGTTAAAGTTCTCATCATAGTACCTAGCGTCCCTGATTCCAGTCATCTCAAGCGGTATCTGCCATATAAAGGTACTTAGGTAGGATAGTCCAAAATAGGTCAAAAGTCAACTGGGTGGGGATAACCCTAAAAACATCCAAAATTTGACAAAATAAGATAAATAGTGTATAGTAGGAGTACATTTAGTTAAAAATTAGAGTTAAAAATTAAAATCTATATAATATAAATATATGTCACTGATATTAGATGCATTGAGAAAAGCAAAAAAAATAGTAGAAGCTAAAGACAAGCCTGTTGAGAAAAAGGTAGGTGGACCAATGCGAATTAATTTAAGTAACGAAGCAGAAAAGAAAAGACAAGAAAATAGGTCTGCGCCCGTTGTTGTACCTGAAAAAGTTGTAACTCCTGGCAGTGAGAATCTTGCGCCGCCTGATGATAAAACAGATGAGATATCTGCAAGAGGAGAATCCACAAGAGAAAGAGTTAGGAAAAATATAGAAAGAATTAAAGAAGAAAGAGAAGTAAGAAGGATAAGAGAAAGACTGCTTAATAGAGCAGATGGCAACATTAAGACTCCTGTAAAAAATGAGCAATATGCAGTAGCACCAGACGATCAAAGTCAAGAGTTTCTTACGGAGGTAAGAGAAAACCTGAGGTTAAAGAGTAAGCCTTTCTTTTTGCGATGGTATTATAAGAAAAAGGATACACCAGAGAAACTTGAAGAAAAAATCACAAGTATACGTAAAGACAATGAAAGAATGAGGCAGGAAAGTAATGAATTTGCAGACGGAGTTTTGGATGCTGTTAAAAGAGCTCCGAAAAATTTTTTTAACTCTGTTAAAACAGAGTGGAATGGAGGAAAAATTGTAGAATTGAACAAAAAATTAGTAAGATTAAAAAATAAAATAGAAAGACAAAATAAGAGTAAACATGGACATACTGCTGGATATGGTGTCGAGCATAATGTAAGGGGAGATGCAGATAGGAGACGAGAAGTTCAACATAGTAGAGAAATAAGTCCGTACGACAATGGGGATGAGTCAAGTAGAGAAAATGACGAAGAAATCAATAACGTTAATAACATACAAAGTAGAGAATTGACTGAAGTGTATGAAAATAACTTGAGAAAAGTTCTTCCAGAAAATACATATATAATTTGGCAAAATATAAATGCCCAAGATACTATTATGTTAAAAGAAAACGAAGTGTCAGAAGAATTTAAAAGCTTGTTTTTTTATTTGCAAAAACTTCATAAGATAACTGAAGTTCAACCAACTTCCACTCAAACTGTTGAGGAGTATATAAAATTTACTTTGCAAAAAGCAGAGCGAATGGGAAGGTTAGATCAAGTAAAGTTGAACTAATTTATGCTAGTATAAATTGGTGGAAGACCACCTAAAGGAACTTAACAAAGAACAGAGGGAAGCGGCACTTCACATGAAAGGGCCGATTTTGATAGTGGCTGGCGCTGGAGCAGGGAAGACAAAAACTATCACGCACAGAATAGTGAATTTAATAAAAAACGGAGTTGCCCCTGAACGTATTTTGGCTGTAACTTTCACCAACAAAGCCGCCAAGGAAATGCGAGAACGCGTTATTGCCGAAATTGAAAAAAATGCCCAAATGACTCAAGAGCAAGACAATATTCCGTTTGTCAGCACTTTTCATTCGCTTGGAGTTTACATAATAAAAGAAAATGCGCGAATATTGGGGCTGACAAAATATTTTACAATTTTGGACGAGTCCGACTCTACTTCGCTCGTCAAAGAAGCGTTGAAAGAGATAGACATAGACCCCAAAATGTACGACCCCAAGAAAATAAAAAATATAATTAGCCGAGAAAAAGGAAAATTTATACACCTAGCCGACTATACAGAAACAAACAGCAACAATACTTTGGGTAAAATAGTGGCGCAGGTTTGGAATTTATATGAAAAGAAAAAAGAAAAAGAAAATTCCTTGGATTTTGATGACTTGCTTTTAAAGGCGACAAAATTATTGAAAGATAACGCTGAAATTAGAAAAATATATCAGGAGAAATGGGAATATATACACATTGACGAGTATCAAGACACCAACGAAGTGCAATATTTGATGTCAAAATTGCTTTCGGAGAACAATAAAAACATCTGCGTGGTGGGAGATGCCGACCAAAACATATATTCGTGGCGGGGAGCAAATTTGAAAAACATTTTAAGCTTTGAAAAAGATTATCCTGATGCGAAAATAGTTCTTTTAGAACAAAATTACCGTTCCACTCAAAATATTCTGGAAGCAGCCAATGTCGTCATCAAGAAAAATAAATACCGACCGGATAAAAATTTGTTTACCAAAAATAAAACCGGAGAAAAAATTTCTTTATACGAAGCACTCGATGAAAACGACGAAGCAGACTTCGTCGCTACAAAAATTTTAGAAGTACTAGACAACGGAGTGGGCACTATTTTTGATAGGTCGCTGTCTGTGCGTGCTCGCACAGCGCTGCCTCTCGGCTCGTCAGCCTGCGAGACACCCCTCAAAAACACGCCCACTCCGTTGTCTGAAATAGCCATATTATATAGAGCCAATTTTCAGTCTAGGGCGCTGGAAGAAGCAATGCTCCGGTACAATATTTCATACCAAGTTTTAGGTGTGAAATTTTTTGAAAGAAAAGAAATTAAAGATACCTTGGCCTATCTGCGCGCTGCATTAAACAGAGACAGCCTTTCGGACGTAAAAAGAATCATAAATTTCCCTACACGGGGCATTGGCAAGGTCACCTTGGCTAAAATTTTTGCAAATGACGTAGAAAGTCTGCCCATAAAAGTAAAAATCAAGGTTAATAACTTTTATAAAATTTTGGAAGACATAGGAGAAAAAATAAAAACTAGCAAAACCTCGGAAGTTATAAAGTTTGTGGTAAAAAAGTCCGGCATAGAAAGTGAATTATCAAATGGTACTGAAGAAGACATAGAAAGACTTGAAAATATAAAAGAACTAGCTACACTGGCGCTGAAGTATGATAATTTAGAAAATGGGGGAGGCGTAGAAAAGCTCTTGGAAGATGCGTCACTTGCAAGCGATCAAGACTCAATAATGATTGAAGAGAAAAAAGAAACAAAAAACGCAGTTAAGCTTATGACGGTACACGCATCAAAGGGACTTGAATTTAAATATGTTTTTATCACTGGCCTTGAAGACGGACTTTTCCCGCATCAGAAGCACAATGTGGAGGCAAGTGAAGATAGCGAAGAAGAACGTAGACTTTTCTATGTAGCGCTTACTCGCGCCAAAGAGAAGTTATTTCTATCATTTACAAATTTTCGCACCATCTTCGGTTCACGACAGATAAATGCGCCGTCGGAATTCGTTTCGGACATATCGGCAGGTTTATTAGAAAAAGAAGGGGAAAAAAATAAAATAAAAACTATCTATATATAAGAAAATTTATGAAAGCAAAAAAATCATTGGGACAGAATTTTTTGAAATCAGAGCCGGCTCTGCGAAAAATTGTTGAAGCAGGAGAAATAAAACCAGAGGACATAATTTTGGAAATAGGACCGGGGAAGGGTGCACTGACTAAAAAACTTTTGGAGAAGTGCAGGCATGTCATAGCTGTAGAAAAAGATTATGAACTTGTTTCTTTACTAAAAGAAAAATTCGCCGAACAGATAAAATCCAGCTCTCTTGTACTAGTGCATGAGGACATACTGCAATTTAATATTGACGAAGCAGTTTTAACTTTTTCGAATGGTCTGGCCGGGAGAGGGACCCGGGAAACCGAGGACCTGAGAAAAAGTTCAAAACTGCGAAGTTATAAAATTATCGCCAACATTCCTTATAATATAACTGGAGCGATTTTGAAAAAATTTTTAACAGCAAAGAATCAGCCTACCACCATGGTCTTAATGGTACAGCATGAAGTAGCTAAAAGAATAATGGCGTATGACGGCAAAGAGAGTCTCCTTTCACTTTCTGTCAAAATGTATGGTGAACCAAAAATGGTCACGAAAGTTCCGGCGCGATATTTTTCTCCAAGCCCAAAGGTGGACTCGGCAGTAATTGCTATAAAAAATATTTCTAGAAAAATGTTTGAAGAAAACAAAATTAATGAAGAAAATTTCTGGAAAATAGTGCATGCGGGTTTTGCCCACAAAAGAAAAAAGCTCTCTGGTAACTTAAAAAAGTTACAAATTTCGCAAGAACCGTTCTTGCGAAATTTAGGCAACAAAAGGGCGGAGGATTTGTCCCCAAAAGACTGGGTTGCTTTGGTGAAAAGTGCTATAATTAGGCCATAATTAAATTAGATTGGTTAAAACACAAAAGGATGCCTTGGATTGCTTTTGCAGTACTGTTTCTTTTGGCGCTTTTTTTCATAAAGAATAAATCTTCACTCCTAAATAGCGTAAAAAATGAATCAACCACAGGGCTATCTTACGGCGATGCCATACTGGAAGACTTGGTAAATAAAGATACGGATCTAGATGGGGTATACGACTGGGAAGAGTCTCTTTGGGGGACTGACCCGACCAAAAAAGATACAGATGATGATGGGGTCTTAGACAACCTGGAAATAAAAGATTTATCGGCCCAGGGCGGACTTGTCCCGGGAGGGCAGCAAGTAGAGCTTGGCAATGAAAAATTGACGGAAACGGACAAATTCTCCAGAGAGTTTTTTTCTATCGTTGCAACTCTCAATCAAAATGGACTGGTAGATCTGGCGACAGTGGACAAATTAGGTAGTTCCTTAGCTGACCGTATAAAAAATACCCTCCAGAGAAAAATGTTTTCTATTTCCGACATAAAAATAGCCTCAAGTGATACATTACAGGCTGTAAAAAACTACGACAACGCACTTACTAGTTTATATAAAAAATACCCCACTGGCAAAACAGTCATGGAAGTGTTGCAAAAATTTATGGTTGACGAGAACAATGTTGACGTGAATGTACTATCCGAGCTTGACCCTATAATAATTCGCATCCAAAAAATTATAACTGGGCTCTTGGAAATTAGTGTGCCGAAATCCCTCGCCTCCATCCATTTAGAGCTCGTAAATATCTTACAAAAGCTATCAGAAAATACGAGTGATATAAAACTTTATGAAAGTGATGTTATCGTAGCTTTGAGCGCCATCGGCCAGTATGAGGCGAATATCACTGCGCTGGAAACTACTTCAAATAAACTTGGTACTATAATTGAGCAAAAATTGAAGTAAAGAGTAAAAAACTGTATAATAACCTATGTAAACAATGAAAAAAAAGACAAGTCAAAAATTAATCTCCTTTCTCATAATTATCGCAATACTGATTCCAGCTGTTTTATTTTCTAGGCCGAAACAGGCAGAAGCGCAGACTGCTCTCGGTGGCCCTAGCTGGCTAGTTGATATATTTACAGGCGGAACACTTGGTGCCTCCGGAGTAAGCGCTGGGCAAGAAACTATTCAGACAGGTTTTAAAATCAAAGAGTTCGCCAAAGACATTCTAAAACAAATTATAATGACAGTGCAAAAAAGGCTTTTGGCGGAGATGACCAAGAGCACCATAAACTGGATCAATACTGGTTTCCATGGATCACCACTTTTCGTAGAAAATCCGAAATCTTTTTTCACGGACATTGTAAAGTCGGAGGTAAAAACCATTGTGGACCAAATAGGCTACGATGTACTCCACCAGCCTTTCGGTAAACAAATGGCTTTGAATATTATCAATAGCTACAAAAGCACCCTACAAAGCAATTCCGAATACACATTGAGTAGAGTTATAAATGACCCCAGACTGCTTCAGAACTATAGAACCGATTTTAATGTTGGCGGGTGGAACGGTTTTTTTATCAATAACCTATACCCGCAGAATAATTATCTGGGGTACAACATGATAATCAGGGAAAGCCTTGGCAGAAAAGTAGACAACCCGATAAATAATGAAATAAAAAAAGTACAGGACACTTTACAAAAAGGGATGGGGTTCTTGTCGCCAGAGACTTGTCCGGGCAACAGCGCCAATTCTCAAGCATACAATAAAGTTATTGGCAATGCCTGGCAACGACCTAGCTTTAAAACTCCAGCTATGTCAGACAGTGAAAAAAATGCACTCAATGCCTGTTATAACAACAGTATTGGAGCCGAATCTGAGGCAGAAGCATGTGTCCAACGTGTACACGACCAATACAATACCAGAGTTGGCGCGGCTAAAGCCACTTGGGCGAACACCAATACTTGCAAGGCTGGTTTGGTTACTACCACTCCCGGCTCGGTGGTGGCAAGCCAAATCACCAATGCCATGGGCTCTAATTTCAGGCAAACGGAACTTGGCGCCGCTCTTGGCAATAGCATGTCGGCAATTTTTGATGCATTGCTAACTAAATTCTTAGGAGACGGCTTGAATGCGTTGGCCAGCAAAGTAAATCCAGAACCGGAGCCAGATACTTGGGATTATGATGGTCATACTCTTGGTGGTCCGGGAGATAATAACAGAGATCCATTTAGTGGTCCAGATGAAGTTGTGGACTTAGGTGACTTCAAAGAAACTGTAGACAGAGGAATAGAGAACACAAATATGGAGCTTGAACTTATCTTCAACGACATTACTGCTCTCATAGATCCAGGTACAGGTAAGATTTTAAATAACCCTGGAATTATGCAAATACTTGGTTTGATTTGGCCAGCCACACGAGAACTCGATATATGTTTACCAGGTCCAGATTTGGGATGGCAGGCGCGAACACTCAAAGAGCTCGAAAGAAATAGTGGAAAACTTAACCAAAAATCTACTGATGATGATCCTAAAGAAGCAGCCACAGCCAGACTAGTTCTTCGAGAACTGCAATTTGCTGTAGATTTCTTTGAAGACTGGATAAATAACAAAATGATGATAGAACTTCCTAATGCCATATTGTATATGGACGCAGTGGATGCGCTAGAAACCTTATATCAACAATCAGATGAGCTGGTTGCCCAAAAAAGAGCAAAGGCTTCGGCTCTAGCAAGATTGCAGGCTATTAAGTCTGGCCTAGACGATTTTACGACACAGCCAGAACCCAACTCGGGTGGGGAAAAAGTTTTGATCAATTTGAAAAAGCAGTACAATGCCATAAGTGCTACTGTTTCCAATACTGCCAGCTTGGATGATACGCGAAACGATTTATCTATTGCTAAAGAGAAATTTGAAAAGTTGAAACAATTGACAAAACAGTGCACCGCAGAAAGAACAAAAAAGGGTTGGGCTAACCCAGGCGGGCAGAGTTCGCTCAATAACTCCGGCACAGAAAGACAACTATTTTGTGATTATCCAGTTAGTGGCGGGTACACTCATGAGTCATTTATAGGTCCTGACTCAACAAGACCTAAATTGCCAATGGTAAATGGAAAAAAAGTATTTAAATTTGACAAGGCTTTTGGTAGCGGCACCACTGACATAGCCATGGACTGCAATTTTATATACAAAGCGAATGTCTTGGATTATAAAGGCACTATTCCCGGCTTGACCACTGCCGTAGATTCATCTCCAGCGTCACCCTTAGGCACATGTTCGTATTTAAACTACGAAGACGAACCAAGGGTTGATGAGAGTGTGACAGAAAGTGCCTGCCTAGACAGGGGCGGGACGTGGGGAGGAGTAGGGAGCTCAACTACCACAACCACAACTACCCCCCCCGGTACTCCACCACCTCCACCCCCAACAATTATCGGAAGCTGTGGAACATCAAACGGGCAAATTTTCTCTTCCGGTTCTCTTACGACGAATCTATGTAGCACCGGCACTCCTTCTTCTTTATTTGGCTCTGGACCTTGGACTTGGAATTGTAACGGCAGTGGTGTTGGCGGTTACGGCGCTACTTGTTCTGCCAACTTAGCGCAAGTAGTTACTCCACCACCTCCACCTACAGCCGGACAAGTAGCTTTGTCGGCTTCTTCTAGCATTGGTCCATCTTTCTCTATGGGGTCTGTAACACTTACCGCGACCAATCCTGACTCCGGACAATTTTATTATTACTTCTTTTGCAATCGCTCGCAGACTGACTCTCCTCCGCCAGTGCCAAATGGTTTTATAAATTCTCCCCTGTTGATCAGCGAGAGCACATATGTCTCTCCGGTAAAATGTAGTTACCCTACCGCAGGGACTTACCGTCCGAAAGTGATTAGTTTGAAACTTGGCAATCCGTTAATATGGCGGCAGGGCTGGGCAACGATAACTGTGCAATAAAATGAAAAAATTTTTACCCTTCATTTTAATACTATTTATACTGGTAGGACTATTTAGCCCGATAGGGCAAGTCTATGCATCTCAGGCAAACCCGAAGGAAATCTGTAATGCTGACCTTAGTAATACTCCCTGTACTCCTGAATTTTGTTTCACCTCTGAGGGCGCAATTTATCGTAGCGGAATATCAAAAGCAAATTGCCCTACCACAGGAGGATATAATTGGGGAACTAGGGAGCAATATGGAAGAGGAACTGAAGCTCGCACTGCGGCAACTGATATAGTGCCAGGAGATACACCTGCATCCGGGGAGTCAGAATTTGAAAAAAATAGTGGAAGCTGTACAACCCTGGTGGCAGGGAACGTTGAAGATTGCATAGTTAAATTAATTTATTATATTTTTTATGTTATTCCGGCTTTCTTGCTAAGCCTAGCCGGAAAATTTTTTAATGTAATTATATCTCTTACACTAAGCAGTCTTTTATACACTTCGTCCCCTTTCATATCGGAAGCATGGGGAATTGTGCGCGACCTCTCAAATCTTTTCTTTATACTTATTCTGCTTTACATAGCTATAAGAACCATCCTAGGCATAGGGGGTTCAGATGTGAAAAAAATGATAGTGCAGGTAATAATTATGGCTTTGCTTATAAACTTTTCCATGTTCTTTTCTAAAATAATTATTGATTCTGCCAATATCTTGGCTTTGGTTTTTTATAATAAAATTAATGTGGAGACCACAGTAAATGGACAACGAAGAGATAATTTACCAACAATCAATCAATCCAAAACCGGAATAGAAGAAAAAGATGTTGCAGGAGGAATACTGTCTGCTTTCGACCCTACTAAATTATTATCCGCAGAGTTTTTTAAAAAAGCTAAGGAAAAAACCCAAGCAGTGGGTATGGGTGTTATAGGTACCGCTGCCTATGTGGCGGGCGGAGCGTATCTCGGAACATTTATTCCAGTACCAATATTGGGAACAGTAATAGGAGCTGCTGGAGGGTATGTAACGTCACAAGTAGTGGGCTTGTTTATAAGTACAGATAAAGTACCCCCGGGGCTGATGATTGGGATTATTCTTACTGCTGGCATGATGATGCTTTTTGCAGCGTACGCATTTTTTATAGCCGGATTAGCTTTTATATCAAGACTAATTGAGCTTTGGGTTTTGATCATCTTCTCTCCTTTTGCTTTTATGTCTTCAACGATACCGTTGTTTCAAAAGATTGAAGGCATAGGGTGGGATGAATGGATAAAACGCATCCTAAAATTATCGTTTATGGCGCCGATTTTTATGTTCTTTCTTTACTTAATATTCAAACTAGTATCGTTAGACATATTCAAAAGTCTTGCGGATAGAAGTTTCCCAGACCAAGGCACGCTTGAAGCTTTAGTGCTTATGATTATACCAGCAATGGTAATTTTAATTCTTCTCCATAAATCTACAGAGTACGCTAAAAAGGTATCGGGTGAGTTAGGGGGGATGGTTATAAAGGGCGCAAGCGTGGCGCTAGGAATTGCAGGTGGGTTAGCAATAGGTGGAATAGCTCAAGGTCTCCAAGCAACTGCTGGCAGGGCTGGCAATCTTCTTGCTAGTTCTGCAAGATTAAAGGAAATGGAAGGAAGAGAAGGTCCTGGTGTGCGTAATGCTTTTGCCAGGTTTGCTGGTGGAAGGTTGAGAACTATTGGCAATGTGGCTGCTGATAGTAACTTTGATGCAAGGAAGGGAGCAGTGGGCGCTGTCTTGGGTGCGGCAGAAGGAGTAACCGGACTACAATTTGGGAAAGCGTCTAAACTATTAACAGGAAAAGACAGCTATAGACAAGATAGGAAAAAGAGAGACGAACAAAGAAGAAAGAGGGCTGAAGAACTAAAAGTAGGACCGGATGAAGCATTGACGCAAAACTTGCGAAAAGTAGAAGGTGCTCATCAAGATCTTCTAGTAGACCAGATTACAGATGAAGATGGGCATAAACATGGAAACGCAGAGTACATTGAATTATTAGATACTAGAATTACAGCGCAAAGAGCAAGAGCAAATAATTATTCAGCAAGGTCAAGAGAAAATCCTACTGGAATTAACTCAGCTACTGGAAATACTTACAAGAAAGATGCCCAAATCGCTCAAGATATTGCAGCAGATTCTGAAGGAGAAAGAAAAGCAATTAAGGATGCAGGAGTATTTATTTCATCAACAGGAAAGATACTTGATTACAGTCAAAATACAACAACCAAGCAAGTAACAGAAGAGACACGAAATAATGTAACTAGTCTTGCAGCCAATACAAAATCACAAGTAGATACAGCACTAAAGAATATCGAAAAAGAAGAAGCAGAAAACGCAGAGGCCATAAAGGGGGCCACAGAAGTCTTGTCAGAGGCAGAAAAAGCTAGAAATACAGCAACACAAAAGGGTGATACTGAGGCTATAGCTAGAACAACGAAAGCATTAAGAGATGCTACTGCTAACTTAGAAAAAATTAAGACTGATGGAACTGAATCTATAGCTACGGCTAAGTCTGCTCATGAAAAAGCAATAGAAAGAGCCGCCAAAGCTACGGAAGCCCTAAAGAAGGTTGAGGACAATGTAGCTAAAAATGGAGTTGGAGGTAGGTCAATAAATGACTTAGAAGATAAAGATATTCCACATGCTCACCATGCAGTAGAACGTTCAACTAAGAAGAGACAAAGAGGTTATGCCGAAGGGCTTGAAAGCTCAAATCGTTTCTGGAGTGGAGGACAATATAATCCGACAAATATTGGCAGGGCGGAAGTTAATGAAACGGTTCATAATATAAGAATGAATGCAAAATTAGATAGTGGACATGGAGGAAAAGGAGGAGGACACTAAGTAGTTAAAAAATAGAAAGTTATAAAGTTTATAAAGAAAAAACATGACTGATAAATTACAAAAAATAATTAAAGAAGAAGTGGCAAAATTGCCAAAAGATGCGCAAGATGCGATTAACGCTTTTGATTGGGCAAAAGCTGTGGAAGAAATTGGAAGTAAACACTTATTGGATGAAAGTGAAGTGAATGATTTTCAGGTGGAAACTCTATTAGTTTTAGTGGGGCTGATTGATCCGCAATTTTACCCAGTCAATATTGAAAACCACGTGGGCACTACTAAAGATAGCGCCACTAAAATGGCTGACGAGGCATATGAGAAAGTATTTACCCCCATAAGTAATACTATAGAAGAAAATATTAAGAAAAATTTAAAAAACAAAAAACCAAATGCGACGCAGACGCTAAATTTTATTCTCTCCGGCGGAGATTATTCTACTTTTGTTGCTCCCTCTCCTTCACAAGGAGAGGGTCGAGGTGAGGTGCATCCCACTCCTCCCAGCCTTGCAGACATCCAAGCTAATATGAATAAAACAAGTTTAAAAGATAAGTTAGTAATATAATCCCATATATGAATGATGTCATAGATTTATTACAAATAAAGATTGAAAAAGCCAAACGGGAATTGCCGGGGGACACCCAGAGTGCCATTGCGGCTGTTGATTGGAGAGCGGCCATCTTGGGACTGCGCGCCAAATACGGCTATAATTTTGAACAGCTGGGAGACCTGGAGCTTGAAACAGAATTAGTGCTTTGCGGACTTTTATCTCCGGAGAATTATCCCAAAGAATTATCCAAGCGCATGGGAATTTCCAAAGCCCAAGTAGATGAACTGGTAAATGAAATGAATATGTCTGTTTTTGCAAAAATACGTGAAGAATTAATAAAAAATACCGAAAGAAGAAAAATATTCGCGAAGAATAAGGTTGTAACAAAAACTTTGGATAAAGTAAAACCAATCGAGCCCCCTCGAGTAGTTACTCTTAAAGATATCACTACTCCACCTCGGCCTCTAATAACCAAAGACGAAGGGAATAAACTGCCAGTACCGGAAAAATTAGAAATAAAGGGAGACGTAAAACCTATATTTGAACAAAAGTTGTCCAGTAGTTTTCAAATACCCACGATAAAAACAGATCACTCCTTAAATAATATTTCCAAGCCTGCCGTCTCCGCTTCTGGGACAGCTTCCGCAGCTTATCCGCCCAAAGCCGACCCTTATCGTCTACCACCCGAGTAAAATATAAGAAATATGCAATTCAAAGTACCACAATTTTTAGACATAGAAGACAAAATTTTCGGCCCTTTTACTTTTAGGGAGTTCATTTACTTGGCCGGTGGCGCAGGGTTGTGTTTTGTGCTTTATAGATTATTGGGATTTTACTTAGGGGCTATACCAATTCTCGCCATGGCAGCGCTGGCGCTGGCGCTTACTTTCTACAAGCCTAACAACAAGCCATTTATAAATATGATTGAAGCTGGACTCAAATACATGACTCAAGACAAGCTGTATGTGTGGAAAAAACCAGAAGCCAGACTAAATACCAAAGAGCAAAACAAAGTAGTAAGTGAAGAAAAAGGAATACCAAAGCCAAATGAAGAAATAAGACTAAGTGGAAGCAAGTTACGGGACTTAGCTTGGAGTCTGGATGTAATGGATTTAAACCAGCATGCAGATAAATGATATAAAAATATATGGCATTAAATGCAAAAGCAACTCAAGAGTTTGTCCCAATCAAGGAAGTACGTGATGGCATCATCGTCCTAAAAGACGGCGGACTTCGGGCCATAATATTGGCGAATTCCACCAATTTATCCTTGAAGTCAGACGACGAACAAAAAGCGACAATACTTCAGTTTCAAAACTTTTTAAATACTTTGGATTTTTCTATTCAAATATCAGTGCAGTCAAGGAGGCTGGACATTCGGCCGTATCTTTTGCTTTTGGAAAATAGAATAAAATTACAAAATGAACCATTGCTTAAGTTGCAAACCAAAGAATACATAGAGTTTATTAGAAATTTTACCGATACGGTAAGCATAATGACCAAGAGTTTCTTTGTGGTGGTGCCGTACACGCACACTGTGCTAAAATCAGACACCGGCATTCTCGGGGGGCTCTTTTCCCGAAAAAACAAAGAAGAAATTAAGATTGCCAAACAAGAAGACTTCGAAGAAAAAAGATCGCAGCTGGAAGAGCGAGTAAGCGTCATCCAACAAGGTCTTAACCGTTGCGGTATAAAGTCGGCTCAACTAGGAACCGAAGAAATTGTGGAATTATTTTACAAGGTTTTTAACCCTGGGGAGTTGGAAGGTAAAATTAAGATGGAATAGTCCCGTTAGAAGCCGCGGTCGCAGTTTAATATATAATATGTTAATAGAAAATATAAAATTTAATAACTTAATCAAGCATAGTCTCGGTCTGATGACCGCGACCTGCTTCTAACGGGATGGGAATCTTACAAAAGTGGTTTGGAAAAAAAAATAATGACGTAAACAGTAGTTCCGCGGGAAGGGGTGGGATGCAAGCGTCTACTCTCCCAGTGGTGCCGGAAGAGATTTACAAAAAAGCCAGTCTGGAATTCCAAGACATCATTGCGCCGTCGGCGCTTAAAATTGACTCGAAGTCTATAAGTTTGGGAGATAAAATCGCCCGTACTTTCTTCATCATATCTTATCCTAGATTTTTGACCGATAATTGGTTTTCTCCGATAATTAATTTGGATAAAGTTTTCGATATTTCACTTTTTATTCACCCGATAGATACTTCTCTGATGCTGCGGCAGTTCCAGAAAAAAGTAGCTGAAGTGCAAAGCCAAATAAATGTACGTGAAAGCAAGGGCATGGTTCGCGACCCCATGCTCGACACCGCCTACCAAGACTTGGAAGGCCTGCGAGATAACCTGATTCAAGCCCAACAGAAAATGTTCGATGTCGGCATTTACATTACCATTTATGCCGACAATGAAATGGACCTATTCAAGCTAGAAAATGAAATCAAGTCAATGCTGGAGTCAAAGCTAATATACATCAAGCCAGCTCTGTTCCAACAAGAAGATGGTTTTAAGAGCGTCATACCGATAGAAAATGACCTGTTAGGCATTAATCAAAAATTAAATTCGGAGCCGCTTTCAAGCGTGTTTCCATTTATTTCTTTCGACCTAACCTCTGACAGAGGAATACTCTATGGCATCAACAGGCATAACTCCAGCCTGGTTATTTTCGACCGGTTTTCTCTGGAAAACTACAACTCGGTAACCTTCGCCAAAGCAGGGTCCGGCAAATCATATGCGACCAAACTCGAAATTCTAAGGTCCCTAATGTTTGACATCGATGTTATCGTTATTGATCCGGAAAGGGAATATGAATTTCTTTCCGAGGCTGTCGGGGGGAGGTATTTTAATATATCTCTTTCTTCCGACCACCACATCAATCCATTTGACTTGCCAATACCGCGCGAAGACGAAACCGCCGAGGATGTTTTGCGATCAAATATTATAAACTTAGTCGGGCTTTTCCGGCTTATGCTCGGCGGGTTGACTCCGGAAGAAGACTCAATCGTAGATAAGGCTATTTCAGAAACTTATGCCATCAAAGATATCACTCCGGAGTCGGATTTTTCGAATATTGAACCGCCGCTCCTTTCGGACTTTGAAATGGTGCTCTCTGGCATGGAAGGCAGCGATTCGATCGTGGTGCGTTTGGCAAAATATACCAAAGGCTCTTGGGCGACATTTCTAAACAGACCGTCAAATGTGGATATAAATAAAAAATTCGTTGTTTTTTCCGTTCGAGACATGGAAGACGAATTAAAACCGGTGGCCATGTATATAATCATGCATTATATATGGAATGCCATACGCAAAAATTTGAAGAAACGTTTACTGGTGGTGGATGAAGCATGGTGGATGATGAAGTCTGAAGATACCGCTTCATTCTTGTATTCCTTGGCTAAAAGAGGAAGAAAATACTACCTTGGGCTTGCTACTATCACTCAAGATGCGGCGGACTTTATGAATTCTCCGTATGGGGTGCCGATAATCACTAACTCCTCTATTCAACTTCTCCTGAAACAGTCTCCGACCACTATTGATATTTTACAAAAAACTTTCAACCTGACCGATGAAGAAAAGTACCTGCTTTTGGAGTCGGGCGTGGGCGAAGGGATATTCTTTGCGGGGCTGAAACATGTGGCCATTAAAATAATCGCTTCTTATACCGAAGACCAAATCATTACCTCTGACCCATCGCAAATATTATCAAACAGAAAAGCTAAAGAAGATTTTGAAAAAGGAGAAATGGCGCCTGCCAACCCTCCGGAAAAAGTGTTACAATAATGTTATGAAATTTAGACTTTTATTGCCATATTTTCTTACAGCATTTCTGGTGTTTTGCGTTGTCCAGCCTATTGAGATATTTGCCGCCTCCAGTAGCAACATCTTGGTTGATGTTACACCTTCAAATCCTGCTCCAAACGAAGATACTACTATTACCTTGAGCAGTTATGCGAATAATTTAGACAGTGTTTTGATACAATGGTCTGTTGACGGTAAAAATGTTTCTTCGGGTATTGGCCAAAAGTCTTTTTCTTTAATGGCGCCGGCGTCAGGCTCACAGGCAGTTATCTTGGCTCGAATATCTTTGCCGGACGGTGAATTAGAAAAAAGAATAATTATTAGGCCTTCCGTCATGGTATTGCTCTCCCAGGCGAATGATTCTTACGTTCCTCCATTTTACAAAGGCAAAGCGTTGCCTACGGCCGACAGCGAAATAAAAGTAGTGGCTATGCCGGAAATAAAAATAAATTCTACATTGGTAGATGCTAAAAATCTGACCTATGCATGGAAAAAAGATTATACTAATATGCCGGGAGAGTCAGGCTACGGCAAGAATTCTTTTGTCTATGTCAATGATTACTTGGAAGATTCCAGCAATATCAGCGTAACAGTCTCAACTGTCAACCAGGATTTTTCTGTAGATGGAAATATAAATATAGGAATGTCAATTCCAAAAATAAATTTTTATAAAAACGACAACACTTTAGGAACTATTTGGGACATTGCCTTGTCCGATCCTTACCAAATCCAAGGACCAGAAACAATAGTAGCCGTACCTTATTTTATTTCACCGAAAGAAATACAGAACCCTAGACTAGTATGGAATTGGTCCATTAATGATAGTATTATCAATATACTGGGCTTTAAGAAAAATGTAATACCACTGCAACCGCAGAGTGGCGCATCTGGAACATCCAAGTTGAAACTTGAAGTTGAAAACATGGATAAAATCTTTCAAACAGTAAGCAAAACTATGAGCGTAGAATTTTAAAATATGAAAAAATTAGGTAAAATAATAATAATTTTAACTTATGTAAGTTTTGTCCTGACGGGTGTTTTTATGCCATTAAATTTTAGTTTTGCTCAAACTGGGGGAGCAACTGGTTCGTTTGATGATCCCAGATGTACTCCTCCACAAGTTATAAAAGACGGTAAATGTGTTACGCCAACAAGTACCCCTTACCAACTTTTAGCCCCAATCAAGATCTCACAGGGTCAAAATCTTGTAAATTTTGATCCTGGGGATAATAACGCATTGGGCAGATACCTGAATATAATGATAAAGCTAATAATAGGTCTGTCTGCTGTTATGGCAGTAGTGATGATAGTGATAGGTGGCATGGAGTATATGACCAGCGAGCTTGTCTCAAGTAAAGAAGCAGGTAAGGAAAGAATCAGAGACGCCCTTCTCGGACTTGTTATAGCCTTAGGCGCCTATGCTTTGCTTTTTACCATAAATCCAGATTTGCTTAGTACTGATATAAATATAGATCCAGCAACTATTCAAGTGGTTTTGCAAGAAGATAGAGATGGTAGTCCGCCCAGCCTTAGTCCATTTACTGGAGCTTTACCTACTGGAGCCGTGGCTGGCTGTCAAGAAGGAGTAGTAAAATCTGCTTCTACTGGAATTGTTGCCTGCAGTAACATCAGTGGTAATATTGACCAAATGGTTGCCGCTGCCAGACAAGCTAGTTTAGTAATATGGGCTGGAGGATTCAGAACAGCTGCGCAACAAACAGCATTAAGGCAGCAACACTGCAATGGAAATGTGTCTGACCCAAGGGCACCATGTAACCCACCTACTGCTGTCCCGGGAACATCAAGGCACGAAAGTGGTCTAGCTTTAGACTTAACTTGTAACGGAACAACAATTCAATCACCTAGTAATGCTTGTTTCATATGGTTAAGAAATAATGCTTCAAGGTATGGATTTCAAAACCTAATAGGTGGTACTGAACCTTGGCATTGGTCAACTGATGGGCATTAAAAATAAATTTTATGTCAAAAAGAAATTTCGTACTTTTAGTAATAATCTTGAGCCTCGTGGTAGTTGTGGCTTTTGGATTTTTATATTTTCGCCAACCCGCAGATATTACCAGTGGCGATACGGAAGGCACCAATTTTTTCTCACAATTTAATCCATTTGGCGGTACTGGCACAAGCAAGCCTCCAGTCACCAAGCCCCCAGTTGATGTTTCAGGGTATGTTCCTCCCACAGGAGAAGAAATACAGGATGCAAAATTAAAAAAGGTTTCCAGCATGCCCATAGCCGGTTTTACCGTGTTTACTAAAGAAAGAATAAAAGAAACAGCATTAGTTACAGGACCCGAAGGGGCGGATACTAAAACGGGCACACCAAAAACTGAATTTGTATTAGCTTTAAGATACGTAGAGAAATCTAACGGTATTATTTACCAGACTTTTGCGGACAAAATAGAAGAAAGAAAATTTTCTAAAACTATAATACCTAAGATATATGATGCCTACTTCGGCAGTCATGGGGAGTCTGTTATTATGCGCTATCTAAAAGCAGATGACCAAACCATAGAAACTTTTGTCGGCAATTTGCCGAAAGAAAATCTTGGTTCGCCTCTCGGTGGAGAAAATGAGTTAAAAGGGTCTTTTTTGCCGGTAAATATTAAAGATGTAAGCATATCACCTGATACTCTCAAAGCTTTCTACTTGTTCAGCACTGGAGAGAACATGGTGGGGACAGTCCTAAATTTTTCAACTAATAAAAAGATTCAAATTTTCGATTCTCCTTTTACAGAGTGGCTTTCTTGGTGGCCTAATGAAAAAATAATAACTCTTACGACTAAGCCTTCAGCACTGGCGCTGGGGTACGTATACGGTTTTGACCAAAATGGCAAAAACTTTAGTAATATTTTAGGAAATATAAATGGACTCACAACACTTACAAGTCCTAATGGAAAGTTAATTCTTTACGGTGACAGCAGTTTGGCAGTGGGAGTGTATCACACAGATACCAGAATTTCTGATTTTTTAGGGGTAAAGACTTTGCCGGAAAAATGTGTCTGGAGCGGAGGCAGTGATTTTGTTTATTGCGCTGTGCCAAAGTTAACAGGCTTTGGTTTATATCCGGACTCTTGGTATCAAGGGGAGGTGTCATTTTCTGACCAGATCTGGAAAGTGGATATAAAAACTGGCAACGGAGTAATGATATTAGACCCAGTCACAGTTTTGGGTGGCGAAGATGTTGACGGAATCAAGTTAACAGTTGACCAAGGTGAAAACTACTTATTTTTTGTTAATAAAAAAGACTCTTTTTTATGGGAGTTATCGCTTAAATAGTACCTATATATTTGATAACCACTCGGCGAGTAGGACCAAACCCAACAGATTCGGTTTTAAGGTCTGTGGCATCAGAAAAAAATTCATGCACAATTCTGCGTTCAAAAGCCGACATCGGGTCGAATTCTATATTTGATTTAAAATATTTTGCTCTCTCTCTCATCATATGAGCCACTGCTCGAATGTTTTCTACACGCCTTTTTTGAAAACTATTTATATCAATCATAATTTCTGGCCACAAGTCTGACATGTGGCCTCTTTTATTTTCAACTATTCTGCGCACTAAATGATTTAGTGCGTACAATGCCTCTCCTTCACGGCCTGTAAAAAAATTCGGTTCTTTTACCTCCACTCGATACCACGTGCTTTTCCCATCTTGTTCAATAGAAATCGAATCCATTCTTACCGTGGTTTTTTCAATAAGTTCTTTTATTAAATTTTGTATTTCAGTCTTGTCCATATATTTTTTATTTTACCTGTCCGGTAGTGAGCTTTGCTCTACTGTTGGATAGCCAATACATTCTTACTTTTTCTTGTCTGGTATATTTGCTGACCTACAGCAAATATATTACTCGTAATCCAATAAAGTGCGATAGCGCCGGATATGCTATAGGCTATAAAAGCTACTACAAATGGAAATATATATTTCATTTGCATATTCATGCTTTTACCAAAGCTTTCCCCGAAAGAGCCGGTAGCGGCTCCTGAAGTCTTTGGCTGGGGCATAAAGTGAGCTTGAAGGTATTGAGAGATTCCGGCTAAAATTGCCAGAAATATACTCTTGCCACCAATATCAAGCACTCCCAAGAAAGTCATATTCATGTGTTCCGGCACTTCTATGAAAGAGTAAAGAAGTCCGCTGTCGAAATTTATTCCTTTATAAAAAACATAATACAATGCGAAAATAATCGGAATTTGAATTAAAAGCAAAAGACACCCAGAGAATGGGTTAGTCTTATGTTTTTTATAAAGTTCAAATGTTAGCTTCGCTTGCTCCTCTTTTGATGCCCCGCTCATTTTGATTTTATTAAGCTCAGGAGACAGAGTTGTCATCGCTACTTGGCTCTCAATAGACTTTTGAGACAAAGGAAATAGTATTAGTTTGACTAAAATTGTGAGTATAACAACAGCTAAACCTACGTCCCCACCAGGAATATTAGAGATTAAAAAAGCCAAAGCGTTGATTAGCGGCTTATATAAAAGCGCGTCCCAAATATTTGAAAGCATTATCTTATCTTATAGTAAAATGCCGAAAAGTCCAATATTTTAGTATTATTTTACTGGGTCGATATGATTTTTCTGCCATGGGTGGCAGCGTAAGATGCGGGCAAGTCCTAGATAAGAGCCCTTGATAGCCCCGTACTTATTTATGGCATCTTTAGCGTACTTTGAACATGAAGGATAAAATACACAACTTGGCTTTAAAAGAAAAGATATATACTTCTTGTAAAAATCAATTAATTTTACTAAATATATTTTTGATTTCATTTTCCAGTATGATGTTATCATCTTGATATTTTCTAAAAATAAAGGCCCCTACTATATATTTCGGCACTTTGGTAATATATTTTTTTAAAATTACGTAACCTTTTCTTCGGAGGAGATTTCTTTCAACTGCCAGTTTGGCAATATTTTTCGGGGCAATAAAAGATATTCTGGGCGTACTGGAATTTTTATTTTTAATAAATTTAAAAGTTAAACTAGGAGAAGTCAAAAACTTTCCTTCTTTAAAGATTTTCTCTACTGCCTTTGTGTCGGCTCTATTTTTCTTCTTGAGCATGTTAGACCGAGAGTTTTTTCCTGCCTTTTTGACGCCTTCTTTTTAACACCGAGCTGCCAGTTTTAGTTCTGGACCTCACCAAAAACCCGTGAGATTTAGCTCTCTTTCTTTTTTTAGGTTGATATGTGAATGACATGGGTTAAATATACAGTATTGCAGGCAATAAATCAAATTATGATTTTTTCTCCAAGGCTTTGGACTTGGTGACTATTTCGTCAACTAGGCCGTACTTTTTCGCCTCCTCGGCATCCATGAAGAAGTCTCTCTCCACGTCCTTTTCTATTTGGGCTAAGGACTTGCCGGTATTCTTGGCGAGTAATTTATTTAGATTGTCCCGTGTTTTCAAGATGTGTTTGGCGGTAATGGCAATGTCTGTGGCCTGACCCTCCACTCCACCCATAGGCTGATGAATCATAACCTCCGCATTCGGCAGAATAAAACGCTTACCTTTTTTCCCAGCGGAAAGAATAATTGCTCCGCCGGAAGCGGCGAGACCGACACAAAAAGTGGAAATGTCTGGACGCACATGATTCATAGTGTCTACTATGGCCATAGTAGAGGTGACTGAACCACCAGGGGAATTTATATAAAGGAAAATGTCCTTTTTTGCGTCTTCAGACTCTAGGAAAAGGAGCTGTGCAATGACGATATTAGCCGTATGGTCGTCAATCGGTCCGCCCAGGAATATAATTCGTTCGCGCAAAAGCCGCGAATAAATATCATACGCCCGCTCTCCAAACTGTGATTTTTCTATTACTGTGGGTATCAACATACGCCCAGTATACCTGAATTCAATAAGCAATTGCAAACTTTTTCAAGTTGTGCTAACATCCTAAGCAATGTATCAGAACGCCCACAAGCCAAACATCTGCCCAAACTATATAAATATTCTTTCCGTTTCCGTTTTATTAAAAACCCCAGAAGGGGTTATTTTTTTATCAATTAACAAACAATAAAATGATACATGGCTACATAGGAGAAAAAGATATTATAAGTTTTAGCGAGATTGTAAACAAAATGCGAACTTTTTGTTTACAAAAAGGTTTTGTGGAAGTGAATACTCAAGACAGGCTTTCTATTCTGGCTGCTTGTGAAGACCCTACGACAGTAGCCACTTATAATTACGCAGGGGAAGTTTGGCCATTGCCACAGACAGGACAGATGTGGCTTGAATATGAACTTCTGACTCGCCCAGAATTACCAGGAGTATTCTGTGTCAGTACAAGTTTTAGAAATGAAAAAAATCCGATTCCCGGACGTCATAGAATCATATTTCCGATGTTTGAGTTTGAGTTGAAAGGAACTTTACCGGAGTTGGAAAAATTCGAAATTGAACTTTTAGAATACCTAGGTTTTGGTGCTCGGAAAACTTTTTTCCACAAATCCTATGATGAATTGAAAGAATATTATGGAGTAGAAGAATTGAAGACCGAACACGAAAATAAAATGCTCGCCGATTTCGGACCTGTCGTCTTTTGTAAAGAATTTCCTTCTTTTACTTCTCCTTTTTGGAATATGAGAAGGAAAAATAAAGAATATGCAGAAAAAATAGATGTAATTATGTATGGCAATGAAACCATTGGCTCTGCCGAGAGAAGTACCAACCCAGAAGAAATGAGAGAAGAATTTCATAGTATTAGCGGAGGTGAATATGCTGATTTGCTTTATAATTTATTTGGACAGGAAAGAGTGGAAAAGGAATTAAATGAATTTTTGTCACTAAAATTCTTTCCGCGTTGTGGTGGTGGTATTGGCATGACTCGTATCATAGCTGCCAATGAAAAATTAAAAGAAAGTAGATAAAATTATGAAAAAAATCTGGGACAGGGGAGTAGCAAAAAAAACTGACAGCAAAACAAGTCAGGTCGTCGAAGACTATACTGTCGGCATAGATTATCTGCTTGATTTGGAACTCTTGCCATATGACATAATGGCGAGCATGGCTCATGCGAAGATGTTGCACAAAATAAAGATACTAAATTCACAAGAATTAAAAACTTTAATTACAGGATTAAATAAAATTTTATCTCTCTCCAAAGTGGGGAAATTTAAGATTGATAAATCACAAGAAGATGGACATACTGCCATAGAAGCTTATTTAACAGAGCATTGTGGCATTGTGGGCAAGAAAGTGCACACTGGTCGTTCGAGGAACGACCAAGCCTTGGTTACGGTGCGTCTTTTCAGTAAAGAAAAACTTTTGGAAATTAAAAAGCAAGTTGAAGATTTAATAAAGGCTCTTGAAGGTCAAATCAAAAAACAAGGCAAAATAAAAATGCCGGGCTATACTCACATGCAAAGAGCTATGCCTAGCTCTGTCGGCATGTTGCTGGCATCTTACCACGACAGCTTAGAGGACGATCTTATATTAATAGATGCAATTTCAAAAATTATTGACCAGAATCCATTGGGGTCTGCGGCCGGTTATGGAGAAAATATCTTAGGGCTTGATAGGAAATTTACCACCAAAGAATTAAATTTCAAAAGAGTGCAAGAAAATCCTATTTATTGCGCATTGTCTCGCGGCAAATTCGAGAATCTTGTATTGCAGGCAATATCGAGTGTTATGTTTGACATAGGTAAAATTGCGAGCGATTTGCTTCTTTTTACCACGAAAGAATTCGATTTCTTTACCTTGCCGGACTCTTTCAAAACAGGCTCTAGCATAATGCCCCAGAAGAAAAACTACGATGTTCTGGAATTAATAAGAGGGAATATAGCTATTTTTAACGGTTACCAGCATCAAATAGAAAATGTGATTAAGAATTTATTTTCTGGCTACAACAGAGACTTTCAGCTTACCAAAGAGCCGTATATAAAAGGTATGAAACTCGCCCTTGATACAATAAGAGTTATGACTCTTGTGGTAAAAAATTTAGAAGCAAAGAAAAAAAATCTGGAAAGTGCCTGCACGCCAGAGCTTTATGCCACAGATGAAGCTTTAAGATTGGTTAAAAAAGGAAAAAGCTTCCGAGAAGCTTATCAAGAGGTAAAAGAAAAATTTTATTAATAGTTTAAGTTTCCAGTCAAAAATTCCTGCGTCTTCGCCCTCGGAGACAAAAGGACAGGGAACCCACGACGCTTAAAATTTTTACTAGAAACTTACAAATATATGAAAAATCCTTGGGACTTAAAAACACAAATGTTGGAAGCCATCAAACAAAACGGAGGTTTTGTTAACTGCCACGCGCATTTTGACAAATCGTACTACATTACCCGTGAAGGCTTAGATCAAGCTATGGTGAGCATGGAAACAAAATGGCGCATGAGTGACGGGATAAAGCGTTCTTCCAGTGTCGAAGAAATAAAAGAAAGAATTCGCCGAGCACTCGATAACTTGGTCATGCAGGGGTGCAAGCTTACCTGCACTTTCGTGGATGCGTATGACGCGGTGGGGCATAAAGCCATAGAAGCAGCCAATGTTGTGAAGGAAGAATATAAAGATAAAATTACCATGATTACAATTACCCAGCCACTTGGTGGGCTCGTGGATGATAATGCCCGCGCTTTATATGAAGACATTACCGCCAAGGCAGATATTGCCGGTGCCTTACCTTCTAAGGATCGTCCCAATCATGAGGCGCACCTGGATCATCTTTTTAGTATTGCTAAAAAGTTTAACAAGCCTGTGCATGTGCATATTGACCAAGAAAATAATCCAAATGAACGAGACATGGAGCTTTTAATTGATGCAGTCAAGCGCCACGGCTATCAAGGCAGAACTGTAGCCATACATGCCATCTCGGTTTCAGCCCAGCCCAAGGAATACCGTATGAAAATTTACAAAGAAATGGCCGAGCTTGGGATAGCTGTCGTCGTGTGTCCTTCGGCAGCTCTGTCAATGCGACAACTCGACCAATATAATGCTCCGGTGCATAATTCCATTGCCAATGTTCCGGAAATGATTGAAGCGGGGATCTTGGTGGGCCTCGGGGTGGACAATATAGCCGACTTCTATGAACCTTTTGTGGACGGCGATATGTGGACAGAGTTGCGCTTACTTCAGGAAGCCTGCCGGTATTACAATCTCGATGAGTTGGTCAAAATCGCCTCAGTAAACGGAGCAAAAATTCTAGCCTATAAGTAAAAACTCTTTGCTAAGTACTTTTTGCAGGGGTTTTGAGGCTGACGAGCCGAAAACTTCAGGATTTTTTAAGCTTCAAAAAATCCGTACCGGAAAAAAGTTATTTAGCAAAGAGTTCTACTGACTTTCTAAAAACTGGAAGATTTTTTCGTTAGTGAGGACATTCTCGGCATGCATGCGGGCGCGCTCGGGATCGGCATCTTTGTAGTGTTCCAGAATAGTCGCCACTTCTTTGGTCACTTGCTCTTCGTCGGCCACTATTTTTTCCACTTTAGAAATTTCATTTAAAATGAGGGCCAGCTTGGCTTTTTTCTCGGCATCGTTTCTGAATTCTTTACGCAAATCTTCTTTGGTTTTATTCAAGTGCTTTAAATAGTCTTCAAATTTTAGCCCCATTTGGGTAATGTCTGATTCCATTCGGTATAAAATTTTATCCAGCTCAATTTGCAGTAGAATTTCAGGCAGTTCCATGCTGCTATCATCAATTATTTTATCAATGATTTTCAATCTCGTCTTTTCTTTGTGAGTATTTTCTTTTTCCAACTTAATATTTTCTTTAAGTTTTATTTTGAAGTCTTCCACATTTTTAAATGGTCCAAGTGCTTGAACAAATTCATCGTTAAAAGGAGGCAACTCTGGTTCTATACTTTTTTCTTTTTCATCTACAGATGCCCCTTCTGTCATGTGCACCTTTGGCGCCCGGGACTTCCTGATGTCCATAATGGTATTTTCTACATCTTCGTCTGATACTTCAAGGTCAGACCTTTTTAAATTCCCAAGTTCTGACCTTAGGATGCCTTTTGCTATATCTTTATATTTAGGCAGTTTAATCTCCGGCAGTATAGCTGTCTTAATTTTGAAACCTAGTGGATTTTTACGTGCCAATTTTGTAACAGAAACTTCCGGTCTGCTTATGGCATCCAGTTTCTCACTCTCAACTATTTTAGGGTAATGTTCAGCAAGCGCCAACTCCGCCATCTCTTCCAAGATACGAATCTCTGGGATTTTTGAGATAAGTACATTCTCCGGTATTTTGCCCTTTCTGAACCCGTCCAAGTCTAAACTATCACCAAGCCGTTTAAGTGCTTTCCCAAAATAGCTTTCTAAAGTTTCAGCGTCGAGTTCTCCCTCTATTTCTACTTCACTTTTTGGTAATTTTTTTACTGATACTTTCATTACTGTACGCTATCTACGTCCACACCCGTACTGGTGTCTGTTGCCTCTAATTCCGCATCTAGATTATCAAGGTCGGAAGCATCTTCTTCAGTTACATTTTCTGCCTGTATTTTCTTTTCCTCTATTGCTTTTTGGTTTGCTTGCCACATATATATTCCGCCAACCACGAGAATAATTATTATTATAATTAATCCTACGAATGCGCCATTTGATTTTTTGTCAGGTTCCATAAAAATTTAGTTAAAATTTATAATGTGGTTTCCACTTTCATTTTTAATGCATCCCTCAACGACTTGATTGCGTCGTTCAAAGACTGATGCGCATTCTTTAATAATGTTTGTGTATCTTGCGCCAATGTTCGCAATGTTGTCCTGTTTTCAGTTGAAAGTTCGTCAATCGAAAGAGATAGTAAGGCATTTGCTTCTGCAATTTTTGTTTTTGCCTCATTTAATTTAGCTTCTGCCGTAGCTACAAAACTTAGGGCTGTCGTCACATCTACTCCTTTAGCTTCCAGCTTGGTTACTTGGGTATTAACCTTATCTTTGAGTTTACTGATTCTTTCAACAGCTGTGTCGAATCTTTCAAGAGCTTTTTCTCGTCCCAGCACCCTAGTTTCTTTTATTTTTGCCTTGACTGCATCTTTCTCGTCTTTGATTTTAGCTCGGAGGTCTTCCATTTTTTGCTTGGCCTCCTCTCTTTTTACTTCTATTACTTTTTTTACTTCTTCCCTTTTAGTCTTCATTTCAGTGCGTATTGCTTCACGCTTCTCTTTCATCTCTGTGTTGAAAGCCTCTCTCTTTGTTTGCATTTCTTTTCTCACTTCCTCTCTTCCATCTTTCACTTTGTCTTTAGCTGCTTCTCTAACTGTTTTTATTTCAGCTTGGTTCGCTTCACGTCTGGCTTTTAAGTCAGCCTGAACTTGCATTTGGGCTTTTAGGCGCGCATCTGCATCTGCTCTTCTTTTTTGCGCCGGAGTCGTAACAGCTCCTATATTTGTTTCCGCAGTTACATTGGTGGTAGCAGAAACTTCCGCGTTTTCTTCGGCATATATAGTGTGTGCGTTCAAAACAAGTATTATTGCTAAAGGAATAAACAAAGTTAAATATTTTTTCATAAGTATTTTAGTATTAAACTATTAATAATAGACCTAGCCTATTATATCAAAAACGCCACCAAAAGTAACGCAACTATGTTTAGTATTTTGATCATAGGATTGATAGCAGGACCAGCTGTGTCTTTATATGGGTCTCCTACAGTGTCTCCGGTAACTGCAGCCTTATGGGCCTCACTACCTTTTCCGCCATGGTTTCCTTGTTCAATGTGTTTCTTGGCATTGTCCCATGCACCCCCTCCAGAAGTCATTGAAATCGCCACGAAAAGTCCGGTAATAATAGAGCCTACCAGTAACCCTCCCAGAACCACAAAACCTTTCTCTTGACCAAAAAGCAAAATGACTAATATCGGCGCGAATACAGGGATAAGAGCCGGCAGTATCATTTGTTTGATAGCTGCACCGGTAATAATTGATACGGCCTTGGCATAGTCCGGCAACGCTCTCCCTTCCATGATTCCTTTTATTTCTCTAAATTGTCTCCTGATTTCTTCCACGACTTTGCCGGCAGTTTTACCCACAGCTTCCATGCATAATGCTCCGAAATAGTACGGCAAGAGTCCTCCGATAAAAAGCCCGACAATCACATATGGATTACTCAAATCAAAAGTTATGGCCTTGCCAGCTTTTGCAATCTCTTCTGTGTAGGAGGCAAAAAGAACAAGCGCGGCGAGTCCGGCCGAGCCTATAGCGTAGCCTTTAGTGACTGCTTTAGTAGTGTTGCCTACGGCATCTAGTGGATCAGTAACATCGCGAACTTCTTTCGGAAGCTCGGCCATCTCGGCAATGCCTCCGGCATTATCGGTGATAGGGCCATAGGCGTCTATGGCCACAATAATTCCTGTCATGGAAAGCATAGACATTGCGGCCACAGCTATTCCGTACAGGCCAGCGTAGTTGTAGCTTACTAATATCCCAAGAACGATTGTAAATAAAGGCCAAGCAGTGGACTTCATTGATATGGCTAAACCTTGAATCACATTTGTGCCGTGACCGGATACCGATGCTTCCGCAATTGATTTCACGGGAGCATATTTTGTCGAGGTAAAATATTCTGTAATTATGACCAGAGCTCCAGTAACAAAAAGACCCACCACTGAACAAATAAATAAGTCCATTACCTCGTATTTGCCATTACCTGCCATCAATAATTTAGTAACAGGGTAGAAAGAAATTAAAGCAAGAATTCCGGAAGCTACTAGACCTTTGTATAAAGCTCCCATTATATTACTCGATTGATTACCCAAACGCACAAACCAAGTGCCGACAATTGACGCAAAAATTGCTACTCCGCCAATTACTAACGGGTAAAGAATTGCATTTTCAAAACCGACAAAAAGTAGGGAACCGAGTAGCATTGTAGCCACTGAAGTAACAGCGTAAGTTTCAAATAAGTCCGCAGCCATACCGGCGCAGTCGCCAACATTGTCGCCAACATTGTCTGCGATAACTCCAGGGTTTCTTGGGTCGTCTTCTGGTATGCCTGCCTCAAGCTTACCGACAAGGTCTGCGCCCACATCCGCTGCTTTGGTAAAAATTCCTCCTCCTAATCTTGCGAAAATAGAAATTAGCGAAGCCCCGAAGCCAAGGCCGACAAGCGCGGTAATATCTTTGGTAATTGCATAAAATAAAGTGACTCCAAGTAAGGCAAGGCCCACTACCAGAAGCCCGGTAACTGTGCCGCCTTTAAATGCTAGAGAGAGAGCACTTTCTATACCTTGTCTGGCAGCTTCTGTTGTGCGGACATTTGCTCGCACAGAAACATTCATACCTATGTATCCAGCGAGAGCAGAGAAGACAGCTCCGATCAAAAATCCGAGAGCCATAGTCCAGCCGAGCTTGGGTACAAAACCAATAATAAAGAAAAGTATTAATGCTATAACTGCAATAGTTTTGTATTGTTTATTTAAATAAGCACTAGCACCGTCTTGTATTGCTTTGGCAATTTCCTGCATGCGCGCATTTCCGGCGCTCTTTTTTAAAATTGACTTAGCTAAAAATAAACCGTAAACAATAGCCACAACGGAACTGATAATTGCAAACCATAAAAAGTTACTCATTTTTTTATTCGTTTATTTTATCACTAATAATTTCTTTGTCCGGAACTACTGTGCCATCGCCCTTGATATCTATTCTCCAACCAGTGAGTTTGGCGGCTAGGCGCACGTTTTGTCCGCCCTTGCCGATAGCCAGAGACAATTGGTCATCAGCCACTTCTACCACAGCTTTATGTTCTTTTTCGTCTACTTCGATAGAGATAACTTTGGCTGGGGACAGAGAATTAGAAACAAAAATTTTAGGGTCAGAAGACCAAGGAATAATATCAATTTTTTCTCCAGAGAGCTCGCTGGTAATAGTGTTTACTCGCGTGCCTTTCTGTCCGACGCAAGAACCGACAGCATCAATGTGTTCGTCATTAGAAAATACCGCTATCTTAGAACGCGCTCCCGGCTCTCTAGCTATAGACTTCAACTCTACAATTCCATTCTGGATTTCTGGCGCTTCAATGGCAAAAAGTTTCTCTATAAATTTAGGGTGCGTACGGGAAAGGCGCAAATTGATGCCCCTAGGGCTGTCTTCCACCGAGTATAGGTAGGCGCGGACTCGTTGTCCTCGCTCCCAAAATTCCCCTGGGATTTGTTCTTCCGCCGGCAAGATACCGGTCGCACGGTTAAAGTCTATATATATATTTCCTCTCTCAACTTTCTGCACCACTCCGCCAACTATTTCTCCCTCTTTGGTGCCATATTCGTCTATTATAGAAGTGCGTTCTGCCTCGCGGATTTTCTGGATGATGACTTGCTTGGCCGTCTGGGCGGCTATGCGTCCGTAGTCTTCTTTGGCCTCCAGTGGAAAAATAATTTCATCATTTAATTCTACCCCTTTTTTTATTTTCTTGGCGTCTTCGAGCATGATGTGATGCTCGGCGTTGAAGTGCACGCGTTCATCCTCGGTATCTTTTACCGAATACTCTTTCTCTTTTTTATTTTCTTCACCCACGATTGCGATACTTTCATCCACCACGATTTTCACTTGGAAGAATTCTGTCTTGCCGGTGTCTAAGTTAAATTTTGCGCGAATTATTTGTCCTTTTTTGCCGTAATCTTTTTTGTAAGCGGCAGCCATGGCTTGCTCTATGGCGTCTAGGATTTTTTCTTTTGGAATTTTTCTCTCTTCTTCTAATTGCTCCAAAGCTGACTTGAATGTTTTGATGTCTAACATATATTTTTGTACCAGATAGAGGCTAAACCTCTATCTGGTGGTTATTAAATTTTTCTAATAAAAAAGCCCCGTTGTTACAGGACTTACCAATTGGGAGCATACCACACCCCTTTTTTTGATGCAAGCACTTGACTTATATATATAACAAGTATATGGTGTATATATGAATAATGCAGTTATAAATTTTAATACAGATGCTAAACTTAAAAGCGAGGCGAAACAAGTCCTAGACGAGATGGGACTAAATTTCTCTATTGCCTTAAATGCTTATTTAAGGAAACTAGTTGTAGAAAAAAGGATAGAGTTTACTACACCAGAGATACCCAATGCTCGTTTAAGAAAAGCGATAAGAGAAGGGCGCAAAGAGTATGCCACTGGAAAGATGAAAGTCTATAAAACTCACGAAGAATTGGAGAAGCATCTCCTGTCTTTATGATTGATATATTAACTAGTAAAAAATACGATAAATCTTTCAAAAAGAAAGATAAATTTGTGCAACAGAAAGCTCTTGAGCGAATAAGACTTTTTAGAGAAGACCCCTTTAATGCCTTATTAGATAATCACAAGTTACATGGAGAATATGAAGGGTGCAACAGCATAAATATTACTGGGGATTTTCGGGCAATTTTTGAATATATTACTAAAAATAAAGTAGTCTTTTACGACATAGGCACCCATCCGGAATTATATCGATAAATGTGAAAGAAGACAAAAACGGTCTAAAAGCCGTTTTTGTCTTCTTAGTCTTTCTTTTTTTATTTCGTCCTTATAAATAAAGGTTTTTTATACACTATTTACCCCCACACCTTTTGTTTTATTGAAGACTTTCGGAGATTCTTTTTTTCAATTGCCCAAGTGCCTTACCATCTTTCTTTAACATATATTCTCTTGTCCTAGCGTCATCCTCACTCTTACAAGCTTCATAATATCGAATTTCAAATGGTCTTCTAGCTTTAGTTGAACGATTAAGTCCCTTGTTATGTTCCGAAAGTCTTCGCTTCAGGTCATTGGTTGAGCCTATATATAGTTTGTCATCTTTTAAGCTTTTTAGAATATATACATAAAACATAATCATATTATAGGACCTGAAGCTATAAAACGAAAGGTGTGGGGGGTTATCCACCTTTTATGCACAATATGTATTGACAAACAGGGGAAGGGTGGTATAATTGACAGTAGGAATAATTCGTTGCGTAAACAGGATGTTTACGCTTTGACAATTTCGTTTTTTTTGGGTTTCCGTCAGAAGATTGACGGAGCCCATGAAAGGGTTTTTTATGAAGAAGTTTTTGATGGCCGTAGCCATCATCGTTGTGATGACGACGATGGCTCATGGCCAGCAGGTAGTCTTGGCTCCCGGAAGAGTTCCGGGGGTCGAGGGCTACCTTCCTGTGGTCGTGGCTGGTGACGGAAACCAGACCACACTACTAGTGCGGGGGCCAGCAGGCACAGCGAAAAAAGTTGGTTTCGACTTGTTCGACCAGGATGGTCAAGCGAGTCAGCTCCTCGTAAATGGGGAGCCAGCAGTTTTATTCGTGGCGGTTACTAATCCCATGACGGGAAAGGTTGTCACCGAACTGACATGGAGTGGTCAGTTCAAGGTGGTTTGGGTGAAAGTTACCCAGCCACTGAACATAAACGGAGTGCCAGAGACCTCGGTCTCCATGGCGCTCCAAAAGGTTATCGGCGCAGGTGTCGTTCCCTTCGCCGCTGACCTTGCTCCCGTGGAAGCGACGAAAGTCGCCACCTTCTACGGCGGGAAAAGAACTGGGTTGGCTTTTTGCAACCCGAACGACACAACCGTAACGATTTCGATCACCAGAGAGGGGGCGGAGGTCGTTACAAAAAATCTTGCGCCAAAAGCGCAAGTCTCCCTTTTCCTGGGGGAGTTGTTCTCAAAGTTTTCTTCAGGAGTCGAGTTCATCCGAATCGACTCCAGTCTGCCGGTGGCCGTCATGCCACTCGTCACAGACGGAGAAAATTTCTTCACCCTGTCGGTGGACAGAGTGAGGGGGAATTAGGGCGGTGCGAGGAGCACCGCCCCCAGAAGCCTTTTGCTTCTGGTTCATATCGTTTTTATATGTGCCGGAAGCAAAATGTCTTCTGGCATTTTTTATTGCCCAAAATTGATTTGGTGTATAACTTTTTATTGCATTGCAGTATAGCAGGGTATATAATTGTTCTATATATATGATGACCCAGAATTCTAAAATAGGCCTAGGACTAGTTGCTGTTATTATTTTGGTCTTGATAGTTTTCTGGTACCCGAGTTATAAAGTTCAAAATATTCAAAATGAACAAAAAGATAAGTTAATTTTGGACGATAAAGTTTACAAGCTCAACAAGCTAGTGCTAGCTCACGAATGCTCTCAAGTTTTAGAAGAAGCTGAAGCGTATCTCTCAACAAATGCCGACGCCGAGCAAATTTGGAGCGCATTAGGAGCTTGCCAGTTTGACCTCGGAAAATTTAAAGATGCAAAAGATAGTTTTCAAAAAGTTCTTGCATTAGAACCCGAAAATGTTGCCGCCAAGAACTATTTAAAACAAATGGAATTTAAAACAGGTGAAATTGTGGTTACCGGCACGGAAACTCCTTTTGATAAGATAGAGTTCGAGTCGAGGATGGGACTCAACTTTGATGAGATTTTGACTTTTGTAAAGGCCACCGAGAAACCTTCCAATATATTGGAGTATTTATTAGCAAGCTATACCACTACCAACAGCTTGGACAACACAATTTTATTTTTGAAAGATGCTTTGAAAAAAGCCGGCATGAATTTTACTTTTTCTGGAGCCAAAACAGGCACCATTATTTCTTATGGGAATGAAAAAGAAAGAAAAATAATCATGCTTGAGAAGAAGAATTCTTTAGTAAAAGTGGAAATGAATTATCAAAAATTAACAAATTAATGAAAAACAAACATTACACATTATTATTCGCAAGCATAATTATCTCTATTTTTTTTGGGGTAAACCTTGCCAATGCTTCCACTCTCAATGTCTCCGGCTGGGCAAACTCTGCTTGTAATGCAAGCAACGGTACTTCTTTTTCCATTACCGAAGACAGGTCTTTTTATATTACTAATGCTTGGATCGGAGGCAATGGAGTATGGGATGATCAGATAGGATTTTCCGGCACATTTAACGGAAATGTTGTCGTAAATACCAGCGCTGGTTGGTCAGGTGGATGTAGTGGTGATGCTCAAGCTGGAAGTGGCTACACTGATTTTTATCCTCTCTCTATGACTGGCTCAACGGACAACGATACTTTTACTTTTTCTCTTCTGGCTCTGCAAAAAAGAGATGAGATATCATCAAGTAATACCTTTCATGGAAGCATTGAATATAGCTACACAAAAAATCTCTGTAGTCCCGGGCAATATACTTTAAACAATGGATGTGTATGGGACACCGGAACGATTTCCGTTAGCGCAGGTGGTACCACTGTCACCAGTAGCAACGCTAGTCCCGGAGGGTCTGTATCATGCACCGCTCCTTGTAGCCCAGTAATTAGTTGGAATGTAACCAGTGGTTTGCCTAGTTCTGGTCAAGTTAGAAAAAATAATGCGGTTTGGAACAGCGGGAACAATTCTGGCAATGTGACAGACTCTGGGCTTGGCGTCGGAACTTACTCATATGATTTATATATTCAAGATGGCCACGGAGATTATCAAGGAATTCAAGGTCCGACTGTAACAGTTGCCGATGTTCCTATTGTCCCTACCCCCACAGCCACTATGTCTGTTTTAGTAACTAAATTTGACCTTACTCCGACTAAAAAAAGTGACACGGCTACTGTAAAAAATGAAAGTGCGACAAGTGGTGGAAGTTTTGGTGTTATATGTACTGTTCCAACAGCTTTTCCTGGTCTTACATCAAGTTCAATAGATTGTCCTGACTCAGAATCATTTACTGCCAACTCCAGCAAATCTTTTTCTGTAACACTTGACTCTAATACTCCAACTACTCCTGGAACTTACACAGGAGTTATGAGGATAAAAGCTACTGGAGAAAATGGAACAATTGTTTCAGGTGATTCAAAGGATATTGCCATTAGTTACGTTGTGCCTACAGTCGTAACTCCTGTTCCCACTTGTAGCGCTGACCCCACGACTGTTTTGGTTGGACAAAATACCACTTTGACTGGGAGAAGCGGTGACGGTAGCAATTATTCTTGGTCAGCTTCAGGTGGCAATTTCAGCTCCACTAGCGGCAAGACGGTTACCGTAAACTTTGGTTCCACAGGGCAGAAAAATATATCCGTGACCAGTGGAGGCTCCACGGGTGCTTGCGCAGTTACTGTCAGCGCTACACCTGTTATGTCGGGCACCCTTACTCCGTCGTCAACCTCTTGCGAAATTTATTCTGGTGCTTCTACTTGTAACGTAACCTTAACTTGGAGCACAACTAATCCAGAAGCTACATCTGCTGTGACAGCTGCTGCTTCACCATATGCGCCTGCTGTTAATGTAAGTGGAAATTCCGGCTCCCAATCTTTTGCTGTTCCGTATAGTAGTCGAACTTTTTATCTTTATAACAACGCTAAATCTCTCGTTCCCACTTCTCCAAATGGCACTGGGGTAACTGTTACTTCAAGCTGTGTGGCAGGAACCACTTGGACTAGTGGTGCTTGTATTACAACTACAGCGCCACCGTCGCCTACGTGTCCTTCTGGCCAAACAGGAACACCTCCAAATTGTACAACACCTCCAACTTCAGGTAGTGTAACTCTTACGGCTAATCCTAACTCAGGACCTGCGCCATTAAACGGAGTATCTCTCCGCGCAGCCGTTGGCGACTCTGCAGGATGGAAATATTATTATTATTTCTTCTGTAATGCCCCAAATCCAGTAGCCGTTCCTCCGGGTGGTTCTAATCCTCCATTTAATAACGATGGTGGGTCTGTGACGTATACTTCAAGTACAACTGCCAACTCAAGCAATAACTGCAATTATTCTTCTGCTGGTACTTACACCGGCAGAGTAGCTGTTTTGAAATATCAAGGTTCAGACCCGTTTACGACCAACTACTGGCAGAATTCTTCAAACTGGAGACAGGCAACTGCTGCAGTGACAGCTACCACTCCTGTTTCTCCTATCACCGTCTCTCTCACTGCCAATCCACCTTCTATGACTCTACCTACCAACTCTACTATTCTGACTTGGACAACCACCGGTAATCCGACAAGTTGTATAGCATCCAACGGTTGGAGTGGAGCCAAAACAGCTAGTGGTGGAACTGAAAACAGAACAGGTCTGACTGCTCAAACCTATACCTACAATATTACCTGTTCAAAGTCAGGAGTGCCTGATGTTATAGACACAGCGACGGTGGTGGTTACTGCCCCTGTTATGTCCGGCACTCTTGCTCCCACTAATCCTCCCGGACTTTCTTCTTGTATTATCGCATCTGGAGCTTCCGCCTGTAACATAAATTTTTCTTGGACTACCACTAACCCTGTGAGCACTTCTTCTGTTACTAGAAATCCATCTTCCGGTTTTAATCCACCTCTTCAAAATTCTGGCACTAATGTTCCTTTTCCTGTGCCATACAACACCGCCACTTTCTTTCTTTATAATAATAATACCGAACTTGCTCAAAGCGCTGTCACTGCCAGTTGCGTGTCCGGCACTACTTGGGATGGGAGTAAGTGTGCTGTACCGTTGCCAGCGGCTCCGTCTAACCTGCAAGCGAGCAACGCTATCTGTGGAGCTATCCGCCTGACTTGGCAGGATAATTCCAACAACGAAACTGGGTTTAGAATTTACCGTAGTCGAAGCCAAAGCTTCAGCATTGGTGGATACTATGCTACCGTTGGAGCCAATGTTACGAGCTATACTGACCCAACCCCAATGCAATTTTCCAGCAACTATTACATGATTGCATCTTACAACGGGGTTGGGGAGAATTACAGCAATGCCGTTTCCATAACTCCTACCGGCTGTATGTCCGGCTGGTTAGATCCATCTGTTAGTTGCACTATTTCGGCAGGACAAAATAGTTGTAACGCAAACCTGTCTTGGAACATAAATAATCCGGAAAGCACCCCAACAGCTATTACAGCCAGCGGTATGACCAATATAAATGTTTCCAATTCTTTGTCCACTCCCCAGTCAGGTACTCAAGCCGTATCTGTGCCATACAACAGCAGAACATTCTATCTTTACAACAATTCTAAACCTCTTGCTACCAGTGCTGCCACTGCTGATTGTGCCAATAATACCACCTGGACTGACGGTAAATGTTTGCTTAATTCATACACCGTCACTGCCACTGCCGGTCCTGGGGGCTCTATTTCTCTTGCGCCAAGTTCATTAAACACAAACACGATTTCTTCGTGTGGCGAGATTAAAACCCCGGGGAATTATACTTTAGACAGAAACATATCTTCTTCGGGTACCATGTGTCTGAATGTGCATGATGTTTCAAATGTGCATCTTAACTGCAACAACTATTCAATTACCGGATCAAATGTTTACAGTGGCATGGCGACAGTTTATTTCAAAAATGTAAATAATTTTTCTCTCGAATCATGTACAATCGTTGCTGGTGGGGGTAGTCCAGTATATATTGGAAACAGTACACAAGGCACCATCAGAAAAAATACAGTTGGGAAATATGCTATGCAGGTTTTTAATAGCTCCGACCTCACGATCAAAAATAATACTTTCGATGCATCTTATTCGCAATACTATACCAACGGAAGTATCATAGAAAATAACTCATTTAGTGTGGTCATAGGTCCATCAAGTTTGGGACGTTCTTCTTATCCGGGAGTTGTTGTTTCAGCCGGAGGCTTTAATAATCGAATTGTGAACAATAATATTGATGGAAAAGCTAGGGGTGTACTCAGTGAAGAAATAGGAGCAGATGACGGCATTGTTCTTGACGATGAAAGAGATGATTTTGTTCAAAACAATATCATCAAAAACAATTGGGATTGCGGGATAGAAACTGTCGGATTTATCAGAAATACCATTATGAGTGGCAATACAATTTCCAATTCTGGTCTGTGCGGAATAGGCGCTTGGTACCGCAATAGTTGGAAGGGAAATATAATTTCCGACAATATAATCAGTGATGCTCCTAACATGTTTTACTTTTTTCGGGTTTTTGGATTACAACCCAACGAAACTTACGTTTATTTTGTTGATAACGCATTTAGTGGAAATAAATTTTTAAATCCACGAATCTCAAGCTCTGCACTTTTTAATTTTAGTTTCTTTGATTACCGTAATAGTGGAAAAACAATCAATCCGGAAAATCTAGTCCTTGGGAACAATCGGTTTAGTAACAATGACTTTGGTGTTACAAACATGAATCCACCACAATTTTATCCTGCCTCCATGATCGTTGATGGAGGCGGTAATAGATGCAGTAGTATAAACAGTTTCGGTAACCCTCTAGCTTGTTCGGGATCCGTGGCATTTTCTCCTACTCCTACTTCTATTTCAGCGCTTGCTATTTCTTCCATTTTTTCTCCCACTCCAGCCCTCGCCGCTTCCGTTTCTTCCAGTACTTCTCAAAAAGTAAACTACGGTGATAAAGCCACTTTTACTGTTACCCCAGACACGGGCTATTCCACATATTCTATTACTGGTTGTAATGGTTTATTATTTGGCGCCACTTACACTACTGAACCTATTACTGGCGATTGCGCTGTCTCAGCTACGTTCAACATTAATAAATACACCGTTACTACATCTGCAGGTCCCGGCGGTTCAATATCTCCAGCTTCCAGATCAGTGGACCATGGTTTAACTACAACCTTTACTGTTACCCCTGACTCCGGTTATTCCATAGGTTCCGTCACCGGTTGCGACGGCTCAGGTACTGCTAATTATACAACCGGCCCTATTGTCAGTAACTGTATTGTTTCTGCAACCTTTTCATTTATTCCAGTTATGTCCGGCACTCTTGTTCCCACTGACCCTCCCGGACTTTCTTCTTGTGTAATTTCCGCGGGACAAAATAGTTGTAATATAAATCTGTCTTGGAGTGTAACAAACCATGAAGGAGCTGTGACAGCTATAACTGCCAACGGAATGGCCAATAGAAATTACTTCAATATATATTCAGGCACTGATTCTTTTACTGTTCCATACAATGATTTGGGTGTATACTTTTTCCTTTACAACAGCGGCAACAAACTTGCGGAAACAAAAGTTTCCACTGTCTGCGACACTGGCACTAACTGGGATGTCAATGTTAGTAAATGTGTTTCTCTGGCTGCTGATTTGACAGCTGGCGCTGTTACGCCAACAACTGCCACGGTTAATATATCGACTACATTCTCATCTCCTGTTTCCAATATTGGCAGTGTTTCTACCGGAAACTCTTTCTTCAACTTCTTTCAAGTTGCTACTGCTATCAACGGAGGTGGTACTATCACTGACCTAGGAGCAACCAACATGGGAACTCTTAATGCCGGTTCACAGAGTACGAGTACGAAATCACACATTTTTTCTTCCACAGGGAACTATTCTATTCGTGTTTGCGCGGACAAGAGTTCGTCCGGAAATTCGGGGACTATCACTGAATCAGACGAGAACAATAACTGCGGGATCTGGACAAATATCACGGTTACTAGCACCGCAGTGCCTGCGGGGGACATCTCCGCCACTTCTTGCGTTATCGCAAGTGGTGCGTCTACCTGTAATTCGTCAGTGACTTGGAGCACTCAAAATCTTACTGCTGGGGCTACGGAAGTTACCAGAAACAATCCAAATGGCACTCATGTTTCTTTCAATACTTCTGGGACTAATGTAAATAATGCAGTCAACAATGGAGAAAGTATTTTCTACCTATATCATAATATTAGCGGGACTCCTACTGTTTTAGACTCTACAGAGATAAATGCTTCTTGTGATGTCGGTACGGTTTGGGACGGAAGTAAGTGTGCGCCGAGCGCACAGCCTTCTGGTTGGATCAGGTGTAATGATTTAGACACTATATGTACTATCTCTTATAATTCTTCAGCCACCATTACTTGGTTTACTGCCAACACCAGTTCATGTACAGTCGCCCCTACAGGTTGGACTGGCACAGCAAGTCAAACAGGAAAATCAACTGGTGCTCTAACTGCCAATACGGCTTACGACTTAAGTTGTAATGGGATAGATGGTTCTAATTTCAGCAAACACCTTGATGTTGTCGTTGATGCTCCTCTGGTACCGATTGACGGGGGGTGGAGCAATTGGGGAAATTGCAGTGAAATCTGCGGAGGGGGTATACAAACTCGTTTTTGTAACAATCCGGCGCCGAATAACGGTGGCGCCATTTGCTCTGGTGATTCCGTTCAATTATGTAACGTTCAATCTTGCAGTGGTGGTCGCGCCAATGGTTTATGTGCACCTATCGCCGCGCCGACACACTATAACTGTTCAGTAGGAGGGACCTATGTTCCAGATGGAGGCGTTGACCGTGACGACGGCACGACTGATACTTGGACTTGGACATGCAAAGGTAATGCTGCGAAAAATTCATTTTGTTCAGAGTCAAAGTCAGTTGCTACTTGCGAAGATACAGCAGCTGTTAATTTCGGAGGAGCTACTCCGTGCTCTTATGTTGTTATTGACGTACAACGTTGTGACGACCCATCTGCCAACAACAACGGCAATCCTGTACCTTGTACCTACGATAGTCCAAATATTTGCAACGACCCAGAGGCTAACAACCTTGGAGCCAGCGCCTCCTGCACATATACTTCTGGGAAAGTATGCCGTAATCCATTTGCTAGCAATTACGGCAGAGCGCTTCCTTGTAAATATCAGAAAAAACCAAGCTTCATAGAAAATTAGCAAAAAATCCCCCAATTGGGGGATTTTTTGCTATACTTAAGTGAATGCAAATAAATGAAGCACAGTTTAAAAAGTTTGTTTTAGAGTCCGGTCTAGTAACGCGCTCTGATTTTGAGCTCGGAGTGAAAGAAGCGGAGGCAAAAAAGCAGAAAATCGGAGACGTTCTCTTATCTTCAGGCAAGATATCGGAAACTGATCTAAAACGCATGGAGGCTTTTGTTCTAGGAATACCGTTTATCAGTTTAACTAGTCAGAAAATTGACTTTTCCGTATTATCTCTCATTCCTGAACCCATAGCGCATAACTACAACATTGTTGCCTACAAGAAAAATGAAGATAGTCTGGAGGTGGCCATGCTGGATGTCGATGACCTACCAGTCATTGATTTTATTAAAAAGCGTTCTGGGCTTAAAATTCTTCCTCGCCTTACCGACACAGTCTCAATCAAGGCCGTACTTGTACAGTACAGGAAAAGTCTAAAGGCCGAATTTCAAAATATTATACAAAAAGAGTCTACAACACTCGGGGAAAATTCTTCTCCAGATGCCGAAAAAATGCCCGAGAAATCCGAGTCGGAGTTAAAGCAAATGGCGGAAGATTTACCGGTAGTAAAAATTGTCGACTCCTTGATTTTCCATGCAATTTTGCAAAATGCATCTGACATTCATATTGAGCCGGGGGAAAAGGAGCTCACAGTACGCTACAGGATAGACGGCATACTGCATGATGCTATGGTGCTCGACAAAGCTGCTGGGGCTGGCATAACTGCCCGCATTAAAGTGTTGGCTAATTTAAAACTGGATGAAAAAAGATTACCGCAAGACGGCAGATTCAAGAAAGAACAAGATGGAGAGAAAATTTCTTTTCGTGTTTCCACCTTGCCTACTTTTTTCGGAGAAAAAACCGTGATGAGAATTTTAAAAGAAAATAATCATGGGTTTTCGCTGGAAGCTCTTGGTTTCCATGGCGAAGGACTGGAGCGAATTCATGCTTCTCTAACTCAAAAGACGGGAATGGTGCTGGCCACTGGCCCTACTGGTAGCGGTAAGACCACCACACTCTATACCATGCTTGATATCTTAAACAAACCGGAGGTAAATATTTCAACCGTGGAAGACCCGATTGAATATCAAATGCCGAGAGTGAATCAAACCCAAGTAAAGCCAGAAATAGGGCTGACCTTCGCGAACGGATTGCGGTCACTTCTGCGCCAAGATCCGGACATAATAATGGTGGGGGAGATACGAGATGGCGAGACAGCTGGGCTTGCTGTCAATGCTTCGCTTACAGGCCACTTAGTGCTTTCTACGATTCATACCAACTCCGCCGCCGGCGCCATTCCTCGATTAGTAGACATGGGAGTTGAGCCATTTTTAATCACAGCGACGGTAAAAACAATTATCGCCCAAAGATTAGTCCGTAGGTTGACTCCCAGTAAAGAAAAATATTTCTTATCCCCGGCCGAGATAAAAAATCTTGCCAAAGTTGTTGAGCTGGAAAGAGTTTTGGGATTTTTAAAAACTGAAAATATTATAGGCCCGAATGATACTTGGGACAAAATTCCTTTCTATAAACCGATTAAAACTAGTGAATTTGAAGATGGATATTCCAGCCGTACGGGCATGCATGAAGTTTTAAAAGTTAGTCCTACCATTAAAGATATGATTATAGCTGGCAAGTCTCAAGATGACATAGAAATACAGGCTAAAAAAGAAGGTATGATGACCATGCTCGAAGACGGAGTTTTCCAAGCAGTTTTAGGTGTAACTACTTTGGAGGAAGTATTTAGAGTTGTTTCCGAATAAATACCTGTCCCGTACTAAATTAATGATTAAAAACAATGACCACTATTATTAACAATTTAAAATTTTAGTACTGGGATGTTTTTCTCATACAAGGCAAAATCAAAGGCAGGGGATATAACAGAGGGAGTTTTGGAGGCGGCAGGTCGTCTGGCACTCGCGCGCGACCTGCGCGCGCGCGGTCTGATACCTTTGTCTGTTACCGAAGAAAACGTAAATTTTCTCAGCAAACTGTCGGCGCTCACAAATGTTTTTTCTAGAATCAGCGTTAACGAACAGATTGTTTTCACAAAAAATTTAAGTGGGATGCTGAAAGCTGGGCTTTCACTTTTTCGGGCTTTATCAGTTTTAAAAAAACAGACAAAAAACGCTAAGATGGACAAGGTTCTGACTTCTCTATCCAATGACATAAATTCTGGAGAAACATTATCTTCCGGACTTTTAAAATTCCCTGACATTTTTTCAAAACTTTTTGTATCCATGACCAAGGCTGGCGAGGAGTCCGGTAATTTAGATGGGGCGCTTTCCGATATCGGAATTAATTTGGAAAAATCGCATTCATTAACCAGAAAGATCAGAGGGGCGCTAATTTATCCCGGAGTGATTCTCTCCGCCATGGTGGTTATCGGTGTTTTAATGTTTGCTTTCGTGGTGCCGACTCTCGCCAGCACCTTTAAAGAACTCGGTGTTGTTTTGCCCACTTCCACTCGTGTCCTTATTTTTCTAGGTAACTTTTTCTCCAACCACTTGATTCTAACCTTCATAATGATAATTGGCACAGCCTTGCTTTTGTATTTTCTTTTTATTTCTAAGTTTATGGCGAAATACATTGATTACACCGTTATTAGAATTCCAATTATCGGGAATTTAGCAAGGTCACTAAATACCGCCCGCACCGCCCGCACCATGTATTCTTTGCTGCTGGCGGGGGTTTCCATCACTCGGGCAGTAGAAATTACGCAAGACGTAGTGCAAAATATTTACTACAAGCAAGTTTTAAGTGAAGCTAAATTGGCAGTCGAAAAAGGAGCCCCATTTTCTCAAGCTTTTGAAAATAGTCAAAATCTTTATCCGGTAATGATGTCGGAGATGATCCAAGTCGGAGAAGAAACTGGAAAATTATCAGATATGTTATTGCAAGTCGCTTTGTTTTATGAAGAGGAAATTGAAAATAAAACAAAGAACCTTTCGACGATCATCGAGCCAGTGCTCATGGTTGTCATTGGCGCTGGGGTCGGATTTTTCGCCATTTCCATGGTCTCGCCGCTATATTCAATTTTAGGCAGTATAAATTAAATGATGAAAAACTTTTATCAAAAGGGGATAACAATTATTGAACTACTGATAGTCATAGTCGTTATCGGCATAATGGCTTTAATTGTACTGCCGCAATTTTCATATATTAAAGAAAATCAAGTATTAAAAAATGGAGTCAGTGACATTTTGTCATCCATAGATAAAGCTCGCGGACAAACTCTTTCCTCCCTCAATTCTTCAGAGTATGGAGTGCACTTCGAGTCCGATAAAGTTATAATATTTAAAGGCACAGTCTTTTCTGCTATTGCTCCGGACAATGAAAATATTGACCTTACTTCGCCGGCAACGATATCCGCCATTACACTTGGGGGAGGAGGCTCAGATATTTACTTCAATCGTCTTTCTGGAAGTCCTAGCGTTACTGGCACAGTAACTCTTTCTACTACAAATTATTCCAAAATTATTACGATTTCAGCCACTGGGGTTGGGAGCTCAAACTAAATGCTAAATTTTTTTAAAAAAAATAAAGCCTGCCCGCAATGCTTACAGCATAGCTGTTGCAGGCGGGGTTTCATGGTAATTGAGATACTTATCGTTGCATCTATTATTACTGTCTCGATTTTAGCAGCCATGGCAGTATCTCAAAAATCTATTTATGTCATGAGGCAAGCCTTTCACGCCACCCAAGCTGGCTTTTTGTTAGAAGAAGGAGCTGAAGCTGTCCGGATACTTCGCGATAATGCTTGGAGTAACATCTCTTCTCTCACCGCAGGGACAAATTACTATACCACTTTTTCAGGCGGGACTTGGACATTATCAGCCACAGCGAATACTGTGGGAATTTTTACCCGCACTGTGACTGTTGCAAGTGTCAGTAGAGATAATGTTACAAAAGACATAGTCACAAGTGGTGGGACGGATGACACAGGAACAAAATTAGTAACTGTAACTGTATTTTGGTCTGAAGCCGGCACAACTGTAACCAAGACTTTGAAATTTTATATAATAAATATTTTTTCTTAAAAATAAATGAAAATTACTAAATTAAAAATTAAAAATTATAAAAAAGGTTATGCGATTCTGGAACTTCTTTTTTATATTGCTTTTTTTGCGATTCTTTCTTTAGTAGTTATTAACGCCATGATTGTCATGACTCGGTCTTTCAGAGAAACTTCCATTCAGGGCGAATTAATACAAAGCGGAGTTATTATGGAGCGTATCTCTAGGGAAGTAAGACAGGCTTACAACATTAGCTCAATTAGCGCCACTGATTTAAACCTTGATTCTACAGACAATGGTGGGGCAAATAAAACTGTAGAGTTCTTGCTTTCTGGTACAGATATACAGCTTTTAGAAAATGGAGTTCTTACCGGAAATTTGAATACTCTCAATATCACAGTTACTGCTCTAACTTTTACCCAAATAACTACCACTAAAGGCAAGGCCGTGAAAATAGCTTTCACTGTCAGGTCGAGCAACGACAAATTAAATCGCACCCAAGATTTCTACGACACCATTGTGCTTAGGGGTATATATTGACCATGAGAAAATATTTTAAAAAAATAAAAAGAAATCGAGGGGCGGCCATGCTCATATCTGTTATCTTTTTTACGTTTATTTCTTTGGCGATAATTTCCGGACTTGTGGCGCCGGCAGTGCGTGAATTTAGAAATGCCAGTGTATATTTAAATTCTAAAAAATCATATTTCTTGGCCGAGTCCGGCAGTGAAGATGCGTTATACAGGATACTAAATAATATGGCAATAGGAGCTAGTGAAACAATTACTCTAGATTCCAACGATGCCACGACAGACATTACAGATATTAGTGGAAATACAAAACAAATTACATCGCTGGGGGATGTTTCAAATTACCAAAGAAAAACCAGCCTGACATTATCCACTAACAACGGTGTTTCTTTTAATTACGGCATGCAAATTGGCAATGGCGGCTTAGTTATGTCTAATAGCGCCACAATCAACGGCAATGTGTACGTCAATGGCGACATTACCGGCTCTAATAGCGCCACAATCACTGGGACTGCTATGGCCGCTGACCGTACTGCGGAAATTATTGACCAAGTTAATGACACTGGTACGCCGACAGACACAATTTTATTTGGCAATGCTACTAGTACCCAAGACGGCGCGCAAAGCTTTACCGTTGCTAGCTCTGATGTTATTACCCAAATTTCTTTGTATATCAAAAAAGTCGGCTCGCCAAGCAACGCTACCGTTCGAATTACTGCGGATTCAAGCGGAAAGCCTGCAACCAGTTCTCTTGCCACAGGAACGCTTTCAGCTTCGAGTGTGACGGGTTCTTACGGATGGGTAAATATTGCTTTATCACCAAACGTTACTCTTTCTACAAGCACAACTTACTGGCTGGTCATAGATGCCGGTGTTAATGCGTCAAATTATTATATTTGGGGAGCAAACAACGCGCAATATGCGGGTGGTTTGGGCAAGTTGGGGCAATATGGGACTACAACGTGGAATAATACTAGTCCTTCAGGGCTGGACGCTTTTTTCAAAGCTTATCTTGGAGGCGTAAACTCTACTATCAGCGGGATGACTATCGGTCAGTCTGGGGTTGGCAATGCTTCGGCACATATTGTGAATGATTCAACTATCGCTGGCAGTCTTTATTGTCAGACTGGCAGTGGGAACAATAAAAGTTGTGATACTTCACAAACGGATCCAGCGCCTCTTAATTTCCCCATTTCTGACTCACAAGTACAATCGTGGAAAGATGATGCAGTTGCTGGCGGAACCCAGAGCGGAGATATAAATTTATCAGATAGCGAGACGCTTACTATTGGTCCTAAAAAAGTAGTTGGTAATTTATATGTGAGCAATAGCGGAATTTTAACAATCTCGGGTACGCTCTGGGTCACTGGCAATATTGTTTTATCAAACAGCGCCCAAGTTAAACTTTCTGGTTCTTATGGGTCGGGCAGTGGCATGATTATTTCTGATGGTACAGTTTCTACTTCTAATTCCGCCACTTTTAGCGGTTCTGGAGTTTCTGGCAGTTATATGATGATGCTCACTACTTCCACATCGTCCTCGGCAATAAATGTCGCTAATAGCGCAGGCACAGTTATACTTGTTGCTCCGTATGGAACGATTTCATTTTCCAACACTGCCGGCGCCAAAGAAGCCATAGCTAAGACGATAAGCATGTCCAACAGCGCGACATTAACTTATGAGTCCGGCTTAATGAATGTGAATTTTGTGAGCGGTCCTTCTGGGAGCTGGGAAGTGCAAACTTGGAAAGAAGACCAATAAAGTCTTTAAATATATGCTATAATTTCGGCTATGAAGAAAATTATTATTGGCAATTGGAAAATGAATCCGCTTACACTAAAAGATGCGGGAAAATTGTTTTCCAGTGTTACTAAGGGGATATACGGTATCAAAAAAACAGATGTAGTTATTTGCCCGCCAGTTTTATATATTGAAAGACTGAAAAAACTGTCTAAAAAAATATCCCTAGGCGCGCAAGATGCCTTTTGGGGGGAAGTTGGTCCTTTTACTGGGCAAATTTCCGCCCATATGCTTTATAATGCAGGTATACGGTATGTTATTTTGGGGCATTCAGAAAGACGGGAACTGGGCGAAACAAGTGAAGTGGTCAATAAAAAAGTTAAAGAATCTCTCTCTGCTGGGCTTCGGCCGATACTCTGTATTGGGGAAAGTATCCGAGATGAAAGTCACGGATACTTTAACTTGGTTAAAAATCAACTAGAGGAATGCTTAAATGGGGTCTCTAAAAATTCTATTTCTAAAGTTATTGTTATGTATGAGCCAGTGTGGGCTATATCAAGTACTGCTAATCGCAGAGATGCCACTTCAGGGGACTGCCGCGAGATGGCTATTTTTATCCGCAAAATTCTTTCAGATAAATTTGGCGGGGAAGTTGCCAATGTGAGAATTATTTACGGCGGTTCCGTGAGTGGAAAAAATGCGGAAGATTTTTTAAAGAATGGCGGCGTGGATGGGTTGCTACCCGGTCGTGCGAGCTTGGATGCCAAAAAGTTTGTGGAAATTATCAAGATAGCAGAGAAAATATGAGGCTAAAAAGTTTAGAGAGTGTAAACTTGCAAGGCAAAACTATTCTTTATCGCGTGCCCTACGATATTGAGCTCGTGGAAATAAATGGCTCTCTAGGGCTCGCAGATGACATGCGCATAAAGGCAACGCTCTCAACTTTGCAGTATCTTTTAAAAGAAAATTGTAAGATTGTCATTTTGACTTATGTGGGGCGTCCTGATGGGAAAGTAGTGGAGAAACTTCGCACCACGCCTCATGCCAAAAGACTAAGCGAGCTTTTGGGTTGCAAGGTTGGTAAAGTGGATGACTGCATTGGAGAAGAGGTAGAAAGGAGAATTATAGCAATGCAGGCTGGAGATATTTTGATGCTGGAGAACGTAAGATTTTATAAAGAAGAGACTGATGATGATGATGAATTCGCCAAAAAACTCTGCATAGGCAAGGATTATATAGTGTTTGACGGTTTTCCTCAGGCGCACAGAATTCATGCATCTACCACTGGCATAGAACGGCATTTACCGGCTGTTGCAGGTCTCTATCTTGAAAGTGAAGTTAAAATGCTGTCTAAATTACTGGAGAGTCCGGAACGCCCCTTCACTGTAATTATCGGTGGGGCAAAAATTTCTGATAAAGTGGATGCAGTAAATAATTTATTAAAAATAGCCGATAAAGTTTTAGTCGGCGGAGCTGTCGCCAATGTTTTCCTTAAAGCACAAGGTCACGAACTTGGGTCTTCTTTCGTTGAGGATGTTTTTGTCGATGAAAAAAAGCGTGAGAAAAAAGACTGGGTCGTATATGCCAAAGAAATATTGGAAACATATAAAGATAAAATTATTTGTCCGACTGATTTGGTAATATCTGATGGTGTATCAACCAAGGTTATCAATATCACTTTTGATAAAGTGCCGGAGAATTGGGCGGCGCTTGATATTGGTCCTGAAACACAAAAAATGTTTTCAGATATTATAGAAAAATCCAAAACAGTTTTTCTGGCCGGTCCCATGGGCAAGTTTGAAGACAAAAATTTTACACAAGGGTCAGAAGCAATACTTACTGCTATGAAAAAGGTAAATGGAGAGACCATTATTGCCGGTGGAGATACCATTGCCATGACGCGCCAGTACGGAAATCTGGAAGATTATTCGCACGTGAGCCTTGCCGCTGGCGCAACTTTGGAATTTTTAGCCGGTAAAACTCTCCCGGCTCTCATGCCACTTATGCGATAGCAGAAATAATTTTTTTTATTACCTCGTCTACTTCTCCTTTTTCATATTTTTTGGTGGCAAATTTAGGCAGACCGTCGCTGAAATATCTTGGAATCAAATGTATATGGAAATGCGGTACGTCTGTCCCTCCCACGGAGACTTGCACATAGTCGCATGATAATCCATTTTTTATGGAGAGCATTAATTTTTTAACTAATTTAAAAATCTCCGACACGGTTTCATCATCGGCTTCCTGCATCCAGACGAAATGCTTTTTAGGTATGACGAGGATATGGCCGCTGGAGACCGGCTCTATATCTAAAAAGGCGAAGAAACTATCATTTTCATAAATCTTGTCGCAAGGAATTTCTTTGTTTATAATTTTGCAAAAAATACAATCATTCATAGAAAGTTTCACAAAATCAAAGTTTTTTCAGGTCCTCGGTTTCCTGGGGCCCCGCGCCCCAGCCAGACCATTCAAAAACTTTATTTTGCAAAACTTTCTATATTATATGCTAAAATTCCACTTATGCAAAAGTATGGTGAATTACTGCGGACTCTTTTAGCAAAGAGAGGCATTACGGACGAGGCGCAAGCGGAGATTTTTCTGGAACCCGATTATCAAAGAGATTTGCATGACCCATTTTTAATGCGTGACATGGAGAAGGCTTGCGTTCGGCTCTTTGAAGCCATAGATAACAATGAAAAGATAGTTATTTACGCTGATTATGATTGTGACGGCATTCCGGGAGCAGTAATATTACAAGATTTGTTTAGAGAAATAAAATATACGAACTACGAGGTCTATATTCCACAGAGGAATTCCGAAGGCTACGGGCTCAACTTAGATGCTGTTAAAGATTTTGCAAATTCTAATGTGAAGTTAATAATAACCATTGATTTGGGGATTACTGCTGTGGCTGAAGTAGCCCAAGCAGAAGTAGACGGCATAGATATAATAATTACCGACCATCACTTGCCTCGCCAAAGCGAGAGCAACGGCGGGCTTGCTTTCAATTTGCCACGCGCCTATGCTATTTTGAACCCAAAGGTAGATAATTACCCTGAAAAAATGCTCTGTGGCGCCGGAGTGATGTTTAAATTTGTGCAAGGATTTTTAAAAAAATATGGCGAATACTTCAAGGTAAAAGAAGGTGTAGAAAAATGGATGCTCGACATGGCTGGCGTTGCTACACTTTCCGACATGGTGCCACTTGTCGGTGAGAACAGGGCACTAGCTTATTTCGGCATGAAAGTTTTAAGAAAATCTCCGCGTCCTGGCTTGCAGAAACTTTTAGCAAAACTAAACATCGAGCAGAAATATCTTTCAGAAGATGACTTAGGCTTTATGGTAACTCCGAGGCTGAACGCCGCTTCACGCATGGATGACCCGATGCGAGCTTTTGAGTTACTTTCTACTGATGATGAAGTACAGGCTGAAGCGTTAGTGAAACATTTATCAAGAATAAATGATGAGAGAAAAAGTATTGTCACAGGAATCATGCGGGATGTAAATAAGAATTTTGATAAGCGCCAAATGAATGAGGTAATAGTTATCGGCAATCCCGCTTGGCGTGTGGGGGTTCTGGGGCTAGTGGCAGGTAAAATTTGTGACGAATATCAAAAGCCTGTATTTGTGTGGGGCAAAGACGAGAATGAATGCATCAAGGGTTCTTGCCGTAGTGATGGCTCGGTGTCGGTAGTGGAGTTAATGACAGCTTCAAGCGAATCTTTCATTGATTTCGGTGGGCATGAGCTCGCAGGGGGGTTCACGGTTGAAAATGAAAAAATTCATTTCTTAGAAGAAGCTTTGTCTCTATCTTTTACAAAAGTGCAAAGACCTAAAAAAGAAAATGTAACAAGTTACGACATCAAATCTGACTTAAGCATAGTAAATATGAAAAATTGGCGAGAGATAGAAAAGCTTGTACCCTTCGGGCTCGCTAATCCAAAGCCTGTTTTTCTTTTTGAAGGTGTTAAGATAGAAAATATAAAAAAATTCGGCAAAAATGGTTCGGGTGAGCATTTGGAAATTATTTTCTCTGATGTAAAAAAGAGTAAAGCTAAAGCTATCTCTTTTTTTTCTAATATAGACTCTTTTAAAAATACTTTATCAGAAGGATTAAAGCTAAATTTACTGGCCACTTTTGACTTATCTCGCTTCAGGGGGAGAGAAGAGCTAAGACTTCGAATTATTGATATACTTTAGTCATGCTAAAAAAGGAGATACACATATATACAGATGGAGCGGCGAGGGGGAATCCGGGGCCTGCCGGCTGGGGAGCAGTTTTCTTAGTGGGTACAAAGGTTTTTGAGATGGGCGGTAGGGCCGACCATGCTACCAACAACATTATGGAGCTTACGGCGCCAATAGAGACTCTCAAATATGTTAAAAAGCATAAAATAGAAGCCGAGATACTGTTTTTTGCCGATTCAAAATATGTGATAACAGGCATCAACGAGTGGATACATAATTGGCTGAAAAATAACTGGCGCACAGCCAACAAGAAGCCAGTATTAAATCAAGAGCTTTGGCAAGAACTTCATGCATTAAATCAAGAATTTAAAGCGAAATGGCATTACGTAAAAGGCCACAACGGCGACAAATGGAACGACCGAGCGGATGAAATAGCTACCAGCTTTGCCGACGATGCTCCGGTGGCTCTCAAGAAAAATAAATTATTTTGAATGCGGGACAGGATTTTCTACTCAATATGTTTTGGTTTTGTGCTTGGAGTACTGTGGGGTTCTTTTGTTTCTACAGATTTGTATTTGGTTTTCTTATTTGCTGAGATTGCTTTTGCGCTATTTTTATTCTTTTCTTTAATTTCCCAAAATAGCTGGGGGATTATCGCAAGTATTTTTATTTTGACTTTTGTTTTTGGCTTATGGAGATTCAGCATAGCAGACAGAGTTGCGCCAATTGTGGTTTCTATGCATGGCGAGATAGTGGATGAACCGACCATGGGAGAAAATAATCAAAAGTTGATAGTGCAAACCAAAGAAACTATAATTTTAATTACTACTGATTTTGAAAATAATTATAAATACGGGGATATAATCAATTTTTCCGGTAAACTGGAAAAACCAGAAAACTTTATTACCGACCAAGGCAAAGAATTTGATTATATAAATTATTTAAGAAAAGATGGTATTTTTTATGTAATAAGTTTCCCCAAAGTAGAGATTATCTCACGAGGGAATGGTAATTTTATTCAAGCTTTTTTATTTTCTGTTAAAGAGAAGTTTCTAGAAAAAATGAATCTGGCAATACAGACTCCAGAGAGTCTCTTGATGGGGGGTCTTATTTTGGGAGAAAAAGCTTCTTTTAGTGCCCCAATGAGGAAAAGTTTTGTTGATACCGGAACGATACATATAATAGCGCTCTCTGGCTATAATGTGACGATAGTGGCCGAATGGCTTATGAAGTTGTTTGCCCAAATACCCTATGCGTCCAAAAATCTTGGTATTGGTATAGGGATTTTCACAATCTTACTTTTCGTATTAATGACAGGTGGCAGCTCCACAGCCATCCGGGCGGGGATTATGGCAGTTTTAGCATTAATTGCCCGTGCGACCGGCAGAAATTATGATGTCGCGCGGGCTCTCATTCTGGCGGGGGTATTTATGATTTTACTCAATCCATTTGTGCTGGTGTATGACGTGTCTTTTCAGCTTTCTTTCATCGCTACAGTGGCGGTGATATTTTTTACACCAAAGATAGAAAAGTATTTTTTATGGGTGACGAAAAGTTTTGGTCTGCGAGACATTATTTCTGTTACCTGCGCCACATATATTTTCATCATGCCTTTTATTCTTTACAAAATGGGCAATCTTTCCATAGTAGCTCTGCCCGCTAATATTTTAATTCTTCCCCTTATTCCATTTACTATGTTCCTCGGTTTTCTCACAAGTTTTGTAGGGCTTATTTCTTATGTACCTTCTGTGCCATTAGGCTATATTTCGTACTTATTTCTACACTACGAGCTTGGCGTTATAAATTTTTTCGCAAATATTCCTTTTGCCTCTCTTTCATTTCCTAATTTTCCATTTTTACTAACACTAGCTATCTACGCATATTTTATTTACGTGCTTTTCGGCAAAAGTGTTAAAAAAACTTTTGAAACAAATTTTTAAGGGGTTTTGAGCTCGACGGAGCGAAAACTTCAAGATTTTTTAAGCTTCAAAAAATCTGTACCGACAAAAATTTCGGTTTCTAAAGTTTTTTTTATAAAGCCTCTTTGAAGTTTTTTTCTATTACTTCCCAGTTTAAGTTTACGAAAAAGTCTTCCACGTAATCTTTTTTCCCACCCGGGCTATAGTCTGCGATGTAGGCATGTTCCCACATATCCAAGGCGAGTACCACAGCGCATCCGGAGAGCTGTCCGAGCTCATGATCTCCGACATAAGCATTCAAGAGGCATTTGTCTTTTTTGTCATAATACAGCATCGCCCAGCCGATGCCTCGGCTCATGGCTATGGCCTTGAAACGAGCGAGCCAAGCTTCAAAGGAGCCCGAAGTAGATTCTATTGCCTTATGTAATTCTCCATCTTTTGAAATTATTTTTGCTCCGTTTGAAAGGGCGTCGAAGTATATTTCGTGGTTACGCATGCCATCATACTCGAAACCAAACCTTCTTTGTATTTCCCCCAGCTCGTAGGCATATTTCTCCGAGTCTTTTGCGAGCTCCTCTATTTTTTGTAAAATTAAATTTGTATTTTTTACATAGCCGGCATAGAGCTTCAAGTGGTCTTCAATGGTTTTGGCAGATATTCCTTTAAGTGCCGGGATGTTAAACTTTTTTTCTTCAAACTTCTTGAGCATGTTAATATTGTACCATGTTTCAAAGTCGCAAGAAGTATGCTCTGTTGATTTTCGCCCTGTTACTTTTGGTGGCAACTATGTACCTATTTTACCTTGACTTTAAAGGTTCTAATCAAGGTTTAACCTTTGCTATGCTAGATGTTGGTCAAGGAGACGCTCTTTTTATCGAGTCGCCCACCGGCACACAGATTATGTTTGACACGGGGTCGGCGCGTAGCGTCTTGGGTCAGCTCTCTAGAGTTATGTCTCCGTTTGATAAAAGTATTGATGCCGTAGTTGTTACCAATCCGGACGCAGACCATATAGCCGGCTTCATGGATATTTTGAAAAATTATAAAGTAGGCATGGTTTTTGAGCCGGGCACGGTAAATGATTCAAAAATATATCAAAATATTAAAACAGAAATAAAAAATAAAAACATTCCGAATATTTTAGCAAGAAAGGGGATGCGTTTAAATATTGGTGGCGGAGCTTTTATAGAAATTTTATTTCCAGACAGAGATGTTTCTTTATGGGACACCAATGATGGCTCTATCATAGCGAAGTTAAGCTATGGCAAGATTTCCGTCATGCTTACTGGCGACTCGACAATGCTGACAGAGAAAATAATTCTCAAGGAAAATTCCATAGGGAAACTCGCCAGTACTGTTTTAAAAGTCGGGCATCACGGCTCGCGGACTTCTACCTCGGCAGACTTTGTAAAAACGGTGGCCCCAGCTTACGCGCTCATCTCTGACGGTAAAAATAATAAATACGGCCATCCGCACCAAGATACGCTAGACACTCTGTCAAAATTTGGCGCGAAAGTTTTTCGGACAGACTTACTTGGTACTATAATCATGAAATCTGATGGGCAAAATGTGAAGTTTTCTTTTATGAAATAATCTGTTATATTATGAACATGCAAGATAAACAAATTGAGAAGCTTATTAAAAACGAGGAGAAAAGACAGAAAAGCATTATCAACTTAATTCCTTCTGAAAACTATGTTTCTAAAGATGTTCTAACCGCCCTTGGGTCTATATTTGATAATAAATATGCTGAAGGCTACCCATACGCGAGATATTATGGAGGTCAAAGATATACAGATGAGCTAGAAACTCTTTGCCAAGACCGAGCCCGAAAACTCTTTAAGTTAAAAAAGGATTTTTGGCATGTAAATGTCCAGCCACTTTCAGGATCTCCTGCGAATTTGGCTGTGTACCTTGCCCTTGTTCCAAAAGGAGCGAAAGTTATGGGCCTACCTCTATCTTCCGGCGGGCATTTGACACACGCGCAGAAAGTTTCCATTACTGGTAAAGTCTGGGAACAATTACCCATAGTACTAGATTTGAAAACTGAACTTATCGACTATAAAAAAATGAAAGAGGATGCAGTCAGAGAAAAACCAGTTCTTATTATTGTTGGTTTTACCGCATATCCCCGAATTATTGATTTCAAAAAATGTCGAGAAATTGCAGATGCTTGCGGCGCGTATCTAATGGTAGATATGTCACACTTTGCTGGTCTTGTGGCAGGAGGTGTATATCCGACTCCGTTCCAATATGCAGATGTTGTTATGACTACCACTCACAAAACTCTCCGAGGCCCTCGAAGCGCAATTCTCTTTTCAAGAAAAGACAAAAAAATAGGCGACAAAAGTATCTCAACGCTTATCGATAAAGCCATATTCCCAGGTCTTCAGGGTGGACCGCATATGAGTCAAATTGCCGCTGTTGCAGTTATGCTAAAAGAAGATGATTCTCCAGCTTTTAAAAAATACACAAAACAAGTTCTTAAAAATGGGAAAGTATTAGCCAGTGAACTTATGCGACTAGGGTGGAGAATCGTTTCCGGTGGTACTGATTCCAATGTTATTTTGGTGGATACTTGGATGAATGGTAAAGGCATAGTCGGGAAAGAAGCCGAGGCCAAGCTCGAAAAAGCTGGAATTATTTGTAATAAAAATACTATTCCCGGAGAAACTCGTTCACCTTTTGACCCTTCTGGTATTCGTCTTGGTGCTCCCGCCGAGACAACAAGAGGTAAAAAAGAAAAAGATTTTATTTTGATTGCTAGAAAAATCGATAAAGTTTTGAAAGGGAAATAGAATGGGAGCACACATTACATTAAACGATACGTTGCAGTTAACCCAAGAACAAGGGTTTCCTGTTGAGCTTAATTTGGAAAAGCATTTAGTTAGTCCTATTAGATTTGAAGATTTTAAAGGTAAAATTTTTGAGTTTAAAAACAAAGAAGATATTCGAGTGTATCAAGTTCCACCTGTCCGGAATTTTTTAGTGGAAAATAGAGGTGGTAAATGGATATATTGGGGTTTGGTGCATATTGTAGCTCTTACCTATGACTATGAGAATAAAATTACATCAGGGAAATTTAAAATTATTTACATCAATACTCCCGAAGAAATGAAAAAAGCTTACGAACTCGCTGATCGTCGCCCTAATTTAAACTACTTTACTTAAAAAAGTGCAAAATAAATAATTTATGATTGAAGTTGAAAAAAAGTTTCAGCCAACAGAAGAACAGTTGAAAGTGCTTCTCGAAGGAGCAGAATTTTTGGGTGAGAAAATAGTGCATGATATTTACTACGATTATAGTGATTATCGACTTCTGAAAAAAGATGTAAGATTGCGTAATAGAAATAACTTTTTTGAATTAAAAGTTGGCAAATCTTCCGGAGTAAGCCAAGAAATAGAAAAAAGGGAAGATATTGAGAAGTATTTTAGTACTAGTAACTTGGGAGAATTTATACAAAAAAACCTTGTTGTTATTATTGACTATCAGTCAAAAAGACAAAAATATAAAAAGGAAAATTTCAGTATTGATTTAGATGAGATGAATTTCGGATATAAGCTTTGCGAGATTGAGCTTTTAGTTGAAAAAGAGGAGCAAGTAAAAGATGCAGAAAATAAAATAATTGATTTTGCCCAAAAGTATAATTTTGATTTTAAAAGAATTCTTTCAAAAAGATTCGAATTTCTAAGGAAATTCAAGCCAGAAATTTACAAGGAACTCCGTAAATAAAAACAGTTTTGTTTTAAGGCTTTTTCTGCTATATTTTCTCTATGGCAAAGAAAGGCAAACTCATAGTAATAGACGGCACGGATAGCAGCGGAAAAGCCACGCAGACAGAACTTCTGATTAGGCATTTGAAACACGACGGTCGCAAAGTAAAAGTGGTGGATTTTCCAGATTATTATTCAAACTTTTTCGGCAAATTTATCGGCCACTGTCTTTCCGAGCAGTATTATAATTTCGTGAAGGTACATCCCAAAATCGCTTCGGTGCTTTATGCGGCAGACCGATTCGAATCAAAAGATAAAACAAAAAAATGGCTTAAGAATGGATATATAGTAGTTGCCAACAGATATGCTAGCGCAAATCAAATCCACCAAGGTGGGAAAATCGAGAGTACGAAGAAAAGGGAGAATTTTCTTAAATGGCTGGCAGAGATGGAGTATGAAGTTTTTAAAATTCCCAAACCGGACGTCGTGGTTTATTTAGACGTTCCTATTCCCATAGTGCTGAAGTTAATAAAAGAGAGAAATAAAAATAGCCATAGAAGCTATCTAGGCAATAAAAAAGCAAAGAAAGTTGATGTCCATGAAAAAAATGTTAAATTTTTGGAAAATTCTCGCAAGAGCGCCCTCTGGCTCGCCAAAACTCAAAAGGGTTGGATTAAAATAGACTGCATTAAAAATGGAATTATAGATACTCGTGAAAATATTCATAAAGAAATTTACGCAAAAGTTAAAAAGATTATTTAAAAGTAAAGTATTAAAAACTTGTTTAGCAATAACAAGCGGTCGCGTGTTATTGCTGTTTTAGCATAAATCAAATTTTTTCATTAAATGTAACTGGTTGTCCACATTTTCAGCTAAAATAAAACGCACGTGTTTTCTAGCATTATAAAGTTCTATAATAAATTCAATTTCTTTGCTACAAGGGTAAGGATAAACGAAGACTGATTTCTGAAGTTCAATAAGACCTATTTCTCTAAAATGCAAACGTAAAGAATCACGCAACCCCTTTAGCTTTTCTGGGATATCAAACATAACTATGCGCCATTTTCCGTCCCACTTTGCCGGCTTTTTTATTTCTATTTTATCAATATTAAATCGCAAGGCTTTTTTATTTCCATTTTCACTTAAGATCATAGTGGTTGTACCATCTCTGTTATGCCTTTCTTTGATTAAGTGAGAAGTATATAAAGAGTAAATTGCTCTTTGTAGTGCCTGGCGGTTTATTTTCTCCCATTCTTTTGGTATTTGTTTCAAAATCCACCAATGCTTTTTGGGCGATCTAGTTAAGCCAAGAGCTAGACCTGCTAGTAAAAGTAGAAGAATTTTCTTTTTCAGATTTCCTATTCTTAAGTTTCTAGTTTGCATTTTCTTATTATAGCATTAACAAGCGGTCGCGTGCTAATGCTGGGGTGGTTTTTGATGGCTGAAAAGTATATAATCAAGAGTAATATGCGAATTCCAATTGTAAATGAACAAGACAACCTTTTATATTTTAAAGACAAAAGCGAACGCGATAAACGTAAGGAAATAACGCGGTCTTCAAGCCTGATAATTTTTAATGAAAAAGGTGAAGTTCTTTTGGCTAAGCGCTCAAAGAATAAGAAAAATTCTCCAAATGTTTGGGGTCCTTCAGCTGAAGGATCGTTGGAAGAAGGGGACACCTATGAATCTAATGCTATTAAAGAGGCCGAAGAAGAAATAGGAATAAAATTGGATAATGTAATAATTGGTCCCAAACGCAGAGAATCTGATAACTACCATGAGTATTTTATACAGTGTTTTTTTGCTACAATTTCTTCAAGCACCAAATTTACTCTTTAAGAGTCAGAAGTTGACGAAGTATGCTGGGTTTCTTTAGAAAAATTAAAAAATTGGTATTCGAAAAGTCGAGAAGAATTTTTGTCAACATTCGGGAATAGTTTGGAAGTTATAAAAAATTATGCGTATCAAAGTTAAAAAACTTAAGAAAAATGCAAAGTTGCCGAAGTATCATCATCCGGGGGATGTGGGCATGGATGTGTATGCTATGGAGACCGTGACGGTAAAGCCCATGGAGCATTATCGTTTCTGGCATGGCTTTGCGCTCGAGTTTCCAGAGGGTTATGTAGCAACCATTATGGATAAAAGCAGTATTTCCAAAGAAGGTTTTCACGCTATCGGTGGAGTTTTTGATGCCGGTTATCGCGGGGAATACAACACACTATTAGTAAATTTATCAGACAAATCGTATACTTTTGAAGAAGGTGACAAAGTTTCTCAACTTGTGATTTTGCCTGTAGTCATAGCAGAGATAGAAGAAACTGATACACTTAATGAGTCAGCTCGCGGAGAAGGAAAATTTGGCTCAACTGGCAAAAAATAAATAATGCAGGAAAAAATAAGAAATTTAATAGGAGAAGCGTTGGAGAGTCTCAATATTGGAGGTGTGGCTTTTGTTGTAGAGCATCCAGAAGATTTAAAGAATGGCGATTATTCCACCAATGTGGCTATGGCCTGTGCTAAAAATTTAAAAACCAATCCAAAAGAACTGGCAGAAAAGATTGTAGCCGAGATGTCAAAGGCTGCCTTTGACAATTTAGAAAAAATTGAAGTTGCTGGCGCCGGATTTATCAATTTCCACTTGTCTCGCAAATTTTTTGCAAAAAGTGTCGAAGAAATTTTGAATCAAGGAGAAGATGTTGGAAAAAATAATTCTCTGCAAGGTAAAAAAATAATGGTGGAGTATACTGACCCGAATCCTTTCAAGCCTTTTCACATTGGCCACTTGATGACCAATGCTATAGGCGAGTCCATAGCGAGAATTCTGGAGCATTCCGGCGCCGCAGTTTCTCGCGCCAATTATCAGGGGGATGTCGGGCTACATGTGGCCAAGGCCATCTGGGGTCTTTTGAAAAATCCGGAGCTAGCTGACCAGTCTATAGTTTCCAATGCTGCCGAAGCCACGAATATCGGCAAGGCTTATGTAGCTGGCGCCACAGCTTACGAAAGTGATGAGAAAATAAAAAAAGAAATAGATGAAGTAAATAAAAAGATTTATGATAGGAGTGATAAAAAAATAAACGAGTTGTATGATTGGGGGTTCAGGGTGACGATGGATGCTTTTGAAGACTTGTATAAAATACTTGGCACTAAATTTGATTACTATTTTGTAGAAAGTATCATGGCGCCCATTGGAGAGAGAGTCGTAAAAGATAATTTAGATAAAATTATAGATTCAAGAGACAGCAAGATGATCTTTGAGAAATCCGATGACGCGATTGTATTCAAAGCTGAAAAGTATGACCCCAAACTTCATACTCGCGTATTCATTACTTCTGGCGGTATTCCCACGTATGAGGCGAAAGAGCTTGGGCTGGCGCTAGAGAAATTCCGCACCGAGCCAAATTTAGACCTTTCTGTCGTTATCACTGCCAACGAACAAGCTGATTATATGAAAGTGGTGGCGAAGGCTCTCTCGTTGATTCACCCGGAGTATGAAAATAAAATGCTACACATCACTCATGGCATGATGCGCCTTGCTACGGGCAAGATGTCTTCCCGAAAGGGGAATGTAGTTACGGGTGAATCATTGATTCGTGATACAGTGGAGTTAGTGCACCAGAGACTCGAAGCTCGGGATTGGGACCATGAGATTAAAGAAAAAGTTGCAAGTATAGTAGGCGTGGCAGCGCTCAAATATTCTATCCTGAAGCAGTCCACGGGTGGGGACATCATGTATGATTTTGATAAGTCAATTTCTTTTGAAGGGGACTCCGGGCCATACTTGCAATATTCTTATGCTCGGGCGAACTCTGTTCTAGAAAAAGCGAAAAAAGAAAATATTTTTCCAGACCCTCATGCTTTCGGAATGGAGATTTCGGAAGTAGAAAAATTATTGTACAGATTCCCTGAAGTAGTATCGAGGTCAGCCTCTGAATACGAGCCACACTACATAGCGAGCTATCTCATAGAAGTGGCTCGTGCCTTCAACAGCTTTTATGGCAACACCGTCATCGTAGATACAAAAGACAAAACTTCTTCATACAAAATTGCCCTAACTTTCGCATTTTCTTTCGTAATAAAAAATGGTTTACAACTCCTAGGCATACAAGTCCCAGAAAAAATGTAGTAGAATATCTTGAATGACCCAAGAACAGGCGTTAAATATTTTGAAAACCGGTGCGAATATTTTTTTGACTGGTGAACCGGGAGCAGGGAAGACACATATAGTAAATACGTACGTAAATTATTTGCGCACCTCTGATGTGGAGCCTGCAATCACAGCTTCCACTGGTATTGCCGCGACTCATATCGGTGGAATGACAATTCATTCTTGGAGTGGCATTGGCATTAAAACAAAATTAGATAAATATGATTTAGATAAAATAGCTAGCAGTGAATATATTAGTAAACGTGTAAATCGTACTCGTGTACTTATTATTGATGAGATTTCTATGCTCTCGGAGAATATGCTCAATATGGTGGACATGGTTTGCCGGGAAATAAAGCAGAGCAGTGAACCATTCGGCGGAATACAAATTATTTTAGTCGGCGACTTTTTTCAGTTACCACCGATTGTTAAAAGAGATTTTGCAGAAGAAAAACAAAATAGTTTAATAGAAAATCCACAGGTCAGACCTGTGGGAACTTTTGCTTATGATGCAGGGGCTTGGAATAGGGCAAGGCTAGTTGTTTGTTATTTGACTGAACAGCATCGTCAGGATGATAAAGATTTTCTTTCTGTTCTCTCTGGAATACGCGCCAACAATGTAGAAAGAGAACATATGAATCATATTAATGCTCGGCAAATTGGTGTGGATGACATGCCGGAGAATATTACGAAACTTTTTTCACACAATATGGATGTGGATAGAGTAAATAATACTGAACTTGCGAAGCTGGAAGAAGAAATAAAATTATTTAGAATGACAGAAAGTGGTAATGAAAAAATTATTGAAACTCTCAAAAAAGGTTGTTTGTCGCCAGAAAAACTAGAGCTCAAAATTGGCGCTGTTGTAATGTGTACCAAAAATAATCCCAAAGAAAGATTTGTGAATGGGACACTTGGCACTATTGCAGGGTTTGAAGAATTTAGTGGAAATCCGATTTTTAAAAATAGGAATGGAAGGAGTATTGTCATTGCACCGATGGGTTGGATAGTGGAAGAAAATGGCAAAATTCGCGCGCAGATAACTCAGATTCCACTTAGGCTGGCTTGGGCTATTACCGTGCACAAGAGCCAGGGGATGAGTATGGATGCGGCAGTGATGGATTTGTCGCAGGTTTTTGAATTTGGGCAGGGCTATGTGGCACTTTCACGTGTACGCAGACTCTCAGGGCTTTATTTGCTAGGTATTAATGAACACGCACTCAAAGTACATCCGAAAATTTTAGAAAAAGACATTGAATTTAAGAAAAATTCTGTTGAGGCCGTGGAAGTTTTTGGTAAACTTGCAGAAATTGAACTAAAGAAAATGCATGACAACTTTTTGCTTGCTTGCGGAGGGAAGGTAAGACAAATATCCACCCCGACGCAAGCATCACCCCTTAAGAGGGGAATTAATGCATTTTCCGAAATTAGAGAAAAACATCCAAATGCCTATCGTCCATGGACCACAGAACAAGATGAAGAATTGGCAAAGTTATTTAGCTCTGGGATTTCTGTAGCAGATTTAACAAAAAAATTTGGCAGAAAAAGAGGAGGGATTACATCAAGACTAGAAAAACTAGGGTTAAGAAAATAGTATACTCATATAATTTTACATTACCAAAAGAATTTGGTATAATTATGACATTATTAATAATGTCATAATTAAAATATGAAAAAAGCAGTAAATTATAAATATTTTGAAAAAATTATAAAAGGAGGGGCAAATCATCGCAGATTGCAAATACTTTTCTTGCTAGAGAAAAATCCAGGCTTGTCTGTAGAGCTTGTTTCTTCAAATCTCAATGTCGTGTTTGTTACCATTGCTAGCCACCTGCAGAAGCTCCATCATTCTGGCCTTGTTAGCAAACAATACATTGGACGAACAGTTGTTCATCATGTAACTAAACGAGGGAAGGATATTATGACATTATGTAGAATGTTATAATATAGATACTTTTCAAATAGTTTTCCACATTTTGTTTTATTTTTTATCTAAAATTTTGATATAATTATTCCAATGTCTACGATAAAACTCTTGCGTTTTTTATTTGCCCTAGTTATTTTTGTCAGTGTTTTTTCTTTTACTCCGAAAGTTTTTGCTTTTACTTCTAGTAATTTTAATTCTAACATTAATACTTCTTTTTATACTGACAATACTTCTTATGGTTTTACTTGTCCGACTTCACATTTTACTTCTGGGATGTATGTAGATTACTATATTGCCCTCGACAATCTCCCTCCTGTTCGTGTTTCAGCTGGTGGTGAAATCTGCTATCAGCATCAAGTTTTTCATTATAGTGATATTGATTCTGCCGGGATTCTTGCAGCCACTTTTCCTACAGCGGATTTAACTATAGGACATCATGTTCGTTTTTTCTTTTCTAATTCTGCTGACCCGAATGCAGATTATTTTGAATTTGACACTAATGGCGGTATTGCCCCTACTCCGCCAAGTCCTCCACCTAGCCCTGTTTGCACCGTAGATTGTTTTTCAAATGTACTATTTTTGCCTGGGCTGGAAGCAAGTCGTTTATATACTCAAGGGTCGGACGGTAATGAGGACCAATTATGGGAGCCGGGTGGAAATAGTGATGTGGAAGCACTATATTTGAATCCTGATGGAACGAGTAAAAATGGAAATATTTATACGCGAGATATTATAGATTTAGGTCATAATATAAAAAATATTTATAAAAGTTTTTCCGATACAGTGAACGGTCTGGTTTCTAATCAAAAGATTAACACTTGGAAGGAATATGCATACGATTGGCGGCAGGATGTGCAGTCTATTGTAGACAATGGGACAAAATATCAGACTGAAACTATATCTCTAGTAGATACGTTGCAATCTCTAGTTGATTCGTCAAAAAGTGGCAAAGCAACTATTGTTGCACACAGCAATGGTGGACTCATAGCAAAGGCTTTATTGAAAAAGTTGCAAGATGATAAAAATGCAGGAATAAATAATCTAGTTGATAATGTAGATGTGCTTATATTAGTGGCAGTACCGGAGATAGGCACGTCTAAAGCAGTTCCAGCTGTATTGCATGGTTATGATCAGCGTATTTTGTTTGGTTTTCTACAAGATGAAACACATGCTCGAGAACTTGGCCGGAATATGCTTAGCGCTTTTGGGCTTCTGCCCAGCAGAGAATACATAAACAGGGTTAGTGCTTCTCCTGTAACATTTGTGGATACTATTATTCCCTCGAATGTGACAACCAAGCTCGTACAAGCTTTTGGTAGCGCCATAAATTCTTATGATGAATATAAAAGTTTCCTTTTGGGCGGAGAAGGCAGAACAGACCCAGCAATAAACCAAACCAATTTACCTATCAGCTTGTCGCCAAATTTGTTTGCTAAAGCGGAAAGTTTACACAACAGCATTGATGCATGGATTCCGCCTACTAGTATGCGAGTAATAGAAGTGGCTGGCTGGGGGCTAGATACTATCGCTAGTTTTGAATATTATCCGAAACTTTGCACGGCATCAGTTGGGTGTGGATTTACACTCGATGAACGGCCTAGATTTACTTCTGATGGTGACGGAACCGTAGTAGTGCCAAGTGCTCAATATACAAGCTTTGTTAGCAATACAGAAAAATATTGGTTGAATTTATTGAATACTAAAAATGATCATACAGATATATTAGAAAGTTCTCATCTTTTGAGTTTTATATCAAACACAGTTCAAAAACTACCCTTAGATAGTTCCTTAAGTACTATTCCACCAACAGATTCCTCAAGTCGTCTAAGGTTGTCTATTCATTCTCCAGTTACGTTGGATGCTTATGATGCAGAAAGTAACCATACGGGCAAAATTTGTCCTCCGAACAGTGATTTTTGTTATGCAGAAGAAAATATATTAAATAGTTCGTATCTTGAATTCGGAGCCAAGAAACTAGATACGAACTCGGATTTTGAAGACGAGAGGGTTCGCTCGCCCAGCCCCGCCATTGGCGGGGCTGGGCTTCGCTTCGCGACGGCTTCGCCGTCGCTTTGGCAGGAAATGAAGCGGATTTTAATGCTTTCGGGGGAATAGAAAATGTTTGAAAGAAATCTTTTCGCAAAAAGATTTCTTTCAATTCCTTTGGTGGTTTTGAGTCCTGTGAGGAAAAATTTTAGAGTGTCCGAAAGGTTTTCGGTGGAAAATTTAGAACATCCATCTGTTAGTTCGTATCCAGCGCGGTGGGGTGCTTGATTATCGTTGTTGAGCCGGAAAACAAGATTTTCAATATAGTTTTTATCAACTGAAATGCGCTCTAAATTTTCCAAACAAAAATCTTCCAATCGTTCGGCGGACACTTGTTTTACTGAGCATGCTTGCCAGTCTTGTTTCATCGTGGCGGTGCAACGATAGTAATAATATCGGTTTAATTTCCCAGCGATATATTTATTGGTAAAACAAGAAGTCATATTTGAGCCACACTCCTCGCATTTTATCAGTCCGCCGAACAGGAAATTTTTGTACACTCTAATTTTTTTCTGCTTTTCCTTATGAATTTTTTGAGCAAGGGCAAAAATTTCTTCCGAAATTATCGGCTCGTGAATACCCTGATAAATTTCGCCATTATGTAAAACCTTGCCTATGTAGATAACATTTCGCAAAATGTGGCTGATATTTGTTTTGGAGAAATTTTTGCCTAACTTATTTTTGACTCCTCTATCTTTCAACATTTGATAGGTTTTTGCTGTTGAATCGCTTTCAATATAAGTTTCAAAAATTGATTTTATTTCCTCCGCTTCTTTCGGGTGCGGGATAAGTTTTTTGTCTTGTCGGATATAACCGTAAGGAGTAAGCCCGCCGTTCGCTAGCCCCTTTTTCGCGCGCTCCAACATTTTATCTTTTGTTCTTTCGCTGGTTAGTTCTCTTTCAAACTGCGAAAAAGTGAGCATAATGTTGCGAAGCAACCTTCCGGCGGGCGTAGAAGTATCAAATCTTTCCGTAATGGAAATAAAATCAATTTTTGCTTGCTCAAAAAATTCAACGAGTTGGTAAAAATCCTTCGGCGAACGGGTGAGCCGATCAATTTTGTAGACCAAAACCACATCAATTTTTTCTTTTTTCAAATCTGAAAGGAGTTCTTGCAAAGCCGGTCGTTCTAAAATTGCGCCTGAAAAACCAGCGTCATTGTAAATCTTGAAAACCTGCCAATCGTTTTGGCTGGCGATAAACGACCTTATTTTCTGCTCCTGCGCTTCGCAGGACGAAAATTCTTTTTCTGCTTGGTTATCAGTTGAAACACGAGTATAAATGGCGCAATTTTTGATATTCATAAATTTGTATTGTTAATTTTTAAAAAAGAAAAAACTGATTCCCCCGAAAGCATTAAAATCCGCTTCATCTCCCGCCAAAGCGAGGGCGTTGCCCTCGCGAAGCGAAGCCCAGCCCCGCCACTGGCGGGGCTGGGCGAGCGAACCCTCTCGTCTTCAAAATCCGAGTTCGTATCTAGTTTCTTGGCTCCCGAATTAAACCCTTCGCAAACTTTTGAAATTATTTTACCAAATATGATACACAAATCCAAAAAGCGAAATCTGAAATGATGCGCCCCGCCACTATTTTTCTGGGGCAAAGGAGGCGGGGTGACGGACTCGCCCGCGCGGAGGAGGGGTCTGAGGAGGAATCCGCGCGGGCTTCGGCTTACTTTTTTGAAAAAATTGGCGGCTACAAAATTAGAAAATACCATAGTGTATTTTAGTATAACATTGTCTTAAAGTATAGCAAAGTGTAAAATGTGAATAACTATGACCAGTAAGTTCAAATCAGATAAATATCGCAAAACGAGAGGTGGATACTCTCGGTTTTTGAATGTTCTTTGCGAACATTGCGGCGCAAAAATCCTTGTTTATCAAAAAGACGGCCATGGCCCGCTAAAGCGGCTTTACTTTGATAGAATTTTTGCGCCAGAAAATGTAGCAAATTTTCAAAAACTTCCTATAAACAAAATTCCAAATTTAACCTGTTCAAAATGTAAATCTGTTTTGGCCGTTCCATATGTTTATAAGAAAGAACAGCGCAAAGCGTATCATCTTTTTGTTGGTGCAGTTACTAAGAAAATTACAAAAATATGAATCCAGCTTCAGAAAAACTCGGCCAAAACATGAAGCGCATCAGAGCCAAAAAGAAAATGTCGCAAGGTGATATTGCCCGTGCTTTAGAGGTTGATAGGGGTTATATTAGTAATATTGAGAACGGCAAGAAAAATCCAACCCTCGCAACAATCCAAAAGTTAGCTGATGCGCTTAAAGTCTCAGCTGATGAGTTAATAAAATAAATTTATGGCTACCGACAAAAAGACAATCAAATCTTACAACGATTACGCTCTCAAGTGGGCTGAAAGAATGCGAAGCGGAAAAAACATCGCACACAAATTTTTGGAGAAGCCCGCGATGTACAAAAAACTTCCTGACCTGAAGGGTAAATCGGTTTTGTGTATTGGTTGTGGAACTGGTGAGGAATGCGAACATCTAAAATCTCTTGGAGCAAAAAGAGTCATCGGCATAGATATTTCAAAAGGGTTGATTAATTTTGCAAAAGAGAGTTATCCCGATTTGGAATTTCAAGTTATGGATATGGAAAAACTGAATTTTGCCGACGACTCTTTCGACTTTGTGTATTCAAGTTTGACTATGCACTATGTCAAAGATTGGATAAAAACTTTGCGAGGAGCTTATAAAATTATGAAGAAAGGCGGAATATTTATTTTCTCCACACATCATCCCGTGAAATGGGGTGCAGGAGTGAACCGATCAAAAGAAAAAGATTCATTTTTGCTAGGATATGAAAAATATGAGTCAGGCGAAAGCAAAGTCTTTGGTGACTACTTGAATACCAGAAAAATAGACGATATTTGGTTCAACGAGTTTAAGGTGAGTTATTATCATCGCCCTTTATCTGAGATTATCGGAGATATTTTGAAAAGTGGTTTTGTGATTTCAGATTTTGTTGAACCAAAACCGTTAAAATCTGTTTTAAAAGAAAAACCAAATTTCTACGATATTCACTCAAAAATCCCGTTATTTATGATTTTTGAGTTGAAAAAATAATCATGGCAAAATACGAAACAACAACAAAAGATAATAAATGTATTTTCTGCGAAATCTCCGCTGGGAATATCCAAACGGCTGGAAAATTTTGGGAGGACGAAGAATTTATGGCTTGGCTCGCCATTGACCCAAATACAAAAGGTTTTTCGTGTGTCATTCCAAAGCAACATTTTGGAAGCGATGTTTTGAAAATGCCAGACGATGTTTTACAAAGATTTATAATCGCTTCCAAAAAAGTTGCAAACATACTGGAAAATTACTTTGACGATGTTGGACGAGTTGGATTGATGGTGGAAGGGACAGGAATTGACCACGCACACATTAAACTTGTTCCGCTTCACGGGACAGAAAACTTAAAGAAAGGTATTTGGGAGCAAGTTTTGAGTGGAAAAGAATTTTGGTTTGATAAATACGAGGGCTGGATTTCTTCGGGAAGTGGGCCAATGGCTGACCCAGAAGAACTAAAAAAACTTGCTTCCGAAATTCGCCAACATTATGGAAATAAAAAATAAACTTATCGAGCTTGGTCTTAATTCTGAAAACGCAGTTGTTATTGGCTCCGGTGTTTTGAACGCTCTAAATCTTCGAGAAAGCAAAGATATTGATGTTGTCGTAACCGAAGAAAAATATAAAGAACTTTCCAACAATGGTCGTTTTAAGAAAGGACAAAATCATGGTCGCGAAATTTTAGATGATGACCTATTTGAAATTGGGACAAGTTGGACTGTCGTCGGGGAAAATTGGAAATTTGATGATTTGCTAAATCATTCGACAACGATAGACGGCGTTCGCTATAATACAGTTGAATTTCTATTGGACGCGAAACGCCGTTGGATTGCAGATGGAGAAGGTCGTCAGAAAGATATTGACGATGTAAAGTTAATGGAACAATATCTTTCTGGTTCAAAAAATAATTAGCCGCCGATTTTTTCAAAAAAGAAAGCCGAAGCCCGCGCGGATTCCTCCCCAGACCCCTCCTCCGCGCGGGCGAGTCCGTCGCCCCGCCTCCTTTGCCCCAGAAATAGTGGCGGGGCGCATCATTTCAGATTTCGCTTTTTGGATTTGTGTATCATATTTGGTAAAATAATTTCAAAAGTTTGCGAAGGGTTTAATTCGGGAGAAGGAAAATACATTAATCTTCCGGAAAACCAAATGTCTGAAATTAAACTTCAAGGCACTGACATAGGGACATTTACGTATGAGTCAGAAAAAGTTCTGCCGGATGGAACGTCAACTGTTTCGTCCTTTGTAGATATTCCCGTAACTACCCAAACACAAGCAGAAGTAACATTGAACACAACTACCCAAATACCAGAACTCAAGCTAGATGTTACGGGAGATGGGATTATGGATTTCACTCTTGCCCCAAACGCAACTTTTGACCCTGTTACATATTTGCAGATTATGAAAGCAACTATAAACTCTCTAGACATACCTCAAGCTAAAATAAAAGCCTTTAATAATCGTGTCGATAACATCATAAAGTCAATACAAAAAGGGAAAATAAGTAAGGCAGAACTAAAAGCAGAAAAGTTCAAAAAGGTTCTTGAGAAGAAACTTGCCAAGCCTGACCCCAAGAAACCAAAACCAAAAAAGCTTTCAAAAACTGATGCCCAACTTCTGCTTGATATGTTGAATAAATTATTAGATAATATTAGTTAATATGAATAAATTAAAATTATCGCGCGTTGTATTTGTGCTAGTGACAGCATTGTTAGTACTAAGTTTTTTAATTTTTTTCTTTAATCCTGGGTTTATTGTCCAATTAATTGGGGTTTACTCCTTATATTATGTAATTCCAGCTTCCGTATTTTTATTATTAGTTGACTGGCTTTTTAATTCACAATACGAGAAAAAATATCTACTTCGTGCGGTTGTTTCAGTAGTGGTTTTGTTGATACTCTCTCTCACTCTAAGATATTTAATTAGTAATTCTTTTCATTTATTTCCGTAAGTGTAGCTATATTAACTCTTATTGTTGAAATTTCGTTACTTTAGTTGAGTAAAGTAATTGGGCGAGGGTAGAAAAGTTTGTAACTTGTGGTAGAATAGTTACGTAATGTATTACGTAATACATTACGTAACGAAAATATGCCTACACAAAAAATGAAAAATAAAAATGTGCGGAAAATAACCAAATTGGGCGGGAAGTCTTTGGCGGTAACTTTGCCGAGGGAATTGGTTGCCGGTTTAGGCTGGAAAGAGAAGCAGAAAGTTGTCGTGAAAAGAGCTCATGGGGGACTATTAATCAAGGATTGGAAGAGATAAGATTGTTAACTTAGAACCATACTTTTGCCGATTACTTCAATTTTTATTGCACAGTTGAGGGTTGCGAAGAGATTTTGTTCCATGTTATTATTTGTAGTGACGTTATTAACTGTTTTTAAAAAATCATGGCAATCACTAAAAAAGAAGATGGGTCAATAAATATTACCAATGGTGACCTTGATGCTCTAAAAAGGATCACAGAACAATATGGATTAAAAGACGAGTTAGATGTCGTGGCTTTTGCTATTGGTGTTCTTGACAAATCAAGAGGACAAGGAGTAACTATTCGTAAAGAAGATGGGGTTCCCGTGCGTTTGATGCCTTCTGATGATATTCGCAAATAATATATTCCCCAAATATATGCCTCCAACTAACGGAACAAACCATAATAACGATGATGAATATAAAAAAGCTACAAAGGAAGTAGTAGATGATATGTTTCGTGACGATGTTTTAGGACCTCGTATTTGCAGTGTATTAGAGAATCATACACCCGCCTCTTCAAAAGTGAAAAATATAATCGCAGATGCTATTGAAAATCACCCAGAGTGTAAAAAGGCAATTGAAATTGTTATGGCAGGTTTAGATACAAAACGGAAAGGTAAGTGGGTAGATCGTGGGTTAGGAGCTTTTGGGGCGATAGTAATAGGTCTTCTTATATGGGGTATTCCATATTTAATAACTAACTTCTCCCAAAAGGAAACATCTCAGCAAGTACTAGAGAAATAAATTTTTCGTTGTAAAATAATTCTACTTAGGATTTCGCAAGAACCGTTCTTGCGAAATCCAGGATATCAAGAGGGCAGTTTCTCACTAGTTTCGCAAGAGTTTCGCAAGGACGGTCCTTGCGAAAACTTGCGGAAATTCGTTACCCAGCTTTTTGCCAGGTGACGCCGGGTAGTTCGAATAGATCGGGTCGCTGGTCGTGCTGTTCTTGTGTGGCAATTATTTTCACCTCAATCAAGCGGTCGTTGAAAGCTATGAGCCACTGCTTGATGTCCATGGTATTAGGAACTGACCTAAGTGGTATTTTTATAGACACTCGTTCATTTTTGTTCAAGCGTGCCAAATAGTCTGAGAACTCAAATGTGCTCATCTTGTCGAAATCTCCGGTGACGTCTCGAGGCGGCTTGGGGCCGGAAATATCTTCTGGCATTGGTGGTGGGAGTTTTCTATCCGGTGTATTCATACTCACAAGTATACTCCCAGCAAGAAAAAATGTATATAACTATTTTTACCCATAACTCGCAAGGACCGTCCTTGCGAAATGCTTGCGAAATGAGACAGTAAAGAAAGTGAACAGGAAAGAGCCGTAAGACTTCTTGTTTTTTGAGCTTTTGTATGATTAAATTCTGTTGAAGAGTTCGCTTTAACGGGGCTTGGCGGGGTCCGTTGCCATCAAAGGACACATAGTAGAACTCTTTGTTCTAAAACCTGAATATTGTGTGTCCAACCGCTTTCCCCCACGCTCTACCTAAACCGTAGACGTGGGGGATTCTAATTATGCTATAGTGTTGGCATATGCATAGCCGAGAAGAATTTCAAAAAATTGCGCGCAGTAGAGTGAAAGAAGACAAGCCGTCACGTCGGAATTTTTTGAAGATGGGTGCCGCCGCTACTGTTGCTGCTGGGGCACTCGTGGCATTTCCTCTATTAAAACGCTTTAGCGATAACAAATTAGTCGAACGCAGTAAAGAAACTAGTTCTGGGATAGAAAAATTTGAGACATCAATATTGGAAGAAATCATAAAAGAAGCGAATGAGTCTCTAGGGGAGTTTGAAAATAAAGTACAAGAATCTCAAAAAGATATGCAAGATCTTATAAAAGAAATGGATGACTTTGAAGCTGGACTTCCGGAGTATCCGCGCAATCCCAGAGAAGTTGATTCTTATGAGCAAACGCGACGGAATGTAATTTTCGAAAAAACGATTCAAAAAGAGATTTTTCTACAATTTCAAAATAAGCTTACCGAGTTGATGGATAGTATAGTCATACTGCTCTCTGATAAAGAGTTAGACACTCAAGGACTGCTCCAAAAATGGGAAAGTGGAGAATATTTGGAAAAGAAAACGCGGATTGAAAAGATTATGAAATCATTCAGCGAACAATATCAAGAAACAGATAAAAGGTTCGATGCTTTGATTAATAAAGTTGAAGAAGGGATAAAAAAGGGCAGGGAAAAGCTGGAAAATAAAAAAAGGCCTGTAAATATAGCTTAGATCCCGTTGGGCAGATGTAAAAATATAGATTTTGTGTTAAAATCAGCCACAATGGCTGAAAAAGGAGAAACAAATAATAGCAAGTCTGAAGCAGCGTTGCGAGAAGAAAAGGTTCTGGAATTTTGGCGCGAGAATAAAATTTTTGAGAAATCTTTAAGCAAAGATTCGTCGAAGGGAGAATTTATTTTCTACGAAGGCCCGCCTACGGCCAATGGCTCTCCGGGGATTCACCATTTAGAGGCGCGGGCATTTAAAGACGCTATACCCAGATATAAGACTATGCGCGGTTATCATGTGCGCCGAAAAGGCGGCTGGGATACGCATGGGTTGGCAGTGGAGATTCAGACCGAAAAGAAATTGGGACTCAATTCCAAAAAAGCGATTGAAGAATACGGCATCGCCAAGTTTAATCAAGAATGCAAAGAGTCCGTCTGGGAATATTTGGAAGTGTGGAATAAATTTACCAAACGCATCGGCTTCTGGGTGGACCAAGAGCGTCCGTATGTTACATATCATAACGACTACATCGAATCTGTCTGGAATATCGTAAAAAAAATAAATGAGAAAAAGTTGCTTTATAAAGATTATAAAGTAGTGCCATGGTGCCCGCGCTGTGGCACGGCTCTTTCCTCCCACGAGCTTGCGCAGGGGTACGAGTATGTGAAAGATTTATCAGTGTACGTGAAATTCCCCATTAGAACTAACGATTCACTTAGTGAATCTACTTCTAACGGGGCAAGTAAAATTAAAACTTATATTCTGGCTTGGACGACGACGCCGTGGACTTTGCCCGGCAATGTCGCTCTGGCGGTGGGCGAAAATATAGATTATGTGAAAGTAAAAGTCGGAGATGAAATATATATCTTGGCAAAAGAAAGAATTTCAATATTTCCCGAAACTTATGAAATTCTGGAGGAAGTAAAAGGTAAAGATTTACTTGGATTAGAATACGAGCCACTGTATCCCTACTTTGCAGACACTATATCAGGAAATGAAAAAACAAAGTTAGAAAAAGCGTACAAAGTTTACGGAGCAAATTTTGTGACTACCATTGACGGCACGGGGGTGGTACATACAGCTGTGATGTATGGGCAGGACGACTTTGTATTGGGGACGGAGATTGGACTCCCGAAGCACCACCTCGTGGGGCTTGACGGGAAATTCTTGAGCGGCACAGGAATATTTGAAGGCAGATTTGTTAAGGATGAAGAAGTAGCCATAGATATTATAAAAGATTTAGCTGGCAGAGAGCTCTTACTAAAAAAAGAGAAATATGAGCACAGCTATCCGCATTGCTGGCGCTGTCATACTCCGCTTATTTATTATGCCCGCGATTCTTGGTATATCAAAATGTCTGACCCGAAAATAAAAGGGGAGATGATTGCTCAAAACAAAAAAATAAATTGGGAGCCTTCCCACATCCGTGAAGGGCGTTTTGGCGAGTGGCTCAAAGATATCAAAGACTGGGCGATCTCTCGCGAGCGATATTGGGGGACGCCGCTACCGGTATGGGTATGCGATTCTTGTAAAAAAGTGGAAGTCATTGGCAGTATTGCAGATTTAAAAACAAAAATAAAAAAGTCCGGCAATAAATATTCTCTAATGCGCCATGGGCAGTCGGAAGGCAATGTGAAGTATGGCATGCATGGCGTTGTGTCTTCTCGCGAAGAGAATGTGGACCACTTGACTAAAACAGGAGAAGAACAAGTAAAGGCAATAGCTAAAAAATTAAAAGACCTGTCGATGCAGGCAGGTAAAAAGTTTGACCTGATTTTTGTCTCACCTTTTATGCGCACTCGGGAGACGGTGGCTATTTTGAAAGATAATTTATACATCAAAGATGAGCAAATAACTTTCGACAAAAGGTTGGGAGAAGTATATGCGGGGGACTTCGACGGCAAACCTTGGGACGAATACAGCAAGCTGTTTAAAGATGAGAAGCAAAGATTCCTGGAGCCGATTCATCATGGAGAGTCGGTATTGGACGTAAAAAAAAGAATGGGTGAATTTATTTACGAGCTTGAAAAAAAATATCAAGGCAAAAATATTCTTATCATATCCCACGGGACGCCACTCTGGATGCTTTTTGCCATAGCCCAAGGTTATAACGTGGACGAATCTATCGAGATGGTCGGTGGAGTTTTCAGACACGCCGAAGCCATAGAAAAAGGGATAGCCGGAAGTTTCAATCATTTTGCCAATGCGGAACTGCGAACTTTGGATTTCAGTCCGACTCCACACAATGCTGATTATGAGCTTGACTTACACAAGCCCTACGTTGACGAAGTTACGCTCAACTGTGAATGCGGTGGAAACTTGGCTCGAACTCGCGAGGTAATGGATGTCTGGTTCGACTCTGGGGCTATGCCTTTCGCGCAAGATCATTACCCATTTGAAAATAGAGAATGGGTGGAGGGCGCCGGTTATCCAGCAGACTATATTTGTGAAGCTATAGACCAGACACGGGGCTGGTTCTATACACTGCACGCCGTGGGAGTGCTGATGGGACGGGGCAAAGCATATAAAAATGTAATATGTCTCGGGCACTTGCTTGATGCCACTGGCAAAAAGATGTCCAAGTCTCTGGGGAATGTGGTGGACCCATTTTTTGCTATGGATAAATACGGAGTAGACACACTCCGTCTCTGGATGTATTCCGTCAACCAGCCCGGAGAGTCTAAAAATTTCGACGAGAAGACAGTTACCTTGCTTCACAATCAAGTTTTTGGCTTGCTTTATAATGTACTGGCATTTTACGAACTATATCGTGATAAAAATTTAGAAAGCTGTGAAAAGGCCTTGCCTTTAGAGAACCCAAGGCAAGGCCTTGAAGAGGCAAATATCTTGGATGTCTGGATTTTAGCTAGACTGGAAGAGTTGGTAAAACTCTCAACAGAGAACCTTGATAGTTATAGGTTGCTTGAGCCAGTGCGTGCTATGCGGGACTTCATTGGTGACCTCTCTACTTGGTATCTGCGTCGTTCTCGCGAACGAATTAAAAATGGCGACGAAGAAGCGAAGCAAACTTTGTATTTTGTCTTGAAAACTCTGGCGAAGTTGCTGGCTCCGTTTGCTCCGTTTGCAGCCGAAGATATTTGGCTGAAGTTAAGTAATGAAGATGATGAAAAAAGTGTGCATCTGGTAGAATGGCCGAAAGTCCGGAAAAGATTAAACCTTTTTGGATTCTTAAGGTTTAATCTTGAAGGCAATTACGGCACCCTTCCGAATATGAGAATAGTTCGGGAAGTAGTTTCTCTGGGATTGAAAGAAAGACAAGTTCACAATATTCCTGTTCGCCAACCGCTCGCTGTACTTAAGTTGAAAGAAAAAAGAAAATTATCAAGTGAGTATACTGAATTGATAAAAGATGAATTGAATGTGAAAGAAGTATGTTTTGATAACTCTGTCCAGAATGAGGTAGAGCTTGACGTTAATATTACCGAAGAATTGAAACAAGAGGGGAATTATCGCGAGCTCCTGCGTGCTCTGCAGGATATGAGGAAAAAAATGGGGTTGACACCGAACGACGTTATTTCAATTAATTTTGAGACAGACCACATAGGTAAAAAATTAATCCAAAAGTTTGAAACTGACATGAAAAAAACTGTGCTTGTGTCTGAAATTCACTTCAAAAAAAATGACGGCGAAGAAGTAAAAATTGACGATTTGGTTTTTAAGGTGAAAATTGTTAAAATATAAGGTATGAAGATAAAGAAGCTCGGGCATAGTTGTTTCGTGGCTGAACCTAAAGAGGGCGTATACGTGATGACTGACCCTGGAGCCTTTTCTCCGACGGCAAAAGATGTAAGAAATATTTCAGCAATCTTAATTACTCACGAGCATCAGGATCATATGCATATTGAAACATTAAAGAAAGTTCTAGAGAATAACCCTGACGCTGTAGTCATAACAAATACAGCTGTCGGAAAATTTCTAGATGAAGCCGGAATAAAATATGTAAAAATAGAAGAAGGACAAAAGTATAATTTAAACGGAGTTAATATTGCGGGTTTTGGCAATGTTCACGCAGAAATATATCTTACATACGGTTCGTTTCAGAATACCGGATACATGATAGATAATCTGTGTTATCCGGGAGACTCACTGAATTATCCGGACGCAAATGTAGACATTCTTGCCCTTCCGATTACCGCTCCTTGGATGAAAATTAAAGATGCTGTTGACTATGCAAAAAATATTAATCCTCGAATTATATTTCCGGTTCACGATGCACATATTCACGAGTGGGCTAACTTTATTTGGCGTGTCCCTGAAAATATTCTGAAAGATTTTGGCATTGAATTTAAAAAACTAGAGTTAGGCAAAGAAGAAAATTTGTAATGCACCACATTTATCATACCGAAGGAGTAATATTAGGGAGCAGGAATTCCGGCGAGGCGGGGAAGTATTATTATATTTTCACTCGTGATTTAGGGATGATTTACGCCACAGCCCAAGGAGTGCGCAAGATGTCCTCAAAACTTCGTTTTGTCTTGCAGGATTTTGCGTATTTGAAAATTGACCTTGTGCAAGGCAGAGATTTCTGGCGAGTGACGAATGCCTCAAAGACAAATATGCTGGAAGAAATTACTAAAAAACCCGAAAATCTGAAAGTTTTTGTAAATATTGCACGCTTGCTGAAACGCTTACTAGCCGGAGTGGAGCCAAATGAAGCTTTGTTTGGTGATTTAGTTAATGGTTTGTCCATTTTAGAAAAAGCCGAAATGACAGAGGACTTGCGTAACATTGAGGCAATAATAGTCTTGCGGATAATAAACAACTTGGGCTACATAGGCGACAGCGCCATGCTGGGGGCACTTATCAAGTCGCCGTTTGAAGAAAATATACTATATGAAGTTGCTAAAAATAGAGGCAAAATCCTCTCCGAAATCAACAAGGCACTCAAGGAAACCCATTTGTAAAATACCTGCTCAAAGCCCACAGAGAATTTTTCAAATTCCTTTTTAAGTGGTATAATTCTCTAATGCCACCAGGTGATGGGGAAAAACTAAACAGGATAGAAGAGCTCAAAAATAAACTATTCAGTAAAAATTATCCGACAAAGATAGAACATCGGGATACTTTTTCAAGCCTGGAGAGGAGAAATATAAAAGATTCTTGGGGAGACGAAGGAAAATTCGACTCTTTTGGTGAGAAATTCTTTATGAAAACATCCATATTTAAGAAATTTTTTATTTTTACGGCAACTTTTTTTATTTTAACGTTAGGATACGCTGCCTACATGTTTTTTGTCGGAGGCAATACTGTTTCCAACGACAACATTGATATTTCAATACTTGGTAATACTTTTACTGCCGGAGGAGAGGAACTTCCATTGGTTATCGGTATTTCGAATAAAAATACCTCCTCGCTTGACCTTGTTGACCTAGTTGTGGAGTACCCTAAAGGCGGCATTTCTGACGCCTCCGCCGAAAAAGAGCGACTTCGCCAGTCGCTTGGCACGATTCCCTCCGGAGCAGTGCGCAACGAAAATATTAAGGTAGTGCTTTTCGGACAACAGGGAAGCATTATCCCCGTAAAAATTTCCATAGAGTATAGAGTAGAAGGCTCCAATGCTATTTTCGTCAAAGAAAAAAATTACGAAGTTTCTATAAATTCCACACCGATCAACCTTTCCGTTGAAGCGCCGAGGACTATAAGCCCTAACCAAGAAATTGTCCTGAATGTAAAAGCTACGCTCAATGCCACTCGTGAAACCTCAAAAGTGCTTCTGAAACTCGACTATCCGGTCGGATTTCAATTTATCAAAGCCGTATCCATGCCAGCCTTAGGCAATAATGTCTGGGATCTGGGAAGCCTTGCCCCCGGAGTGGAGCGTGGGATTTCCATAACCGGAAAAATGCTAGATGTTTTTGACGGAGAAGAAAAAACTTTCAAAATTTCAAGTGGTTCACAATCCAGCACTGATAAATCAGTTATCAATGTTGTCTTTAATTCTATAGTGCACACAGTCACTATTAAAAAACCTTTTATTGAAGCTAAAATTTTTATCAATGGTATTTCAGACAGGCAATACGCAACGGACAGCAAAACTGTAGTTCATGCCCAGATACACTGGACTAATAATTTAGATACCAAGGTTAATGATTTAGTTATTAAGGCTAAAATTTCTGGGAATGCAGTTAATCGCAAGACCGTAAATGCGGGGCAGGGTTTCTATGATTCCTCACAGGACGTAGTGACTTGGGATAAAAATTCTGTAAAGAGTCTGAAAGATGTGAACCCAGGCGACTCCGGTTCGGTAGATTTTTCTTTTTCCCCGTTATCTTTGTTCTCTGGCTCCGGCGGCATATTAAATGAACCTTCTATTAATATAGAAGTAAGCATTAAGGGCAAGCAGGCACTCGAAGGCTATGCCACGGAAGATTTGAGTAACTCTGATTCCACAGTTATAAAAATTATTTCTGATGTTGGTTTTGCCGCTAAGGCATTTTATTATTCAGGAGCTTTCACTAATACTGGTCCCATTCCTCCACAGGTAGAAAAAGCGACTTCTTATACGATAGTTTGGTCTCTTTCTAATACTTCAAATAATGTTTCAAAAGCTAGCATCCGCTCGAATATACCTCCTTGGGTTCGTTTCGTCGGTTCCTTCGCTCCTGCTGGCGAAGATTTGACTTACAACTCTTCCACTAAAGAAATAATTTGGAATGTAGATAAAATCCCTAAGGGAACCAGCATCACAGAAGTGAGTCGCGAAGTGGCTTTTCAGATTGCATTGACACCTTCGCTTTCCCAAGTCGGCAATACCCCTGTGATTATAAATGAAGCGGTTTTGACTGGGCACGATGATTTTGCTAATGTGGACGTTAGAGTAAATAAAGCATCGCTTAATACTATACTTAATAACGACCCAACATTTCCACCTTCGGGGGCGATAGTCGTTGAATAAAAAATGTCAGAAAAAAATACAAAACAAGACAAAAATAATTTAATGGAAAAAATAGTTTCGCTTTGCAAAAGACGCGGCTTTGTTTTTCAAGGGTCGGAAATCTATGGAGGACTTGCGGGTTTTTATGATTATGGACACTACGGCCTGGCATTTGCGAACAACATAAAAAATTCTTGGTGGAAAAAATTTGTGGATTCGAGACGTGATATGTATGGCATCAATTCTTCTATTATTTTTAATCCGAAAGTTTGGGAAGCGTCCGGACACGTGACGGGGTTTTTGGGCACAACCACTGACGGGAAAAAATTTAATGAAATGTTCAAAACACAAGTGGGTGTGGGCGAAGATGCTCTTGTGGCCTATCTGCGTCCGGAAACAGCGCAGGGAATGTTTGTGAATTTCAAGAATACCGTGGATGCTTTTCATCCAAAGCTACCTTTCGGCATGGCGCAGATAGGCAAGGCTTTTAGAAATGAAATAGCGCCGCGAGATTTTATTTTTCGGGAGAGGGAGTTTGAACAAATGGAGATAGAGTATTTTGTCAGAGCCGAGGACTGGGAGAAATATTTTGAATACTGGAGAAGTGAAATGCTTTCTTGGATGGAAGATATAGGTCTTGATATGACCAAGGTGCATGAACTTGAGGTAGGGGACGGAGACAGAGCTCATTATTCTAAAAGAACAATTGATTTCGAGTTTGATTTTCCGTTTGGGAGAAAAGAACTCTACGGGCTGGCATACAGAACAGATTTTGATTTAAAAAACCATAAACTTGATCATATAGACGAAGAAAAAAGTGAAAAAATAATTCCACATGTTATTGAACCATCCATGGGTGTCGATAGGTCTGTTTTGGCACTTTTGCTTTCTGCTTATACTGAAGAGGTTAAAGATGGAGAGACAAGACCATATCTAAAACTAAAACCGAACATTGCCCCAGTTATTTGCGCTGTTTCACCGCTACTCAAAAATAAGCCCGAGCTTGTAGAGTACGCCAATACCAAAGTCTATGCACCGCTCAAGGCGGAGTTCGGCCGTGTGGCTTGGGATGACAATGGCAATATCGGCAAGCGCTACCGTCGCCAAGATGAAATCGGCACACCATTTTGCATCGTAGTAGACTTTGATACCCTCTCTGACGATACTGTTACTGTCCGTGACCGCGACACTGGAGAGCAAGAAAGGATAAAGGTGAAAGATTTGAAAAATTATATAAAAGAGAGAATCAATTAAAATGTTACAAACTCTGCTATCGCAGAAAATCTAACAAAATGATTATGCAAAAAGGAGTTGACTATGTCGGTATTTCTGTTGGCTATATTTGCCATGATGGTAAGGGTAATTATTTGATGAATAAGAGGGGTGTGAATTGTCGTGACGAACATGGTGCTTGGGATTTCGGCGGAGGTAGTCTGGAAGTTAGCGAGACAGTTGAAGCTTGTTTGAAAAAAGAGTTAAAAGAGGAATACGGAGTTGAGCCGATAGCATACAACCTTTTGGGCTATATGGATGTCTTTCGAAATTTAAATGGTAAAAATACACATTGGATAAATATGACTTTTTTAGTTTTAGTTGACCGATCAAAAGTTATTAATGGCGAACCACATAAATTTGATGAGATAGGGTGGTTTGCTCTTGATAAACTTCCAATACCAAGGCACTCAGTTGTTCCTATCGTTTTAGAAAAATTTAAAAATCAATTACCTTAAACATGAAATTCTTAAAAAAAATTTTAAAAAATGGATTAAGAGTCATTACTGTGCCGATGAAAGACAACCCGACAGTGACAGTATTGGTGCTTGTGGAAGCGGGCTCAAAATACGAAAATAAAAATGTAAATGGAATTTCGCATTTTTTAGAACACATGTGCTTCAAGGGTACGGTCAAAAGACCGAAAGCCACTGACATTTCCAAAGAGTTGGACGCCCTCGGTAGCCAATACAATGCCTTCACCGCGCAGGAATATACAGGATACTATGCCAAGACGAGCGCGCGCCATTTCAGGCAAATTTTCGATATTGTTTCCGACGTGTATTTGAATTCCACTTTTCCTGAAGTTGAAATGCAAAAAGAGAAAGGAGTTATCATAGAAGAAATAAATATGTACGAAGACCAGCCCCAGAGGCATGTGCAGGACTTGTTTATGAAGTTGCTTTATGGCGACCAGCCGGCGGGCTGGAACGTGGCGGGTGAGAAAAAAAATATTTTAAAAATGAAAGTTGAAGATTTCATAGAATACAAAAAGAAACATTATCTGCCGGAGGCGACTATACTAGTAGTGGCGGGGGCTGTTACCGAGAGGCAAGTTTTGGAGGAAGTGAATAAAATTTTTAAAAACGTAAAGCGTGGCAATAAAGGGCATAAAATAAAAACGAAAGATATACAAAGTAAACCGAAAGTATTAGTAAAATTTAAAGAAACAGACCAGACCCACTTTGTCTTAGGTGTGCGCAGTTATGATTTATTTAGTAAAAAAAATGCTATCCTGTCGGTGCTGGCCGGAGTGCTCGGCGCCGGCATGAGCTCTCGACTTTTTGTGAAGCTGCGTGAAGAGCTCGGTGTCGGTTACTATGTTCGGGCGTATAATGACGCATACACTGACCACGGATTTTTCCAAATTTCCGCTGGGGTGGACAATAAAAGAATAGAGGAAGTCTTGGAGGCCGTGCTAGAAGAGTGCAAAAAATTAAAAATTGAAAAAGTCAGTAAAGAAGAATTAAATAAAGTCAAAGAATGTCTTATCGGCAACATGAAACTCTCCCTAGAGCTCTCTGACGACATTGCCAACTTTTACGGCGGGCAGGAACTTTTGAAAAAAGAAATTCTTGAAGCCGAAGAAAAAGCGAAAAAAATACGCAAGGTTACAGAGAGCCAAGTTCAAGCTCTGGCGAAAAGTATTTTTAAAAACAACAAGTTAAATCTGGCACTCATCGGGCCTTTTAAAGAAAAAGTAAAATTCTTGAAAATACTGAAATTCTAAAGAACCTCTCCTTGCCAAAAAAGGGTTTGGGGAGAGGTGAATTCTGTGTTATCATATTTCTATGTTTGGAGACAACACTAGCACCACTATATCTGTATCTACTGGCACCATGGTCCGAGCCCTACTCGTTCTTTTAGGGGTATTTTTATTATGGTTCTTGCGTGACCTCGTTCTGGTGGTCTTGACCTCTATTGTTATCGCTTCCTTTGTAGAGTCAGCTGTCCCTCATTTCGCTAAAATAAAAATTAATAGGATTTTAGGAATAGTTATTTTGTATGCTGTGGCGCTTTTGGTTTTGGCTGGTTTGTTTTATCTTTTTGCCCCGCTTTTGATTACTGAGCTTTATAATTTTTCTAATTTTATTTCAGATTATATTCCAGGGGTTTCGTTTTTGAATTTTTTTAAGAACGAAGCATTTTCTGGCGCGAAAGACATAGTCAACACTCTTTCCACAAATTTCTCAGTAACGACTCTCTTGTCAGTGTCCAAAGCTTTTCTCTTGAATCTTTCCGGAGGATTCTTCCAAACTCTTTCTGTGGCATTTGGAGGTGTTTTCAACTTTATGCTTATTGTTCTTATTTCTTTTTATCTTTCGATTCAAGAGAACGGCATAGAAAATTTCCTCCGAATCATTTTCCCTATAAAATACGAGGGCTACGTGGTGGACTTGTGGGAACGTTCGCGCCGTAAAATAGCTTTGTGGATAAAAGGACAAGTGGTCTTGGGGCTTGTCATTACAGTGCTCACATATCTACTGCTCTCTCTTTTAGGCATAGAATACGCTCTTCTTTTATCTATTATTGCCGGAGTATTAGAGCTTGTGCCTTACGGCATAATAGTGGCGCTCATTCCAGCTTTTTCTTTCTCGTACCTTTCCGGAGGAATATCTACCGCCTTAATGGTTTCTGGCGCCTACCTCATTATTCACCAATTTGAAGTCTTTCTTTTTGCCCCGCTGATTATTAAAAAAATAGTAGGTCTTTCGCCTATTATCATAATATTGTCTATGCTTATTGGTTTTGAGCTCTCCGGTTTCTGGGGGTTGGTACTTGCTATCCCCGTGGCCATTATCATTATGGAATTTTTAAGTGACATTGAAAAAGATAAAATTTTAGCCAGAACCAATCGATAATAAATAATGAATCCCGTTAGAAATAAAATAATTTATGTTTCTTTTTTAAAAATATTACTAAAGTTTGTTGATGTTAATTTCTAACGGGATGAATGAAAAGAAACCTTTCTACATTACGACTACTATTCCTTATGTAAATGCCGACCCTCATATTGGCTTTGCGCTTGAGTTGGTGCAGGCTGATGCTATGGCTAGGTATCACCGCCTCTTAGGGCGTGATGTTTTTTTTAGCACAGGGACAGACGAGCATGGCCAGAAAATTTTGGAAGCAAGCGAGAGAGAAGGAAAAAATGTAAAGGATTATGTCGACCACTATGCGCAGAAGTTTCTAGAACTAAAAGATTTACTAAATCTTTCTAATGATAACTTTATTAGGACTACGAATCCAGAACATGTAAAAGCGGCTCAAGCATTCTGGCGTCTTTGTGACCAGAAAGGCGATATTTACAAAAAAATATACCGAGGACTGTATTGTGTCGGCTGTGAGAAATTTATTACCGAGAAAGACTTGATGGATGGATTTTGCTCATTTCATCCTAATAAAAAGCCAGAGATAGTGGAAGAAGAAAATTACTTTTTTAGATTGAGTAATTACAAAAAACAACTTTTAGAATATCTATCAAATGAGAAAACAATTATTCCCAAGTGGCGTAGAATTGAAGCGATAGATTACGTCTCAGACGGGATGGAGGACTTTTCAATTTCTCGCGACAAAAAACGTTTTTCTTGGGGCGTACCTGTGCCCAATGACGACACACAGGTAATGTATGTTTGGTTTGATGCCTTAGTGAACTACCTCTCTACTCTCGGTTGGCCCAATAGCCATGGAATATACGAGAAATTCTGGGAAAACGGGGAGAAAGTACAAGTTGCCGGCAAAGACATGGTGAAATTTCAGTCCGTCATGTGGCAAGGCATGCTAATGTCGGCAGGATTGCCGACAACCGACTCTGTCGTCTACCACGGTTTTATAACTGGCGAAGGCGGAATTAAAATGTCTAAATCAATAGGCAATGTGATAAACCCGAACGAAATCGTAAAAGAATATGGCACAGACGCCCTGCGGTATTTTCTCTTGCGTGAAATTTCAACTTTTGAGGACAGCCCGTTTACTATGGAAAGATTTAAAGAAGCATATAATGCCAACTTGGCGAATGGTTTGGGGAATTTAGTAAGTCGGATTTTAACTATGGTAGAAAATTATGCTATTCGTACTACTGTTGTTGGTGCGGCATTATCTGATCCAGATTTGGATGTTTTTGATATAAAAAAATATATGGATAAAATTTGGCTTAAGATTCAAGAGTTAGATAAAATAATTCAAGAAAAAGAACCATACAAAGTTTTTAAAACTAATCCAGAAGAAGCAAAAATCATTGTCGCAGATTTGTTCATGAAACTTGCATCTATTGGTTATTCTTTAAAATCTATTATGCCAGAGACATCACAACACATTTTGTCTTGCCTAAGTGGGCACAAAAAACCGGAAACTCCTTTATTTCCGAGAAAAGACTAAAAGAAAGACTAATATGCCTCAAAGAAAACCTAAGTTTATCGACATACACAGCCACGTTCACTTTATAGCTTTTAACGAAGATAGGGACGAAGTAATTAAGCGTGCCCTAGACAATGATACTTGGCTCATAAATGTCGGCACGCAGATAGATACTTCTAGACATGCCGTAGAGCTGGCGAATGAATACAAAGAAGGTGTATATGCCATTGTCGGGCTTCACCCGATACATACCGGGGCATCGTTTCATGATGAAAAAGAGTTAGGCGAAGGTGGCAAAGAATTCACTTCACGCGGAGAAATTTTCGACAAAAATGCGTACAGAGAATTTTTAAAAGACCCTAAAGTTGTGGGTATAGGAGAATGTGGGCTCGACTATTATAGGTGTGACAATGAATCAATTTCTAAACAAAAAAAGGCATTTATAGAGCAGATAGAGTTAGCCAATGAATTTAATAAACCTCTTATGCTTCACATTCGCAACAACCAAAAACAGGAATTAATCACAGGTAAAGAAGGGGAGCCCAATGCATATCTTGATGCGCTGGATTTACTAAAAAAATACGCGAAAGTCAAAGGCGATGTGCATTTTTTCGCCGGTAGCACCGAGGAGGCCAAAGCGTTTTTGGATTTCGGTTTCACTCTTTCTTTTACTGGAGTCATTACCTTTACCCATGATTATGATGAAGTCATAAAAAGTACTCCGCTTAATATGATTATGACCGAGACAGACTGCCCATATGTGGCGCCAGTGCCTTATCGTGGCCAGAGGAATGAACCGTCGTATGTGAGTGAAATAGTTAAAAGAATAGCTCTGATTAAAAATTTACCCGAAGGGGAAGTGGCCGAAGCCATTATTGCCAATGTTAAAAGAGTTTTTGGGATTGCTTTTTAAAAAGATTTTTGCTAGTATCAGACTCATACCACATGGAAATTAAAGATAAAAAAGAAGTGAAAGAGGACACAGATTCGAGAGTTTACGAGCTCGGCTACCTTTTGGTGCCTAGCATATCTCCCGAGGACGTGCCGGTTAATTACGGCAACATTAAAGAACTTGTTTCATCGCTTGGCGGTGAAATTATTTCAGACGAAATACCTAGGAGTATTACGCTAGCTTACTCAATGATTAAAGTTATATCGAATATACGCAACAAATTTACTACTGCTTATTTTGGCTGGGTTAAATTTATAGTGGATACGCAAAAAGTTTTAGAATTAAAAAAGAAGCTTGATCTTGACCCGAGTATCATTCGATTTTTAATCTTAAAAACCGTCAAAGAAAACACTATTGCCTCAAAAAGATTTATCCGCGGAGATATGCTGCATCGTAGGCCGCTTGTTAAGAAAACTGAAATTGAAGTATCTGTTCCTATAAATAAGGAAGAACTGGATAAAGAAATCGACGCCTTAATAGAAGCTTAATATTTAATTTTTAAATAATATGTATTTAAACAAAGTAATCTTAATAGGAAATTTAACTCGAGACCCAGAATTAAGGTCTTTGCCAACAGGCGCCAAAGTGTGTTCATTCTCCATAGCTACCAACCGTGTTTGGAAAGATAAAAATGGCGCTCGCCAAGAAGCAGCGGATTATCACAATGTGGTAGTTTTCGGACGTCAAGCGGAAACAGTTGCCCAGTATATGAAAAAGGGCAGCTCGATACTTGTCGAAGGCAGAATGCAAACTAGGAGCTGGGAAGATAAAACAAGCGGAGAGAAAAAATATCGCACGGAAGTCATAGCTGACCGCACGCAGTTTGGTCCCAAAGGAGGCGAGCGGGGGAATGCTGGAGCTAGTGCCGGAAGTGCGGGAAAAACATCAAGTTCTGAAGAAGTTGATACTATAGAATACCCAGAAGAAGATATTAATCCTGAAGATATACCTTTCTAAATTTTCAATTTTTAATTATCAATTTTCAAAAATATGAAACAAGATTACTTTTCAGCCAATAATATAAAGTATATAGACTATAAGGACGTGGAAATCCTAAAAAAGTTTATCAATCCTAGTGGTAAAATTATGAACCATAAGCGCACTGGCGTTACCGCCAAGAACCAACGGGCTCTAGCTACAGCCATCAAACACGCTCGTTTTCTCGGGTTGTTACCTTTCGTAGTCAAGTAAATTAGTAAAAACTTTGGAAACCGAAATTTTTGTCGGTACGGGTTTTTCAGTAAAAATTCAGCCTTAAAAAAGACTGGAATGGCTCGTTCAGAAAAGTCATAACATGATTTTTCTGCTCGCCAAACCCCTTAAAAATTTGTTTCCAAAGTTTTTTCTTAAACTCGCTCTACGTATTCACCGTTTTCGGTATTCACGCGGATGACATCTCCCTCGTTTATAAACATCGGAGCGTTTATCGAGGCTCCATTTTCTAGGACTATAACCTTGATGCCTCCCTTGGAGGTATCGCCACGGACAGCTGGTGGAGCTTCTTTAACTTTGAACTCCATCTTAATAGGCAAAGTAACTTTAATTATTTTTTCCTCGTCATCATTTTCCCACACTAGTGCCGTGACATTACTGTTTTGTTTCAAAAATTTTGCGGCATCGCCTATGAGCACTTCACTAAGCTTAAATCTATTGGCCTTGTTTTCTCTGTCACAGAACCAATACTCTCCTTTGTTACTATATAAAAAAGTAATATCTCGTTTTGTGATGTCTGCTTCGTGAGCAGACTCAGATACATGGTATGTAGCAGGGAACACTTTTCCAGAGATAAGACTGCGGAGTTTTATCTGGTTTTGTGGCTTCCTTTGCTGAGTACGGGCGACGTGACTCTCAACCACTTCACATGGTTCGTCGTCATGTATGATTATTTTCTTTTCACGGATTTCGCTGTATTCCAGTTGGGACATTCCACCATCCTAGCAAAACTAGGCTTCTTCGGCAAATTTTTTCTTAATTTCTTTCAGGATGTGGTCGGAGATTTTTTTATTTTCCTTCAAGAATTTGCGGGTAGCATCGTAGCCTACGCCCAATTTTATTTTTTCTTCCTTCTCAATACCAGACACGTAGAAATACGAGTTACCGGTTTTTTCTATGATTTTGAATTTTTCTCCCAAGGCCATGATTTCGCCTTCTTTGGAAATGCCTTCATTGTAGATAATGTCGAACTCTGTCTGCTTGAACGGAGCTGAAACTTTGTTTTTTACTACCTTTACCCGAGTGCGGGAGCCCACCACTTCCTCCCCCTTTTTTATTTGGGCAATTTTACGGATGTCGAGTCGGACGGAAGTGTAGAATTTTAATGCCTTGCCTCCCGGAGTCGTTTCCGGATTGCCGAACATCACGCCAATCTGCATGCGGATTTGATTTATGAAAATTACCACTGTTTTGGAGCGGGCGACGATGGCGGTGAGCTTGCGAAGCGCTTGGCTCATCAAGCGAGCTTGCTTACCGACATGATATGCTCCCATGTCGCCTTCGATTTCATCTTTGGGGGTAAGAGCGGCTACGGAGTCGATAACGATAACATCAATCTTACCCGTACGCACCAAGCTCTCCACTATTTCCAGTGCTTGCTCGCCATTGTCCGGCTGGGAGATGAGCAGATTATTTATGTTGACTCCGAGCTTCTTGGTATATTCTGGGTCCATGGCGTGTTCGGCATCTATGTAGGCGCAGACTCCGCCGAGCTTTTGCGCTTCGCCTACAATGTGGAGCGAGAGGGTAGTCTTACCTGAAGATTCCGGTCCGAATATTTCAATGATTCTGCCACGCGGTATACCACCTACTCCGAGCGCCATGTCGAGACCGATAGAACCAGTCGGGATGACATTCACATCTACCTTTGGCGAGTCGCCGAATTTCATTATTGAGCCTTCGCCAAATTTATTTTGAATAGATTTTAAAGTATCTTCCAATACCATTCCACCCATTGTTTTCTCTTCTTTTTTCTCCTTTTTCTTTAACATTATTTTTCGTATATTATCTTATAATTTTTTTTATCAATATATCCAAACTTGTCTTTGGCTGTTATATTTATCACATTATAACCCGAAAGCAATGCTATTGTCTCGTTGAAGTTACCATCTTCATCTATAGAAATTTCTCGGCCATTTAAAGTTAATTTTGTGGCATTTTTAGCATTCCCTTTAACCTCTAGTATGCTCTCCATGACTTTTGTCCCATCTGTGATATTTACATTTTTTATCTTTACTCCAAAAATTAAATCATGAGAACGGAAAAATGCGTACACCACAATCAGAACAAAAAAAATACAAAGTCCAGCTATTTCTAAAATTTTTTTCGCACTTTGGTTCATATTACATTCTCTCCTGTCTCCGTGCGTTCCCCGCCTGCATCAGCTATGCCGAAAGCATTGCGGGCAGGTATTTTCTCTAACACTTCTCTCGGCTTAGCGCCGTCTCCGGGGCCGATGACTCCGCGTTCTTCTAATTTGTCCATCAGTCGCGCGGCGCGAGCGTAGCCCAATTTTAATTTTCTTTGCAGATAAGAAGTAGATGCCTTACCCGCTTCCATCACGCAAATTCTGGCCTCCTCGTACATTTCGTCGTCATCTCCGGAATCATCTTCATCTTCCAAAGTACTTTCAAAAATACTTTTATCGGCTGAAATCGAACCAGAGGTCAAAGCTATTTCTTCCGACACTTCGTCCCTATAGGCATCAGCTAAATATTTTACGACTTTCTTGACTTCGTTTTCTGAAATAAAGGCGCTCTGCAGCCTCTCCGGCTGAGCTTCACCCGAAGAGTAAAGCATGTCCCCAGCGCCGAGGAGTTTCTCCGCTCCGCCGGCGTCAAGGATGGTACGCGAGTCTACCTGCGAGGAAACTTTCAAAGCCACACGGGCAGGGATGTTTGCTTTTATGAGCCCAGTAATGACATTTACTTCCGGCCGCTGAGTAGAGAGTATCAAGTGAATGCCCACTGCCCGAGACATTTGGGCCAAGCGTACGATGGCTGACTCAAGTTCCCTAGGGTAAGAGCTCATTATATCCGCCAACTCATCTATAATAATGATAATATAGGGCAGGCGGTCGGCATTAACTTCGTCAATGCCGTCACTATTTTTCTTGCTCTTAGCTTTGCCGAAAACATTGTTGTGGTAAGACTCTATATCTCGCACTGATTCGGCCTCCAAGATGTCATAGCGGCGGTCCATTTCTTTAGCTGCCCATTTCAGCGCCAAGATTGTTTTTTTGGCTTCGGTTATTACCGGAGTAAGTAAATGTGGGATATTGTTATACAGCGTTAATTCTACGCGTTTTGGGTCTATTAAGATAAATTTCAAATCATCTGGGCCGTTTCTGTAAAGAAGAGAAGTAATCATCGCGTGGATAGCTACTGATTTTCCTGAGCCAGTAGTGCCGGCAACAAGGCAATGTGGCATCTTGGCAAGGTTGCCGAATACTGACTTGCCGGATATGTTGCGCCCCAGAGCTATTGTCAGAGGCTTAGGAGAACTTTGGAATTTGTCGTCCGAGAGGAGAGTGGCCAGACCCACGATTGACTTGCTTCTATTTGGAATTTCAATACCGACTAAAGATTTACCCGGAATCGGCGCTTCTATTCTAATGGGGTGGGCAGCGAGTGCCAAAGACAAGTCATTTTGTAGTCCGATAATGCGTGAGAGCTTCATTCCTTCTGCTGGTTTTAACGCATAGCGAGTGACTGTCGGACCTATTGTTATTTCATCCATTTCCACTTCAATGCCGAAGTTGAGGAGGGTGCGCTTTATTATATTTGCATTTGCTTTTATGTCGCCGGTGTTTGGCTTGCCTTGGTCTTCTTCGAGCAATGACAGTGGGGGAGGCACGTAAGTAGAAACCAGCCCACCCTTTCTCTTTTTGATCGGCATTTCTTCTTCCTCGTCTTCTTTATTTATATTCTTATGTATACCTAAGGCTTTTTTAATTTTTTCTCCAGTAGTTTCTTCTTCCTCTTCTGTTTTTTCATCTTCTGCAACTTCTGCAGTACTTTCTTTAACTTCTACCGGCTCTGTATTTTTTTCTTTTTTAATAAGATTCCAAAGTTTTTTGAACAATAATGCCATGTCTAATTTCGCGTCAAAAATTACCAGAATTGAAATTATTAAAATTGCTCCTAGGAAAATAATGCTGGCGTAGGTATCAAAAAGAGACATGAAGGGAGTTGATAAAATTTCTCCCAGAAGTCCGCCCTTATGCGAGCCTGAAACAATGTCTATGACTCCTAGTCCAGAAAGAAGAAACATGGTGGCGCTTATCGCCCGCGTCCACCCGATCTCCGGAGTTTCGGATTTTACGAAGGAAGCTCCGAGTAAGACCAAGAGAGCAGGTAGAAGAATATAACCGAAACCTAAAAGGTAATAAAGTTTCTCGTAAATAAAATGGCCGGCCACTCCGGTAATATTAAATGCTGCCATAAGAAAAAATAGTGCCAAAACAAAAAAAACTATTGCCAGTATTCCGTGTTTAGTTTGAGTTTTTAGTCCGCTCCCATTTTCTTTCTTTCCATTCTTATTGTCATTTTGGTTTTTCGCCATGGAGGTATTTTAACATAAATTATTTTTTCTCGCAGAAACTCTTTCTTTGTATAGATTCCTCGGAAACCGAAATTTTTGCCGGTACGGATTTTTCGAAGCTTGAAAAATCCTGAAATTGGCTCGTCGACACTCGCCAAACCCCTTAAAAATTTGTTTCCGAGAAATCTTAGCATCTTGCTTTTTTGTGTCCTTTATATATAATGGACAAATGTTAGGAGAAAATAAAAATCTCAAAGACATTCATCAGGACTCAAAGACAAATCTTGGCATCTCTGTAACGGACAATTCTTTCTCTATTTCTTATACAAAGACCCATAAACTTATTACTGCTCTATATATGGTAACGGACGTAATAGACAAGGAAGAACCAATTAGGGCTAAGTTAAGGGTTTTAGGCACAGGCATTATATCAGACATGCATTCTGTTCCTACTAATGCTGTTATAAAAATTGCTGAAACCGTGTCCTTTTTAAACATAGCTTCATCAATGAATTTTATTTCAGAAATGAACTGCACAATTCTAAAAAAAGAATTTATTGAGTTAAAAGCATCTATACAAGAAAATATAGATATGAAGCCTACATGGCTTGCAGACTTTTTTCTCCGCCCACATCATATTTTAGATGAAAATAAGTATCAGAAAAATTCACCTGAAAATTCTATAGGACATGGTAAGTCCACTAAAAGACAAACAAGTACCAGAATTGGTGTACAAAAAGGAAGTACTTTAATGCAAGCTCTGTCCGATAAAATTCTGTCGGGTGTTGGACACCCGACAGTAAGTACACACAGTTTCGACACTCTAAAAAAACAAAGACGAGATGACATAGTAAATGTAATAAAAATTTTAGGCGGAAGTGCTACCATAAAGGACATAAAGGACAAAGTTAAAGTAGCGCCCGAACAGTCCAATGCACTTTTTTCTTCTAGTGAAAAAACACTCCAAAGAGAGTTGATATCTATGGTTAAAGATAATGTCCTTAATAAGACAGGAGCAAAACGCTGGAGCAGGTATTTCTTAAAATTAGGTTCTAGTACCTAGGTTCTAGGTGCTAGCTATTTTAAAGACCTTGCCCCGTACCAAGCTCTGCTTTGGTTCGGGGTTGCATTTTGGCTTAAAGTATGTAAATATAAGGCTTGTGGCTAAACCCTTATTTTGAGAGTTATCCACATAATACATTGCTCTATCTTGGAGCTATATATTATAATGTTATACGTGTTTATAGAGCGCACGTTTTGTGTACTCTATATTCATTAATTATATTTGTCTTCGTTCATAATTTCGTCGAAAAAATTCTGAAGGAAAACAAATTTGTATGGTCATTGAAAATTGAATAAAAGTTTTTTTGTTCAGTTTTCAATTAAGTAAACATCTGTTCGTTATTTATTTGTCCGCTACATTATCATTGTTTGTAATTATTATTTAAGCGGGTGGGAAAATAACGATAGAAAAAATACGCTTTTAGTTTTGTCGAAACTAATTAATGGCGTAGAAAAATTAGAAAAAATTTATGAGTAATATATTAAATTTAAAAGGGGTAAAGTTTTTTGCCATCGTTGTGTTGGCAATGGCTGTCCTCGCAACATTCGGAATGGTTGCTGTGCAAACAGCAAGCGCTGACTGTTCGATCACTATGACTCTCCGAGTAGGTTCCACAGGCGATGAAGTTAAATGTCTTCAAGCGATTGTTGGAGCTACGGCAGACGGTAAATTCGGTCCTCTAACTAAAGCTGCAGTTATGGCTTGGCAGTCAGGTCATTCTCTAGTAGCTGATGGAGTAGTAGGTCCTCTGACACGCGCTGCTTTGGTAAGTGGCGGTTCAATGAGTACCACACTTCCAGCAGGTTGTACATCAACCGCAGGATATAGTCCTACCACAGGAACATCGTGTTCTACTGTTGTAGTTACTCCTCCAGCCGCAGGCTGTGAAGGAGGAAATCTATTCAATAGCAATACCGGTGCTTCATGTACTGGCGCTGTAGTAGTTGCTTCTGGTCCTGTATCAGTAAGCTTAGCTTCTAACAATCCAGCTTCTTCTACTATTGTCGCTACTCAAGCTACTGCTGACCTCGCCCACTTTACTTTCTCTGGCGTTGGCACAGTGACTGGCGTTGTATTGCAACGTATCGGTGTTTCGGCTGACTCCACTCCTTCCAATGTCTACCTCTTCGATGGGGCAACACGTATGACGGATGCAGCTTCAGTTTCCAACAACGGTAAAGTTACCTTTAGCGTTCCATCTGGCATCTTCACAGTTAATGGTTCAAAGACTATTGCTATAAAATCTGACATCGCCACGGGTACTTCTGGTCAGACATTAGGTTTCACTCTTGCCTCATTCACTACAGCGGCTGGTACTTCTAGTGTCAATCTTTCAGGCAACATTCATACTATCGCTTCTGCTACCCTGGCAGCTGTTTCAGCCGGTACTGTTACTCCTTCCGGAGCAACTATTACCCCTGCGGCAAATGTCACAGTTTGGCAGTCAACTCTTAACGTTTCTCAACGAGATGTTTGGATGAAAAGAATTGCATTGCGTAACGTAGGTTCCGCTCCAGCAGCTTCTTTCCAGAATTTCAAACTCTTTGTCAATGGCATCCAAGTTGCGACAGCTCTAGGGCTTGACGTAAACGGTTATGTGACTTTTGACCTCATGGCAGCTCCAGTATTACTCACATCAGGTTCACGCGTTGTTCGCGTAGACACCGATGTTATCTCTGGCGCTTCCCGAACGGTTCAATTCTCACTTCGCAACGCAGCTGATGTCGACTTTGTTGACTCCAGTTTCAACGTAAACATTGCGCCTACTTCTGCTCCTTGGACGCCTACTACGGCTAGCACGATTAGCGGAAGCTCCGGTGGTACGCTTACAATCGAGAAAGACACAACTTCACCTTCAACCAACGTAACTTTGGCTGGTAGCGACATTAACATTGCAACCTTTAGAGTAACTGCTTATGGTGAAGCTATCAAAATTGAGACATTATCAGGAGGCTTCACATTTACAGATGGTGGCACAGCTAACGCTGCCGCTACTCTCCGAAATGGTCGTCTGCTAATAAGTTCAGACAGCGGTACTAATTATGTACAGTATGGTTCCACAGCAACCCTGGTTGCCGCAGGAACTTCATTCACACTTAATTACACCGTAGTTCCGGGAACTCCAGTTTTGGTTCAATTGCATGCTGATATCTTCGATAACGACGGTACAGGGACTCTGGACACTAGCGATACTCTTCTTGGTAGGATTATTGCCGGTTCTTCAAATGCCCAGCGCGTAGACTCTCTTGGTTCATTTAGTACTGCCGCAGCGAGCGCAAATACACTTACTATTGCCTCAGCTTCTATAACACTTACTAAGAATGGCACTTACGCTAACCAGACCACAAGCCTTCCTGCAACTAACTTCAGAATCGGTTCATGGAATCTTGCTGGCTCTTCTGTTGAAGACGTACTCTTGACTACTCTCTCATTTGATATTAATGATGGAGTCGCAGGTACTGAATTCGACGAAGGCGATATTAGGAATATGTATGTGGTTATGAAGAATGCATCTGGCACTATCGTTGCTCAGCCTGCTCCTATTGACACTCTTGGCACTGGCGCAGACCAAAACTTCTCTATCAACTACACCTTGCTTAAGAATCAAAATGTAACTTTTGACCTTTACGCAAATCTTACAGATGATGGACTTGATATGGTGGCTGGTGTTTCTGGCGGTTCTGATAATGTCGATGACGATGACGGATTCGCGACTGTCTTCCAAGTTTCAGGTACTTCACTAGTATCTGGTCAGACAGTTACCGGTGGTAACGGCACAGCAACTGTTGCTGGCCAGACGATTTCTGAAGCTGCAGCTACTATTACTGCAACTAAGAATTCTTCATCTCCGGTAGCAGGTATTGTTTACGACAATCAGACTATTACTTCTCTAGATGCTAAATTCGCTGCAGTTACAGCCGCTTTTGACATCACAGACATTACCCTCACACTTCCTGCCGCAGGCGCGACAGTTGTGCAGAATGTAATGCTCTACGAAGGTGGTACGCTTATCGCTACAGCTCCAGGTGGTGCTGAAACAGTAACCTTCTCTGGTCTTACTTGGAATGTTCCAGCTACGGGTTCTGGCTACAAAGTTCTTTCTGTTAAACTACAGCTTGGCACTATCGGTGTCGGCGGTGGTACAACTGGCGCTTCTATCCTTACTACGCTCACAGCCTTTACCGCAGTTAATAAATCAACTGGTGTATCAGCTGCTGGCACAGTAACTGCCGCTACAAGTAGCGCTTTGAACGCCTTTGCTGCTATCCCTGTGATTACTCAAGTAACTCTCGCAAGCAACTCTCTCCTTAACACATCTGCTCGTCCACTTCTAAGATTTAAAGTGGATGCCACTGGTGGAGATATTGCTTGGGGGTTCCTTACTTTCAAAGTAACTAAGGATGCCGCAACTACTGTCGGTACAGACGCTACGACTGGTATCACTCTTTGGGATGTAACTGCTGGTGGTAATACTTCTGTTGTAGGTGTATTTACTAACGCTGCTACCGTATATGGAGCTGGCGCTGGTCCTGCTGACATTGGATTTGTTCCAACAGCTGAACAGACAATATCAGGTTCAAAGACTTATGAATTGCGTGGTAACATTGCCGCCGCGGACGCTTCAGGAGACTTCGTAACTGTAACTCTTGATAACGATAGCGCAGCAATTGTTGCCTCTGACCAGCTTACTGATATTGATGCTGATACTGATGCCCCAATCATTTGGTCTGATATATCAGCTTCTAGTCATGCGACTACAACTAATGACTGGACAAGTGATTTCGGTGTCAAGAATCTTCCAGTTGCAGATAGCTTGAACTGGCCTGCATAAGTAATTAGTTAAATAAGTTTATATAGTCGATTATCTAAACTTCAAAAAACCACCCTTCGGGGTGGTTTTTTTGTTGCTTCGGGAAAAGGTCTTGCCTTAAGGGAGTCCAAGGCAAGACCTTGAGGAGAAAATAATTTGTGATATACTTCAAAGTATGACTAAGTCTTATACATATCGTACAATTATAGAGCCAGACGGAAAGTTTTTTCATGGCTATGTGCCGGCTTTGTCGGGCTGTCATACCTTCGGTAAGACCATAGCCGAAACTAAGAGACATTTAAAGGATGCAATTGAGGTGTACATAGAGTCTCTCATACAAGAAAAGAAAATTATACCAAGTGATGCGAGTTTTGAATCTTTTGAGACTGTTTCTTTTCCATATCCTCATAAAGTGTATGCCTAAATTGCCGGTTGTTCGTGCAAAAAATCTTATCAAGGCGCTTGAAAAAATTGGTTTTTATAGAGTACGTCAAAGTGGGAGTCATCTTTTTCTTACACATAAAGATGGTAGATGCACGACTATTCCAATACACACTAATCACGATATTCCAAACGGAACATTTCGAGAAATTCTAAATGATTTAAAGATTTCAAAAGATGAAATTATAAATATTTTAAAATAGATAATATGACTCAAGAACAAAAAAATCTAGCTATAATAATTATAGTTGCCGGTCTAGTGATAGGCGGTATTTTGTATTTCAAAAATAAAGAAAAAGTAAATGAAGACACCATAGAATCCCCCGCAATACTAAGTACAGAAGAAGAGGGGCAGTCTTGGGACATGGCAGAAGAAATATCTGGGCAAAACCCGGCAGCCGTAGGATCAGCCGATAGTTTAAATAACGACAGATTTAATGCTTCCATGAAAAACGCCCATATCGCTTTTGGAAAAAGAGAATACAAACAAGCCAAAAGTTATTACAATCTGGCTCTGAAATATAAAAACGAAGATACCGCGCACTACGGCCTCTTTATGGTTTACTCTGTGCAAGGGAACTGGGTCAGAGCGCAGGAAGCTCTTGATGCGGCTATAAAAATCAATCCTCATTTTGCTGACTACTGGAGGTCTAAGATTAGCTTAATGGATGAGAGGACTAATGCGAGCTATGAAGACTTGAAAAAGGTTTACAGCGAAGGACTTTTAAAAGTGGACCCCGGCACCAAGATAAATCTAATTACCTTTTTTGCCGGCGTAGCCGAAAGTAATGGGAGAGGTGACCAAGCCATGATTATCTGGGAGTATGCGCAAAAAGTCTTTCCGGACAATAAATTTATTTATCAGGACGAGATAGACCGGTTGCGGGGCAAAATATAGTTTGATATACTACAAATTATGCATGTTAAAAAAGGTGGCAAAAATGGAAATATGACAGTAGATAAATTAGCTATTATGATGAATAATAGCTTTGAGAGACTTGAAGAAAAAATGGCGACTAAAGATGATATCAAAGATATTCGCCACGATATACTGAATCTAGGCGATAGATTTGTGTCATATCATATGTTTGATAAACTTGCATCTCGGGTTCATGTACTTGAGAAAAAGCAAAAATAAGTCTTATTATAAATATAATTAGTTAAAAAAATGTCTAAAAATAATATTGTATTGGTAGTTGTCGTAGTTTTGGTTATAGTCGGAGTGGCTTTTTGGGGCAACAAAATGAAAGGGGATAACGGCTATTCCGTCGTCTACCTTCAGACTGGGGAAGTATATGTCGGCAAATTAGCAACCTTTCCTGATTTACAGCTGACAGAGGGCTATATATTGCAAATTGCCAAGGATGCTAAAGATGAAACAAAGACGACTTTTCAGCTTCAGCCTATAACTGACGCTCTTTGGTCGCCGAAAGTTTTACATCTTGTAAAGGACAACGTTGTCTTTTATGGTCCACTCATGTCCAATAGCAAAATTGCTGAAACTCTAGCCGCGCAGAAAAAGTAAAAAAATAGTTAAAAGAAAAAATGTGGATTAACGAAAGTTATCCACATTTTTTCTTTTTTTCTACTTGCTTGTGTTGTACAATTATAGACGCAAGAAAGTGTCGAATACTTTTTTGTTATCTTGAATTATTTTTAAATGCATTAAAAAGTAATTGAGGAAAAATATTATTAGTGTTATTTTTTCAACAAGTGAGGAGCATGTGAAAACTTGTTTTCATAATGTCCGAGCGAAGTTGAAATATGGAATTAATATTCCATCTTATTAATTAATAGGTTTATTATTAGAATTATGAAAAAATTATTTAAAGGTTTAGGTATGGGTCTTGCTAGCTCTGCTCTTATTATGGGGCTCGGAGCAGCGCAAGCGCTCGCAACGACAACTCTCGGCGTAGGTGTCATCACTGAAACTGGCGGGTTGGTCATCACTGGCGCAGTCGGTTCGGCAATGACTTTTGCTACTACTGCTACTACGGGGGACATTACTATCGGTGGCACTGGGCAGACTTCTGGTACTACTCTAATTTACGGTGGTACTGATACTGGCACTGGCACAGCCGCAGGTCTTTCTTTGACCCCAGGCACAGCCGGTACTCTTGTACTCGGTGCAGCTGCAGGCACGGGAGCAGTTTCTCTTGGTACATCTAGTGCTGACCAGACAGTAAATGTTGCTGGTGGCGCTGCGGTTAAAACAATTAACATTGGGACAGGTAACACTTCCGGTGTTATCACTGTCGGCGCTACTGGTCAGACAGGGAACGTAGTTATCTATGGTCCTCTGACAACTGGTTCAGGCGCAATTTTCAACAACTCAACAACAGCCAACCTCGCTATGGGTGGCGCGCTCACAACTGGTAACTTAGTTCTCGGTGGTACTGGCATGCTCGCTGGTGTTACAACTATCTACGGAGGTACTGCTACTGGCGTAGGCACAGCCGCAGGCCTATCTTTGACTCCAGGCACAGCCGGTACATTAGTACTGGGAGCTGCTGCTGGCACAGGTCAAATAAGTCTTGGTACATCTACGGGTGCACAGAGAGTTGATATCGCTGGTGGCGCTGAAGCTAAAACTGTCAACATCGCTAACGCTAACACTACTGGTGTTATTACTGTCGGCGCTACTGGTCAGACAGGGAACGTAGTTATCTATGGTGGCAATACGGGCGGTGCAAACCAAATATTCAACAATACTACAACTTCAACTATCGCTCTTGGTGGAGCGCTGACAACAGGCGACCTTACCATTGGTGGTACTGGCCAGCTTGCAAGTAACACAATAATCTATGGTGGTACTGATACAGGCGCTGGTATAGCCGCTGGTCTATCTTTGACTCCAGGCACAGCCGGTACATTAGTACTCGGCGCTGCTGCTGGAACAGGAGCTATTTCTCTTGGTACTTCATCAGCTGATCAAACGGTAAACATTGCTGGTGGCGCTGCAGTTAAGACTGTCAACATCGCTGCTGCTAACACTTCCGGTGTTATCACTATTGGTGCTACAGGTCAGACAGGGAACGTCATTATTTTTGGTGCTTTAACGACTGGCGCGAACACATTATTTAACAACACTACAACAGCTACCACGACAATTGCTTCTGCTGTTACGGAAGGAGCTATTCAAATCGGTGGTACTTCTATGACTTCTGCTGTTACTAAGATCTACGGAGGTACAGCTACTGGCGCTGGTGTGGCCGCTGGTCTTTCCCTAACTCCAGGCACAGCCGGTACATTAGTACTTGGCGCTGCTGCTGGAACAGGAGCAGTTTCTCTTGGTACATCTTCAGCTGATCAAACAGTGAATGTTGCTCAAGGTACTGCAGTCAAAACTATTAACATTGGTACTGCTAACACTTCTGGTGTCACTATTATCGGTGGTACAGCTGGAACCGGAGCTATTACGCTTGGTTCAAGTACAGGTGGGCAGACAGTCAATGTTGGTACTGGAAACTCAGGCGGGGCAGATGTTCTTAATCTTGGTACTGGTACAGCGGTTACTTCAAAGACAGTCAACGTTGCTACTGGTGCCATTTCGTTCGTGAATGTTGGTACTGGAGACTTTGTAAACACAATTAAAATCGGTGACCATGCAACTCCTGCTAACGTAATTACAATTGGTGGCGCTGCTTCAACGACCACTGTAAAAGGTACTCTTACTGTTGGTGTTGATGACACAGGTCACGACGTCACATTCTTCGGTGCTACAACTGGTAAATCATTCCTTTGGGATGAATCTGCTGACAAGATGATTGTTACTGGTACTTCTACACTTGCTGGCGATGTTGCAGTTACTGGTAGTGCAACTTTCACTAATGGTACAGCAGTACTAGGAGACACGGGCACAAATACTAGCAACTGTACAGGTGCCAACAACGTAACATTCCCTCTTGCTACTGGTAACTTCTTCTCAATTGACATGGAAGACGCAAGCGATTGTTCCATTACTTTCTCTGGTGGAGTAGCTGGCGCTATAGTTGTTATTCAATTGGAATACTCTGGTACAGACAACTTTACCTTTGCTGATACTACACCGCAAGTTGAACTTATTGAACAAGTATGCGCGGACTCAGCAGGAGCTGAACCAGATGCTAATGGAGATATCGTAACTCTCACTATAAGAATGTTAGATGCGACAAGTCCTCAGGTTCTTGCATGTACACAGACTAGTGTAGCTTAATTATTTTGTTTCCCGCCTGCAACAGCTATGTGTAGCATTGCGGGCAGGCTTAAGTTAATTACATTATTAAAAATAAATATGCGGGATTTTTCTCGAAACTTTCTCTAGGTCGAATCCCGTATATATAATCTTAAAAACAAAATGATTAAAAAATTAAAAATTGGTTTAGTTGCGACGGGTCTGTCTATTGCTCTCGGAGCTGTGCCTGTGATTGCCCTAGCGGCTGATGTCAACTTCGATGTTATTACGAACATCGTAATAGGCACGCGCACTTACAATATTGCGGCTGGTTCGGCAGCAACCACACTGGTACTAGCTACAGACGGTTTATCTCTGGCTGTCGAAGTTCCGACTTCTTCCAACTTCATCCTCGTTTCTGCGGATAGAAGCACTCTCACTACCACCGGAGGCACTGTTGCCTGTACCAATTCCGAAAGCACGCTAACTATAGCTGGACTCACTGGTACCACAAGGACAATTACGCCTTCCACGACTGCTTGTGGAGCGATAACAGGTGGCGGAACTCCCGCTCCTGCCGCTAGCACTGGCGGCGGAGCTCCCGCAGCGGCCGCTATAATCACTCCCGTTGTTGTCACTCCTGTAGTTACAGTCGACACTGGTTGCGTGGCTGGAGCAAAGTTTAGCATCACCACAGGCAAAGCCTGCGCTGCGGCAACGGTCACCCCAGCCACTCCGGCGACCCCTGCGGTTCCGGGAGTAAGCCCAGCCATCCCGGCAACCCCTGCCACTGTCTACAACTTCGGCACCACTACCTTGAAAAATGGTAGCCGAGGCGAAGCCGTTAAGGAATTGCAAAGATTCTTGAATGATAAATTGAATCTTGGTCTAGTGCTTGATGGTAAACTAGGTCCAAAGACAATTGCTGTGATAAAAACATGGCAAGCAGACAATGGTTTAGTCCCTGACGGACTCATTGGCGCCAAAACAAAGGCGATGATGAACGCTGGCGCGACACCGGCTACTCCAGCTTCAACTTCTCAATCTACAGGCTCTTATAACTTCGGCACCACCACTCTCAAGAATGGTAGCAAAGGCGAAGCCGTTAAGGAATTGCAAAGATTCTTGAATGATAAATTGAATCTTGGTCTAGTGCTTGATGGTAAACTAGGTCCAAAGACAATTGCTGTGATAAAAACATGGCAAGCAAATAATGGTCTAGTAGCTGACGGACTCATTGGCGCGAAGACAAAAGCGATGATGAACGCGCAGTAATCTTAAAATTATATAAGTTTAAAGATTAACAAAAAACCCGCCTTTTCGGTGGGTTTTTTGTTCTTGATTCGGTTGGATTCGGGTGTTGGACACCCGAAAGTGCTTATGATACAATGTATTTATGAGAAAAGATCCATTAGTGACTGGCCTTTACTATCATATTTACAATAGAGGTGTAGATAAAAGAGATATATTTATGAACAAGGCTGATCTCGATAGATTTGCTTTAAGTGTAAAAGAATTTAACACAGTAAGACCTATAGGTAGTATTAAAGATTTAATGCTTGAAAAGAAAGAGGATTCGGGTGTTGGACACCCGAATCCTCTTGTTTCTATTGTTTGTTTTTGTTTTAATCCAAATCATTTTCATTTTATCGTTAAACAAGAAGTAGACGGAGGAATTTCAGAATTTTTTAAGCGTTTATTGGGTGGTTATACAAATTATTTTAATTTGATTTATAAGAGAAGTGGAGCTCTGTTTCAAGGTAGATTCAAGTCTAATTTAATAGATGATAATGCTTATTTTTTGAAAATTCGTCCGTATGTTCATTTAAATTATTTAGTTCATGACATTCCAAAAGCCAAAGAACACTTAGTTTTATCAAGCGAAAAAGAGTATGATACGAATAATTTTGTCCTTGTTTCCAGAGTAGAGGCTGAAGAGTTGTTAGATTTTTATGGAGATAATAAGAATTTTAAAAAAGAGTGTATGAACGTTGTTTCATTCATTCGGGAAGAAAGAGGACTAACTTCTCTTTTAGAAGAAGAGTCGCTTCCATAACCTATCGGGTGTCCAACACCCGACAGTCTGTGGATAACTTTCTTGCAAAACACTATTGTACCATTTAAGAAGTGGTATAATAAATGGTAATCTTTCTTGCAACAAGAATGTCGGTTTTTGTTGCCAGTAAAAAATTTTTATAATTTTTTAGTAGAATAATTTTTTATGAATATTTCTCTTCGCAAAATGTTTTCTCCGGTCGCCATACTAACAGGCATTATTGCCGTTAGTATTTTTTCTTTTTATTTATACAGTAATGTTTACGCTATTGACACGACCACTATTACAGACAATACGCCATTATTCGGAGGACAAAAGCTGAAAGCTTCGAGCGACAATACCGCAGTGCTGAAAGTTCAGTTCGGTAGTGATTCAGACACTGAAACTCTTACATCTATCAAAGTAACTTTTGCTTCTACGGCTGGTTCACCTTCATGGACTGCCAGTTCTGTCACCTCTTCCGACTTGGCTGATTTGGCCACGACCAATGGTGGTATCCAGCTTTGGGAAGATGCCGGAGCTGCCGGATTTCAGGGGCAGGGAACTGATACGCAAGTCACGTTAGCAAACACTCCACAATACGCGGCTAGCAATGTTTTTACTATCACTCCTGCTTCCGCACCCACCTTATCTACGGATGAAACTTATTTTGTGGTTTTAAAAACTAAGTCAGCGCCAGTCAACGCCAATGCATTCACAATTGCCGTGGCTGCTAATGGCGATATTGTTACATCTGCTACTAACCCATCTATCACTGCTGTAACAAGTCGTACTATAACTATAGACACCACCGCGCCGACACTTAATACGGCTATGAGCTTTCCCCAAACTGCCTCGACCGGAGCGCCGATTATGATGTTTCCTCACATGACTTTCTCCGAACAGATGGATCAGACCACTTTAATTCCAGCTAACATCACGCTCACTGCCGGTAGCGCGGTCAACGGCGCCATTCGTCCTTTTCCGGATGGATTTGATTTCGTTATTTCCAGCCCGCCGACTTATTTAGCTGACTCCAGATTTGCCAAGTTAACAACAGTTTCCACTTCTTTTTTCCAAATTGCCGGCACCAGCCCGATTTTTCCGCAAGGGACTTACTCTGCGCCTGTAGTAGGTGATATTGTTATTACCCAGAGAGAAACTTTCCCAGCGGAGCTTGGTTTGGTCACCGATGCGACTTTAACTTCCGGCACCTTTGCAGTTAACGGTTTCGCCGCCTTTAATCCCCAGCAGGTTACCAAAGTAGCCACTCCGGCAGCGACCGGAGCAGTGACGGCGGCAACAGCGGTAACGGCTGGAGATTTAATTGTTGTCAATACTACAGCCACTCCAACTGACGTGCGTTACAACTGGCATATTGTTACTACCGGCGCGGCGGTGAACTCTACAGACTTAAGGCTGGACGGCGCCGCTTCTGCGCCTGCCTATGTTTCCGGTTCTAGATTTTCAACTATTGCTCCGACTGATACTTCGGCTGTTAACGGTTCCAATGCAGTAGTTGGTACTGGGAGCGGCGGAATTAACTTTGTGGTTGGAGATTTGGTTTTTGCCAAAGTTACCGCCGGCGGGGACAACTTAAATTCTTTTACTTGGCATGTTGTTACCACCGCTCAAAACATTACCACAGATATTGCGCCGACCACTTTGCGACTAGACGGCGCTTCGGTGGCGCCGACTTTTGCCGCTAGCACTCAAGTTTCGAAACTTACTCCGGCCGCCGAAGGCGCAGTCAGCGAGTCTGCCACAGCTTTTTCTCTAGGGGACTTGGTGTTAGCGAAAACTACCGCCAACGCCGCCAACAACAATGCTTATAATTTCCATATAATTACCAATGGCGCCACTGGGGCAAATTCCACCAGCTTGCGTTTCGACAATGTGCCGGGGACTTTAGCAGTTTCCACTGCTTATACTCTGACCATGACCACTGGAGTTAAAGACTCTGCGGGGAATGCTTTAGCTGCCAATCAAGTGATTACCTTTACCACTGGCTCTACCGGTGGCACCAACACTACTCCTCCTGTTATCCAGTCCACCCAGCCGCAGTCTGGTAGTCAAAATCATCCTATTAACGCGCCCATCAAGATGGTGTTTGGCGTGGACATGGCCTCAAGCGGTGCTGGCTCGATTACTGACGCCGCCAATGTCGGTTTGTCTACTGATAACTTCGGCGTGCCTGGTACAGCTATAACCACCACTAAAACATATGATTCAGCTACCAAAACTTTAACTTTAACACCGAGCTCAGCCCTTACTGCTTCTACTGGTTATATTGTAAAAATCAACACCACCGCCACCACTACCAACGGCACCCCCTTTACAGCCTCATATTTCTTATTCTTCAAGACTGCTTCGGGCGTGGCTGACGCGACTGCTCCGACAGTACTCGGTGTTTCTCCAGCCAATGCTGGGACTGGCGCCGCTCTTGGCACACCAGTAACTGCAGGTTTTTCTGAAGACATGGATCCATCTACCATGACCACTACTACGGTTAAGCTTGCTCTCACTTCCAACCTTGCCGCTACGGTCACAGGCATGGTTGCTTATAATCCTCAAAGCCGCAGTGTTTCTTTTGCTCCTTCTACAGCGCTTACGGCAAATACCAGCTATACCTTCACTATAGTTTCTGGCGGAAGCGGAGTGAAGGATTTATCTGGCAATGCTTTAGCGGCTAACTTTACTTCGACTTTTACCACTACATCCACTGCCGATACCACTAAGCCTATATTGTCGTTCGTTAACGCCGACAACTTTAGCGTGGCTGTAACTTTTTCTGAACAAGTCAAATCCGGAGGCGGGCCGAATGCTGCGGACAACATTGCCAACTTCACCTTGGAAAGCCCTGTCGGCTCCTCCATAGCGTTAAGCGGCAAGACTGTAACGTATGAATCAGGAACCAAGACTGCTCGCATTACTGGCTTATCGCTTACCAATGGCAATACTTATAAAGTTACAGTCCTTCCACTCGTTCAGGACTTGAGCAATAACCTTATGGACGCTACCGGCACTCCGGCTTTGAACACTCAATTCGGCACAATCGCAAATTCTACCACCACCGGCGGTCAAATCGGACCGGGCACTGGTACCATTGACCCCTCTATGCAGGGTATGAATCCGAGCCGAGTAACGCCAATGAGCCGCGGAGCCGGAGCCACCTCTAACTATCATATAGAATTTCTAGCTTCAACTTCTATTCCTTCCACCGGTCAAATTGTTCTCACTTTCCCTGCCGGTTTTACTCTGACCAATGCTGCGGCAGTTAGTACTGCGAACAGTTTCTGTAATGCCGACTTGAATAGTCTAGCCAGCAATGTGCCGACCATTGGTTCAGTCGCCGTCAACAATGATGCGGGCACTATCACTATCACCACGGCTTCTGCCGCTACTGGGACCAATTCATTCTTGTGCATGGATCTTTCGGGTATCGTCAACTCCACAGTGCCGTCTTCAAGTGGGTATAACGTTACCATGCAGACCAAAGATACGGCAGCTAACAATCGGGCAACTTTACAGACCATTACTGCAGCGCCTTTCTATTTGGGTACGGCCGGTTCTCGCACCCTAACCGTAAATGTATTTAAGGATGCCAACTCCAATGGCACCAACAACGCCAGCGAAGGAATAAATGGAGTAACTGTTTATTTGTTCTCTCCAGCCACCGGCGGGCAAGAAGCTACAACCGCTAATAGTACGATTGACGGTGTAGCCACATTCACAAATTTGGCTGACGGTGATTATATGGTTGGAATAAAGCCAACAGCCGCCATAAATGTGGCATTCAATTCCGCCCCCCAGCCATTTACGGTTTCGGCTTCTAGCTTGACGAAAAACTTTGCCTTAAGCAACGCCGCGGCTATCACCATTTCTGGAACTGTTACCGGAACTCTTAATACTAAGGTTGATGTCTTTGCTTCCTCCCCAAATGGATTTACCAAAAAGACTATTACTTTGACTGGCGGTGCTGACGCTTATTCTTTGCCGGTTAGTCCTAACAGTTCTTACAATGTTGGCGTGGGTCCTTATATGCCGGAGTCTTCCTTTACTCCCGGTTCGCCACCACCACCACCACCAGACTTTACCTTCATGCCGCCTCCAAATGTTCAGGTGAATGTTGCGGCTGCTAGTGTTACCAATGCAACCGTTTCGGGACTGGCGTTCGTTTTATCAACAGCCGACAAAACTATTACTGGAACGGTAGTCGACTCGAGCGCAACCGGAGTTTCCGGCGCAGGCGTGTTCTGCCGCCCAGTAGCTACTTCCACGACTGGTTCGGCTGGTGGCTTTGGCACAGGTGGACAAACCAATACCAGTGGCGCATTCTCACTCAAAACAGTTGCCGGAGTTTATCTTTGCGGAGTCTTCAAACCGGGCATGCCTCCGGTACCAGAAAAGCAAATTACCGTGGGCGCAGCTGCTAACACTCCAACAACTCTTGCCTTCGTGCTGGATGTGGCAACTACTCTAACCATAACCGGAACCGTCAAGGACGATTCAGGCAATGCTATTCCTTACGCTGGTGTTTCCGGACGCAAAGTTGTTTCTACTTCTAATACAACGGCAGTCGGAGGCGACAGTGGCAACTTTGTCGGTGGTCCGACTGATTCCAATGGTGCCTATACTCTCTACGTCTCTGCAGGCACTTGGGTAGTGGAAGCTTTTGCTCCCGGATTCGGGCGATTGGGAACTAAAACTATTACAATTTCAACCAGCAGTTCCACTGGTCAGGACTTCTCCGCTCAAAATTTGTCTATGGGAACTATTACCGGTACCGCTACACAAGCAAGCACTGCGGTGCAAGGCGTGATGGTGCGGGCGGAAGACTCGACACTTACTAGTGGCAATATGGCTATTTCCGGTTCTGACGGCACTTACAGCATAAAGGTTCCGGCTGGCACTTACTCACTCGTTTGCTACTTCCCAGGAGTCGGAGAAGGTACGCCGGTAACCGGTATTACGGTGACAGCCAACACTACCACTTCGGGCAAAAACTGTACCCAGTCAGCGCCTATCACTATTACAGTTAATATAACAGATGGCACCAATGCTATTCCTAATGCCGGCGTGGAAGTCCGTGACTCTAACGGCCGCGGTAACTTCACTTCAACTTCAACCACTTCTGGCGCTAATGCTGTCTATACCATAGTTGTTCCGCCAGGAACTTACACCGTTCGCGCAGGGCATCCAGCTTATGGTAGCTTAGGGACAACTACAGCAGTTAACTCCACTCAATCCATTACCTATAATGTTGGCAGTTCCAAACAGTTATACGCCGTGACTGGTACAATTACTGGAGATGCAGTAGCTCTCTCTGGAGCTTGGGTATCTCTAAACGGCACGCCAACCGGACAAACCAATACTATTTTCTTGGGCGGGCAAACAATTGCTGACGGGACATTCAGCATTAGCGTTCCGCCCGGAGTTTATAAAGTTCGAGCAGACAAACCGGGATACAAATCTCCGGCAGAAAGTACCGCTACAGTTACTACGGCAACTGTTCCCGTGGGCACGATTGCTTTAACTACTGCCGCCAGAACTATCACTGGTACTATTACTGTTGATGGCAGCGGAGTATCTAATGCTTTTGTTGACGCTACGGACGGAGCCGGTGGCTACGCAGTGGCTCAAACCAGTTCTACCGGCACTTATACTCTAAATGTAGATAATGGCACATGGACCATACGAGCTCACAGCCATGGTTATGAAGGCGGTCCTTTACCGGTAACAGTCAGTGGTTCCAATGTCTCTAGTCAAACTATTGCCTTAACCGCAATTTCCGGCTTTACCATAAAAGCAGAACGTCCGGAAACATTTACGCCTAGCGCTGGAGGATTCCTAACCAACACCGATATTGGTAGTAATTTCCAGATGGAAATTCCGGCAAATGCCCTTGGTACAGGCTCCAATGCCGCAACGGTCACGACCAGTATCAACACTGCCATGCCTAATCCGCCCTCCGGCGCTATTCTTTCCAAAAACGCAGTATCAATAAACGCAGTAGGCTCTGACGGCTCACCGATTTCTAGTTTGAACGATGAAATTACAATTACTATTCCATATACCGAAGCAGATCTGCCTTCTGGCACGACTGAAGCATCACTGGTGATTGGTGTATGGAATGACGCGAATCAGACTTACGATACTCTTTCCACCACGGTGGATACCGAGCTCAATACTTTGACTGCTACAGTCTCCCACTTGTCCGACTTTGCTCCACTGGTGGCTTCCGGCGGGTCAGCCCCAGATACGCCAACTGGACTGGCTCTTTCTAATGCTGGTAATGGCACGACTCTTAACTTAACTTGGAGCGCAGTCAGTGGCGCTTCTACATATAATGTTTACAAGTCCACAGACAACTCAAGCTTCCCATTATTGGCTTCTCCTTCAGTCGCCAATTATTCGGCTACAGGGTTGACTGCTGGTACAACTTACTACTTTAAAATTAGCGCTGTTAACTCTACCGGCGATGAATCGGCTGCCTCAACAGCCGTATCTACAGTACCTGTTGTTTCAGGTGGCGGCGGAACTCCCGCTCCTGTCGCTAGCACTGGCGGTGGAGCTCCCGCAGCGGCCGCTATAGTCACTCCCGTTGTTGTCACTCCTGTAGTTACAGTTGACACCGGCTGTGCGGCTGGAGCAAAGTTCAGCATTACCACAGGCAAAGCCTGCGCTGCGGCAACGGTCACCCCGGCTACCCCGGCAACCCCTGCGGTTCCAGGAGTAAGCCCAGCCACCCCGGCAACTCCAGCCACAGTTTACAACCTTGGCACGACGACTCTCAAGAACGGTAGTCAAGGCGAAGCTGTCAAGGAATTGCAAAGATTCTTGAATGATAAATTGAATCTTGGTCTAGCCCTTGATGGTAAACTAGGTCCAAAGACAATTGCTGTGATAAAAACATGGCAAGCAGACAATGGTCTAGTCCCTGACGGTCTCATTGGCGCTAAGACAAAGGCGATGATGAACGCTGGGACGACACCGTCTACTCCAGCTTCAACTTCTCAATCTACAGGTTCCTACAATCTCGGCGCTTCCACCCTCAAAAGTGGTAGTCAAGGTGAGGCTGTCAAGGAATTGCAAAGATTCTTGAATGACAAATTGAATCTTAGTCTAGTGCTTGATGGTAAACTAGGTCCAAAGACGATTGCTGTGATAAAAACATGGCAAGCAGACAATGGTCTAGTAGCTGACGGTCTCGTCGGCAAGCTAACCAAAGCGGCGATGAAGGCTGAAGCCGAGAAAGACTAGAATAAATTTTATGGGTCCCGTTAGAAGTCAACTTTCGGGATTATATTATCAGATTAATTAAAGTTATACAATTATATTAAAGATTTAATAAAGTTAGTATGACTTCTAACGGGATGGGAAAAGATACAAAAATATTAGTTGAGTTAGTAGTTGTTGTAGCTCTCGTTGGGCTCGGACTTTGGTCATTTAAAAGTAGTCCTCTCCCTGTCGTAGATAATAGCGAGACAGCGGTGGAGGACACGACTACTGGCAGTGTGAATGCTACCAGTCCTGCAGCATCTATCAGCTATCAGAGTGCTTTAGTAAAATACAAAGATGCCCGTATCCAGCTTGATAATGCTTGTCAAGCAAGTCCAGACAGAATGACGTTCAAAAATAATACGAATATTATGATAGACAATCGCGCTCCGGTTGCTCGCACTGTCAAAGTTGGCTCTACTTTCACCATCAAAGCTTACGGTTTTAAGATTGTGAATATTTCCAGTGCTAGTTTGCCTGCCACTTGGTACGTAGACTGCGATACTTCTCAAAATGTTTCTACGATTCTGATTCAGAAGTAATTATTCTCCTCTTTGAGGAGTACCCTTTAGGGGGAGGTGGATGAATTTTCCACCTCGGCGCAAGCGCCACCCCTCAAGAGGGGAATTACAAACAAAAAACCATCCAAGGGTGGTTTTTTGTGTTATAATATAACCATGATAAACAAACATTTTTTTAAGACTCTGATTATTTTTGCAATTATGATAGCACTAGGGCTCTTAGCTGTTTATCTTGCAAAGTAGAGTAAATATGTTATAGTAGCTTTACCGCAAAGAAGACAGGCGAACATTTAAGTCCTGTTTAGTGGGTCGATATCTTTGACGGCGTAAGCCGTTTTTTTAATTGAAAATTAAAGAATTATGTTACAAAAATCAAAAAAAGAGGAAATGATAAAAGAGCTGGAAGGAGCCATAAAAGGTTCAGAATCTCTTGTCTTTGTAAACTTCCATGGTCTGAAAGTAGCTGACGAGACAGTCTTGCGTCGGGAACTACGAAACAAAGAAGTGGGGTACAAAGTTTCTAGGAAGACTCTTCTTGCTCGGGCGTTAAAAGGCAAAGCCGAGGGTGAGATTCCAGAATTGGCAGGAGAGGTCGCCATTGCATATTCCAAACCTGCCCGCAATGCTTCGCATAGCGATGCAGGCGGGGATACTACAATAGTGCCGCGCGAGATATACAACTTCCAAAAAACTCATAAGGGGATGTTGAGTATCCTAGGGGGGATATTTAATGGAAAGTTTGTAGACGGAGCATATATGATGGAATTGGCGACAATACCAAGTAAGGAAGTGTTACTTTCTAAATTGGCATTCTTGTTTAAGAGCCCTATGCAGCGTTTTGCATTTGCGGTAAGTGAAGTAGCAAAGGGGAAATAAATTAGGAATATGATCCCGTTAGAGGCCACGATCCACGAACGGGAGATGTTATTAAAATTATAAAATTAAATTTAAGTGGTAGAAAAATTTCTATGTATATCAATACACGGATCGGGATCTGCCTCTAACGGGATGGATAAAGATAAATTATTGGAATGGTTGGACAAGGCCACAACTCTAGAATTGAATGAAGTTGTTAAGGCAATAGAAGAAAAGTTCGGAGTGTCTGCGGCTGCTATCGCTGTAGCTTCCGCCGGCGCTGGCGCGACCGGAGCTCCGGCCGCCGAAGAGCAGAGTGCGTATACCGTAGTCCTTGCTTCAGCTGGCGAACAGAAAATTGCCGTGATGAAAATAGTAAAAGAAATCCTAGGCCTTGGTCTGAAGGATGCTAAGGATTTAGTGGACGCTGCTCCGTCAACTCTAAAAGAGGGTATGAAGAAAGCTGAAGCTACTGAACTTAAGAAAAAGATTGAAGAAGCGGGGGGCAAAATTGAGCTTAAATAGCTCAATTTTGAGCCGCAGGTGTGAGAAGTCATGGGATGACTTCTCAAGCGCCGAGGCGGGGGCTGCACAAAATTCCAGCAGGAATTTATGTGTGGCCAGATAGAGTTAAAATAATCTTGCTAAATACAAAAAATGTAGTAAAGTAGACGTATATGAGAAAATATACGTCTGTTTTATTTGCTTTCGTCTTATTTATTACTTTATTAGGTTTTAATGCTAATTCTGCTAGTGCGACAAATTGTGCGCCTGGGGACTTATTTAGTTCAGCAACAGGCCAGCCTTGCAGTGGCACAAAAATGGAAGTTAACGGAGGAGCTGATTCTTCAGAAGACGGCGATGTATTGAAGTTTAATGATTTACTCAAAAATGGTTTTGCCATTGGCTCCAAAGGAGATGATGTTAGAATGTTGCAACAGTTTTTAAGAGACTTAGGTTATTACTTAGGTAAAATTGATGGCAACTACGGCAAAAGAACAGCGAGAGCAGTAAAAGATTTTCAAGACGATAACGATATTACCGCGCCACCAGTACCACCCATCGTCATAGAAGACCCATGTAAAATACGCCCTGACCTATCTTTTTGCAAGCCACAGTCAAGCTACCCTGTCATTAGCGGAATTAGCGGGCCGCAGTCGCTAAAAATAAATGAAGCGGGGACTTGGGTGGTAAAAGCTTCTGATTCAAGCGGGAGGAGTCTTGCTTATTCAGTTGTTTGGGGGGATGAATATTATAAAACAACTCAAAATAGTTTATCTGCTCCTATGGCTAGAGAGCAAGTAGCGACTTTTACGCATAGCTATATGCAAGCCGGCACATATACACCAATATTTACCGTAACCAATGATGCCGGACAAATTACGCAAGCTAGCCTATCTGTCAGTGTAGGCGGAACAAATTATTATTCTTCCGTTTCTGTTCTTTCGCCAAATGGCGGGGAGTATTTACAAAAAGGAGCGACACAGACAATTACATGGCAAGACAATAGCACCACTACTTGTCCGAAAGGAGCAAACTGCATCTCTGTTAAACTTTATGACATTAAGTTAGTCGCCTACAACCCTTCTTGCACCAGTCAAGCTTGTCCTGACTACCACATTACCTCACGTATCATTGCTAGTAGTGTCTATGGGTATTCGTACGACTGGAGTATTCCAAATTGTACAACTAGCAAACCATGTTCTTCAAATTTTGAAGTAGGCACGGGCGCTTACACAATCCAGATTTGCCAGTCCGGTACTGCTATTTGTGATTCAAGTGATTCGTATTTTAAAGTTATACCTGCCATTTTAACAAACAACCCACCAAAGATAGTTTCTTCTACTATTCAGGCTACCATTTTAGCTGAACAGTCAGCCAGCTTTAATTTTACGGCGACAGACCTTGAAAATGATGACCTTTCTTGGTCTGTTGATTGGGGAGATTATGCGAAATATAGCGGCATATACGGCACAAGCGGGGGTTCAACTGGGATTGCTTGCCCCGTTGGCGGAGTTAAACAAAACGGGACAAATTATAATTTTTCTCCTAGCTATACTTGGGCCAGTGTCGGAAACTACGAAGTTACGGTTTCGGTGAGTGATTGTCGTGGTGGCACAGACTCTTTAAAATTTAGAGTTAATGTTAGTAGTACGAAGGTTTATAACCTTTCGATTGATACTCCTTCTCCTCTTCCTAATGCCACAGTTGGAACTAGCTATAAAGTTGCCATAGATGCTTCTGGGGGAACTTTGCCTGTTGGTTATAATAGTAACGGTTATAATTGGTCAGTATCATCTGGCTACTTGCCTTATGGATTATCACTGTCATCTAGCGATCATGGCATGGTTATAACTGGGACACCGACCATGTACGGAATTTTCCATTTTTCTCTTACTGCTTCTTTTAATTCAAGTATAACCGGCTTTCAGTCCGCTACTAAGGAATTTATTCTGGCAGTAGACTCCGGAACAACTAAACGCAGTTTCTAGTATATATGGAAATTTTAGAGAAAATTTTAGGGAGTGGAGCTCGGGTTAAAATAATGAAGCTATTTTTGCTTAATCGCGGCAAAGGCTTTAAAACTAAAGATATTGCCAAAAGAAGCCGAGTCAGTCCGGAAGTTGTTCGCCGAGAAGTTAAGCTACTTGCTTCTGTTAATTTTATCAGAAAGCGTTCGTCTCTGTCTCCCGAGTGGTACTTTAATTCGTTTTTTAAATACGCTCCGGAATTCGAAGAGCTCTTGGTGCGGTCTGACACGTTAAACAAGCAAACTATATCTGATAATTTGAAAAATATCGGGCGAGTGAAGCTTCTTATTATTTCCGGCGTATTTATTAAAAGCGATAATAGCCGAGTGGATTTGCTTATTGTCGGAGATAAGCTTAAAAAAGGTGAAATTGAAAAAGGAGTTCGTAAACTCGAGGCTTTGATAGGTATGGAGCTCGTTTACGCTGTTTTTGACACTAAGGAGTTTATTTATAGGTTAAATATGTATGATAAGCTCATTCGAGACATTCTGGACTTCCCAAATGAGGTTATTTTGCAGGCAAAAGGCTTTGGGGAGTTATCCACAAAGTCCTCTTCGCAAGCCTTAAAAAAGGCCTGAAATTTGATATAATGGATATATAGAACTTTAATAAGGTCGAAACTTAAAAAGGTTTAATTATTAGCTTATTTTTTCATTATGAGTAACATTTGGCTTACATGGGGTGACGTTTTTAACGCCTCACTTCAAGATTTGTGGTGGGGAGTGGTTCAGTTCACTCCGAAGTTTTTAATGGCGGTTGTCTTCTTTATAATAGGTTGGGTTTTGGGCAATATAATTGCCAAGGCCATTGCGCAGGTCTTTAATGCTTTGAAAATAGACAGCCTTTTCAAGTCTATCGGAGCAGACGACTTCTTTAGGAGAGCAGGGATAAATTTCGATAGCGGTCGCTTTGTCGGACAAGTTACAAAGTGGTTTGTTGTCGTCGTTTTCCTTCTGCCTTCGCTCAACTTACTGGGACTCGACTACATCGCCTCATTCTTAAAAGATGATGTTTTAGGCTTCTTGCCTAAAGTTGTGGTTGCGGCTTTTGTTTTGATAATTGCCGCGCTTGTTTCTGAAGGTCTTTCTAAGGTAGTTATGACTACAGCAAGAACTATGAGCTTGACTTCATCCAATATGCTTGGCGCTTTAGCTAAGTATTCTGTTTGGGTTTTTGCTTTTATAATTGCATTAGGCCAGCTTGGGATAGCAGACTACTACATGAGTGTTCTCTTTACCGGCATCATTGCGATGCTCTCACTCGGTGGTGCTCTGGCCTTCGGCTTGGGTGGCAAAGAGGCAGCTTCTCGATTTATCGCTAAGCTCGGGGAAGAGGTTTCTCATAGAGGCTAAAAAGATTTCTATTAGATATTCACAAAAAAGATGTCAACAGTTGACATCTTTTTTGGTTTCGTCTATACTCCTTTAATCAGTATGAATATCACAAGAAACAGTTTAAAAAGGCGGCGCTAATAGCAGACTTCTTTTTTGTCTGTAGGCCGCCTAAAAGGCGGTTTTTTGTTTGTAAAATCAGGACGAATTGACACTTTGAAAATTGAAAAACTGTCGGGTTTTGAGGAGGGTCTTTTTAGCCCAGACAGGAAAAAGTCGTAGAAAACTTTTAGTAGCGAGCGGTCGTGAAAAATTTTTTAATTTCGATTTTGTTTTCGTCCTAATGAAAAGTTAGGATTTGTGGTTTTCAAATTTCTTAACAGGAAATTTAAGGGCGTACGGTGGATGCCTTGACTTTAAGAGGCGATGAAGGACGTGGCGTTGCTGCGATAAGCTTCGGGGAGACGCAAAGCAGTCTTTGATCCGGAGATTTCCGAATGGGGAAACCCTGTAGAGTAAACCTCTACAACCTTGAGCTTTATGTTCAAGGAGCATACCCTGGGAAGTGAAACATCTCAGTACCAGGAGGAGTAGAGAACAATAGTTATTTCCTAAGTAGCGGCGAGCGAAAAGGAAGAAGCCCAAACTCGAGTAGCAATACTCGGGGGTTGTAAGGTAACAATTTTTATTTATTTAAAGAAGAGTCAAAAAATAAATTATTAGCTTAAGTTCTTGGAAAAGGGCACCATAGAGGGTGATAGTCCCGTCTGCGAAAATAATTTATCTCTTTTATTGTTATTCTTGAGTACCCCAGGACATGAATGGCCGGGGGGAATCCAGCGGAACTAACCGCTAAGGCTAAATACTCTTAAAGATCGATAGTGAACTAGTACC